>ENA-OQIG01000365-OQIG01000365.1-human-gut-metagenome-genome-assembly--contig:-NODE-365-length-26804-cov-1.760805_pt1 | contig 26804 bp, 37 predicted proteins | sample MGYA00242576_ERZ504741 | MGnify/ENA primary metagenome ERZ504741 (study PRJEB26092, sample SAMD00036436) | human gut metagenome | host: Homo sapiens | study: EMG produced TPA metagenomics assembly of... | reverse complement strand
CGCATTGGTGGCCACCATAACCTGCAGACGGTCAAAAAGAGAAATCATCCTGTGCTTGTTTTCTTTCCTGCTCACTAAGGCCGGCATGATACCTCCCCGCCTGTATTTTATGGGTTCGGAGAAGGGTATAAACGGAATCTACCGCCTTCCGGGTTGCACAATAAATAACACCGCTTTCCTGTTTATGGGTCTTTACATACCTTAAAAGCAGCTGTTCCTTTTCTTCCCGCCCCAGTCCGCGGAGCACACGGAAAGAAAGATTGGGCCTGTCCAGACCGGTTCGATAGATATCCGCATGTACCAGTCCCAGATTTTCCTTTATATCTTTTTTCTACCAGCGGTGTAGCCGTGGCAGTAAAGGCCGCCACAACCGGTTTATGAGGCATCAAATCTACAAATGTTCTGATTTTTCCATAACTGGGACGAAAATCATGTCCCCACTGCGATACACAGTGTGCTTCATCCACAGCCAAAAAGAAATATCCACGCCGGGCGAAAGAGCAAACCGTAAAAATCCCTCTGTCTCCAGCCGCTCCGGAGCCACGTATATGATCTTATACCTGCCTTCCCGTGCCCAGATCCAGGGCTTTTCTATACTGTCCCATGCTCAATGAACTGTTCAGAAAAGCTGCATGTATCCCGGCCTGATTCAATGCTCCCACCTGATCCTTCATCAGAGAAATCAACGGTGATACCACCAGGGTAATTCCTGGCAGCAGAAGCGCCGGAATCTGATAACACAGCGATTTTCCTGCTCCGGTCGGCATGATGCCGAGCACGTCCTGTCCGTTCAGAAGCGCATCCACCAGCATCTCCTGCCCCTCCCGGAAGGAATCGTAACCGAAGTACTTTTTTAAAACCTCATATTTTGTCATCTTGTTTTTCTCTGCCCTTTCCATCCACTCTACCTCCATTGTGACATAGATTGCAGGTAAAGTCAAACAGATGTGTGCCGCATGTTTTCTTTCATCCATACATATATTGTCTCAAAAAGTCCTGGAGGGGGATTTTATGCGTTCTCTTTCACCCCTTTCCCGCCGGATTCTGAAAAAAGCCGGTATCGCCGCCGCTTTTTTCTGCTCCGCTTTCCTTTTTGGCTCTGTTCTGTCCCACTTTACCTGCCGTGCGCTCCGAAAGGCAGCCCCAGTTTTTCTCTCTGCTGCGCCGGAGACACCTGTTTCTTCCGTTTCGATGCCCGTCCTCTCCTCTGCTGCCGAAAACTGGGGGCTCTCCTTCCCGGAAAAAGGGAAGACTCCCGTCGGCAATGCTACATCCGAAGAGCTTGCCGCCTACAACGCCTGGTTTGCCGCTTCACCGGAAGAAAACATCATCTATCTGACGTTTGACTGCGGCTATGAAAACGGCAACACCCCGGCGATCCTTGACGCACTCCAGAAGCATCAGCACCCGCGGCTTTCTTTGTTGTCGGCAATTTTCTCTCCGACAGCCGGATCTTGTCAAACGCATGGCGGCAGAAGGCCATATCGTCGGAAACCACACCTGGTCGCACCCGGATATGTCCAAAATCTCCACGCAGGAAGCCTTCTCAGAAGAACTGAACCGAGTCTCCACACTTTATCAGGAAACCACCGGCCAGGAAATGGTGAAATTTTACCGGCCGCCGCAGGGAAAATACAGCACACAGAACCTGCAGATGGCAAAGGACCTCGGATACCAGACGTTTTTCTGGAGTCTCGCCTATGTAGACTGGTACCAGGATCAGCAGCGACCCACGAGGAGGCTTTCAAAAAGTTGACCGGACGCATTCATCCCGGTGCCATCGTCCTGCTTCATAATACCTCATCCACCAACGCGGAGATTCTCGATGAGCTGCTGACGAAATGGGAAGAAATGGGATATTCTTTCGGCTCTCTCGATCAGCTCGCATCGAAATCTGCCTGAGGACCGGAAATACGGTTTCTCATGTATTTCTATCTTTCTTTTGTTCTGCTTTTTTTATCCTGCTTTCAAACCGGAATGCCTCCTCTTTTACTTCCTTCCAGAGCCGCAGCACACAGAGCAGATTCGGCACCGCCATGCAGGCATTGGCAAGCTCCGCAAAATTCCAGACCGTTTCCGCCATGCAGACGCACCCGGCAAACGCTGCAAAGCAGAAGAAAACACGGTAAACCATTCCGAAGCTATCCTTTTTCACCAGCCAGAGAAACGCCTGCTCCCCCTGGTATGCCCAGCCGGCCATCGTTGCAAATGCGAACAGCAGAATCCCGACCGCGACAACATAGCCTCCCGCCGGTCCGAACACACTTTCAAAGGCCTGAATTACCATCGCCGCTCCATCCGCTTTTTCCGCCTCCAGTATCCCCTCTGCCGCCCCGGTCACTCCAACGGCAAGGCCGGTCACAAGACAGATCACCATGGTATCAACGAACACACCTGTCATGCTGATGTACCCTGCCGCACGGGATCGTCGGTCTGTGCCGCCGCAGCACTGATTCCTCCTGCTCCAAGCCCTGCTTCATTCGAAAACACACCGCGGGAAATTCCATACCGCAAGGCCGGCGGCAGCAAGGAAATTCCCGCACCCACCGCTCCTCCCGATACCGCCCGGAAAGAAAACGCGTCCCGTACTATCGCAAGCAGTGTCCGCGGAAGCTCTCCGGCGTGCAGACCGATTACCATTCCTGCCCCGCCCAGATAAAAGAGTGCCATTCCCGGTACCAGCACCTCCGCCGCTTTTGCAATGGAACGCAGTCCGCCTGTCACCACGAGCAGAAGAAGAATCGTCAGCACCAACGCGCTTTTTTCTCTTGCCACGCCAAACGTATCCTGCATCGCCAGCGCAATCGAGTTTGCCTGCGTCATATTGCCCATTCCGAGAGATACCAGCACGGTGCTTCCGGCAAAAAACACAGCCAGCATCTTCGCCAGCCGCTCCCCCGGAAATGCTCTGGTCAGCGTCACCATCGGACCGCCGCAGTATGTTCCGTCTTTTCTTTGCATCCGGTACTGCACCGAGAGAAAACTCTCAGAAAATTTCAAAGCAAGTCCACAACCGCCGCCAGCATCATCCATCCAGTGCTCCCGGTCCTCCAAGCGCCATTGCGGAGGCAACCCCCACGATATTGCCCGTCCCGATCTCCGCCGCAAGTTCCGTCATCAGCGATGCGAACGGCGAAACTCCCGCTTCTGTTTTCTCCCCGCTGTACCTCGCCTCACGGCCGAATGCTGTACGAAGCGCAAAGAACAACCGTCGAATGGGTAGCGCGCGAAGCTGGATGGTCAGAAAAATGCCTGTCCCAAGCAGCAGAAAAAGAAGCGGCGGTCCCCAGGCGGCTGCATTCACCGCTTTTAGAAATGCATTGATTTTTTCGAGCGTGGCCATATCCATTCCTCCCTGTACAAAGTTCCAAAGGAAAGCAGTTCCCGTCCCTCCATTGTTAAACGGTTTTCTGTCCATGCATCGCAATGTTTTCTCTGCACTTTATGCAGCACCGCACAAAAAAAGAACCCGACAGCAGCCTTACGGCCCGTCCGGTTCTTTCGATCTTCATCTTATTTTGTTGTATTCCGCTTCCGCCCGTTTTTCAGACTCCTGCTCCTTTAAATCATCCGCCACGAGAACACCCGCTTTGAAGCCCATCAGCATCATCTCGAGCATTTCTGCATCGTAATTGCGGTATTTCAGGTAATAAAACAGCGAATCGAGATTAATTCAGAAAGCCTTTTTTCCGTCTCCGGACTTAAAATCACCCGTTTTCCGTCGCCCATCAGATATTTGGCAATCCGGGAAAAGACGAACTTTTCGTTCAGAAATGCCATCGCATCCGATGTCTCATCCTCCACCAGGATCTGGATCGGTTTTCTCCGCAGCAGCCAGTAGGTCTCATAGGAGATCACTTTCAATGAATTGATATGCTTTGCCTGATGAAAATGTTTCAGGCGGGAAATATCCGTGAAATAGTCCAGCACTGCATGGCTCAACAGCGACTCGCTGATCTGGATTTTCTCGCGGATGCCGAGACTCTTGGCAAATTCCTCGATTTCTTCGTAAAAAACAGCGTAACGGCTCTGGATTAACTTCCTCGGAAAATTCTTCCAGAAGTCCGTCGTAGTTTGTGTATATTTTTTCTATTGTATTCATTTTTCCTCCCCGGGCAGATTCAGGATTTCATAGCAGAGTTTCGTCCGGATAAGTCGGTATATTCGGTCATCTCGCGTTTTTCCATTGTTCCGTAGCGGATCGGCGAGGTATTTCCCATCAGATGTTTTCGGATTTTTCCGGCTTTGACTGCCGCCATCATATTCTCCGCAGAGTCCTCTGCTGCATGAGAGAAGCCCATGCGGCCCGTGTTTCTTCCATCCATTTTTTATCCTTTCCCATGTCTGAAAAGCAGTTTTATTCTTTCAGTATGCTCCAGACGGCATCATCCATCGTATGAATTTCGTTCAGATCGCGTTTTTCCACCGCTGCCTTGACCTTGCGGTTTTAATTCACGCTTGCGCACTAACTCGTTTCCTTGCTCTGGAACTTCCTCATCCGCACAACCTGGAGACGGCGGTAGAACGATCCCATCTCATCTCCCATGCCCGCCAGACGGTTCAGCAGCTCGGAAAACTCTGTCAGCATGCGTTTCCCTTGCGCCGCGGATAAAGAATGCTGTGGTCAATCTCTCCCCAGCCCTCCTCGAACAGCGTCTTAATCTGAATTTCAATGTAGACGCCGCGGTAAACGACAATGTAATGCACCGCACGGTAATGTTTCCGGTCCAGAATGTTCTCCTCCGGAATCCAGTTCACATAGATGTCGGCGTAATCGCCAAGTCTTGTATGGACTTTCGGCGGCTCTGCCATATAGCCCGATGCGTTCTGGTCGTAGTCACGGCCGTAATCACGGATGTATTTTTCCGGATCGTTTTTAAACCAGTGGATAATGTATTTATGGAAGTTTACCCAGTCCTCCCGATACAGCAAGAGTCCCCGGATTCCGATCAGTCTGTCACATAACGCATGTAGTTTGTCGCATCCATTTTCCGGTATTTTGCATAATTTTCCAGACGCTTGCGCACCAGCTTTTCCACCAGATGTTCGGTGTCCTTCAGGCGGCTGTGGTACGACTGCAGTCCGATCTCTTTTTCCTTGTCCTGCAGAAATTCTGCTACGAATTCTTTTCGGATCTTTTCCAGCGTCGGCCGGCGCCGTTCATAATCATCCGCAATTTCCAGCAGTTCTTCCCAGGAAATATCTGCCTCTTCAAATTCCTGCGGCAGAATCCCAAATTCTGCAGAAACTCGCCCTTTGTCAGATACACGTAGATTCCTCGCTCTCTTTGTCAATTCAACGTACAGGTTTCTTTTTTCAGAACGCACCCCGGAGAAACCCGGCCCCGCTGCGTTCTGACGCACCGGAGAGATTATAGCACATTCATCCCCGCTTCACAAGTAAAATCTTTATTTAAGAATGCACATTTCCACTTTAATCTTTCTGCCAATTTCTTAAACTTTCCTTAAGCTGTCTTGATGTTTCACCTGCCCATGGTAAGATAATCGTGACTTGGCAGAATTATCTGCTGTTTACACTTACATTAAGAGGGAGGTCTTTTTTATGTGGACTCGAGAGGAACTGAAAACCCGCGGAAAAGCCGCATTTTTACGCAATTACTGGATCTGTGTGGTAGCCGCCTGATTCTGACTCTGCTGGTCGGAAGCGGTACTTCTAATTCTGGAAATTCCAACAATGACAGCCATCAGACTAACTCGGTCGGTATATCTGGATTTACGATTTCTTCCGATAACTTCAATGTGGAATCCTTTGCAGAAAGATTCACCCCGCTTGGACCGGTTAAATTTGTTTTTACTGTCTTCAGCGGCATTGTACTTCTTGTCATTGGTCTTGCCTTTATTCTGATCCGTATTTTTGTTCTTGCACCATTTGAGGTAGGAGGCTCGAGGTTTTTCATTGAAAACTCAATGGAAAAAGCGGGACTTGGCAACATACTGTTCGGATTCCAGAACGGCTACTATGGAAAAACTGTGTGGACTCTGTTTTTAAAAAATCTTTATATATTCCTCTGGTCGCTGCTTCTTCTGATTCCTGGAATTGTGAAAGCTTATGAATACCGCATGGTTCCTTATCTTCTCGCCGACTACCCGGAACTTCGACCGAAGAAGCATTCCGCATCAGCCGTGAAATGATGAACGGTGAAAAGATGAATACATTTATTCTTGATCTCTCCTTTATCGGATGGTATATTCTTTCCGGAATCACCTGCAATCTTGTCGGTATTTTCTATCTGTATCCGTACAAATATGCAACCGATGCCGAACTGTTCCTGGTTCTGAAACAGAATTACTTCTCCAGCCGGAGTTATGGCAATACGTATCAGGCTTACTAAACCGCACAAAAAATCAGGTGCTTCTCTTTTTCGGGAAGCACCTTGATTTTTATTGTATTTCTTTTTAAATATCTCTTAGATATAATCTTTCATTTCAAAATACCGCATCAGAATATCGGCACAGTTCTCGATGCCAAGATCCGAGGTATTCAGGATCATATGGTAGTTATTGACATCTCCCATGTCTTTCCGGTATTTTTGTAATAATACTCGGCACGCTGCTTGTCTGTCTCTTCCAGCATCACCTCAGCCGCCTCTCTTGTCAGGGAAAACAGCTTCATGATACGTTTGATCCGATCCTCTTTGTCCGCGCAGACATAAATATTGATGACGTTGCTTTTATCTTTCAGAAACTCCGAAGCACACCGTCCAATGATAATACACGGCTGTTTCGCCAGCTCGCGGATCGCATCCGCCTCAGATTCAAAGGCATTTTCACGCATGCCGTGCTCTACATCGTCCTTATCATATACCGGGATATGCAGTCTCTCGGAAAGTTCTTTCGCAATAATACTCGCCCCAGTACCAAACCGGCGGCTCATCGTAATAACTAAGTTCATTTGCCACTTCCTCCTTCGCACTTCTCATAACGCAAACAAACGCCTTATGACAAATCAAAAAATTTTTCTTTCGCTGTCTTTCATTATAACAAACCCCCACCGAAAACTCAAGTTTTTTCGACAGGGCATGGATCACTCAGGCGATGGTGATTTCTTCTATTTTCTTTTTTGTGAAATGATTGAATGCCGCGATAACTCTTCCTGTGCAGACCATGGCTATAACAGTGCCGATTCCGATTCCTACCGGGCGGCCGGTTCCGACGAAGCCGATCGCAAGGGAAATGACGGATGGCGGAGAAATCAAAAAGATTTTTTCCGAAACCCATGTTCTTTCCGCAGCGCTCGCCGAGAACTCTTGCCAGGCCGTCGGCCGGGTTTGGGATGATGTTGACGTCTACGGTGACGGCGGCGCCAATTCCGGTCAGGATGATGGCAAGGGCAAGGACGAGAAGCCGCATTCCCATCTGATCAGGGTCGGGATGATCCGGTCGAAGATGGTAATAAAGGCGCTCGTCAGATAACTTGCGGCAACCTGTAAGAACTGGAACGGCGGGAATTTTCCTTTCAGCAGTACGATCTGCAGTACGATGAAGATCAAATACGCCACGAAAACGGCGGTTCCTGTTTCATAGCCGAAGATCTGTGCCACGGCGTACGGCATGGAGATGATGGGCGATACGCGAGGTTTGTCTTCGTATTCAGTGTGATGCCGAGTGCCAGCACCATAATTCCAATCAGATAAAGCGCAATGCGCAGAATCCATTTCTTTTGTTTTTCCTGCATAATTTTCCCTCTTCTCTTTCTGTACAACATCTTTATCCTAGCACAGATCGGGGAATATGTACAGGGAACTCCTCGGATATCAGGGCTATTCCTCTTCCAGTACGCATCCTTCCGGCGCATAGGTTTCAAAGAGCCAGTCCTCAAGAGCATTCAGATTATCGTCGGAATGCTCGACCTCGCGCGCGTATCTCCAGGAAATCTCCTCGATGTCGTGCATGGAAAGCGTTTTTCCATTTTCCAGCCACCGTGCAACCAGGATTTCCTGAATCCAACGGACAGAGAACAGCGCGAGTTCCATTTTGGAACAGACCATATCGTCGTAGACGGCGCCGCAAAAATAGGTGTAGACGAAAAACATCAGAAGCTGCTCACCGATGTTTTCCCACTCTGCACGGCGTTCACCCGCAGCGCCCCAGGTGCGATGGAATTCTTCACAGATGGCTGATAAGCGGTTTCTCCGTTCTGATACAGCGCTTTTTCTGTGCCGTCAAGCACAGTATCCCATTCCGGACGAAGACGCTCGAGACCGCGGAGAACGGCAAGTTCCTTCACCTGACGGTCATATGCATGAAAGGATGCAGCATCCACACCTTTTTCCGCAAGGCTCTCCGCCACGCACTCGCTTAAGGTTCCCTCTTCCAGATGCTTTTCATACTTCCGAAGCAGGTCATCGATATCATACTCCCGCTGCTCCTCCATACAGATCTGATACTGTTCTGCGAGCTGCTCTGCCGCCGTCATGCGCTCCTGCAGCGGCAGTTCGCGGTTCTGCAGAATCCGGAACAAAACATCTCTCGTGTCTTCCAGCTGGAGAACATCATGAAGTCAAACTCTTCAAAATCATCCTCCTCGTCGGTCTCCTCCTCCAGAAAGCGCACCGGCTCTTTGCAGGACAGGATAATCCGTGCAGCTTCCGGGCAGGAAAGGGACAGGGATAATTCACGCAGACCCTCATACTCCTCCGTATGGCGCGGGTAAAGGCGGCAGGTGTCGCATAAGGAATCCGGCCCCAGTTCCTTGTAAAGATCGCAGAGATTTCATCATTCAGAAAGGCACAGCGGCGGTTGTTCTGGTAAAAACACTCTTCCTCCCAGTCGATCGAATTGCGCAGGCGCTTTCCAAACTCACTCTTCTCATTTCCATACCGCTCCAGGGAATCCTCGTCGATCACGATCTGCCAGCCGGCACAGCACGTATCCGGGCAGTCTCCGGCGGTGCATACAAACTGGTCGTAAAAATGTGGTTTTAAATATCTCATGCTTTTTTGTTTCCTTCTTTATATTTCTGTACGATCCACGCACCAGCCTCGCCGACCGGCATGCCGCTTTTTTCTGCAATTACTGCGGCACTCTCGTACTCTGGGTAAATTTTTTCGATCTCGCCGTGGCGGCAGATCTTGACTGTCGCATGGCCGTACTCGGTTGCGATTGTCGCAAACTCGCGTTTCATCACGGTGCGCTCCATCCGGCAGCGGCGGATGCCGATTGTGGTGGTCTCGGCGAATATGATATTTTCCAACGTCTCCCGCGTTGTGTCATCACAGATTACATCCAGCTGGTAAGCCGGGCGGTTTTTCTTCATATAGACCGGGATGTAATGGACATCTCTTGCGCCTGATCGCAGCAGTTTTCCCATGCAGTAGCCGAGCGCCTCGCCGGTGCAGTCATCAATGTTGCACTCCAGCTTCCAGATCGTATCTTTCTCGTCGTTTTCTTCTGTTTCGAGCATCATCGCACGCAGCAGTGACGGGCGCTCATACGTCCGTTTTCCGGCGCCAAGACCTGTTCTGGTACATTTGAAGGATGCCGGCAGTGTCTCTTTGGTGCGGATTGCCGCAACAATGGCTGCTCCGGTCGGTGTGACCAGTTCACCCTGGATTCCGGTCGGAACGAGGGTCAGGCCATGTGCCTGTACGATATTTAAAACAGCCGGTACCGGAACCGGGATCATGCCGTGCTGGCATCTGACAAAGCCGCTTCCCTCGCTGAGACCCGTCACGATGACTTCATCCGGCGCCAGGTTATCCAGGCAGACAGCGGCAGACACAATATCCACGATGGAATCGACAGCTCCCACCTCATGGAAATGCACCTGATCAAGCGGCACGCCATGGGCTTTTGCTTCCGCTTCGGCAAGAATCTGGAAAATCCGCTCCGCCAGCGCTCTTGCTCCCGGTGTCAGACCGCCGCTGCGGATAATCGCAAGAATCTCCGGCAGCCCGCGGTGCTCATGATGGTGATGATGCTCCCTGTGTGATCGTGGTCATGATGATGCTCGTGATCATGTGGATGGTCATGCACTTCCGCCCCATCCCGTGCAGATACGCCATATCGTGATCATGGTTCTCATGCTCTGCATCCAGAATCACATTGAAATCGCAGGCATCCAGCCCCGACTTTTTCACTCTTGTATCGCAACTTCGTATCCCGCAGTTTCAGGCTTTCCAGTGATTTCCTCCAGCACTTCCCGGTCTGCTCCCAGGTCGAGCAGCGCTGCAACGGTCATATCCCCACTGATTCCGCTCCCGCACTCCAGATATAAACTTTTACTCATCTTGATGTACTCCCATTCTGTTAATCTGTGTTGCAATATATCCGGCTCCATAGCCGTTGTCGATATTCACGACGGCAATTCCGTTCGCGCAGGAATTGATCATCGTAAGCAGCGCCGAAAGACCGTTCATGCTGGCCCCGTAGCCAACGGATGTCGGAACAGCAATCACCGGCTTGTCCACCAAGCCGCCGAGCACGCTCGCCAGCGCCCCCTCCATTCCGGCAACGGCTACAACGCAGTTGGCGCTCTGAATCGTATCGAGACGCGACAGCAGGCGGTGGATACCGCTCACACCGACATCGTAGATACGCTCAACGTTTGCACCGAAGTATTCTGCGGTCTGCGCCGCCTCCTCGGCAACGGAAATATCCGCAGTTCCAGCCGTACAGACCGCAATTTTTCCGATCCGCTTCTTGTCTTTCTTTTCTATTTTTAAAATATGCGACAGCGGATCATACACCACTTCCGGAAACTTTTCGCGGATCAGCTCATACTGATGCTCACTGGCTCTCGTTCCGAAGACCTCCCCATCCTGCTCGTACAGACGCGTAAAAATCTTCAGCAGATGTTCATCCGCCTTCCGCGCACAGAAAATGACCTCCGCAAATCCGCTCCGGATTTCACGGTGCGTATCCAGCTTCGCATATCCCATCTCCTCGAACGGCTCTTTTTTGAAATATTTCTCTGCCTCCTCGATCGAGATTTCGTTTGTTTTTTACTTTTTCTAATACTTCTCTTGCCTCCAAAACATTCACCTCGTTTTTCTTTTTTCCCTTTTCTTTCACACCCACATACGATGCAACATAAAAAGAAAGCTGAAACCTCTGCTCTGCCAGAACCTTCTCTTTTCTGACACGGCAAATCTCCAGCTTTCTTTATTTTAAACTATGAAGTGCACTTTAAGTCAAGCAGATTCTATACACAAGTATACCCTGCTTTCTGCGTTCCCGCAATCCCTTCTTTTGGCGGTGTGAGTCATCCCGCGTATGGAATTGACTCAAAATATTCATGTTCATCGACACCGTCAATCGTATGTGGAAAACCTTCCGCAGTTTCTATATGGATTCGGCACATCGTTCCATCGGAAAGTTCTGCATCCACATACGTTGTTCCATCTGTCTTTTTCGGAGTCAGCTCTGTTCCGGTCGTAAGCACGATGTTTTCCGGGTTTCCATTGCTGTTAAAAAATTTCTGCCGTCAGGGTCGTTCCCTCCTTGACAACCAGCGGTCCTGTCAGCCATCCGATCGTATAGGCATCTTCTTTTGCCTCTGGAAGTCCATCTGCCCCAACACCAACCGTTCGATATCCTGCATATGTCCCAAGCATATAGATCCTGTCAGCCCACTGGAATGCATTCACATCCTGAATTCCTTCGTCTCCGATTCTTCCCTCTGCTTTTCCCGCTTCTGCAATTTCATCAGATGTTACCCGAAAAACCGTCACAGAATGCATGAGATCTTCGCCATAAGATTCCTGATACAGATAATGATCACCATCTGCACTTCGAATCATCCATGTCTCTTCATATCCGCCATACAGTTCTTTCTGATATACCAGACCGTCACAGTTCATCTGCATCGTATAAGCATAAAGTTCCAGATTATGATTGTCCTTTCCATCCCCCTCAAAGGTAAAGGAAAATTCTTCTTCCTTCCCATCCCCGTCGAAATCATCCCGGTAAATTTCTTCCTTCTGAGAGCTTCACTGCCGTGGCACCTTTTTCGTTCTCTGCTTCCGTACCCTCTGGCACAACAACCTCTGATCTTTCTGAACTCGCAGCTGTACTTTCTGATCGATTTCCCGCCTCACCTTTCTGAGCTACTCCGCATCCGCTTACCATCGCTGCCGTCAGGCATGCTGCCATGATCCATGCATATTGTTTCATAAAAATCCTCCTTTCTCTTACACCGATCGTCTCTTGATAACTCCATTATACAGAATCCTTCCCCCCCCTGCAAGCAATCTCAGAAATTGTAAGATATTGTAAGCAAAACGTAAGAATCCCCGCCGATGCCGCATCAAATGCCGCACCGCCGGGGATTCTGTAAGTTTAACTGTATTCCGCTGCTTTATTTCTCTGCTTCTCTTTTCTTATCCAGTTTTACATTGCGGAAGTACAGCACCATATCTACGGTGATCTCTGCAATGTTCAGGAAATAGAAAGCCATGCAAGGAAAAGATCCAGTCTTTGTCCGGGTTGTTCATATAGCTGATAAATTTGTTGGCAATACCGAAAATATATCCGATCCAGATGAACACCTCAAAGTAAAGGCTCTTTCCTTTTGCTGTTCTTGAAGTCCAGGATTTATAAATGGACAGCGGCCAGGACAGGCCAAAGCACAGGATCATCAGTGCTTCCAGTAAGTGGCTTATCATTTCTACAGTCATGTTTTTCTTCCTCTTTCATTTCTTTTTCTGCCGAAAGTCGCTTGCAAGTGTTAATGCCCTGATGTCTTTCCAGCTTGAGACCTGTCTGAAATAATCAGACAGGTCTATGGTCTCTCTTGTATTTCGTTCGTTACAAATGTAACCTTTAGTCTTCTTTATGCGCTTCTAAGTATTCTTTTCTTCCCATCTCATACAGATTATTTCCGTCGCAGTCGATGATAACAAAAAGCGGCATGTCTTCTACTTCCAGACGGCGAAGTGCCTCTGCGCCGAGATCTTCGTATGCGATCAGCTCTGCTTTTTTGATGCATTTTGCAAGCAGTGCGCCGGCTCCGCCGATGGCTCCGAAGTATACGCCATGATATTTCTTCATGGCTTCTACCACTTCCGGAAGACGTGCGCCTTTACCGATCATTCCTCTTGCGCCTACGGACATCATGGTCGGAGCATACGCATCCATACGGCCGCTGGTGGTAGGACCTGCAGATCCGATGACCTGGCCTGGTTTTGCAGGGGTCGGTCCTACGTAGTAAATCGTAGCGTCTGTCGGATCAAACGGGATTTTTTCTCCTCTTGCGAGCGCTTCACACATTCTCTTATGTCCGGCATCACGGGAAGTATAGATGGTTCCGGAAAGATATACGGTATCTCCGGCATGCAGTGTTTTTGCCAGTTCTTCTGTTAAAGGCAGCTGAATATGTTTTTCCATGATCAGATCACCTCCGTTTTATGACGGGTAACATGGCAGTTGATGTTGACTGCACACGGCATTCCCGCAATATGAGTCGGCATTGTCTCGATATTGAGGCCGATGGCTGTGGTTTTTCCGCCAAAGCCCTGCGGTCCGATGCCGAGTTTGTTGACTTTCTCCAGCATTTCTTTTTCCAGATCTGCGTAGAACGGATCCGGGTTCTCGGAATCGATCGGGCGCATCAGTGCTTTTTTCGCAAGCAGTGCACATTTATCGAAGGTTCCGCCGATACCAACGCCGACTACCATAGGCGGGCATGGTTCGGGCCTGCTGTCTCAACAACTTCCAGGATGAAATCCTTGATTCCCTGAAGACCTGCGGACGGTTTGAACATACGGATCATACTCATATTTTCGCTTCCGAAGCCTTTCGGGCCTACGGTTACTTTGATCTGATCGCCAGGAACGATCTCGGTGTAGAGCATAGCCGGTGTATTGTCGCCGGTGTTTCCTCTTCTGACCGGATCTTTGACAACGGATTTTCTTAAGTATCCTTTGTCATATCCTCTTCTGACACCTTCGTTGACTGCCTCTGCAAGATCTCCTCCTGCGATGTGCACATCCTGTCCGATTTCCAGGAAAACACATGCCATTCCGGTATCCTGGCAGATCGGCACGTTCTGTGCGTCTGCGATCTCATAATTTTCTACGATTTTGTCCAGAACACCTTTTGCAATCTCGCCATCCTCGCAGGCACGGCAGCCTGTGATGCACATTTTACGTCTTCCGGAAGATGGTAGTTTGCTTCGATACAAAGTTTCTCTACCACATCCGTAATGGTACTAGCCTGAATTTCACGCATGGGATTCTCCACCTTTCTTTTCCTTGCTATTTTATCATACCGATCATCCAATGGATTTTCAGCACGGAAAGCGTGTCCAGGGACAGTATTTCTGCCCCGGGCCACGCTTTTTCGCGGGTTACTGCATTTTACAGGTGTCTCTTTCCTGCATAATCCGGCAGAAGCTGCGGAGATACCATACCGGTGTCAATGCCTGCCTCTTTTAAGGTCTCAGCATATTTCTCCACATGATCCAGATTCATCTTTCCAAGTGTTACGTCTTTTGCTTTTGCTGCTGCAGCTTTTCCTGCATCACGGCCAAATACGATAACATCCAGCAGAGAGTTACCCATCAGACGGTTTCTTCCGTGGATTCCTCCAACTGCCTCACCTGCTACGAGCAGGTTGCTTACGGTGTTGGTAAAGCCTTCGCCGTTGATTTCCAGTCCACCGTTCTGATAATGCAGCGTCGGGTAAACCAGGATCGGCTCTTTTCTCATATCGATGCCATACTGCATGAACATACGGAACATAGCCGGGATTCTCTTCTCAATGGTGCCTTCTCCGTGGATCAGCTCGATCATTGGAGTATCCAGCCATACAGCCTTGCCCTGTGGAGTCTCAACGCCCTCGTTGCGGTCGTCGGAGCACTCGCGGATGATGCTTGCTGCAGATACATCACGGGTTTCCAGCGGATGCATGAATGCTTCGCCGTCTACGTTTACGAGCATTGCGCCCAGAGAACGTACTTTCTCGGTTACCAGAGCACCGAAGATCTGAGCCGGGTAAGCAGCTCCGGTCGGATGGTACTGAATGGTATCCTGATACAGAAGCGGAGCGCCTGCACGGTATCCAAGGATCAGACCATCAGCGGTTGCACCGTAATGGTTGGATGTCGGGAAGTTGTTGTAGTGAAGACGTCCCGCACCACCTGTTGCGATGATAACGGTTTTTGCCTTTGCTACCTGGTACTCGCCAGTCTCCATGTTCTGGAGAACAGCACCTGCAACCTGTCCCTTATCGTCTTTGATCAGCTCTACTGCGGAAGAGAACTCGATCACCGGAATACCGCGGTTGATGACTTCATCACGCAGTGTTCTCATGATCTCTGCTCCAGAGTAGTCACGGCATGCATGCATACGTTTTCTGGAAGTTCCGCCGCCGTGCGTAGTTACCATACGGCCATTCTCATCTTTATCAAACATAACGCCCAAGTTTTCCAGCCAGGAGATTGCATCCGGAGCTTCCATAACCAGTTTGCGGAGCAGTTCCGGTCTTGCAGCAAAGTGTCCGCCGCCGAACGCATCCAGATAATGCTGTGCCGGGGAATCGTTTTCTTTGTCCGCTGCCTGGATTCCACCTTCTGCCATCATGGTGTTTGCATCACCAATTCTCAGTTTGGTGGTAATCATAACGTTTGCGCCAGCCTCGTGAGCCTCGATAGCTGCAGAAGAACCTGCTCCACCGGCACCGATAACCAGTACATCTACGTCATAATCTACTTTGTCAAGGTCGATGTCAACACCGAGGATACGCTGTTGGACTCCAGCAGATAGCCGAGCTCTGTCGGAACTTTCTCACCTTTGTTCGGGCCGACTTTCAGGGTGATGAAGCCTTCCTCTTTATAGTCCGGATGATATGCTGCAAGAAGGGCATCTTTCTCATCCGCTGTCATTCTTCTTGGCTCTGTTGCCATTCTCTGGGCTCTGGTAGCTTCTACCTTTTTAATAGAGTCCTGCATATTGGCCAGTGTATACATTCGAAATTCCCTCCTTATTTCTCGATCTCACGGTTGTTGTAAAGTTCCTGCATTTCTTCGATCGGTTTCTGCATAACCTGCTCGATCAGATCATCAAATTTTCCTTCTTTGATCTCTGCTACACGGTTCTTTACATGTTCAGACTTCGGAGCAATGTATTTTCCGTTCAGACGTCTTGCCAGCTCTCCTACCATCGGATGGGAGATACCAGCCGGACAGCGGGATGCACAGATTCCGCAGCCGATGCAGTCGAAGGACTCTTCTGCACATTTCTTGAAGTCGCCTCTCTGTGCGTATGCAATATACTGCATAACGTTCAGGCTCTGCGGACATCCTTTGGTACATGCATTACATCCAACGCAGCTGTAGATTTCCGGATACAGATCCATCATGACTCTCTGCTCTGCGCTGATCTCTTCGATATCGTATGTTCTCTTGTCGATCGGATAGAACGGAAGGCTTGCGATATACATACCGTCTTCTACCTGTGTCTGACATGCCAGACAGGTTTTCAGCTCATTCTTTCCTTTGATTCTGTAGATGGTCGCACATGCACCGCAGAATCCGTGACGGCATCCGCATCCGCGTTTTAACTGATATCCGGCATACTCCATAGCGGTCATAATGGTCAGATCGCCAGGTACGGAATACTTCTTGCCGTAAACGTAAATATTTACCATTTCCTGCATTTTCTTCAACCTCCGTTTAATATTCGTTCGGTAATTCGTCAATCTCGTCGCAGCGGAAAACCGGGCCGTCTTTGCAGACATATTTATCTCCGATGTTGCAGCGGCCGCATTTTCCGATACCGCATTTCATACGAAGCTCCAAAGTAGTGTAAACCTGTGTTTTCTCATAGCCCAGCTCCTGAAGTCCCTGAAGGACAAATTTGATCATGATCGGCGGTCCGCAGATCAGAGCTGTTTTGTCAACGGACATGTTCAGTTCTTTCACATAATTCGGAACGAATCCTACATGGCCGTCCCAGCCTTCCTGTTCACGGTCAATCGTCAGATGCACGTTGACATCTTTTGCTTTCGCCCATACTTCCTGGATCTCTTTTAACTGTACCAGATCGTCTTTGGAACGGGAACCGTAAACGATATCTACGGTACCGTAGTTATCACGATTGTCCAGTACGTAATTAATAACAGAACGCAGTGGAGCAAGTCCGATACCTCCGGCGATGAACAGCAGATCCTGTCCTTTTAATACGGTTTCTACCGGGAAATGATTTCCATACGGTCCACGAACCAGGATTTCATCTCCTACGGACATGTTGTGAAGATAATTCGTTAAAGTACCGCACTCCTTGATGGAGAACTCCTGGTACTCTTTGTTTGTCGGGGAAGAGGTAATGGAAAACAGTGCCTCTCCGACACCCGGTACACAGAGCATTGCGCACTGGCCAGGCATATGTTCAAACAGCTTGGTGCCGTCCGGACGAACGATACGGAATGTTTTTACGTCCGGTGTTTCGCGGCGGATATCTGTGATGATACCGACCTGCGGCAGCAAAGCGTTTTTCTTTTCTTCGCTTCCACAACTACAATTGCACATTTACTTGGTACCTCCCATGCGTTTGATTACTTTGACAATGTTCAGCGACTGCGGGCATTTCTCTACGCAGCGTCCACATCCGACGCAGGAATACATTCCGTCGTTGTTGTCCGGGAAGTATACCAGTTTGTGCATGAAACGCTGACGGAAACGCTGCAGCTGTGTGGTACGGTTGTTTCCTGCTGCCATCATGGTGAAATCAGAGTACATGCAGGAATCCCAGCAGCGGTAACGCTGTACACCGTTTCCGGTGTTAAAGTCTTTGATATCGTAGCACTGGCAGGTCGGGCAGGAGAACGTACAGGTTCCGCAGCCTAAGCAGGCATCGGAAAGTTCTTTCCACTTCGGATCGTCAAAACGTTCTTTTGTCTTGCCAACGCCCCATCTCGAGGGAAAGGTTGCTGTTTGGCATCTTGTCGATCAGAGTACGGATTGCTTCTTTCTCAGCCTCTACTTCTTTGGTAAGATCCTGCTCGGTCAGGTAAGCTTTTACAAGCTCGGTCAGTTTCTGGCCTTTTTCGGTTTTTGCTTCCCATGCATAACCGTCAGCTACCTGCCACATAGCAACATCTGCTGCCGGTTCTGCAGCATCGATGCCGAAGGTTTTACAGAAGCAGCTGTCTTCCGGCTCATGACAAGCCAGGGAAACAACGATGCCGTGCTCTCTTCTTGCTGCATAGTAAACGTCTGCAGGCTCGCTTAAGAAAACGCGGTCCAGAACATCGAACGCTCTGACATCGCACGGACGAACGCCGAAGATAGCAAACGGTGCGTCTTTTAATGCAGCCGGTTCAATGCTGGTTTTATTTGCCTTCTGATAGCAGGAGTAAAGAATTTCACTCTGCGGGAAAAAGGCATCTTTCGGGGATTTTACGGTTTTTAAGGTATCGAGATCCACGTCTGCGTCCTCGGTCCAGAAACCGAAATTGGTAATTCCATTGTTTTGTACCGGAAGGAAAAGATCCATCTCCTTTGCAACAGCGGCAAGGAGCTCCGGCATTTTTTCTCTGCTAATCTGATACATCCCTTAACCCCTTTCCTTAACGATACTTGGCTCTACATCTTCCTGTGTGAAGTTGGTGAGCGGTGCACGGCTGTCGGTATCGGCGCTGCCTGATACTCTCCGTAGAACTCGTCGATATCTTTGATGAATTTACGGTTCAGCAGGTGCAGCGGAATGTGCTGCGGACATACACGGGAACACTCGCCACAGTCGGTGCAGCGTCCGGCAACGTGGAATGCACGGATAATGTGGAACATCTGCTCTTCAAATGTAGTCGTATTTGCTTTCTGTGCGGTATCGTAACGGTCATTATCGAAGACACATTTGATACAGCTGCAGGCCGGACATACGTTACGGCATGCATTACAGCGGATACAGCGGGACAGTTCGTTCTGCCAGAATGCGAAACGCTCTTCCGGAGCCATTGCCTCGAGCTTCTCAACCAGTTCAAAACGGCCTTCTTTTGCCGGTTTCTCTTCGTCGCAGTTCTCTGCCAGCTCGTCGTAGGCAACGTGTTTTCCGCCCTTGCAGGCTTTGCATCTTTCCAGGATAACATCCTCTCTTGCGAGCTCTTTGTCGCCGTAAACAGTTGCCACTTTGATGGTATCGCCGTCTTCTGTTACAGCGGTAATACCCTTGCATCCTGCTTCACGGATCTTTTCGATATCGAGTTTTCCATCGCAGCCGATGCCGACGATATAGGTTTTCTCGCGATCCACACGATGCTCTTTGATTAACTGATTAAAACTGTAAGTATCACACGGTTTTAAGAAAACGAGTGTTTTTCCTTCTTCTTTCGATGCTTTAATCATGTATTTGCTAAGGTTTGCGCCGCAGAATCCGTCGTAGGTAAACTCGGAAAGGCTCTCGGCAGTCTCGAAGAATGCAGGCTCTGCACTGAAATCAGTGTCACCTTTTCTCCAGCCAAGAACACGGACTACGGTACCGTCAGACAGAAGCTCTTTTGCGCGGGATACTAATTTTTCTTGCATCGTAAATCCTCCAATCTGACATTCTTACCAAGGCTTGTAACCTGCTCGATGAACTCGTTCATGGTCTGGGAGAATTTCACACCTTCTGCGGCGGATACCCATTCCACACGGGTACGTCCGTTCTCAACGCCCATGTAATCCAGCATGGAGAACAGCAGGGTCATACGTCTTCTTGCATAATAGTTTCCTGTGCTGTAATGGCAGTCTCCCGGATGGCATCCGCAGAGGATGACTCCGTCAGCGCCCTTCTGGAATGCTCTTAAGATGAAGAGCGGATTGACACGGCAGGAACATGGAACACGGATGATCTTTACGTCTGCCGGATAGGAAAGACGGCTGGAACCTGCCAGGTCTGCTCCTGCGTAGGAGCACCAGTTGCAGCAGAATGCCACGATGACTGGCTTAAATTCTTTGTTTTCGTTGTTATCTATCGGCATATTGCATCTACCTCCGCGAGAATTTGTCTATTGGAGAATCCTTTCAGGTCCATAGCGCCGGACGGACATGCAACGGTACATGCACCGCATCCATGGCAAAGTGCGCCGTTAACGACTGCCACATGTCTGGTTTCACGGATTCCATGGTCGTTGACCTGACGGTCTTCGTAGGAAATTGCGCCGTATGGGCAGACTTTTTCACAGGATGCACATCCATTACAGAACAGCGGATTGGATTCTGCTGTACACGGGTTGGTGGTCAGTTTGTCTTTTGCCAGCAGTCCGACTACTTTGACAGCAGCAGCTCCTGCCTGTGCAACGGTCTCCGGGATATCTTTCGGTCCCTGCATACGCCGGAGAGGAAGACACCTGCGGTCGGGGACTCTACCGGACGCAGTTTTGCGTGTGCCTCAGTAAAGAAATCGTTGGTATCCATACTTGCAGTCAGCATGGTAGCCAGTTTTCTTGCATCTTTGCTCGGCTCGATAGCAGTTGCAAGGACAACAAGGTCTGCTTCCATTTTGATCTGACGGTTGTCAAGCAGGTCGGAACCCTGTACCAGAAGACGTCCGTTCGGAGCCTCGGATACTTTTCCTACCTGGCCTTTGATGTAGTCTACATTGAACTCTTCTACCGCACGGCGATAGAACTCATCGAAGTTTTTACCCGGGGTACGAACATCAATGTAGAAGACATGTACGTTGACATCCGGATAATGGTCACGCACCAGCATAGCCTGTTTTGCGGTGTACATACAGCAGATCTTGGAGCAGTAGCTCTTTCCTCTGCAGGTCACGTCACGGGAACCGACACACTGGATAAATCACGATATCCTTCGGATGCTCGCCGTTGGAAAGACGTACTACTTTACCGCCTGTCGGGCCGGCAGCATTCATCAGACGCTCCATCTCAAGGGAGGTAATTACGTCTTTGCTCTGGTTGTAATAATATTCGTCAAACTTGTCCAGACTGATGGTATCGAAACCAGTTGCCACAACAATTGCGCCGTACTCTCTGGTGATTACTTCATCTTTCTGGTCGTAGTTTACTGCACCTGCTGCACAGACTTTGGAGCAGATACCGCATTTTCCGGTTTTGAAGTGGATACAGTTTGCAGTATCAATAACCGGTACGTTCGGAACTGCCTGTGCGAACGGTGTGTAGATTGCAGTACGGTTGGACAGGCCTCTGTTGAACTCGCTCAGGTTCTTCTTGGAAGGACATTTCTCCTGACAGAGTCCGCATCCGGTACATTTGTCCATATCTACGTATCTTGCTTTCTTACGGATGTCTACTTTGAAATCACCGACGAATCCGCCAACGCTCTCTACCTCGCTGTAGGTATAGATGTTGATCTTCTCATGCGCGTTTACCTCTCCCATACGAGGAGTCAGGATACAGGAAGAACAGTCGAGGGTCGGGAATGTCTTGTCAAGCTGTGACATTCTTCCGCCGATACTCGGGGTCTTCTCTACGATATCTACTTCATATCCTGCATCTGCGATATCCAGTGCAGTCTGATACCTGCGATACCGCCTCCGATCACCAGCGCACGTTTTACAACGCGGCTCTCGCCCGGGGTAAGCGGGGTATCCAGCATAACTTTAGCAACGGCTGCACGGGCCAGAATTACGGCCTTCTCGGTAGCCTCTTCCATGTCTTTATGAATCCAGGAACACTGCTCACGAATGTTTGCAATCTCCAGCTGATACGGGTTCAGGCCCGCTTTTTCTGCTGCTTTGCGGAACGTTCCTTCATGCATACGCGGAGAGCAGGAACAGATGACAACGCCGGTCAGATGCTCATTCTGAATGGCATCGATCACTTTCTGCTGACCTGTTTCGGAACACATATACTGATAATCCTCTGCATGAACAACACCCGGCTCTTTGCTGATGACGTCAACAACTTTTTTGACATCAACCGTAGCCGCAATATTTGTACCGCAGTGGCAGACAAATACTCCTATTCTTTGCACTTTTCTCTCACCTTTCTGTGGATGGGTTGTTTTTTACTTTCTATATTTACGGAATGCACTCATCAGAAGCTGCTGCGGAGTCTCATCATCCAGAAGAGCCGGAATTTCATCCGGAGAAAGATAATTCTCTCCTCTCTGACGGATCACGGAAAGACGAACTGCCTCGATCAGTTTGGCAGGTTTTACGTCTCTTGGACAGCGCTCTACACATGCGAAGCAGGAGAGGCATTTCCAGATGGACTTGGAGTTCATCAGTGCTTCCACATCGCCGTTCTGTACGTAAGATACAAACTGATGCGGACGGATGTCCATTTCGTTATAAGCAGGACAGGATGCGGAACATTTACCGCATTTCATACATTTTCTGGTATCCACACCGGCGATGGCACGGATTTCATCGGATGTTGCAATTTTCATGCCTGCACCTCCTCTTTGATGCCGAGTGCTTCTGCAAGAAGCTCGGTAAAGTAGGTAACCGGAAGACCTTCTTTTGTTCCGTTATTGCGCAGGTTGTACATGCAAAGCGGACATGCAGTGATCAGTTCTTCTGCTCCTTTGTAGGATGCGGATGCATGATCTGGTCTACCATGTTGGATGCCATTTTCTTTTCTTTGAGGGATTATGTAGCCGCCGCAGCACTCATTTCTCATCGGATATACGACCGGTGTTGCGCCAAGGGCCTTGATAAAGTCTTCAATGATTGTCGGATTTTCCGGATCGTCAAACTGCATTGTGGTGCTCGGACGAAGCAGCATACAGCCGTAATATGCGCCGATTTTTCTTCCTTTTAATGGATTTACCACTTTCTCTTTGATCTTGTCAAATCCAACGACGTCACGCAGCACTTCCAGATAATGAAGTACTTTCGTTTCGCCAAGATATGGCTCGGAAAGAGCCATGTAGTTGTTTACTTTTGTCTGAATGTCTTCTACATTCGCCATGTCATCGTTTACGCGTTTGATCACGTGATGACAGGCGGAACAGACTGTGATCAGATCCTGTCCTTTTTCTTTGGCGTCTGCTAAGGCGCGAACCGAAGAAAGTTTTGTGGCGATTTCATCGGATGCCTGTGGATACACAGCTCCGCAGCACTGCCAGTTTTCAATTTCTTCCAGTTCAAATCCCAGAACTTTTGCGCACTCTCTGGCATAGTGATCCAGATCTTTTGCTTTGTTCTTCAGCGTACAGCCCGGAAAATAACTGTAGGTCATGGAATTGCTCCTTTCTTACTTGCTCCTGTTGGTTTCCATTTTTCCTGCGGTATCTTCTGTCCGGCACCGGAAAAGTTTCCGGTACTCTTTTTATGTACACCCGGCGGAAAATTTCTTCAGGCGCACGTTAAGGCAGTGGGAGATACCGCTCTTTCGCACTTTCTGCCACTGCCATAAATTTTATGTTTTGAGCTTATTGCCCGCTCTTAGTGCTCGATCTGTGCGATAACTGCTTTTAATGCGTCGGCACTTGCTTTGAGTTTTTCTACTTCCTCTTTTGTCATACGCATCGGAATCTTGCCCTGTACGCCTTTCGGTCCAACGAGGGTCAGTGTGCTTAAGCATACATCCTCGATGCCGTACTCACCGTGCATCATGGAAGATACGGTTGCTACAGAATCGGAAGAAGAAAGAATGGTTGCTACCAGTTTGCATACTGCAACAGATACTGCATAGAAAGTAGCTCCTTTGTTTGCAATAACCTGTCCGCCGGAAGTTCTTACGTACTCCAGCATAGCATCTTTGTCGATCTTGGTTACGTTCCTGCCCATTTTTTCTACGGTCTCGTAGTACTCGTCCAGACTGACACCGGAAACGTAAGCGCCGCTCCACGGAATGAAGGAAGTATCGCCGTGCTCACCGAATACGTAAGCGTGGATGTTTTTCTGGGCAATGTTGAGGTGTTCAGACAGTCCGCAGCGAAGTCTCGCGGAATCCAGCATGGTACCAGAACCAAGGATCTGGTTTTCCGGAAGTCCGGAGATCTTTGTAAACACGTAGGTCATGATATCAACCGGGTTGCTTACAATGATGTAGATGGCATTCGGAGCCGCTTTTACGATTTCCGGTGTGATGGATTTTAAGATGTTTACATTGGTCTGGGTCAGCTCAATACGGGTCTGGCCAGGCTTTCTTGCAATACCGGAAGTAATAATTACGATATCAGAGTCCTTGGCATCCTCATACTCACCTGCGATGATGGAGACCGGATCGCGGAAGCAGGTACCCTGCGCGATATCCATAACCTCTCCCTCTACTTTTTTCTTGTTAATATCGATGAGAACAATCTCAGACGCGATGTCTTCGTTCGACAGTGTATAGGCGATCGTAGATCCAACGCTTCCAGCTCCAATGATGGTAATCTTGCTGCTCATAAATACTCCTTTCTAAAATACCCCTAGTTGGTTTTTGTGATTGATAAATTTTTCACTTTCCTTATCATAGCACTATGACAAGAATTTAACAAGTGTTTTTTCGAGCATTTTCGTGAAATCTTTTTTCTCACTGAGCCCGTACGCTTCCAGAAGGGGTGTTCTGGATATATTTCAATACAATTATACCATTTTTTGTTCTTTTTCACAAGAATTCTTTCCAAAAACTTACAGCTTTGTCCTTCATCCCGCAGAATTCGTCTTTTTCCGCATGGTTCCCGGGTTTTTGCTTTCTGTGTTTAGTTTCACACGTCTAACTTTCGTTCGTTATATTTTTAACAACTTTTCGTCATACGGGCTAGTTTCTGTCCTTCTTTTCTACATTTTGTAGGATGTATCCGCCAAATTTCCTGTCTGATTTTCATTTCTGCTGCCGCCAGACGCAAAAAAGACACGGATTTTTCTGTTCCGTGTCTTTTTTGCTCTGTTTTTTCTGTTTTTGCTTCTATTCTTCTGTTTCACGAGCCGTTGCCGCTTCGGCAAATGCATTTCCATATTCGGCAAGCGCCTCTTTTGCATAGACGGCATCTGACCGGTACGGCACATTTCTGTTTCCGACGTGCATCGTCACGTCCGCGCCTTTTCCAAGGATCAGAACAACCTCTCCCGGTACGCGCCAAGAATCGCCTCCCGGATTGCTGCTCCGCGGTCCATGCGGATCTGGAAGGATGCACCTTCCTTTGCTATGTACCCGCCGATCTCCTCACAGATCGCCTGCGGATCTTCGTTTCCCGGATCATCCGGTACGAGGAAAATCCGGTCCGCCCGTTTTCCGGAAATCTCACCCATATCTTTTCTGCGGTTGAATGCTTTTCCGCCCGGGGTTCCGAACACAACGCTTACGCGGCTCCCCGGGTATTCGAGTGCTACGGTATCAAACATTTTTTCAAAACTCAGGCCATTGTGCGCGAAATCCACGATCGCCGTGACCTCGCCCGCGCTGCTCTCATACGTCTCCATCCTTCCCGGAACGGTGACGCCAAGGAGGCTTTCCTTGATCAGCGAAACCGGGATTCCCATCGACCAGGCAGCCGCAATGGCAGCTACGGCATTCTCCACATTGAAGGCTCCGTGCACCGGCAGGGTAAAATCTTCCGAGAAATCCGGTCCTGCCACATGGAAATAGAATTTTCCTCTGCCCGGCTTGATATCACTCACGCGGATTACAGCATTTTCTTTTGATCCAAACGTAACGACGCGCTCACATTTTGCCGCAGCTTCAGGATTTCCCCGATATGGTCGCTGTCCAGGTTCACGCAGGCGCAGGTGCAGCGGTCGAAGATCTTTAATTTCGACTGGAAATAATCATCAAATCCTTGTGCTCCGTCGGCTGATGTGGTCCTTGGAGATGTTCAGGAAAATGGCGGTATCAAATGCGTGTTTCCGACTCTCTCGTATTTGAGCGCTGGAGGATACTTCCATCACCATATGGGAAAGGCCTGCATCTACGGCATTGCGCATATGGCGGCACAGCTCCAGGGATTCCGGCGTGGTGAGCGTTGATGCTTCTCTCGTCTTTCCGTCGTAATATTCAATCGAACTTAATAGTGCACATCCGTTTCCGCCCTGTTTTTTCAGGCAGGCATCGAGCATCAACTGCAGGTAGTAGGCTGTCGTTGTCTTTCCTTTTGTTCCGGTCAGCGCCGTGACATGCAGCGACTTTGCCGGATAATCGTAAAACGCCTCACCCAGCACAAACTGTGCTTTTCTGGCATCGTTGACGATGAGCGCCGGAATTTCTTTTCCCGCTTCGTATTCTTTTTCACTTACATAGGCAACAGCACCGCGGTTTACGGCGTCTTTTAAGTATGCCTCTTTGAATGCAGCTCCTTTGCAGAGAAACAGCGTTCCCTGATCCGCTCCGCCCGAAAAATACGTTACGAGGGTAACGGGTCTGTCCTCTCCTTCTTTTCCTTCCGGCTCTGCAAATTCCACCAGAAGGCCTTTCTGCTCCAGAAGTTTCTTATATTCTAATACCGACTGTTTCATAGGATATCTTCCTCTCTTCTATGGGATTCTTTTCAGCTTTCCTAAAATCCAGGCTCCATTATACCAGAATTGAAACAGCTTGTCCATCTTGCGGCACGCTTACATCATCTGCGCATTTTTCTCAAAAAGAGAACGAAGCGTTTTTGCGCAGTACAGGTACGCCGGAACGAGAAACAGATCGGCGAGAATCCATGCCACCGGGCTTGCGAAGCAGACTGCGGTGTAACCAAAATACGGAACCAGGAAAAAGGCTACCACCGAACGGCCGATCATCTCGCAGACGCCGGCAAGGATTGCAAATTTGCTGAAGCCCATGCCCTGCACGGTAAAGCGTACGACATTGACAAGGGTCAGCGGAATGTAAAATACCATGTTGATCAGCAGCATCTGACGCGCCTGGTCGAGGATGACCGTCTCGGATGCATCTAACAAAGAGAAGCGAAATCGTGGACGGACCACAGAAAACCATAAACTCCTAAAATGACCACAGGAATAA
>ENA-OQIG01000364-OQIG01000364.1-human-gut-metagenome-genome-assembly--contig:-NODE-364-length-26826-cov-1.978201_pt1 | contig 26826 bp, 31 predicted proteins | sample MGYA00242576_ERZ504741 | MGnify/ENA primary metagenome ERZ504741 (study PRJEB26092, sample SAMD00036436) | human gut metagenome | host: Homo sapiens | study: EMG produced TPA metagenomics assembly of... | reverse complement strand
AGAAGATATACAAAAAGACGTCCCTGCAAAACCAGCGATCCGTCTGTTTTCTTTTTCTAATTTAGACAGTGTGATCCATGCAGCCAGATTGCTGCACCCAATGTACCACGGAGCGAATACACTCTACAAAAATGAAACAAACGGTATTTTCATTTTAGCCTTAGCACAATCTGCTCACACCAACAGTGAGTTTAGTAAAATCTGTAATATGTTATCCGAATACGGTTCTTTTGAAAAAGCCTCCGGTGCTGTTCTTGCTTACTTGGAAGAGCACTGTCAGACTGTTATTTCTGCAGATGCAGTCAGACATCTTGCAGAGATTTAAGGTGATATCTCATCCCCTTTCATCATGGAATGGCATCGTTGATCATCGGCCGCAGATTGGATAAAAAATAAAAAGCGTCCTGAGCCAGACTTTCTCAAGTATACTGTCTGCTTGCTCAAGACGCTTTTTCTATTTGCAAAATCTTTGATTAGTTGTTTGCTGCTAAGAAAGCATTAATCTTTTCTTCTAACAGATCTGCATCCAGTCCATGTACCATAGCTGCCTCTGCAAGAGTTTCAGCCTGTGAAGCAGGACATCCAAGACAGTGCATTCCTACTTCCATAAGGATTGGTGCTACTTCTGGATTTGTTCTGATCAGTTCACCGATTGTCATATCTTTTGTCACTTTCGCTGCCATATTTATTTCCTCCTTTATTTCTCTAATCGCGAAACATATTTGAACGTTTATCCTTCCTTTTTTCAAATATGTCATACTCTCTCTTCGATTATAATACTACTCCTTGAAATTATCAACTCTTACTTAATTGTTTATACATTTTAATACAATTTTAGAATTTTCAAAAGTCAACAAGTTTTTTATTTTTTTTCGACAAATGAAGATTTTTATTATAACTGACCAAAACATTCGTTCTTTTCTTAACAATAATAATCCACACAATTCACATTTATTCATGTGGATAATGTGGATAACTTGGTGTAAAACTTTTATTTTTAACCATTTTAGCCAGTTTCCTGTGTGGAAAACTTGTGGACAGTATTTTGATAGTATTTTTCATAATTCTCTTGTCCTCGACAACTTTGTGCACTTTGCATATGATTATTTTTCCACTATTTTCCTATGTCTATACAATTTAAAGTTTTGCATAGAATAGGGCACCGTATGATGAATCGCTTCACACATACTGCACCCATTTTTTCTCATTTCATCATCATTTTCCTTATTCCAGCACTCTTCGTATTGTAATAATATCTGTGAAAAATGCCGGACTGATCCCAATCCCGTTCTCCTCATCAATTGCATTAATAATCTGATTCTCTTCTATATAAATACCAACATGTCCCTCATATAAAATTAAATCTCCCGGAAGAATTTCATCATAAGTAACTTCTATTCCCGCATTTTCCATATCCCACGTTGTCCGCGGAAGTTTCACTCCGAATTTTCTATACACGGACTGAACAAACCCCGAACAATCTGCTCCCTCGGTCAGACTTGTGCCTCCCCAGACATATGGATTCCCAAGAAACTGCTTTGCATAGGCGACTACCCTTTTTCCTCTTTCTTCTACTGTCCCTTTCTTTTCTTCTGATTCTACAGTATCATATTTTTCTTTTATCGTAACATAATCATCGGATATATATGCTCTTCCCCCATAATATTCGATTGGAATCCACCCATTTTGAGGCTTCTCTTCTATTTTCTTTTTGGCACCTTGTTCCAACTGTCCGATAATCTGTGTGTCTGTCCCCTGACCTTTCCGCACGTTGAGACAATCTGCTGTAACTTCAGCAATCTGTATGGCAGTTTTCTCTGTTTTTTTTAACTCTTTCTCATAATACTGCTCCTTTAATAATCCAGCCCCCACACTTGGTAAGTGTTCTGCCGCCATAGATATACAGGGAATACTTTGCGACAAAATCTCTACTGCGATCAGACCTGCCATTATTTTCTTTCTACTTCTATCCCTCATAGTTTCCTCCTCTTTCACTTTTTAGTATTCCCGCTTTCCCTGAAATCATGCTTTTGTTACCAACTTGTCAAATCTCCCTTTCAAAATTCTAAATATAAATTTTTATGATTCCTTCCAAACATATTGTGTCAGACATTTTATCGTGTTATACTTCAAGAGTAAGTGAGTTTTATTATTTTTATAATTAAAATTAGATAATATATCTTTGCTTACCTAAAATTTTTACTTGACAAATCCCCTTTGAATAATTTATATTATAATCATAATAACTATTACTATTATTGAAAGGGGGATTCCCATTGGCAACACTAAAATATAGTAGACAACGAGAATCCATCAAAAATTATCTGTTACACACAGAAGAACATCCCACCGCTGACACCGTCTATATGCATGTGCGGGAAGAATTCCCGAACATCAGTCTTGGGACAGTATATAGAAATCTGAACTTACTTGCAGAGACCGGAGATGCTCTGAAGATTCCCACCCCTTCCGGTGGTGACAGATTTGATGGTAAAACGACTCCACACTATCATTTTATATGTACTTGTTGTGGAAAAGTAATGGATCTGGATATGGAAAGCATTGATCATATCAATGAGATTGCCGGTAAAAACTTTGCCGGGCAGATTGAGTCTCATACGACAATGTTTTATGGAAAATGTGAAGATTGTATTTTAAAGTCTTAGCAAAAGAATTTTTCAAATATCCATTGACAAAAGAAACTAATTATGCTAAATTAATATCAGTAACTATTACTGATATTGAAAAATAAAAAGTAAAAGAAAAGGAGATCTTAACTATGAAAAAAATTTGTATGTACAGTATGCGGATATGTTTATGAAGGAGAAGCTGCACCAGCTGAATGTCCACAGTGCCATGTAGGAGCTGATAAATTCAAAGAAATGACAGGAGAAAGAGAATGGGCTGCTGAGCACGTTGTAGGTGTTGCTCAGGGTGTAAGCGAAGACATTCTTGCAGATTTAAGAGCAAACTTTGAAGGAGAATGTTCAGAAGTTGGTATGTACCTTGCTATGTCAAGAGTAGCTCACAGAGAAGGATACCCAGAGATCGGTTTATACTGGGAAAAAGCTGCCTGGGAAGAAGCAGAGCACGCTTCTAAATTCGCTGAATTATTAGGTGAAGTTGTTACAGACAGCACAAAGAAAAACCTTGAAATGAGAGTAGAAGCTGAAAACGGAGCTACTGCTGGAAAATTTGATCTTGCAAAACGTGCAAAAGCTGCTAACCTTGACGCTATCCATGATACAGTTCATGAAATGGCAAGAGACGAAGCTCGTCACGGAAAAGCATTCGAAGGATTATTAAAGAGATACTTCGCATAATCATCCCTATCTTATATAATATAGAAAGAGGCCAGAAAGTTTCTGGTCTTTTTCTTTTGTTTTCATCTGGACTGGTCGTTTTTTGCAAAACTGGCTATTTTTACATGACCACTCTTGTGCTAGGATAGATTTACAAAGAAATAAAAACGCCATATCGATATCGAATATGGCAAATACATGAGAGGATGAGACATATGAAAACAAAAAATCAAACTGTTATGAAATTAGCACAAACCGCATTACTGGCGGCTCTCTGCTTCGTATCATTTACTTTTTTACAGATTAAGATTCCAATGCCTGGCGGTGATGCAACATCCCTTCACATCGGAAATGCATTCTGTGTGCTTGGTGCACTGTTACTCGGAGGCTGGTATGGCGGGCTGGCTGGCGCGATTGGTATGACCATCGCCGATTTAATGGATCCAATCTATATCACTGGTGCACCAAAGACCTTTTTCCTGAAATTATGTATTGGGCTTATCGTTGGTCTTGTAGCTCACCATATTGCAAAGATCAACGACAGCACTGACAAGAAATACGTCTTTAAGTGGAGTCTGATCGCCTCGATCGCCGGTCTTAGCTTCAATGTCATCGCCGATCCGATCGTTGGATATTTTTATAAGCAATATATCCTCGGACAGCCTCAGAAAATGGCAGAAGTTCTTGCAAAGTGGAGCGCAGCAACTACATTTGTCAATGCTGTTGTATCTGTCATCCTTGTAGTATTTATCTACAACGCGGTCAGACCAATACTACTTCGCAGTGGACTTCTTGTATCCCAACCAAAAAACTAAATAAAATATGCTCCCTCCCAAGGAATAAGTATTTATTATTACACTTGTCTTCCTCGAAGGAGCATATCTTTTGCAGATCTTCTGCAAGTTGATACCGCTATTTTATAATTCGTTCTTAATCTTTTCTACTAATTCTGCGTATTCTTGTTCTGTGAGATACTTTTCTCCCGGATTCATTGCGAATACACCGCCCCACTCATATCCATCTTTATATTTCGGAACCAGATGGAAGTGCAGATGATGTCCAGTATCTCCATATGCTCCATAGTTCACTTTCTCCGGCTGAAATAATTTGTGAAGCACATTGGCAACTTTAGCCACTTCATCAAAATATAAATGAAGTTCTTCCTGAGATAATTCTACCAGTTCACTTACATGTTTCTTATGAGCAACGATCACACGTCCTAAGTGGCTCTGTTCTTTAAATAAGTAAACTTTTGAGCTTTCCAATTCACAAATCTTAATTCCAAATGCATCTAATAATTCGCCTTCTACGCAGTATGCACAATTCTGATCTTTCATTCTTTTATCCTCCTGAATCTGTTCTATCTTCTTTTATACACTACCACATTTAAAAAATATTTACAATCGTATTCCTTACCTCTTAACAAAGGACTTGAAAGGGTAAGCCCCTTCCAAGTCCTCTTTCTTTTATCTTACATATTTTTCCAATGTGTTTCTCACTGCACCGGTTCCTGCAAGCATTTCTTTCAAGTAACCACATACAGTTTCTGCCATGTTTACTTCGTACAAGTTCACACCAAAAATTGCTTTGTTTTCTAAGATCGGTCTTACAGAAGCTTCCACATCTGTCTCTTCTCCGAGTTTAAATCCTGCTACGTATGGACAAACTGTCTCAAGAAGCGGATCTGGCTTAAGTCAAATGTTTTTCCATTGTCATCCACACCCATCAGATAACGGAGCCATCCTGCAAATACAAGTGGAATCAGTTTCAGATCTGCTGTATTTAAGCTCTCACCTGCCTCATATGCTTTGATCGTCTCACCGAAACGGATCGCAAGCTTCTGAGAAGTATCTGTTGCGATTCTCTGTGGAGTATCCGGCATAAACGGATTTGGAATACGCACATTTAAAACCGTATCAATAAATTCTTTCGGGTCAAGGATCCCCGGATTTACTACAACCGGAAGTCCTTCCACATATCCGATTCCCTCTACAAGTTTCTTTAATACTTCATCTTTCATTTCTTTAGAAATCAAGTCATATCCGAGCAGACATCCAAACACTGCCAGTGTTGTGTGAAGCGGATTTAAGCAAGTGCAGACTTTCATCTTTTCTACCTTGTCTACAGTCTCGCGTGTTGTAAACATCAGTCCGCCTTTTTCCAGTTCCGGTCTTCCGTTCGGGAATCTGTCTTCAATGACAAGGTACTCACACTCTTCTGCATTGACAAACGGCGCCACATAAGAATTCTTTGAAGTGATCACCGGCTCGAGTTCTTCCACCCCATCATTTTTTAAGATTTCTTCCACAGAACTGTCCGGACGAGGAGTAATCTTATCAATCATAGTCCACGGGAAGGAAACTTTGTCAGGATTTTCGATGTAAGCTACAAATCCCGCCTCAGCAACTCCATTTTTTACCCATGTCTCTGCAAATGTGTGTACTGCATCGTATAACTTTGTTCCGTTGTGGGAACAGTTGTCCATACTTACCATTGCCACCGGCTTTTCTCCTGCCTGGTATCTTGCATACAGAAGTGCAGATACTTTTCCGATATAACTTCTTGCCTTCTCAGGTCCTGCCACAAAATCCTCTGCGACATCTACAAGTGTTTCCCCTTTTCCATTTACAAGGCTGTATCCCTTCTCTGTAATTGTAAAACTTGCCATCTGAAGAGAATCTGTCGTGAAGATTTCTTTGAGTCTTCCAAAATCTGTCTCATTCTCAGAATCCAGTGCAAGAGATTCTGCAACACTTCCTACCACAGTTTTCTCTACACTGCCGTCTGCTTTTAATGTCACAAGAATGCTGTAATCATCGTGTGGGCGGTTCATTTTTTCTACGATTTCATAATCATATCCTTCCGCCACAACAATTCCTCTGTCAAGCACTCCTTCATTTAAGAGATTCTGTGCCACATTTGCCTGAAATGCACGGAAAAGATTCCCTGCTCCAAAGTGTACCCAATATGGTGCTTCTTTTGTGGCAGCCACCATTTGCTCGCGGTCAAACTGCGGAAGTCTATATCCTTTTTCCTCCACTGTTTTCTATCTGCCAATCCATCTTGCTTAACTGCATCCTATTTTGCCCCTTTCTCAATTGCTTCCCAAAGTCCGTTTAAGTAAGTTGCTCCAAGTGCTCTGTCATACAGTCCGTATCCAGGCATTGCCACTTCTCCCCAGATCATACGACCGTGATCTGGTCTGATCGGTCCTGTAAATCCGATTTCATAGAGTGCTTTCATAATTTCATACATATCAAATGTTCCGTCAGAAGAAAGGTGTGCAGCCTCCTCAAAATCTGTCGGAGAGTTGAATTTTAAGTTACGCACATGTGCAAAATGGATTCTTCCTTTCAGAGAGCGGATCATATCCGGAAGATCATTTTTTAAGTTTGTTCCATAAGATCCTGAGCAGAATGTCACACCATTGTGCGGGTTGTCTACCATACTCATCAGTCTTAAGATATTTGTCTTATTGATGATAATTCTAGGAAGTCCAAATACGCTCCATGCAGGATCGTCCGGATGAATTGCCATGTTAATGTCGTATTTGTCACATACCGGCATAATTCTCTCCAGGAAATATTTGAGATTTTCAAATAACTTTTCATCATCAATGTCTTTATACATCTCAAACAGTTCTTTTACTTTCTCCATACGTTCCGGTTCCCATCCCGGCATCACTGTTCCGTTCATATCCCCGGCAATTGACTCAAACATGTTTTCCGGATTGATTGCATCTACTGCTTCCTGTGTATATGCAAGTACTGTAGATCCATCTGGTCTCATTCTTGCAAGCTCTGTTCTTGTCCAGTCAAATACCGGCATGAAGTTATAACATACAAGATGAATATCTTCCTGTCCGAGATTTTCCAGTGTCTCAATGTAATTATCGATGTATTTATCTCTGTCTGCCGCACCTGTCTTGATTGCATCGTGTACATTGACACTTTCAATACCTGCTACATGAAGACCTGCTGCTTCTACTTCTGCCTTCATCTCGCGGATTCTCTCTCTGCTCCACACTTCTCCCGGTGTTGTGTCATATAATGTTGTGATAACTCCTGTCACACCCGGAATCTGGCGGATCTGCTGTAATGTTACTGTATCAAATTTTGAACCATACCATCTTAATGTCATTTCCATGATTTTCTTGTTTCCTTTCATTACCTCTTTTATTTGCGTTTCTTCTCTTCATCTTACAAAAAACAACAAAAAGCACCATTGGCGTATTTGTTGTATACATTGCATTTCTTGTTGTTTTATAGTATTATAGCAAAATAAAACCAAAAAATCTCACCGAAAAGCAGAAAGGACGCCCTATGAAGAAAGAACTCCGCACACAGTTTCTTACACGCCAGCATATGGTATCAAAAGATTTTGAGATTTACTATTACAGTGACACAACTCTCTTAAAAGTAGAAAATCATGCTCACAATTACTATGAATTCTATTTTTTTCTGGAAGGTGATGTCAGTATCCAGATTGGTTCTGATATTTATCCAGTTCAATTTGGTGACATTATGCTGATTCCCCCGCACATTTACCACCACTCGATCATCCACAGTTCTAAAGTTCCTTACCGGAGATTTATCTTCTGGATCAGTCAGGAATATTGTAATTATCTTGCCCAGATTTCGCCGGATTATGTATATCTTATGCACCATGTGCAGGCAACACACACTTATCTGTACCACAATGACCGGGTATCCTTCAATGCGGTGCAGTCCAAAGCACTTCGCCTCATTGAGGAAATGCAGTCGGATAAATTCGGAAAAGAAGCCCAGATTCCGCTCTCCGTCAACGATTTGATCCTTCATCTGAACCGAATGATCTACGAACGTCTGCATCCTGCAAGACAACACGAAGGACTTGCCCTGTACCAGAACATCTCGCAGTATATTGAAGAGCATCTCAATGAAGACCTGTCGCTGGATCGCCTTGCGAGAGAATTTTATGTGAGTAAGTATCATATCGCCCATATCTTTAAAGACAGTATCGGAATCTCCGTGCACCAGTACATCACCAAAAACGGTTAGACCAGTGCCGGGAGGCAATTCTTGGAAATATGAGCATTACTGAAATCTACCAGCTGTTCGGATTTCGGGATTACTCCAGTTTTTACCGGGCATTTAAAAAAGAATACGGAATCTCCCCGAAAGATTACCGGGATATGAATTCATTAATTCTGAATCATTAGATTTCCGCATTCTTCTTAATTTTTTCCTATTACTTTTTGTTCTTATTTTTTACTTTTGATTTGCCGGCTCGATCGCAATGGATTTTCCTTTGATCTTCACATTCTGCATTGCGTGAAGAACATCTCTTGCATACTCTCTCGGCACTTCTACAAATGTATATTTATCAAACATATCGATCGTTCCGATCAGTTTTCCAGGCATTCCACTTTCTCCTGCAAGCGCTCCGAGAATGTCTCCCGGTCTTGCTTTCTGCTTCTTCCCAATATTGATGAACAGTCGGACCATTCCCGGCTCTTCCGCTCCGGTATCTCCGAAGTCAAATTCATCTTCCGATTCATTTTCATCTTTCATTCCGGTGTACAATTTTAAAAATGCGGCTGCCATATCCATTGCTGTATAGTCAGAATCATTGACTTTCTCCTCGATTGCATTGATCATCATGGTCAGATCTTCTTTTTCGATCATCTTCTCAATCTCTTCCAATACATTGTCAATCTTTGTATTTGCGACATCGTTCAATGACGGTACTTTCTGCGCGTAAATCTTTGTCTTGCAGTAACGCTGGATTTCTTTCAATTTATATACTTCTTTCCCGGAGACAAAAGAAAAAGAACGTCCAACTCTTCCTGCTCGTCCGGTTCTTCCGATCCGGTGTACATAATACTCTTCATCCTGTGGCAGATCATAGTTAAATACCGCCTCCACTTCATCGACATCAATTCCTCTTGCAGCCACATCTGTCGCTACAAGGATATCTGTCTTTCCACTTCTAAATCCCTGCATTACACGGTCTCTCTGTGCCTGCTTCATATCTCCGTGAAGTCCTGCTGCAAAGTATCCGCGCCCTAAAAGTGCAGTTACAAGCAGATCTACCTGCTTCTTCGTATTACAGAATATCACAGAAAGTTTCGGTGTATAAATGTCAAGCAGACGTGTCAGCACTTCTTCCTTATTCTTCGGTTTTACCTCATAGTAGAACTGTTCAATATTCGGCACAGTCAGTTCCTTTTTCGTCACTTTGATTACTTCCGCATTCTTCTGGAATTTCTTCGTAATCTCCATGATTGCCTTCGGCATCGTTGCGGAAAATAATACGGTCTGCCGCTCCTCTGGAACTCCTTCCAGAATCGTCTCGATATCCTCACGGAATCCCATGTTGAGCATCTCATCCGCCTCATCTAAGATAACCGTATGCACCTGCTCCATTTTAATTGTCTTTCTTCTCATGTGGTCCATCACACGTCCCGGTGTTCCGATGATCAGCTGTGTTCCACTCTTCAAGGAACGAATCTGTTTTACAATTTCCTGCCCTCCATAAATTGGAAGTACTTTGATTCCATGCATATACTTTGCCAGATTCCGGATTTCCTCCGCCACCTGAATTGCAAGTTCTCTTGTCGGGCAGAGAACGATTCCCTGTAATTTCTTGTTCTTCGGATCAATTTTTTCCAGCATCGGAATTCCAAATGCGGCTGTCTTTCCTGTTCCTGTCTGTGCCTGTCCGATGATATCTTTTCCTGTCATCATAACCGGGATGGCTTTACTCTGAATCGGAGAAGCCTCCTCAAATCCCATATATTTTACTGCTTTTTGAATCTCCGGGCAGATTCCAAGCTCTTCAAATCTTAATGTTTCCATTATTTGTTTCCTTTCCGTTCTTTCTGTATTTATCTATCCTGTCATTCATACTTTATTGAAAAGTAATTTATGACTAATATTTCCTACATGCTATTTCTGTCCATAAAAATGAGGCTGGTGCAAAATGAACTTTGCAGCAACCCCACTCATAAAGTACACGTCTTCCATCATAACAGATGCTCTGAATTTTGTCTATCTTTTTCTTTTCCTCTTGCATTTTTGTAATAGAAGTAGTAATATCAACATATACTTAATGTAGTATTTAAAACTACTTATCGTTTTATTCATCATTGATCAGGAGGCATTCTTATGAAACAAAGACATTTAAAAGATCCCGGAAGCGCGATTACTCATTTTATCGCAATGCTGATGGCTATCTTTTCCGCAACACCATTGTTGATAAAAGCAGCTCACAAAGGAGATCCCATCTATGTGATTTCCCTCGCAATCTTCATTGGAAGTATGATCTTATTATACACCGCAAGCACCTTATACCACTCCCTTGATATTTCTGAGAAAGTGAATAAGCGTCTGAAAAAATTTGACCATATGATGATCTCTGTGCTGATTGCAGGAAGCTACACACCTATCTGCCTGATCACCTTAAAAGGACCTGTCGGCTATACCATGCTTACAATCGTGTGGGGTATTGCAATTCTCGGAATCCTTGTGAAAGCGTTTTGGGTAAACTGTCCGAAATGGTTCTCCTCGGTTCTTTATATCGGAATGGGATGGACCTGCGTTTTGGCATTCACAAAACTTCTTGACACAATGTCCCCAGGTGGATTTGGATGCTTTTAGCCGGCGGAATCGTCTATACCATCGGAGGAATTATTTACGCACTGAAACTTCCAATCTTCAACAACAAACATAAGAACTTCGGAAGTCATGAGATCTTTCATCTATTTGTGATGGGCGGAAGTGTCTGCCACTTTATCGTGATGTATGTGTTCCTATTAAGATAATCCATAAAAAAGAAGACCGGAAACTTTCTTCCAAGCTTTCAGTCTTCTTTTCATCTTTTATTCTCCTTTGTTCAGCATATTCTCTACGACTTCTTTTCCCATCTGGTAAACCATCTTAGATCCATCTAGCTGCACATAGTAATATGATCCGCTCTCATCCAACTTACCAATATTCAATGTAAGTGTCTGCTCTTCTTTATCATCGTCTTCATACACTGCCTCGATTTTGATCTTTTCATTTTCCTCTAATCCATACGATGCCAATTTTCATCTTTCACCGCATATTCCACACAAGTTCCAAATGATGCTGCTCCGAATCCTCCGGCAATCGCTGCCAAATCTTCTTTCTGGCTCTCCTCTTTGGAATCGTATACGGTCTGCTTACCATTTTCTGTGATCGTCACTTGCTTCAAGTTTGCACTTCCAATACTTGGCAGTGTTTCTTTCTGAAGGAAGTCATTCCATTCATAAGAAATTGTGTCCAAACTCGTCCCAGAGACGGTGTACACTTTTTCTTTATCATTCAGGGTCATATAATAATTTTCCTCCACTGCATTTCCAAAGTAAAGTGTAGTCTCTGTACCTTCACTATCTTTCAAATGGATTGTGTATTTCGGGTTTTCCAAACCATAATCGGAAAGCTGATCTGTCTCTTTTAGTTCTCTCACTGCCGTAAGATTTCCAAAAGATGTTGCCATCGCATCAATATAGCTTTGGGCAACCGGAAACTCCTTGTCTTTTGTGTAATACCACACATCTTCATTCTTTGCAAATGCAAAATCATTTCCCTCATACTGATAGGAAATCTCCTGGAGATCCGAAATATCTGTCACGGTAACGGTATTCGCCTCAGCGGTCTCTGCTTCCTTCTGTTCCTGTTTTCGATTGTAACTTCCAAGTCCCAGATAAACAATGACAAGCACTGCCAGGGCGCCAGTCAAAATCAGTAGTGATCTATGTTTCTTCATATACGCCCTCCTGCTATGCCTTTCTTCGTTTCATCCATCTTGCAAATCCAGAGATCAGAATGATCGCCGGCACTCCAAAGATCATCAGCAGGCTGAATCCTCCGGCATACTGTACGGTATTATAGGTCACTGCAAGACTCTTTGGATCAATCGCTGTATTTTCTACATCATCAAAATTACTTGTCACTGCATTCATAAACAATTTGAGGTTTTCTACAGTTGTAAAAGCATCTGTCAGCTGGCTATCGATCATCATCGGCGCTGAGATCACCGTCAGTCTTCCCTCATCCTCTGTCGCCACTGCACCAAGAATATATTCTCCCTGCTCCTGTTTATCCTCCGTTACTGCAAATCCATTCTCAGAAGTTGTCATGAATGGAGTAACACTGATCGTATCTCTTGCCGGATCTGTCTCAACCATTCCACGTGCATTCAAAAGCAGCACCATATTGCTTGACATTCCTTCCCCAAGTTCTCCAGAAGCATTGATTTCCGGGAAGAATGAATATGGATTCCCCTGGTACGCACGCTCCGTATCTGCAATATACCCATCTGCCATCTGAAGTCCGTATTCTTCCATAAATGCATCAAGATTTGGTGTCTCCTGATCTTCTGCACCAGAGATCAACATCATTTTTCCACCGTTTTTCAAATACTCAGAAAGTGTATTTTTTTCATCTTCTGTAATATCCGTGGTCGGTGCATACATAAACAAAAGATCACAGTCTTCCGGAATCTCACTGTTCATCAGCAGGTTTAGCTCTTCCATCGATAAATTTGCCTTCTCAAACAGTTCTGATAGGCTGGTAGATACTGTACTTTCTCCATGTCCACTCGTCCGGTAAATTTTCTTTGTCTCTTCACTTGTCACATAATTAACTGCGCTTGTGAGCTGTCCCTCCGCATCAAATTGTGACTCCTGCATCTGTCCAGTCATATAGTAAGAAGACTGATCATAGACGATAATATCTGTAAATGAAATCGTTGTTGTCTTTTCTGTATCCGGACAGGATACCACGATTGTATTCGAAGATGTATCATACTCAGTCAGTGCCGCAGGATGAAGTACCGGATCGATCCACTCAACAGAAATTTTCCCCGACAATGCGACATATTTACTTAAAAATGTTTTGATTCTTTCATCTGTCGAAGATTTCTCCGCCAATACTTTTATTTCTACTTTTTTATCCAGCTTTTTCAGCATCTTTTTCGATGTATCTGTGATTTCATAGATTTGATTATCGCTGATGTCAATATTTCTCACAGACTCCGGGAGTCTTCCTGCGACGAGATTAATCACGATTACCACAGCAACTGCAACCGCTGTCAGCCCCAGACTGTACGCACCTCGTTTCGTATGAATCGTTCCAAATAGTTTTTTCAATTTCTCCACAATACTGCCCTCCTAACTCCAACGCCTTTTCTGAATTGTCTGCACGGTCAGAAAGACACATAGGAAAATCAAAGAAAAATAGAGTATCATTCCGCTGATGTCAACAATATGAGTAAATGCAATGTTTGTAAATGGCTCTGTCAGAATAAATTTTCCAAACAGATCTGGAAGCAGGTTATCAAACAGACTGGATTTTGCAAAATATGTTCCAATTGCTGCGGCAGCGCCTAACACTTCCACGCCTGCTGCAATCACCCAGTTTTTCGTCATCTGATAAATACCGATGACAGAACTGTCAGAATCACGAGAATCCCGATCAGACCTCCCATCGCCGACGTCGGCAGGAAGTCAACAAGTCCTTCCCACAAATACAGAATGAGAAGTACCCCAAATGTGCTGATTGCAGCAATGATCTGGCTCTCTGTCAGCGCAGATAAAAACATTCCAATTGCAATATAAACACATCCAAGAAGGAAAAATGCCAGAATTGCCATGTAATCAATGCCGATATGTGCTTCTCCCTGGCTTTCGATGATCAGTGGAAATACTGCATAGATTGCACATGGAACCGCAAAAACTGTAACCATTGCAAAATATTTTCCAAGCACAATCTGACTAAGACTTACCGGAGCTGTCAAAAGAAGTTGATCTGTTCTGCTTTTCTTCTCCTCCGCAAAGCATTTCATCGTAAGTACCGGGACTGCCACCAGCATAATAAAAAGTATAGAGTTTAGCGCATAAGAAAAATATGGATATCCCATATTCAGATTATACACCATGAAATAAATTCCGGTGATCGCTACAAGAAACGCTATAAATACATACCCGATCATAGAATCGAAATAGGATTTTAATTCTCTCTTATAAATCGCTTTCATCTTCTTCTCCTCCTTCCTCATCTGCCGAAACAGTCTGCTCGGAGTCTCCTGTTTCCTCCTGCGTCAGTTTTAAGAAGACATCTTCCAATGTGATTCTTGACAGATTCAACTTCAGTAGTGCACAATGTTCCTCTGCAAATGTGTGGAAGAGTTTCTCCCTAATATCCTTCTGATCTACGGTCTTGATAAAAATATCCGTCGTTCCATCTTGTTGTTCCTTATAGTCTACCGTTTCAATCTCCTCTATTTTACTAAGAATCTCTCTTACTCTTGTCTCTTCTGCTTTGGCTGTCAGTTCAATCGTTTCAGAACCATTTAAAAGCCGCTCCAGATTCTCAGGAGTGTCACTTGCTACCAGCTTTCCATGCGCAATGATCATGACATAATCACAGACCGCCTGCACTTCCGCCAGAATGTGGGAACTCAAAATGATTGTATGATTTTTGGAAGTTCTTGATCAGCTCCCGTATCTCGATGATCTGTTTCGGATCCAGTCCGACCGTAGGTTCGTCTAAGATGATCACTTCCGGGAAGCCAAGAACTGCCTGTGCAAGCCCGACTCTCTGCTTGTATCCTTTTGACAGATTTTTAATCAGACGTCCTTCTACCTCCTCCAGCTTAACAAGCTTCAAGACGTGATCCACTTCTGATTTTCTATCTTTTTTCTTTACCTTTTTCAATTCTGCTGCAAAATCAAGATATTCTTTTACAGTCATATCCAGATACAGCGGCGGAATCTCAGGGAGATACCCGATGCTTTTCTTTGCTGCTTCCGGCTCCTCAAGAATGTTATGCCCGTTGATGAGCACTTCTCCTTCCGTGGCGCCTAGATATCCCGTCATAATATTCATGGTTGTAGATTTTCCTGCACCATTTGGTCCGAGAAATCCATAGATCTGACCACTCTCCACTGTAAAGTTGAGATGGTCTACCGCCAGATGACTGCCATAGCGTTTTACCAGATTTTTAACTTCTATCAACTTTTTACCCTCCCGACAAAATGTGTTTCTCTGGATCATGCTTTCGACTTTCCTGAATGATTTCCGCATCCATTACGGAATACTTTTTACACTGCTGCCAAAAACACGCTCTGATTTTTTTATTCTATAAAAGAAACTCGTTGATTCTGTGACAGTTATGTGTTCATTCTGTGAAAAGCTCCGACATCTTTCAGCATCTTTTGTCTTTTTCCATTGGAAAATAAGAAAGAACCAACCCTCTCATCGGATCAGTCTTCTTTTTCCTTCCGGCTCAGCCGCTTTATCGCATATTCCTTTTCATCGCTTCTTCTTTTGTTTCAAATGTCTCATAATAGATGAGTGTGACCGGTCGTCTCGCCTTTGTATACTTCGCACCCCTGCCCTGATTATGTGCCTCCATGCGGCGGGTAAGATCGTTTGTCCAGCCGGTATAAAAGGTTCCGTCACTGCATTTTACAATGTATGTATAATTCATGGATCCTCTGCTCATTTCCTTTATCTTTTCCTATTTCTACATTCTTCTTTAAAAACAGATTATTTTTTTATTTTAATTCTGAGCGGAATCATTACAGATACTTTCGTATACTTTATCAGAAGAATTCCAAAATTTTTCAAATTGGAACTGATGTTTTTTTAACTTGTCTGCCAAATTACTTTGTCTGAGTAAATCACGTTTATAATCGCTGTTGGATTTACTTCCCGTCAGTTCTTTTATCTGGCTGATTGCACAACTTCTCAAAAATTCATCTTCTAAATTTTTCACCTGCATAATACACAATACCTGTTTTACATTAGAATCTTTTTGTAAAAAACGAATATTTTTTAACAAAGTATTCTTTTTACCAGTGTCTGTGTCAAATACCAGAACAACGATTGTTCCCGGTTTCAAAGTTCTTGTAATCAAACTTGTCAGTTCTTCTTCAATAACATTAAAAACTTGAACTTTACCGGGCTTGATCCATTGCAAATCTGTTTTGAGTGTATTAACAACTTTTCTGTCATCTTCTCCTTCAACAAAATAATGATATTGTTCCCTCTTCATATGTACTGATTACCCCTTTTAATTCATCTGACAAAGATTAGCAATTTCATATACAAATTCAACATTTGGTGCAGATGAAAACAAATCATTTTCTACTGCATTTCTCAGAGAATCTGTATTTCTTTTCAAATAGTCAGAAGCACTAATACATTTTATTGGCTCCTGCTCGTCATAGATATCTTTCTTCAAAAAGGCAAAGGTATGTTTTGGTAAATGTAAATCTAAAATATCTGTATTGTGTGTTGTAAAAAATAACTGATCGTTGTCTTTCAAACATTCAATCATCACAGATAAAAATGCCTTCTCAATATCACTGTGTATAAATGAAAATTTCTCATCACAATAGTAAAATCCATGATCTCCATTGATAATCGATGCCACTACCATGCTAATGCAATCCCTGCTTTCGTGCCACTGGATAATATTTCCTGATCAACTACCTTTCCATCCTGCATAATCACATTTCTGTTTTTCATCCGAATCACAAATGCATTGTCAACACTTTGTATTCTTTCCACTTTTTTAATAGATGGATCAAGCGCTTTCAATGTTTTTTTCTAAGATGTTCGTATATCTCTCAACGTGATTTTCTGGTATTTGATATCTTGTCAAAGAATCTGAAGGGTACTCAAACAGCCATGATAATCCTCTTATTTTCTCCAACTCTTCGACAAAATTATTCCCTTTTTGTAATTGTATCTCTTTAAATTTTTTACAACAACTCTCGTAACTGTCCTTTTTACTGATTTCTACTTTTTGCACATCCACTGCAATATCTGCCATCTCGTATCTTTCACTTATTCCAGGAGAAATTCTTGTGGCAATCCTATACATTGCATATTCATTTGTAATAAAATCCATTGTAAAAAAAGCATCTTGAGTTGTATCGTCAATGACTTTTGTGATTTTTTCGAACTGTTTTGTATCCATAAAATTAAACACAGCCATCAGGAATCGTCCAAAAGATGTCTTTCCTGTTGCATTTGCTCCCATCAAAATATTTACTTTTTTATAACGAAAATTTGAACGTCCCTGTAAAAACTCTCCTTTAATGGAAGAATCTACAATTTTCTTTGGATACGACATGTTCATCCTAAAATTCCTAAATGCAAAAAATTATCCATTTCCACATTCATCACAATCATTTTTCTTCCCTCCCATACTATTTCTTCGTAATACACGAATTAATCCTCCTTTATTATACTCTTTTTCCCACCTCGATACAATCATATAGGATGTTTTTCTCTTCTGTTAACAAAAAAAGAAAAGATCCCAAAGCAGTTTTGCAAAACTTTCTCTTCAGGATCTTTTCTTTTTCTATTTTCTATTCGTATGCGATATGGTCCATTGGGTTGACTGGCTGTCCATCTTTTAACAGCTGGAAATATAAGTTTGGACCTTCTACACTGTAATACTTTGTTGTTCGCTCACATAGCCGATCACACTGTTTTCTGTCACATACTCTCCTGGCTGTACCGGTACTTCTTTGAGTTGTCCGTAAATGGCTGCATAACCATTCCCCATATCAATACTTACGGTTGTTCCGGTCTGTGCATTTGTATCGACCGCTGAGACTGTTCCTGCGGCTGCCGCTTTTACTTCTGCACCGACTTGACCACTGATCACTACGGCTGGATTATACTTATACTGATCAAGTGTGGCAAAATAAATGCTCTGATCCATGCTGTAATTCATAATCACATTTCCGTCTACCGGCCACAGAAGGGTGTCTTCCTCACTGAAATAAGCTGCTGTTCCTGCAGCTGCCGTCTGCTCTGCCCCTGCATCCGTCTGTGCCGGAGTTTCCTTCGCATGTTCCGTGGCTTCTCCTTCTTCCTGTTGTTCTTCTCCGTCGGAATTTTGCGCTGCTTCTTCCTGCTCTGGAAGTACGATTCTATCTGTGTTGGCGGCTTCCGACTGCTCTTTTTCTTCTACCTCTCGCTCTTTTTCTTTCTGTTCTTCTTCGGCCTTGGCAAGCTGCTCTTTCATCTCACGTTTGTAGCTGCTGAATGTATAAGCCCCTACCAGTGCGACAACTGCGATAAAACATATTGCGATTGCTGCTGCCATGCCTTTCCCCTTCATTTGGAATGGCTCTTCATTTTTCTTCATCTTCATCACCTCTGACTTTATTTTTGCCAGAAAGCGATGTGCTTATTCTAATTTTAAAAATATTTCCCCGCCATCTTTTAACTGCGCACCTTCATAAAAATATTGAAGGATTTCTTCGTATCCTTTTCCTTCTTTTGCCATCTGATTTGCTGTATACTGACTCATACCGACTCCGTGCCCGATTCCACCGGAAGTAATTTGCAGTTTTCCTTTCTGCTCCTGAAAAGAAAAATGACTGGAAGGTAATTCCAATGCTTCCCGAAATTCTTCTCCGGTGCAGGTTGCCTGACCAATCCGCACAGTTGTCACATATCCCGCCGCATCCGTTCCCTGTATTTCAAAATCATCAAATGTTGCTTTTTTGTCTTCTTTTGTCTCTTCGGGATTTTCTACTGCGGTTAAAAACTTGCGGCATTTTTCTTTTACTTTATGATATGGCAGCACACACTCCTGCAGCTGTTCTTTCGCCTCCAGATCCTTTGGACAATCTCTTGCCGGAAGATATGGATACGACTCGCTTCCAAATGCTTCCTGCCCACTTCTCGTCTTTCCTGCACTCAGTTTGTGATATGGCAGCATTACATATTGATCCTGATACTGCAAAATCATTTGATCCGTTTCCTGCACTGCCCTTTTCAAATTCTCCTTGCAGGTTTCTGTCTCTTCCCCCACTCCTGCTCCAACTCTTCCATGCTATAAAATCATCGGTGAAAATAGTCTTTCTGTCATGGTCTAATTTCTCATAAAAACCGGATCGAAGAATCACCGCCTGCGCCTTCAGCGCTTCCAGTTCCGAATCGGCTACCATCTCTTTTGCAAGAACTCCTGCGAGATATTTCTCCCACACAATCTCCTCGACTCTCGTCCCTACCTGCACCTTTACATAGTCTTCCTTTACGCGGCTGCTTGTTTTGATGTGGGCGCCATTCATAAAAAGTGTCACCACATATGGCAACAAAAATATAATGACCAACAGTGAAAATAATTCTTCTTGGCTTTCTTCGCATCTTCTTCGTCCCTCCTCTACAATGTATGGAGAGATTATGGAAACTATACCGTCATCTTTCATGAAATATGGAAAAAAGGAAGCTGCCGCTTCACGATTTATTAATCGCCAAAGCGGCAGCACCAAAAAATTACTCTATTCTGATTTCCAATCCATTTTTACAGCCTTGGATCCGGCTTCACTGTCACTTTTTTCAATTTCCATATATCTGCAACGTACTCTTCGATCGTTCTGTCAGACGTAAACTTTCCGCAGGACGCTGTGTTTAACAATGCCATCTTTGCCCACCTGTCCTGATCGCGGTATGCCGCTTCCACACGCTTCTGGGCTTCTGCATAAGAACGGAAGTCTTTGAGGATAAAATAGGTATCTGCTCTGTCACTGCTCTTTGTATTTAACAATGAGTTGTACAGATCACGGTACAGTTCATGATCTCCATTTGCATAAGTTCCGTCCACAAGCTGGTCAACAACTCTTTTTAACTCCCAGTCACTGTTGTAAATATCCATTGGCTGATAACCGCCATTGTTCTCGTAATTAATGACTTCGTCTGAACTGAGACCAAAGATAAATGCATTTTCCATTCCAACTTCATCCACGATCTCTACATTGGCACCGTCCATGGTTCCAAGTGTCGGGGCACCATTTAACATAAATTTCATATTTCCGGTTCCCGATGCTTCTTTCGAAGCGGTAGAAATCTGCTCGCTGACATCCGCAGCTGCAAAGATCAGTTCCGCATTTGAGACACGGTAATCTTCGATAAAGACAACTTTAATCTTTCCATTGATACTTCTGTCATTGTTGATCACATCCGCCACAGAGTTGATCAGTTTGATCGTCTGTTTTGCACGCTTATATCCGGCTGCCGCCTTTGCCCCAAAAATAAAAGTTCTTGGATAGAAGGTGATCTCCGGATGCTCTTTCATCTGATTGTACAGATACATTACATGAAGAATATTTAACAGCTGACGTTTATACTCATGAAGTCTCTTAACCTGTACATCAAAGATTGATTCTGGGTCCACTTCAATCCCGTTATGCTCTTTGATATATTTTGCAAGACGGATTTTATTTTGATATTTGATCTCCATAAATTCTTTTCTTGCTTTCGGATCATCTGCCAGCGGTTTTAATTTTGCCATCTCGGAGAGATCTGTGATCCACTTGTCTCCGATATGCTCTGTCACCCAGTCTGCAAGCAGTGGGTTTCCATGAAGTAAGAATCGTCTCTGTGTGATTCCGTTTGTTTTATTATTAAATTTCTCAGGCATCATCTCGTAGAAATCTTTCAGCTCTTCGTGTTTTAAGATCTCTGTATGAAGCTTTGCAACACCATTGACAGAAAATCCTGCAACAATTGCAAGGTGTGCCATTTTTACCTGTCCATCGTAGAGAATTGCCATTTTTCTGACTTTCTCTTCATTTCCCGGATACATCTGGCGCACTTTTTCTACGAAACGGCGGTTGATCTCTTCTACAATCTGATATACTCGCGGAAGCAATCTGGAGAACAGATCGATCGGCCATTTCTCAAGCGCCTCAGACATGATCGTATGGTTTGTGTATGCACAACATTTTGTTGTAACATTCCATGCATCATCCCAGCTTAATCCTTCCTCATCCATCAGAAGACGCATTAACTCTGCAACCGCTACAGTCGGATGAGTGTCGTTCATCTGGAAGATCACTTTCTCATGCAGACGGCGAATATCATCGTTGGAGCGTTTGTATTTATCAATGGCTTCCTGAAGACTTGCAGAGATGAAGAAATACTGCTGTTTCAAACGTAATTCTTTTCCCGCATAATGATTATCGTTTGGATAAAGCACCTCCACAATTGTTTTTGCAAGATTTTCCTGCTCCACAGCTTTGTGGTATTCCCCACGATCAAAAGAATCTAAACGGAAAGATGTGATTGCTTTCGCATCCCAGATCCGCAATGTATTTACTACATTATTTCCATAACCGACGATTGGCATGTCGTATGGAATTGCAAGCACGGACTCAAAATTCTCCTGGATAAACTCATCTCTTCCAGTCTCATAATTGTGCTGCATACGGATCGTACCGCCGAAGCGGACTTCCTTTGCATATTCGTCCCTGCGAATTTCAAATGGGTTCCCGTTTTGCAACCAATTATCCGGTGTCTCTACCTGATACCCATTTTTAATTTTTTGTTTGAACATTCCGTAATGATAACGATCCCGCATCCATATGCAGGATAGCCAAGAGAAGTAAGAGAGTCCAGAAAGCAGGCTGCAAGACGTCCCAATCCACCATTTCCAAGGGCCGCATCCGGCTCCTGATCTTCCACTGCATTCAAATCGATTCCCATTTCTTCCAGAGCCTCTTTCACATCCTGATAAGCAGTTAAATTGATCAGGTTATTTCCGAGTGCCCTTCCCATCAAAAATTCCATCGACAGATAATACACTGTCTTTGGTGATTCTTTTTCGTATACTTCCTGAGTCGCAAGCCAGTTGTCAATAATATATTCTTTTACAGCATAAGACACCGCCTGAAATGTCTGCTGCGGTGTTGCCTCATCTATCGTTCTTCTATACAAAGTCTTCACATTGTTCTTGACTTCTTTTTTAAACGCTTCTTTATCAAACTTAAAATCCGACACTTTCTCTCTCCTCTCTCTTTTATCCCCGCACCTCTTTCTGACGTGCGGGGATCATGCTCGTGTACCGTCTCTTTTAATCTGTGTAACTCTCTCTTAAATTAACGCTGTACACCCATATTTACTTTTTCACCATTGATGTTCCACTCTTTGACATATCCTGCCGGAGTCTCCTGCTTCATCTCTGTCGCAAGCACTTCGCCCATGATCTCTGTCTGATATTTTGCGAACACTTCATTGGCCTTCTCTGTTCCTTCGTAATATACTGTGATCTTGTCTGTCACTTCGAAGTCTGCTTCTTTTCTCATTGTCTGGATCTTACTGATGATCTCTCTGACAAATCCTTCTTCCAAAAGCTCTTCTGTCAGGTTTGTATCCAACACAACTGTCACACCGTTGTCGCTCTCAGAAACATATCCTTCCATCTGTGCCATATCGATCAGCAAGTCCTCTTTAAATAATGTCACTTCCTGTCCATTCACATCCAGTTTCAGGGATCCTGTCTCATTCAGCTCATCCATTGCCTTGTTTCCATCCAGATTTTCAAGGCAGCTTTGATTCCACCTAACATTTTACCATATTTTGGTCCAACAGTCTTCAACTGCGGTTTAAATGTATATGAAGTAAATGCGCGAACATCATCTGTAAATTCCATTTCTTTTACATTTAACTCTTCTTCCACAATCTCCTGGTAAAATTCTGGTAAAGTTACAGAAGACTTCACGAACATTTTTCCGATTGGCTGACGGTTCTTAATGTTTGCAGTATTTCTGCATGCACGTCCCATCACAACTAATTTCAGAACTTCATCCATGTTCTCTTCTAACTCACGGTCGATCAACGCTTCATCTGCAACCGGGAAGTCACATAAGTGGATACTTTCCGGAGCTTCTTTGTCGATGCTTCTGACAAGATTCTGATAGATATCTTCTGTCATAAACGGAATCATTGGCGCAGCTACTTTTGCCACAGTCACAAGTGCTGTGTAAAGTGTCATATACGCATTGATCTTATCCTGCGGCATTCCTTTTGCCCAGAAACGCTCACGGCTTCTTCTGACATACCAGTTACTCATATCATCCACAAATTCCTGCAGTCTCTTGCACTTTCCGGAATCCGATAATTTTCCAGATTTGTATCTACAGTCTTGATCAATGTATTCAATTTGGACAACAGCCATTTATCCATAACCGGAAGTTTCTCGTATTCCAGCTGATATTTTGTCGCGTCAAACTGATCGATCTCCGCATATAATACGAAGAATGCGTAAGTGTTCCAAAGTGTTCCCATGAATTTACGCTGTCCTTCTGTCACGATCTTACCATGGAAACGGTTTGGAAGCCACGGTGCACTGTTGATATAGAAATACCAGCGGATCGCATCTGCTCCGTACTGCTCTAATGCTTCAAACGGATCGACTGCATTTCCTTTGGATTTACTCATCTTCTGTCCTTTTTCATCCTGCACATGTCCAAGCACGATAACATTCTTATATGGCGCTTTGTTAAATACAAGTGTCGAGATTGCAAGCAGAGAATAGAACCATCCTCTTGTCTGGTCTACCGCCTCGGAAATAAAGTCTGCCGGGAACTGCTGCTCAAATAAATCTTTATTTTCAAATGGATAATGGTGCTGTGCAAACGGCATTGCCCCACTGTCAAACCAGCAGTCGATAACTTCCGGCACACGGTGCATCTCTTTTCCACAGTGCGGACACTTGATCGTTACTGCATCGATAAATGGGCGGTGCAGTTCGATATCATCCGGACAGTTGTCTGACATTGATTTCAGTTCTTCAATGCTTCCGATGGAATGCATATGCCCACATTCACATTCCCAAACATTAAGAGGAGTTCCCCAGTATCTGTTACGCTGATTCCCCAGTCCTGTACATTCTCAAGCCAGTCTCCGAAACGTCCTTTTCCCGATGCTTTCCGGATTCCAGTTGATCGTATTGTTGTTTCTGATCAGATCTTCTTTGACTTCTGTCATCTTGATGAACCATGACTCACGCGCATAATAGATCAATGGAGTATCACATCTCCAGCAGTGTGGATAGCTGTGTTCAAAATTCGGAGCAGCAAAGAGAAGTCCTCTCTTCTCCAGATCTTCTAATACCATCGGATCTGCTTTCTTACAGAATGTTCCTGCCCATGGAGTTTCCTCTGTCATCTCACCCTTTTCATCTACTAACTGAAGGAATGGAAGGTCATATCTGCGTCCAACCTGCGCATCATCCTCACCAAATGCAGGTGCAATATGAACGACACCAGTACCATCTGTAAGTGTAACGTAATCAGCACATGTCACATAGTATGCCCGCTTATTTAACTCTACAAACGGGAATAACGGCTCATACTCTTTATTTTCCAAATCTTTTCCGACATAAGTCTCTACGACTTCCACATCACCTTCCAGCACGGTATCCACAAGTGCCTGTGCCATATAGTATGTGTAACCGTCATTTTTTACTTTTACATAAGTTTCATTCGGGTTGACACAAAGTGCAACGTTAGAAGGAAGTGTCCATGGCGTTGTTGTCCATGCAAGGAAGTAAGCATCTTCTCCCTTTACTTTAAATCTTACGATTGCAGAACGCTCTTTCACATCCTTGTATCCCTGTGCGACTTCGTGGCTGGAAAGCGGAGTTCCACAACGAGGGCAGTAAGGTACAATCTTATATCCTTTGTATAACAGTCCTTTCTCCCAGATCTGTTTTAATGCCCACCACTCAGACTCAAATAAAGTTATTGTCGTAAGTAACATATGGGTTATCCATGTCTGCCCAGAAACCAACTGTCGCAGAGAAATCTTCCCACATTCCTTTATATTTCCATACACTGTCTTTACAATGTTTGATAAATGGCTCTAATCCATATTCCTCAATCTGCTCTTTTCCATCCAGTCCAAGCAATTTTTCCACTTCCAGTTCCACCGGAAGTCCGTGTGTATCCCACCCGGCTTTTCTTGGTACCATATATCCTTTCATGGTACGGTATCTTGGAATCATATCCTTGATGACACGAGTCAGCACATGTCCGATGTGCGGTTTTCCATTGGCAGTCGGAGGTCCATCGTAAAATGTATATGTCTCCCCTTCTTTTCGGTTTTCCATACTTTTCCGGAAGATATCATTCTCTTCCCAGAATTTTTCTGTTTTCTTCTCACGGTCAAACAAATTTTAAGTCCGTAGATACTTTCTGATACATACTGATTCTCCTTTACTTTCTATATTTCATAAATGCGGTCCTGCCGGCCCGGTTGCAAAGTAATCTTAAAAATGGAACATAAGATTTTCCTATGTAATAAAAAAACTCCCGCCCTGTAAAAGGACGGAAGCATAATCTTTCGTTTTACCACCTGTTACAACATACCAGCATATGCGCTCCCGATAACGGCGGAATCCCGTCAGTGCTTACTTATTTTTCCAAAAAATGTTCGGCCCCTGCAACTCAGAAGTGATATTCAAATATACTTTACTCCTACCAGGCTTCCACCATCCCCGGCTCGCTTTGATTTTCCGGTATATTCTACTGTCTTCGTCAACGTCTTTACCTATACAAATTCCATTATAGAAACATTTCACGCCGCCGTCAAGAGTTGTTTGTGATGTTTTTCTCAACTTTTTCTTTACCATTTTTTCATACTCTATTTATGGATTGTGTGACGTTTTCATGGTAGAATCAGAATAACTTAAAAACTTGCGGAAGTTAACTCCCCACAATCACATTCTTTGCTGCAGCAATCAGAATCCCAAAAGAATATTTGAAAGGTGGCTCACAATGCAAGCAGAAAATATACTCGCTAAAAATATTTCGGCAGCAGGCAGGAAGTCCTCTTACGATGCTGCCTGTAAGCGCCTTCTTGCCAATAAGATTATTCTGGCATGGATTATGAAAAGTTGTCTGGTTGAATATAAAGACTGTGATGTAAAGGAAATTGCAGAATGTTACATCGAAGGAGAACCTCAGATTTCCAGCATAACTGTCAATCCAGATGAATCTTCCAACACAGAACAGATTACCGGAATGGCAACAGAAGACGCTACGATTACAGAAGGAACAATTACTTATGATATCCGTTTCTTTGCCACAATCCTGTCTTCCACACATCAGATTCGTCTTTTTATCAACCTGGAAGCTCAAAATGATTTCTATCCGGGATATCCTATTATCAAAAGAGGATTATATTATTGCAGCCGGATGATTTCCTCCCAATACGGTACAGAATTCTCATCTTCCCAATATGATCAGATCAAAAAGTTTACTCCATCTGGATCTGTATGAATCCTCCGGAAAATCGGAGAAATACAATCACCCGCTACTCCATCCATGAGGAAAATATAGTCGGCAATGTACACGAGATTCCCCAAAACTATGATCTTCTCTCTGCAATCATAATCTGCTTGAGTGATTCTGAGCAGGAGGCTGACAGCGGCGTGTTAAAATTATTAGAAGTACTGCTCTCCCCTACCCGGGAGGCAGCAGAAAAAAAGCAAATTTTGCAAGATGATTTTCATATTAAAATGACCAGGAAATTAGAAAAGGAGGTTTCCACTATGTGTAATTTGAGCAAAGGAATTGAAGAAATTGGACTGAGAGAAGGTAAGAAAGAAGGAATTCTGTTTTCTATTCAATCTCTCATGAAACTATGAATTTACAATGGAAGAAGCAATGAATGCCCTGAAATTCCAAAAACAGAAGCAGGAACAA
>ENA-OQIG01000363-OQIG01000363.1-human-gut-metagenome-genome-assembly--contig:-NODE-363-length-26933-cov-2.788779_pt1 | contig 26933 bp, 33 predicted proteins | sample MGYA00242576_ERZ504741 | MGnify/ENA primary metagenome ERZ504741 (study PRJEB26092, sample SAMD00036436) | human gut metagenome | host: Homo sapiens | study: EMG produced TPA metagenomics assembly of... | reverse complement strand
CGAATTGAGCGGCATAACCTGAATCTAGGCAGCGCCTGGCAACTCGCGTGGACGGAAGTCGAGCTGTCGTTCTCAAAATCGGTGGAGCTGCATGACAAAGTCATCGGGCATTATCTGAACATAAAACACTATCAATAAGTTGGAGTCATTACCCACCTCACTAACATTTAGCCGAATAAACTGGGAAGATGACAACCAGGATCAACTGTACCTAAATATTTCAATTCCCTGGGGAACCAGTAGAACATTGAGCTATGGTATGCAACGAAATCAGGATAACAACATTTCGCATACTGCTTCGTGGTATGACTCTTCCGATCGAAATAATTCCTGGAGCGTTTCTGCTTCAGGCGACAATGACGAATTTAAAGATATGGAGGCGTCACTGCGCGCCAGTTATCAGCATAATACCGAGAACGGTCGTCTCTATCTCTCCGGTACATCACAGCGGGACAGCTACTATTCTCTGAATGCCAGTTGGAACGGTTCATTCACTGCAACTCGCCACAGCGCCGCTTTCCATGACTATAGTGGTAGTGCTGACTCGCGTTTTATGATCGACGCAGACGGCGCTGAAGATATTCCGTTGAATAATAAACGCGCGGTAACTAATCGTTATGGCATCGGAGTTATTCCATCAGTCAGCAGTTACATAACAACATCATTAAGCGTTGATACCCGAAATCTGCCAGAAAATGTGGATATCGAAAACTCGGTTATCACCACCACCTTAACCGAGGGTGCTATTGGCTACGCCAAACTTGATACCCGCAAGCTACCAAATCATAGGGGTTATTCGCCTGCCAGATGGTAGTCACCCACCACTGGGGATTAGCGTAAAAGATGAAACCAGCCACAAAGAATTAGGACTGGTTGCTGATGGCGGTTTTGTATACCTCAACGGCATTCAGGATGACAGCAAACTTACTTTACGCTGGGGTGACAAATCTTGCTTTATTCAACCACCCAAGAGCAGCAACTTAACCACCGGAACGGTTATTTTACCGTGTATTAGCTAAAATTAATTCAGGATGAAACTAATGCGCTACTTAAATACAAAGAATATCATTGCAGCAGGAGTATTACTCTCCTGCATGAACAGCATTGCCTGGGGTGCCATCATCCCGGATCGTACCCGTATAATAATGAATGAGTCAGATAAAGGCGAAGCATTAAAACTTACTAATCAAAGTAAAAAACTGCCCTATCTGGCCCAAACATGGATAGAAGATACGAAAGGCAATAAATCTCGTGACTTTATTGTTACGGTTCCTCCTATGGTGCGTTTAAATCCCAATGAGCAAATTCAGATTAGAATGATAACTCAGGAAAAAATTGCTCAACTTCCTAAGGACAGAGAAACTCTGTTCTATTTTAACGTGCGAGAAATACCGCCAAAAACAGATAAAAAAAATGTGATGCAAGTGACTATGCAGCACGCTTTGAAATTATTCTGGCGGCCAAAAGCCATTGAGTTAGAAGACGATGGGGTAATGACTTACGAAAAAGTTGAAATCATCCGTAGAATGATGGTTCGATCCGCTTTAACAATAAAATGCCTTATCACGTTACGCTGGGTTATATCGGAACAAATGGGGTCACGATGTTACCGCAAACGCAAAGCTTAATGGTCCTCCCTTTTAGCCATGCAGATACGCAGTTTAAAAATGTTCCATCAACTTTTCAGGTTGGTTATATCAATGATTTTGGTGGCTTAAGTTTTTATGAAATAAACTGCCCAACAGTGAATAATTCTTGTAATGTTTCCGTAGCCAAACGAGATAAATAAAATGCGCTACTTATTAACTGTAATTGCATTTATTATGGGTTTTAGTGCGTTACCTGTATGGGCGATGAACTGCTATGCTGAACATGAAGGGGGAATACCGTAGTCATAGGCTACGTACCAAGAATTGCTATCCCCAGCGATGGTAAAAAAGGTGATAAAATCTGGCAAAGCAGTGAATATTTTATGAATGTCTTCTGTAATAATGCACTACCCGCCCCATCACCAGGAGAAGAATACCCATCTGCATGGGTAAATATAATGATGTTGTTAGCATCAGGTCAGGACTTTTATAATCAAAGCTCATATACTCTTGGTGTAACCTATAATGGAGTCGATTATGATTCAACCTCCACACGAGCTATCGCAGCACCAGAGTGCATTGATGTTAAAGGCGCAGGGATATACAGTAATACCTATAAAAACCCCGCTGTCTGTAGCGGTGTCCTGAACCTCAATTGTCAGTAACTTTTCCAGTACGTGTACAGCTGTATATTAAGCTGGCTAAAAATGCTAATAAAGTAAATAAAAACTTGTATTACCTGACGAATATATCGCCCTGGAGTTTAAAGGTATGAGTGGCACAGGAACTATAGACACAGACAAAAATTTGACCTTCAGAATTCGTGGGTTAAATAATATTCATGTCCTTGACTGCTTTGTTAATGTTGATCTGGAACCAGCTGATGGCGTTGTCGACTTTGGTAAAATAAATTCCCGAACAATTAAAAATACCAGCGTGAGTGAGACGTTTAGCGTAGTCATGACCAAAGATCCGGGTGCGGCCTGTACTGAGCAGTTTAATATTTTAGGGAGTTTTTTCACTACGGATATTTTGAGTGATTATAGCCATCTGGATATAGGTAATGGTCTGCTATTGAAGATATTTCATAACGATGGAACAGCAACGGAATTTAACCGCTTCTCACAATTTGCTTCTTTTTCATCGTCTAGTGCGCCTTCGGTCACCGCACCATTCAGGGCAGAACTGAGTGCGAACCCGGCAGAAACGGTTGTTGAGGGACCGTTTAGTAAAGACGTAATCCTGAAAATCACCTATAACTAGTATCTAATACAAACACTAAAACGGGCCATCAGGCCCGTTATATCAGTGCTCTAACTCCAGCTCTCTTGCCTGCATCATCTGTTGACAATACCAGGCATAACGTGCGCAAAACCAGGTTCTATGTTCTTCATCCATGTTACCAGTAACGGCCAGAATATCGACCGGGCGACCTTCTGCGTGCATTCTGGCAAAACTACGCGCCAGGAAATCGAAATTATTTAAAGAATTAAGACTATGATCCATAAGCACATCCTCCGGTTATCGCATACCTTTTAAGGCCATATGCTTTTTCTGATTTCAGTATTCCCCAATCAGTGTAGTGCCTTTAAACATAACGTGCGTAAATATATTGTCCCCGATCACACTTTTTAGTGAAAAATAAAAAACCATATTAAAAGACTTTCTCTTCCAGAACTTCTCTAACCCGTGTTATTATTAACGCAGATAAATGTAAGCAAGGAAACTATTACAAAGTAAATATTGCGTCACGAAATGGACATTGGAGTGATATATGATTTTATTCGCCGACTATAACACCCCTTATCTTTTCGCTATTTCCTTTGTACTGCTGATCGGCCTGTTAGAAATTTTTGCGCTTATCTGCGGTCACATGCTCTCCGGTGCTCTTGATGCACATCTTGACCATTATGATTCCATAACCACAGGTCATATTAGCCAGGCACTTCATTATCTCAATATTGGAAGATTGCCAGCTCTCGTCGTTCTCTGCTTACTGGCTGGTTTTTTTGGTCTTATTGGCATCCTGTTGCAGCATGCCTGCATCATGGTCTGGCAATCACCACTGTCGAACCTGTTCGTGGTTCCTGTCAGTTTACTGTTTACGATTATTGCGGTGCATTATACCGGTAAAATAGTTGCGCCCTGGATTCCACGCGACCATAGTTCAGCTATTACAGAAGAAGAATATATTGGTAGCATGGCGTTAATTACCGGTCATCAAGCCACTTCAGGTAATCCCTGCGAAGGAAAACTCACCGATCAATTGGCCAAATACATTATTTACTACTGGAGCCTGAAGAAGGAAAAATTTTCACTAAAGGAGACAAAGTGTTAATTATTTACCGACTTTCTGCAACGCGATATTTGGCGGAAAACAATCCCTGGCCCCAAATATTGTAATTTATTAATCAAAAGGAAATTTAATAATGGATGATATTGTTAATTCTGTGCCTCCTGGATGTTTACCGCGATTATTGCCGTATGCATTCTGTTTATTATTGGAATTATTTTCGCCAGGCTCTATCGTCGCGCTTCGGCAGAGCAAGCTTTTGTTTCGTACTGGTTAGGTGGGCAAAAGTGGTAATGAGCGGTGGCGCAATCGTGATGCCGATCTTTCATGAAATAATCCCCATCAATATGAATACTCTGAAGCTGGAAGTCAGCCGCTCAACCATTGATAGCCTGATTACGAAAGATCGTATGCGCGTCGATGTAGTAGTCGCTTTCTTTGTGCGGGTAAAACCTTCAGTAGAAGGGATTGCCACCGCTGCCCAGACGCTGGGGCAACGCACCCTGTCGCCTGAAGACTTACGTATGTTGGTTGAAGATAAATTTGTCGATGCCCTCCGTGCAACAGCTGCGCAAATGACCATGCATGAGTTACAGGATACCCGCGAGAACTTCGTGCAGGGGGGTGCAAAATACAGTGCAGAAGACTGTCGAAAAACGGTCTGGAACTGGAGAGCGTTTCACTTACCAACTTTAACCAGACCTCGAAAGAACATTTCAATCCGAACAATGCCTTTGACGCCGAAGGTTTAACCAAACTGACTCAGGAAACAGAGCGCCGTCGCCGCGAACGTAACGAAGTTGAACAGGATGTAGAAGTTGCGGTGCGTGAAAAAAATCGCGATGCGCTATCGCGCAAGCTGGAGATTGAACAGCAAGAAGCGTTTATGACGCTTGAGCAGGAGCAGCAGGTTAAAACCCGTACTGCCGAACAGAATGCACGTATTGCGGCTTTTGAAGCTGAACGTCGTCGTGAAGCAGAGCAGACACGAATTCTGGCTGAACGACAGATTCAGGAAACAGAAATCGACCGCGAACAGGCCGTCCGCTCAAGAAAGGTTGAAGCTGAACGTGAAGTTCGCATTAAAGAGATCGAACAGCAGCAGGTCACCGAAATCGCTAACCAGACGAAATCGATCGCTATTGCCGCCAAATCGGAACAACAGTCCCAGGCAGAAGCGCGTGCTAATCTCGCACTTGCAGAAGCGGTAAGCGCCCAACAAAACGTAGAAACCACTCGCCAGACTGCCGAAGCCGATCGTGCTAAACAAGTTGCCCTAATCGCTGCCGCGCAGGATGCAGAAACCAAAGCGGTTGAACTGACCGTGCGGGCGAAAGCAGAAAAAGAAGCCGCAGAGATGCAGGCGGCGGCTATCGTTGAGTTAGCCGAAGCTACACGTAAAAAGGGTCTGGCGGAAGCAGAAGCACAACGTGCGCTGAACGATGCTATCAACGTACTTTCTGATGAACAAACCAGCCTTAAATTCAAACTGGCCTTGTTGCAGGCGCTGCCTGCGGTAATAGAGAAATCCGTTGAGCCGATGAAGTCAATCGACGGTATCAAGATTATTCAGGTCGATGGTCTGAATCGTGGCGGCGCTGCGGGTGATGCGAGTACAGGTAGCGTTAGTGGAGGAAACCTTGCAGAGCAGGCATTGTCTGCCGCCCTTTCTTACCGCACACAGGCACCGCTGATTGACTCCTTGCTCAATGAAATTGGCGTTTCAGGCGGCTCACTGGCGGCATTGACTTCACCCTTAACCTCAACAACTCCCGTCGAAGAAAAAGCAGAGTAAACCCTCTTCCAGGAATAATCCCTGGCCCAAAAAGCCGGTGATTTTTTATATCTGCGTTCCGCTAAAAAGTGCAAATGATCAGGTTGTTGCAGCATTTTGCGTGACGGCTCGGGGAAGGCAAAACTGCATCAGAGAAAGCATTGCGTGGGGTCTGGCGCTCATCAACAATCGGGGAGTCAGCAGGGGGCTGAAACGGGAAAGCCCCTCCCGAAGAAGGGGCCTTACAGAAGGAAAGGGTTATGATGAAGCTCGTCATCATACTGATTGTGTTGTTACTCGTAAGTTTCGCAGCTTATTAACAGCCAATCAGAGGGGGGAGAAATCCTCCCTTACCCTTGTTCCTTTACTTTAGGTTGAAAAAAATCAGCGTCAAGAAGGTTTCATTAACACATATCCTGGCCCAAAAAGCCGGGGATTTTTTATATCTGCGTTCCGCTAAAAGGTGCAAATGCTCAGGACGTTGCAGCGTTTTGCGTGACCGCTCGGGGAAGGCAAAATTGCCTCTGGGAAAGCATTGCGCGGGGTCCGGCGCTCATCAACAATCGGGGGGCAGCAAGGGGCTGAAACGGGAAAGCCCCTCCCGAAGAAGGGGCCTTGTATAAGGAAAGGGTTATGATGAAGTTCGTCATCATACTGGTTGTGTTGTTACTGTTAAGTTTCCCGACTTACTAACAACTCATCAGAGGGGGGAGAAATCCTCCCTTACCCTTGTTCCTTTACTCTAGGTTGAAAAAACAACAGCGTCAATAGGCCTGCCATGTACGAAGCGAGATCTGTGAACCGCTTTCCGGTTAGCCTTTTTTATCCTGTTGGATCTTCTTGATGATGTTGGTCGTCGAGCAACCGTCTTCAAAGTTGAGCACCAACACTTCGCCACCGTTGGCCCAGACTTCTTTACTCCCGGCAATCTCTTCTGGTTTATAGTCGCCGCCTTTCACCAGCAGATCTGGCAAGATCCCGGCGATCAAGCGCTGCGGCGTGTCCTCTTCAAACGACACCACCCAGTCGACCGCTTCCAGTGCGCCCAGCACAATCATACGCTGTTCGAGCGGGTTAACGGGGCGGGAATCCCCTTTCAGCCGTTTGGTGGAGGCATCGCTGTTCACAGCGACAATCAAACGGTCACCCAGTTTACGGCATTTGCCAGATAAGAGACGTGCCCGGCGTGCAGGATGTCAAAGACACCGTTGGTCATCACCACTTTTTCACCACGTTTACGCGCTGCCGCTACGGCCAGCTTCAGTTCCTCTTCGGTCATCACGCCAAAGCCTGTATCTGCACGTCCACGTACAGCATTTTCCAGCTCGATCGGCGAAACCGTGGAGGTTCCCAGTTTGCCGACCACCACGCCAGCCGCCGCATTGGCAAAGAAGCAGGCTTCTTCCAGCGAATTACCCGCTGCCAGCGTTGCCGCCAGGACGCCAATCACCGTGTCGCCCGCACCGGTAACGTCATACACTTCCTGCGCCTGGGTTGGCATATGCAGCGGCGCTTTACCCGGTTGCAGCAGCGACATACCCTGTTCGGAACGGGTCACTAACAGAGCCGAGAGTTCGTAATCGGCAATCAGTTTCATGCCGCGCTCAACAATCTCTTCTTCGGTCTTACATTTACCGACAACAGCTTCAAATTCCGAGAGATTCGGCGTTAACAGCGTAGCGCCGCGGTAGCGCTCAAAATCGGTACCTTTTGGATCAATCAGCACCGGAACACCCGCTTTACGCGCCAGTTGGATCATCTGCTGTACGCTTGCCAGCGCACCTTTGGCGTAGTCAGAAAGCACCAGCGCGCCAATCGAACTCAGCGCCTGATTAATCCGCTCGTGCAGCGGCTGCGGATCAACACCTTCGAAACCTTCTTCAAAATCCAGACGGATCAGCTGTTGGTTGCGGGAAAGTACCCGTAATTTGGTAATGGTCGGATGCGTCGGTACAGAAACGAAGTCGCATTTGACGTTGACGTCGGCCAGAGATTTACTCAGCGCGCGCGCTGCATCGTCAATGCCCGTCAACCCGACCAGGCGTGCATTAGCACCGAGAGAAGCGATATTCATCGCCACGTTAGCCGCGCCGCCCGGACGTTCTTCGATGGTATTCACTTTAACCACGGGCACCGGCGCTTCCGGCGAGATACGACTGGTGGGGCCGTACCAGTAACGATCCAGCATCACATCACCAACCACCATCACTCCTGCACGTTCAAACTCTGGCAGCGTTACTTTCATTCCTGTCTCCTGAGAGATTCAAAATTTGCGCGCGATAATACCATACTTCATTCTTCCACCAGCACTTCTGCCAGCCTTGCCCGCACCAGTTCACGCTCTGCGGTGAAGCAATCCTCCGACACATGGCCCGGCAATTCCTGTAATGCCAGATGATGAAGTTCATCGCGAAGCGTAGTGTAAGCACGGGTCAGCGCCATCGCTTCCTGCTCTTCCATAATGTCGTTTTGCGCCAGTAGTTCCAGAATACGCACGTTGTCTGACCAGCGCGTTAACTTCGGTTTTTCATGAGCGTAGCGCAACACCAGATATTGGGTAATAAATTCGATATCGGTAATTCCCCCTTCATCAGCTTTGATATCAAAGCGATCGCGATGTTTATTGCCGAGATGAGCGCGCATTTTCTCGCGCATTTCCCGCACTTCCGTTTGCAGAGTTTTACCTTCACGCGGCAGCGTCATAATCTCGCGACGCACTGCGTCAAAGTGCGCGGTGAGCTGCGGATCGCCGTACACTACACGCGCACGCACCAGCGCCTGATGTTCCCACGTCCAGGCCTCGTTTTTCTGATAATCGGCAAATGCTTCTGCGGATGTCACCAGCATTCCCGCCGCCCCGGACGGACGCAGTCGTGCATCCACTTCATACAAAATGCCGGAAGAGGTTCGCGTACTGAACAGATGCATAATGCGTTGCGCCAGACGCAGATAAAACTGCCGCCCGTCGATTTCCCGCTCACCGTCAGTCATCGCATCCATTGGGCAATCATGGAGGAAGATAAGGTCAAGATCGGAACTGTAGCCTAACTCCCAGCCGCCCAGCTTGCCGTAGCCGACCACCGCAAAACCACGCCCTTCGCGTTCGTTCAGGTGATTCGGCTTACCGTAGCGGGCAACCATTTGAACCCACGCCTGCTGAACGACGGCATCTATCATGGCTTCCGCCAGCCAGGTTAAGTGATCGCTCACTTTCATCACCGGTAGCGTACCGGCGATATCCGCTGCGGCGATGCGTAACAGCTGCGCCTGTTTGAACTGACGCAGCGCCTCAAGCTGTTGTTCTTCGTCATCTTCCGGCACGCGCAGCAAATACTGGCGCAGTTCATCACGGTAGGCATCGGTCGCCGTCGGCTGGTAAAGGGTGTTTGGATCGAGCAATTCATCCAGCAATAATGGATAACGCGCCAGCTGGCTGGCAATCATCGGCGACGCGGCACACAGAGAAATCAAATGTTTAAGCGCCGCGGGGAATTCACTGAGCAATTCTAAATAGGTGGTGCGGGTAACAATCCCCACCAGCAAGGCGGTAATGCGCGACAGCGTAACGGCAGCGTCTTCACGCGCACAGACATCACTTAGCAGATGCGGCATCAGATGGTCGAGCACCTGACGTCCTCGCGGCCCGATGGTGCGCTTATCCAGCTCTTTGCGGAAATCGGCAATCAGCGTTAGCACCTGTTTGCGATCATCCTCGCTAAGATGCGCCAGCACTGGCGTAGTGTCATCTTCCTGCAACGCATCCTGCCACAGCTCACGCCACTGTTCCGACAGCGACTCTTCCTGAGTTTCACTTTCGTCGTCGCCAATCAATTCATTAAACACCCGGTGCACATTGGTCATATGTGCGGTCAGCGCCCCGGTCAATTGCGGCCAGTCAGCAAAGTCCATCGCCCACGCCAGCCGCGCACGATTAAGCTCATCAGAAGGAAGCGTCTGGGTTTGTTCGTCGTTAATGCTTTGCAGCAGGTTTTCCAGACGCCGCAGGAACAGATACGCCACTCGCAATTGTTCAGCATCGTTTTCAGAAAGCAGATGCAGCTCGGCAATGGCGCTGAGCGTTGGCAGTAAAGAGCGCGATTGCAGCGACGGTTCGCGTCCGCCGCGAATGAGCTGGAACACCTGAACGATAAATTCAATTTCGCGAATGCCGCCTGCGCCGAGTTTGATATTGTCGGTCAAACCACGTCGACGCACTTCACGGGCAATCATCCCTTTCATGTTGCGCAGCGACTGAATCACGCTGAAATCGATGTAACGACGGAAAACAAACGGGCGCAGCATCGCACGCAACTCGTTAGCATAGACGCCTTCGCTATCGCCCATAATCCGCGCCTTGACCATCGCGTAACGCTCCCAGTCGCGCCCCTGCTCCTGGTAATAATCTTCCAACGCGGCAAAGCTCAGCACCAGCGGGCCACTTTCGCCAAACGGACGCAGCCGCATATCCACGCGATAGACGAAGCCATCCTGCGTTGGTTGATCCAGCACTTTAATCAGCCGCTGCCCCATGCGGGTAAAAACTGCGCGTTATCCAGTTCCCGGCGTCCACCCTGCGTACAACCATGTTCCGGCCAGGCAAAAATCAGATCGATATCAGAGGAGAAATTCAGTTCCCCGCCGCCCAGCTTACCCATGCCTAAAATCAGCAGCGGTTGCGCTTCGCCCTGCGCATTGCACGGCGTTCCCCACTCGCGGCAGCAGGCGTCATACAGCCAGTCGCGCGCCGCAACAATCAGCGTCTCCGCCAGATGACTGAGTTGCTGCAATATGCTCTCTTCAGTAACCAAAGCCAGCGTTTGCGCCCAGGCGATGCGCACCATAATGCGCCGCCGGAATAGCCGCAGCTCGCGCATTAACCCGGCTTCGTCACTCACATTACTGAGCGCCTCCTGCAACCATGCAGAGTAATGCTGCCATTCTTCGGCCTGCGGCGGTTGGCTTTCCAGTTCCGTCAGCCACTCTGGATGCGCAATCACGCTGTCCTGCACAAAATCACTGAAAGTAAGTACTGACTTCGCCTGTGTACTAAGTGATTCCTCGGATAATGGCTCTGGCAGCCGCTCCACAACGGTCTGCCAGTACTGCTGTAACGGTGAAGAGAGCGGCTTCATAAGCGATTTTATCCTTGCCTGATTAACGTTTTCCGCTGTGCAACCAGAACGGTTCCTGATTGTTTGCCTCATTACGGAAATGTTCAATTTCAATGCGTTGCCCGGTCGCAATAGCGTGACGCAGCCCCTGCCAGTCTCCAGCCAGGCTTGCGCGACGACAGGAGCATAGTAACCCGCCAGCAACAGTATTGAGTCAATATCACGCGTCAGACGTGGCAACTGGTCACGGTAGCGATCGCCCAACGGCTGGCAGAAAACGCTTTTCAGTTCAGCGGCATGGCGGGAAAGATGGATATCGGCAAAGCGTTTGAAGGAATCGCTCAATTTACTCTGCGCTTTGGCATCTAAAAACGGCTGCCAGGCTTTGCTTACCAGCCATTCGGTCAACGCCAGCTTCGCCATTGCCGTTTTGGTAGAGTAGACCGCCGTCACGGCAGAAACCGCAGAAGCGATGGTCGCTTCGCATTGAGTCAGCAAATCACGTAAGTGAGTACTCGCTTTACGCGGCACAATGCCACCGAACAGCATCAGTGTATGACGGACCAGGCCAATGGCTGCCAGCACCTGCTCTTTCGCCACATCGTTGCCGCGTACCCACAGTTCTTCATGATACTGCCATTGCGCTAACGCCAGCTCGAGCGCCGCTTCCAGCCCCTGTTCCACATCGGCTTTTGCCGCAACATGCAAAATGGTGGTCGGTTTGATTTCACGCGCCGGATTGCCCTGCGCCAGATGATAGCCACGCGCCGCTTTGCTCAGGCTGCCCTGGCGTAATCCGGTTTGCGATACCAGTTGGTTCGCCAGTTTCAGCACCGCGCGCGTGTCGCCGCTAAGCAGTTCCAGTTCCAGCTCACAGATAGGTTCAGCAAATTCACCCGCTTTCACTTCCCCCTGGTCGAGGGCGATTTCAATTTGGCTACCATCGACCGCCACCAGCCATTTTTCGCGATAAAATCGGTGCTGAACAGCGGCTGCACGCGGGAGGCGAGATCGGCGGGCAATTCGCCGTTCGGCCAGACTTCCGTCGGTAACTGCGCCAGGTCGAGCGTCGGTTCGCTCAACGCCACGTTATATTCCGGGCGCTGATGTAAGCCGCCTGTCACTCTTCCTGCAACTTTCATGGTCATCTCATAGCGACCGTTTTCGCCACGAATACGTAAGCCCATATCGTGCCCACGCAGCCAGTTATCCGGCGTTTCGTAGTAAATATTCAGCAACTGCACGGGGTCATGGTGCTCGCCGCCCAGCGTATTGAGATGGTCACGCAACGCCTCAACGGCACTGTGATTAACAATAAACTTTAATTCGATTTCCTGAGCCATGGCCTTTACTTATCGGTTATGTCACATAAGTGACGATGAACGGCGAACTTAATGCGATCTTTTTTGTCAGTAGATAGTATTTTGCGCCAAATTGCCATGCAACGGGCAATTTGACGGGCGTAAAAGTTTGAAGCAGTGGCAAGACCTGACACAGAGGATTCCGATTGATGTCGAATGCTTTGCGTAGCGACACTGATGCCACTACTATCGTTCCACTTTCCATGACAATAACGACAGCCTGATGCCAAAATTACGCCTGATCGGATTAACTTTACTCGCACTTAGCGCGACTGCCGTCTCACACGCTGAAGAAACGCGCTATGTTTCTGACGAACTGAATACCTGGGTCCGTAGCGGTCCGGGAGATCATTATCGCCTCGTGGGCACGGTTAACGCCGGCGAGGAAGTGACCTTATTACAAACTGACGCCAACACCAATTATGCCCAGGTGAAAGACAGCTCTGGCCGTACCACCTGGATCCCGTTGAAACAACTTAGCACTGAGCCAAGCCTGCGCTCCCGTGTGCCAGATCTGGAAAATCAGGTCAAAACCCTGACCGATAAACTCACCAATATCGATAACACCTGGAATCAGCGCACCGCAGAAATGCAGCAAAAAGTGGCGCAGAGCGACAGCGTGATCAACGGGTTAAAAGAAGAAAATCAGAAACTGAAAAACGAGCTGATTGTCGCGCAGAAAAAGGTCGATGCTGCCAGCGTACAGCTGGATGACAAACAGCGCACCATCATCATGCAATGGTTTATGTATGGCGGTGGCGTGCTGGGGCTTGGCTTGCTGCTCGGTCTGGTACTGCCGCACCTGATCCCAAGCCGCAAACGCAAAGATCGCTGGATGAACTAAATCGCCTTCTTCGTTGCACTGTCTTATTATTAGGAATTGTGTATTTGACGAAGGGATGATGGCGTGAAGATTTATCTGGTCGGTGGTGCTGTTCGGGATGCATTGTTAGGGCTACCGGTCAAAGACAGAGATTGGGTGGTGGTCGGCAGTACGCCACAGGAGATGCTCGACGCGGGCTACCAGCAGGTAGGCCGCGATTTTCCTGTGTTTCTGCATCCGCAAACGCATGAAGAGTATGCGCTGGCACGTACCGAACGGAAATCCGGTTCCGGTTACACCGGTTTTACTTGCTATGCCGCACCGGATGTCACGCTGGAAGATGATCTTAAGCGTCGCGATCTGACCATTAATGCGCTGGCCCAGGACGATAACGGCGAGATTATCGACCCGTACAACGGTCTGGGCGATCTGCAAAATCGTCTGTTGCGCCATGTTTCCCCCGCTTTTGGCGAAGATCCGTTACGCGTATTGCGCGTGGCGCGTTTTGCTGCGCGTTATGCCCACCTCGGTTTTCGTATTGCCGATGAAACTCTGGCGTTGATGCGCGAGATGACCCATGCGGGTGAACTGGAACACCTGACGCCTGAACGGGTATGGAAAGAGACGGAAAGCGCCCTCACCACCCGCAATCCACAGGTGTTCTTCCAGGTACTGCGCGATTGCGGCGCACTGCGCGTTTTATTCCCGGAAATTGACGCACTGTTTGGCGTTCCGGCCCCTGCCAAGTGGCATCCGGAAATCGATACGGGTATTCATACCTTAATGACGCTCTCAATGGCGGCGATGCTGAGTCCGCAGGTCGATGTCCGTTTCGCAACTTTATGCCACGATCTCGGTAAAGGGCTGACGCCGCCAGAACTCTGGCCGCGTCATCATGGTCATGGCCCGGCGGGTGTTAAGTTAGTGGAACAACTATGCCAGCGTCTGCGCGTGCAAATGAAATTCGCGATTTAGCCAGACTGGTGGCTGAGTTTCACGATCTCATCCACACCTTCCCAATGCTGAACCCAAAAACCATCGTCAAATTATTTGATTCCATCGATGCCTGGCGTAAACCGCAGCGTGTCGAGCAACTGGCGCTGACCAGCGAGCTGACGTGCGCGGCAGAACCGGTTTTGAATCAGCGGACTACCCGCAAGGCCGCTGGTTGCGCGAAGCCTGGGAAGTGGCGCAGTCAGTGCCGACAAAAGCCGTCGTTGAAGCGGGATTTAAAGGTGTGGAGATTCGCGAGGAGCTGACCCGACGGCGGATTGCGGCGGTAGCCAGCTGGAAGGAACAACGTTGCCCAAAGCCTGAATGAGTATTGGGCATTTTGCCGGATGCGGCGTAAACGCCTTATCCGGCTACATGTCAACGACAGTTGTAGGCCTGATAAGACGCGCAAGCGTCGCATCAGGCGTTGATTGCCGGATGCGGCGTGAACGCCTTATTCGGCCTACGCAATCGTTGACAACGCCAAGCATCCGACACTATTCCTCAATTAAAAGAACACGACATACACCGCAGCCGCCACAATAAAGCGATAAATGGCGAACGGGATAAACGAAATGCGCTTAATCAATTGCAGGAAGGTTTTAATCGCTATCAGCGCCACCACAAAAGCGGTGATAAACCCAACGGCAAACATCGGGATATCGCCGGTTGTCAGGAAGCCCCAGCTTTTGTAGAGATCGAGCGCCGTTGCGCCCATCATCATCGGTACCGCCAGCAGGAACGAGAACTCGGAAGCAGCGTAACGGCTCACGCCCATCAGCATCCCACCTGAAATGGTGGCCCCGGAACGGGAGAAACCCGGCCACAGCGCCAGACACTGGAAACAGCCAATCATAAACGCCTGACGATAGGTCATATCATCAAGACCCGGCGCACGCGGCTCTTTCGGCTTCAGGCATTCGGCGGCAATCAGCAACAAACCGCCAACGACCAGTGCATACATCACATTTATTGGGTTAAACAATGACTTAATCGTGTCGTGGAACAACAGCCCCAGTACCACCGCCGGAATCATCCCCAGCAAAATGTGGATCAGCGTTAAACGACCTTTGCTTTCTCCTTCGTGCTGCAACGGGCGGCCAAAGTGGATGCCAATCAGGCCAAACAGACGCCGCCAGAACATCACTACTACCGCCAGAATTGATCCTAACTGGATCACAACTTCAAAGGTTTTCGCCGTGTCGCCCTCGAACCCCAACAAGTGACCGACAATAATCATATGGCCCGTGCTGGATACCGGCAGAAATTCTGTCAATCCTTCGACCACACCCAATATTGCCGCTATCAGCAGCGAGTGCATATCGCTCATCAATAAACCCCTAAATTATTAAAATGTACCGCTTGTCCGGACTACTGCAGTAAGACCAGGTTATAACCGTTTGGTTTAACAGCTGTAAAATTAATTATTTTCTTTCAGATTATTGCCACGCTCAATGATTACACCAACATTCGCCGCCCGCGCAACTGCGCCTGGCTTGCTGAGTTTGATACGCACCCACGGCGAGTTGAAGCGTGCTAACAGCAGCTCCGCCACCTCTTCAGCCACGCGTTCCACCAGCGCAAAACGCGCCCCCTCGACGTGGCTGACCACCGTTTCTGCAATGTCAGCGTAACTGAGGCAATCCGCCACATCATCACTTTTCGCCGCTTTACGGTTATCCCATGCCATTTCGATATCGAACACTAACTTCTGTTCGATGGTCTGTTCCCAGTCGTAAACACCAATAGTGGTGATTACCGAAAGTTGCTCTATAAATACAATATCCATCACGTCCTGCCTGCTTTTTGGCTAACCGGATACCACTTCCGGCGAAATGTGCGTATTATCCACAGATTCATCGTTGAACACGAATTTTCAAAACGGAACAGCTTATGAGTGCAATCGCGCCTGGAATGATCCTCATCGCGTACCTCTGCGGCTCCATTTCCAGTGCCATTCTGGTTTGCCGCTTGTGTGGGCTGCCCGATCCGCGAACCAGCGGCTCCGGCAATCCAGGCGCAACCAATGTGTTACGTATCGGTGGCAAGGGAGCAGCCGTAGCAGTACTGATTTTCGACGTTCTGAAAGGAATGTTGCCCGTCTGGGGCGCGTATGAATTAGGTGTCAGCCCCTTCTGGCTAGGCTTAATTGCCATCGCCGCCTGTCTTGGACACATCTGGCCCGTTTTCTTCGGATTTAAAGGAGGAAAAGGCGTTGCTACCGCTTTTGGTGCCATCGCACCCATTGGCTGGGATCTCACCGGAGTAATGGCGGGAACCTGGTTACTGACCGTGCTATTGAGCGGATACTCGTCGCTGGGAGCGATTGTCAGTGCACTGATTGCTCCGTTTTATGTCTGGTGGTTTAAGCCACAATTCACCTTCCCGGTTTCGATGCTCTCTTGCCTGATCCTGCTGCGTCATCATGACAACATCCAGCGTCTGTGGCGTCGTCAGGAGACAAAAATTTGGACGAAATTCAAAAGAAAGCGCGAAAAGGATCCCGAGTGATTTCTGGTGGATCTACATGACCTGATAGCCTTCATCGGGCTTGCCCAGCCGTTGCTGGCACCATGCCGCCAGAAATTCCACGCAGACACGTAATTTCATGCTGCGATAGAGCGGCTCCCGGTAAACAGCCCAGATATTGGCGCTTTGTGCATACTCCGGCAATACTTGCACCAGTTTGCCACTCTCCAGAAACGGCAACACATCCCACTCGGAACGCAGCATAATCCCTTTGCCCTCCAGCGCCCATTGCAGCACTATCTCGCCGCTATTGGAGGAAAGATGCCCGCTAACCTTCACCGATTTTTTCTCCTGACCGTTCCCCAACTCCCATATTCCGTGGGTCATATCGCGCTCTTTGGTCACCAGACAGTCATGACGACTTAATTCCTGTAATGATTGTGGCTGCGGATATTTTTGCAGATACTCAGGTGCTGCGCATAATATTCTTTTATTTTTCGTTAACAGATGCGCAATATAATAATCAGGAATTTCGTCATTAATACGAATATCCAGATCAATATTATCCTGCACTAAATCAATTTGCCGATCGAACAATTCAAAATGCACCTGTAACTCAGGATAATTGCGCATCAGTTCGGTAATGGCTGGCGCAATATGGCTGCGCCCAAAACCAAAACTACAGCCAATACGAATCATCCCCTCCGGGCGCGTTTTGATTTGCGTGACGTCATCGACCAGTCGCTGATATTGGGTGAGGATTTCCAGCGCATGTTCGTAACAACGTTGGCCACTTTCAGTCAGCGCCACGCCGCGAGCGGAGCGGTTCAGCAGCGTTGTTGCCAGCGTATTTTCAAGGATTTGGATCCGCTTGGTGACAAATGCGGGCGTTTGCCCAAGCGTCGCCGCTGCGGCGCTAAAACTCCCGCTGTGGACGATTTCTACCAGTACCTGCAAATCTTTGGCTAAAGGCCAGCTATTCAGCATCGTTAATTATCCGCAGTTGTGATAAGCGCAGTGTATTTCGCAAAACATTGCCATTCCCTGCTCTGGCGCAATATTCATTCTTTTTTTCGCGTTGATTCACGAACTGTTAATTACATATTCACGGTGGCAAAAAATATAAAACCACATTTTTAGTGGTAGTTTGTGGCGGTGAATTTTTCCAGACAAATACATAAACTGGAGTTGCCATGATGAGCGAAAGTAATAAGCAACAGGCAGTGAATAAGTTGACGGAGATTGTCGCTAACTTTACCGCCATGATTTCTACCCGAATGCCTGATGACGTGGTGGATAAACTAAAACAGCTAAAGGATGCCGAAACGTCGTCGATGGGGAAAATTATCTACCATACGATGTTCGACAACATGCAAAAAGCGATTGACCTGAATCGTCCTGCCTGTCAGGACACCGGGAGATTATGTTCTTCGTTAAAGTCGGTTCCCGCTTCCCACTGCTTGGCGAGCTGCAAAGCATACTCAAACAAGCCGTGGAAGAGGCAACCGTCAAAGCGCCACTACGTCACAATGCGGTAGAAATTTTTGACGAAGTGAACACAGGCAAAAATACCGGCAGCGGCGTACCGTGGGTCACCTGGGATATCGTCCCCGACGGTGACGATGCGGAAATCGAAGTTTACATGGCAGGCGGCGGCTGCACGCTACCAGGCCGCTCGAAGTGTTAATGCCGTCAGAAGGCTACGAAGGCGTGGTGAAATTCGTCTTCGAAAATATCTCCACCCTCGCCGTAAACGCCTGTCCACCGGTACTGGTGGGCGTGGGCATCGCCACCTCGGTGGAAACCGCCGCCGTACTCTCGCGTAAAGCCATTTTGCGTCCGATTGGCAGCCGCCATCCCAATCCAAAAGCGGCAGAGCTGGAGCTACGCCTGGAAGAAGGACTCAACCGTCTGGGGATTGGTCCACAAGGGCTGACCGGCAACAGTTCAGTGATGGGCGTGCATATCGAATCTGCCGCCCGCCATCCGTCAACCATCGGCGTTGCTGTCTCTACCGGCTGCTGGGCGCATCGTCGCGGCACGCTGCTGGTTCATGCCGATCTCACCTTTGAAAATCTGTCTCACACCCGGAGCGCGTTATGAAAAAGATCCTGACAACCCCGATCAAAGCTGAAGATCTGCAAGATATTCGCGTCGGCGATGTGATCTACCTGACCGGTACGCTGGTGACCTGCCGCGACGTTTGCCACCGCCGCTTGATCGAACTGAAACGTCCGATCCCTTACGATCTCAACGGCAAAGCGATTTTCCACGCTGGCCCCATCGTGCGCAAAAACGGCGACAAATGGGAGATGGTCTCCGTCGGTCCGACAACCAGTATGCGTATGGAAAGTTTTGAACGTGAATTTATCGAGCAGACCGGCGTGAAACTGGTGGTCGGCAAAGGCGGAATGGGGCCGCTGACCGAAGAAGGCTGTCAGAAATTCAAGGCGCTACATGTAATTTTCCCGGCAGGCTGCGCGGTGCTGGCGGCAACCCAGGTGGAAGAGATTGAAGAAGTGCACTGGACAGAACTCGGGATGCCGGAGTCGCTGTGGGTCTGCCGGGTCAAAGAGTTCGGCCCGCTGATTGTCTCTATTGATACCCACGGCAACAACCTGATAGCCGAAAACAAAAAGCTGTTCGCCGAACGCCGCGATCCCATCGTGGAAGAGATCTGCGAGCACGTCCATTACATCAAATAACCCTCCCGGAGAGGCTCACCCCTCTCCTTTTTCGCAGGCATAACACGATGAAACCTTCCCCTGAATGGTGGCGATATCTTGCGCCGCTGGCGGTCATCGCCATTATTGCTCTACTTCCGGTTCCCGCAGGCTGGAGAACCATACCTGGCTCTACTTTGCCGTTTTTACTGGCGTGATCGTTGGACTGATCCTCGAACCCGTGCCGGGTGCCGTGGTGGCGATGGTGGGTATCTCCATCATCGCCATACTCTCTCCCTGGCTGCTGTTCAGCCCCGAACAGCTCGCCCAGCCAGGCTTTAAGTTCACCGCCAAATCCCTCTCCTGGGCAGTTTCTGGTTTTCTAATTCGGTTATCTGGCTCATTTTCGCTGCCTTTATGTTTGGCACAGGCTATGAAAAAACCGGGCTTGGACGCCGCATTGCGCTGATTCTGGTGAAAAAGATGGGACATCGCACGCTGTTTCTCGGCTATGCGGTGATGTTCTCCGAGCTGATCCTCGCACCTGTAACACCGTCCAACTCGGCGCGTGGTGCGGGGATTATCTATCCCATCATCCGTAACCTGCCACCGCTCTATCAATCACAACCAAACGACAGCAGTTCGCGCAGCATTGGCTCGTACATCATGTGGATGGGGATTGTTGCCGACTGCGTGACCAGCGCCATTTTCTTGACGGCGATGGCACCAAACTTGCTGTTAATTGGACTGATGAAAAGCGCATCTCACGCCACGCTGAGTTGGGGCGACTGGTTCCTCGGGATGTTGCCGCTCAGCATTTTACTGGTTCTGCTGGTTCCCTGGCTGGCTTACGTGCTGTACCCGCCGGTACTGAAGTCTGGCGATCAGGTGCCGCGCTGGGCAGAGACGGAACTGCAGGCAATGGGCCGCTCTGTTCGCGTGAAAAACGGATGCTGGGGCTGATGGTAGGCGCGCTGGTGCTGTGGATTTTCGGCGGTGATTATATCGATGCCGCGATGGTCGGTTACAGCGTGGTGGCACTGATGCTGCTTCTGCGCATTATCAGTTGGGACGACATTGTCAGTAATAAAGCGGCGTGGAACGTTTTCTTCTGGCTGGCCTCGCTTATCACCCTCGCCACCGGACTCAACAACACCGGTTTTATTAGCTGGTTTGGCAAACTGTTAGCAGGCAGCTTAAGCGGTTATTCGCCAACGATAGTGATGGTGGCGTTGATTGTGGTCTTTTATCTGCTGCGCTACTTTTTTGCCAGCGCCACAGCGTATACCTCCGCTCTCGCACCGATGATGATTGCCGCTGCGCTGGCGATGCCGGAAATCCCGCTGCCGGTGTTCTGCCTGATGGTTGGTGCGGCAATTGGTCTGGGGAGCATTCTTACACCATACGCCACCGGCCCAGTCCGATTTACTACGGCAGTGGTTATCTGCCAACGGCGGATTACTGGCGACTGGGGGCGATTTTTGGGCTGATATTCCTCGTATTGCTGGTGATTACCGGCTTACTGTGGATGCCCGTGGTGTTGCTTTAAGTGAGGACGGTGCCGGAAATTGCTCTCCGGCACCCAATAGTTTTACGCAGCCGGTAACTCCGCCAGCGGCCAGCGCGGACGCACGCTAACGCCGAGATCCGCCGTCGCGCCTGCTTTAAACCGCACCATTCCGGCATAGGCGATCATCGCGCCGTTATCAGTACAAAATTCCGGACGCGCGTAGAACACTTCGCCGCGGCGTTTTTTCATCATTTCAGCCAGCTTCGCCCGTAACGTACGGTTAGCACTCACGCCGCCCGCCATGACCAGTCGCTTAAAGCCCGTCTGATCCAGCGCCCGCTTGCACTTAATCATCAGCGTATCGACCACCGCATCTTCAAAGGCGCGGGCGATATCAGCACGCGTCTGGTCGTCGGTGCCGTTGTCACGAATGGTATTTGCCGCGAAGGTTTTCAGGCCGGAGAAGCTGAAATCCAGCCCCGGACGGTCGGTCATCGGACGCGGGAAGACAAAGCGCCCGGCAGTACCCTGAGCCGCCATTTTCGACAGTAACGGCCCGCCAGGATAATCCAGCCCCAGCAGCTTCGCGGTTTTATCAAACGCTTCCCCGGCGGCATCATCGATAGACTCGCCGAGCAGCTCGTACTGACCAATGCCAGTCACGCTGATTAACTGCGTATGACCGCCGGAAACAAGCAGCGCAACAAACGGAAATTCCGGCGGGTTATCTTCCAGCATCGGCGCTAACAGATGCCCTTCCATATGGTGTACAGGGATCGCCGGAACGTCCCAGCAAACGCCAGAGAACGCCCCACGGTCGCGCCAACCAGTAGCGCGCCGACTAATCCAGGGCCTGCGGTATAGGCCACAGCATCAATGTCTTTTGCCGTTAAACCTGACTCCTTTAGCGCCGCCTGGATCAACGGTACGGTTTTACGCACATGATCGCGGGAGGCCAGTTCAGGCACGACGCCGCCGTAGTCAGCGTGCAATTTCACCTGACTATACAATTGGTTGGCTAACAAACCTTTTTCATCGTCGTAAATGGCGATGCCGGTTTCATCGCAGGAAGTTTCAATACCCAGTACACGCATGACTTGTTTTACCTCGCTTTATTACCGCGCAGTGTAGGACCAATGCGGTTGATGTAAAACTTTGTTCGCCCCTGGAGAAAGCCTCGTGTATACTCCTCACCCTTATAAAAGTCCCTTTCAAAAAAGGCCGCGGTGCTTTACAAAGCAGCAGCAATTGCAGTAAAATTCCGCACCATTTTGAAATAAGCTGGCGTTGATGCCAGCGGCAAACCGAATTAATCAAAGGTGAGAGGCACATGCCGGTAATTAAAGTACGTGAAAACGAGCCGTTCGACGTAGCTCTGCGTCGCTTCAAGCTTCCTGCGAAAAAGCAGGTGTTCTGGCGGAAGTTCGTCGTCGTGAGTTCTATGAAAAACCGACTACCGAACGTAAGCGCGCTAAAGCTTCTGCAGTGAAACGTCACGCGAAGAAACTGGCTCGCGAAAACGCACGCCGCACTCGTCTGTACTAATTCCCCGAGAGCGTTGCTCTCCGATCAGACCGAGTTGTAGTTGTAAGGCCGTGCTTCCGAAAGGAATGCGCGGCTTATTTTCGTTTATGAATTGCTAAAAATCGGGGCCTATGGCTGGACGAATCCCACGCGTATTCATTAATGATCTGCTGGCACGCACTGACATCGTCGATCTGATCGATGCCCGTGTGAAGCTGAAAAAGCAGGGCAAGAATTTCCACGCGTGTTGTCCATTCCACAACGAGAAAACCCCGTCCTTCACCGTTAACGGTGAGAAACAGTTTTACCACTGCTTTGGATGTGGCGCGCACGGCAACGCGATCGACTTCCTGATGAACTACGACAAGCTCGAGTTCGTCGAAACGGTCGAAGAGCTGGCAGCAATGCACAATCTTGAAGTGCCATTTGAAGCAGGCAGCGGCCCCAGCCAGATCGAGCGCCATCAGCGGCAAACGCTTTATCAGTTGATGGACGGTCTGAATACGTTTTACCAACAATCTTTACAGCAACCTGTTGCTACGTCTGCGCGCCAGTATCTGGAAAAACGCGGATTAAGCCACGAGGTTATCGCTCGCTTTGCGATTGGTTTTGCGCCCCCCGGCTGGGACAACGTCCTGAAGCGGTTTGGCGGCAATCCAGAAAATCGCCAGTCATTGATTGATGCGGGCATGTTGGTCACTAACGATCAGGACGCAGTTACGATCGTTTCCGCGAGCGGGTGATGTTCCCCATTCGCGATAAACGCGGTCGGGTGATTGGTTTTGGCGGGCGTGTGCTGGGCAACGATACCCCCAAATACCTGAACTCGCCGGAAACAGACATTTTCCATAAAGGCCGCCAGCTTTACGGTCTTTATGAAGCGCAGCAGGATAACGCTGAACCAATCGTCTGCTTGTGGTCGAAGGCTATATGGACGTGGTGGCGCTGGCGCAATACGGCATTAATTACGCCGTTGCGTCGTTAGGTACGTCAACCACCGCCGATCACATACAACTGTTGTTCCGCGCGACCAACAATGTCATTTGCTGTTATGACGGCGACCGTGCAGGCCGCGATGCCGCCTGGCGAGCGCTGGAAACGGCGCTGCCTTACATGACAGACGGCCGTCAGCTACGCTTTATGTTTTTGCCTGATGGCGAAGACCCTGACACGCTGGTACGAAAAGAAGGTAAAGAAGCGTTTGAAGCGCGGATGGAGCAGGCGATGCCACTCTCCGCATTTCTGTTTAACAGCCTGATGCCGCAAGTTGATCTGAGTACCCCTGACGGGCGCGCACGTTTGAGTAGCTGGCACTGCCATTGATATCGCAGGTGCCGGGCGAAACGCTGCGAATATATCTTCGTCAGGAATTAGGCAACAAATTAGGCATACTTGATGACAGCCAGCTTGAACGATTAATGCCAAAAGCGGCAGAGAGCGGCGTTTCTCGCCCTGTTCCGCAGCTAAAACGCACGACCATGCGTATACTTATAGGGTTGCTGGTGCAAAATCCAGAATTAGCGACGCTGGTCCCGCCGCTTGAGAATCTGGATGAAAATAAGCTCCCTGGACTTGGCTTATTCAGAGAACTGGTCAACACTTGTCTCTCCCAGCCAGGTCTGACCACCGGGCAACTTTTAGAGCACTATCGTGGTACAAATAATGCTGCCACCCTTGAAAAACTGTCGATGTGGGACGATATAGCAGATAAGAATATTGCTGAGCAAACCTTCACCGACTCACTCAACCATATGTTTGATTCGCTGCTTGAACTGCGCCAGGAAGAGTTAATCGCTCGTGAGCGCACGCATGGTTTAAGCAACGAAGAACGCCTGGAGCTCTGGACATTAAACCAGGAGCTGGCGAAAAAGTGATTTAACGGCTTAAGTGCCGAAGAGCGATCGGGAAGCCCCCGACAGCCGCACTGAGAGGCAGCGGCAAATATATAAGTACGCCCTCGTAATTATCGTTGGCGGTAAACAACCGTTGGATTTCAGCGTTAACGGCTGAAGGACATCGGGTCAATCGCCCAACACCAACCTCATGAAATAAGTGTGGATACCGTCTTATGGAGCAAAACCCGCAGTCACAGCTGAAACTTCTTGTCACCCGTGGTAAGGAGCAAGGCTATCTGACCTATGCCGAGGTCAATGACCATCTGCCGGAAGATATCGTCGATTCAGATCAGATCGAAGACATCATCCAAATGATCAACGACATGGGCATTCAGGTGATGGAAGAAGCACCGGATGCCGATGATCTGATGCTGGCTGAAAACACCGCGGACGAAGATGCTGCCGAAGCCGCCGCGCAGGTGCTTTCCAGCGTGGAATCTGAAATCGGGCGCACGACTGACCCGGTACGCATGTACATGCGTGAAATGGGCACCGTTGAACTGTTGACCCGCGAAGGCGAAATTGACATCGCTAAGCGTATTGAAGACGGGATCAACCAGGTTCAATGCTCCGTTGCTGAATATCCGGAAGCGATCACCTATCTGCTGGAACAGTACGATCGTGTTGAAGCAGAAGAAGCGCGTCTGTCCGATCTGATCACCGGCTTTGTTGACCCGAACGCAGAAGAAGATCTGGCACCTACCGCCACTCACGTCGGTTCTGAGCTTTCCCAGGAAGATCTGGACGATGACGAAGATGAAGACGAAGAAGATGGCGATGACGACAGCGCCGATGATGACAACAGCATCGACCCGGAACTGGCTCGCGAAAAATTGCGGAACTGCGCGCTCAGTACGTTGTAACGCGTGACACCATCAAAGCGAAAGGTCGCAGTCACGCTGCTGCTCAGGAAGAGATCCTGAAACTATCTGAAGTATTCAAACAGTTCCGCCTGGTGCCGAAGCAGTTTGACTACCTGGTCAACAGCATGCGCGTCATGATGGACCGCGTTCGTACGCAAGAACGTCTGATCATGAAGCTCTGCGTTGAGCAGTGCAAAATGCCGAAGAAAAACTTCATTACCCTGTTTACCGGCAACGAAACCAGCGATACCTGGTTCAACGCGGCAATTGCGATGAACAAGCCGTGGTCGGAAAAACTGCACGATGTCTCTGAAGAAGTGCATCGCGCCCTGCAGAAACTGCAGCAGATTGAAGAAGAAACCGGCCTGACCATCGAGCAGGTTAAAGATATCAACCGTCGTATGTCCATCGGTGAAGCGAAAGCCCGCCGTGCGAAGAAAGAGATGGTTGAAGCGAACTTACGTCTGGTTATTTCTATCGCCAAGAAATACACCAACCGTGGCTTGCAGTTCCTTGACCTGATTCAGGAAGCAACATCGGTCTGATGAAAGCGGTTGATAAATTCGAATACCGCCGTGGTTACAAGTTCTCCACCTACGCAACCTGGTGGATCCGTCAGGCGATCACCCGCTCTATCGCGGATCAGGCGCGCACCATCGTATTCCGGTGCATATGATTGAGACTATCAACAAACTCAACCGTATTTCTCGCCAGATGCTGCAAGAGATGGGCCGTGAACCGACGCCGGAAGAACTGGCTGAACGTATGCTGATGCCGGAAGACAAGATCCGCAAAGTGCTGAAGATCGCCAAAGAGCCAATCTCCATGGAAACGCCGATCGGTGATGATGAAGATTCGCATCTGGGGGATTTCATCGAGGATACCACCCTCGAGCTGCCGCTGGATTCTGCGACCACCGAAAGCCTGCGTGCGGCAACGCACGACGTGCTGGCTGGCCTGACCGCGCGTGAAGCGAAAGTTCTGCGTATGCGTTTCGGTATCGATATGAACACCGACCACACGCTGGAAGAAGTGGGTAAACAGTTCGACGTTACCCGCGAACGTATCCGTCAGATCGAAGCGAAGGCGCTGCGCAAACTGCGTCACCCGAGCCGTTCTGAAGTGTTGCGTAGCTTCCTGGACGATTAATCGGTAGGCCGGATCAGGCGTTACGCCGCACCCGGCACTAGTCCCTCTGCACAAACGCCACCTTTTCGGTGGCGTTTTTTATCGCCCACGCACTACCAGCGCCTGGTCCAGCTCGCGATACGCTTCAACCAGTTTCTCTAGTGAAACGCGACTTAAACCGCTGGGATTTGGCAGCACCCAAATCTGCGTCGAACCAATGGTGAGCGTTTGTTTCCCCCACTGTGCACCGCGCTGGCTGAATCCCTGTTCATATGCTTGTTTGCCCAGAATCGCCAACGCCTGCGGCTGATAATCTTCAATTTTTTCAATCAGCTTACGCCCACCTGCGTGCAGCTCCTGCTTTGAAACTTCATTGGCTTGCACCGTTGGACGGTCTACCAGTTTGGTGACGCCACAACGATAATCCAGCAGATGCTGTGCCTCCTGCGGCTTCAACTGACGGTCGGTAAACCCGGCTGATATATCACCTTCCAGAAGCGATTTGCTGGATGAGCAAAGGGAAAACCAGTCCCGGCGGATGAAAGCCCAGGGTTGATACCGCAAAACACGACCCGTAACCCTGGAGCCAAAATATCCTCAACCATATTTACTCCTTTCTAACATCACCAGGAAAAGTATAACGGATTGAAAATACATTGTTATAAAAACAGCAGGCGCGCGGTAATGGCTGGATTGCGACACGGAGTTACTTTATAATCCGCTACCATGGCCCCTTAGCTCAGTGGTTAGAGCAGGCGACTCATAATCGCTTGGTCGCTGGTTCAAGTCCAGCAGGGGCCACCAGACATAGCAAAGGCTGACGAGAAATCGTCAGCCTTTTTCTTTTTATATATCAGTTACTTTGCGTGCCAGTAAGCCGCCGCGCGTACCGCTGTGGGTCATACTGTTCCGCTTCAAAGCGACGGCTTAAATTCTT
>ENA-OQIG01000362-OQIG01000362.1-human-gut-metagenome-genome-assembly--contig:-NODE-362-length-27005-cov-3.022360_pt1 | contig 27005 bp, 36 predicted proteins | sample MGYA00242576_ERZ504741 | MGnify/ENA primary metagenome ERZ504741 (study PRJEB26092, sample SAMD00036436) | human gut metagenome | host: Homo sapiens | study: EMG produced TPA metagenomics assembly of... | reverse complement strand
CGACGCTTAAACCCACTTTTTCCATTACCGGCCAGTCGATGAGATCATCGCCGACATAAGCCACATTTTCCGGGGCAATCGGCCAGTTTTTCCAGCAGATCGCTAAAGGCGATCAGTTTGTTTGACTGCCCTGATACAAGTGAGTGATCCCCAATGTGGCACAACGATCTTCTACCAGTTTAGCCTTTCGCCCGGTAATGATAGCGACTTCAATATCAGAGGTGAGCGCACAACGAATGCCATAACCGTCACGAACATTGAACGCTTTCAGCTCTTCGCCGTTATTGCCAATATAAATCAGCCATCTGACAGTACGCCATCAACGTCGAGGATCAGCAGACGAATGTTCTCTGCTTTTGCTATAACGTCGGCGCTGACAGGGCCGTAACAGGTCGCAAGCGACGCACCTGCTTTGCTCATTGTTGTTTATCCTTGAATCTTTACACTACGCCTGCACGCAGTAAATCATGCATATGTAACACACCGAGTAAATGGTCGCCATCGGCAACCATCACGGAGGTGATATGGTGGGACTGCATTAAGTTCAGTGCCTCAACGGCCAGAATGCCAGGGCGCACGCGTATTCCCCCCGGCGTCATCACATCGGCAATACTTAACTGACGAACATCCACGCCCATATCGAAGACACGGCGTAAATCACCGTCGGTAAAGATGCCTTCAATCATCATATTGTCATCGCAAATGACAGTCATACCAAGATTTTTGCGGGTAACTTCCAGCAATGCGTCACGCAGACTGGCCGTTTTCTTAACATGCGGGATCTCATCGCCCGTATGCATAATATCGTTTACGCGCAGCAGAAGTTTACGACCCAGTGCGCCGCCTGGGTGTGAGAGCGCAAAATCTTCAGCAGTAAAGCCGCGTGCTTTTAACAGCGCGACAGCGAGGGCATCGCCCATAACCAGCGTGGCGGTGGTGCTGCTGGTCGGTGCCAGCCCTAACGGACAGGCTTCTTTCGCTACTTTAACACACAGATGCACATCTGCGGCGCGCGCCATGCTGCTCTCCGGGCGACCGGTGATGCAGATTAACGGTACGTGAAGACGCTTAAGCACTGGAATTAAGGCCGTGATTTCGCTGGATTCACCTGAGTTAGAGATAGCAATCACCACATCCTGTGGGGTGACCATGCCTAAATCACCATGCGCGGCTTCACCAGGATGGACGAAAAATGAAGGTGTACCGGTGCTGGCAAACGTTGCGGCCATTTTGCGCCCGATGTGCCCCGATTTCCCCATCCCCATGACGACAACTTTCCCTTTACACCAGAACATCTTTCACAGGCAAGCGTGAAATTCTGATTGATGTATTGATCAAGCTCCGCCAGGCATTCACGTTCAATCGCCAGGACTTCTTTACCTGCTTGCTGAAAGTCAAAACCCGGTTGTAACTCTACGTGCGACATAATGCGTTTCCAGTTATTCAACGAGTATTGGCGATAACCAGTACAACATCGCCAGCCATACGATAAATCCGCCAGTTAATAATACCCTACACCACGGCCCGGTTGCGGGGAGCGCCGCCAGCACAGCAACGCAAAAATAATGCTCACCAGCAACATCACGCTGTAGTCACGACTGTACGCCAATGGATCAATCTCTCCTGGCGTTATCAGCGCGGGTAAACCCAACACGATGACAATATTAAAAATGTTTGCGCCAATGATATTTCCGACAGCAATGTCGTTTTCACCTTTGCGAACCCCCGCTATTGCGGTTGCCAGTTCCGGCAGGCTGGTTCCGATAGCAATTGCCGTCAGACCCATCGTCAACTCGCTGATGGCAAAGTAATTCGCCAGCACCGTGGCGTTATCAACCACCATCGCGTGGCCACTGGCATGATGATAAGCGCAATGCCGAGCCATAAAAACGCGACGGGCAATCCGCCGTCACGCGGCAGCTCTGCAAGCTGCTCTCTGGTCAGGCTGTCAGTCCCCTGACGTTCAGCCTGACGTGCAAGTTTAACAATGAACAGCAGCCATAGCACAGCCAGAAAGAGGAGAAAGATACCATCGCTTCGACTAAGTTGTCCGTCATAGAGTACGGAACCGGCCACCACGCTGACCAACAACATTAAGGGTAATTCACGGCGTAGAACATCAGAATGGACGGTAAAAGGACGAACCAGCGCAGCCAGACCGAGGATCAGCAATATATTGATAATTGTTGAGCGAGGGCTGTACCAACGGCTAAATCGCGTTGTTCGTGCAGAGACGCGGCAAGCGAGACGATGATTTCTGGTAACGATGTACCAATACTGACCACCGTCATGCCGATGATCAGCGGCGGGATGCCAAAGGTTCGGCAAAGAATAGACGCGGCAAAAACCAGGCGGTCGGCACTGTAAACGACCAAAAGTAAACCAACAATTAACAGTGCCGTAGCTAAAAGCATCTAACGTCCTTTCTTCAGGTATACTCGCCGGTCCGCTGAAGATTTTCAGAAAGCCGTAACGGATTCTTAATTTTGACTTTATGCGGCTAAAAAGTAAAACAAATGCCAGCTTTCGCTAACCACGGCGGGTAATATTCTGTAAATATGTTGGGTTCAAGGTTAAATTGAGCGCCATGCTTAGAAAATCAACGCAAGACGAAGGGTGAATTATGGAGCAGTCTGTGGCGAATTTAGTCGATATGCGCGATGTCAGTTTTACGCGTGGCAATCGCTGCATCTTCGATAATATTTCCCTGACCGTGCCGCGAGGGAAGATCACGGCGATCATGGGGCCATCGGGCATCGGTAAAACGACGCTACTCCGTCTGATTGGCGGGCAAATCGCACCAGATCATGGTGAGATCCTTTTCGATGGTGAGAATATTCCGGCGATGTCTCGTTCGCGCCTGTATACAGTGCGCAAACGGATGAGCATGTTATTTCAGTCCGGGGCGTTGTTCACTGATATGAACGTATTTGACAACGTCGCCTATCCACTGCGCGAACATACCCAACTTCCCGCGCCATTGTTGCATAGTACGGTGATGATGAAGCTGGAGGCCGTGGGGCTGCGTGGAGCGGCTAAGCTAATGCCTTCTGAACTTTCCGGTGGGATGGCGCGGCGTGCAGCGCTGGCGCGTGCGATTGCGCTGGAGCCGGATCTTATCATGTTTGATGAACCTTTTGTTGGGCAAGATCCCATCACCATGGGCGTACTGGTGAAGCTGATTTCTGAGCTGAACAGTGCGCTGGGCGTGACTTGTGTGGTGGTTTCTCACGATGTGCCGGAAGTGTTAAGTATTGCGGATCACGCCTGGATCCTGGCGGACAAAAAAATTGTCGCTCATGGCAGTGCCCAGGCGTTGCAGGCGAATCCTGATCCGCGCGTACGTCAGTTTCTGGACGGGATAGCTGACGGGCCTGTTCCGTTCCGCTATCCTGCCGGCGATTATCACGCTGATCTTTTACCAGGGAGTTAAGCCACTCATGCTGTTAAATGCGCTGGCGTCGCTCGGACATAAAGGGATTAAAACCTGAGAACGTTCGGGCGGGCCGGGTTAATGTTATTCAATGCGCTGGTCGGCAAACCGGAATTTCGCAAACATGCGCCTCTGCTGGTGCGCCAGCTCTATAATGTCGGCGTCCTGTCGATGCTGATTATTGTAGTTTCTGGCGTGTTCATCGGAATGGTGTTGGGGCTGCAAGGTTATCTGGTTCTGACCACTTATAGTGCGGAAACCAGTCTGGGTATGCTGGTGGCGTTATCGCTACTGCGTGAACTGGGGCCGGTGGTTGCCGCGCTGTTGTTTGCCGGGCGTGCTGGTTCGGCGTTAACCGCAGAAATCGGCCTGATGCGCGCTACAGAGCAACTCTCCAGTATGGAGATGATGGCGGTGGATCCGCTGCGTCGGGTTATTTCTCCCCGTTTCTGGGCTGGGGTTATTTCATTACCACTGTTGACGGTTATCTTCGTCGCCGTGGGGATCTGGGGCGGATCTCTGGTCGGCGTCAGTTGGAAAGGCATTGATAGCGGGTTCTTCTGGTCGGCAATGCAAAATGCCGTCGACTGGCGTATGGATCTGGTCAACTGTCTGATTAAGAGCGTGGTGTTCGCCATCACGGTGACGTGGATTTCGTTGTTTAACGGCTACGACGCCATCCCGACGTCTGCCGGGATTAGCCGGGCAACCACTCGCACCGTTGTCCACTCGTCTCTGGCTGTTCTGGGGCTGGATTTTGTGCTGACCGCATTGATGTTTGGGAATTGAGTTCATGCAAACGAAAAAAAATGAATTTGGGTGGGTATCTTTTTATTAGCAGCACTGCTGGCGGCGCTGTTTGTTTGCCTGAAGGCGGCGAACGTGACGTCCATACGTACTGAACCGACCTACACGCTTTATGCGACGTTCGATAACATTGGCGGCCTGAAAGCGCGCTCTCCGGTCAGTATTGGTGGCGTTGTTGTGGGCCGGGTGGCGGATATTACGCTGGACCCGAAAACCTATCTGCCACGCGTAACGCTGGAAATTGAACAACGTTATAACCACATTCCTGATACCAGTTCGCTGAGCATTCGTACTTCCGGCCTGCTGGGAGAACAATATCTGGCATTAAACGTCGGTTTTGAAGACCCGGAACTGGGGACTGCTATCCTGAAGGATGGCGATACAATTCAGGACACCAAGTCTGCGATGGTGCTGGAAGATCTCATTGGTCAGTTCCTTTACGGTAGTAAAGGCGATGACAATAAGAATAGTGGCGATGCGCCAGCTGCTGCGCCAGGTAATAATGAAACCACTGAACCTGTGGGTACAACGAAATAATTTCAGGAGAACCGACGCATGTTTAAACGTTTAATGATGGTCGCTTTGCTGGTGATTGCACCGCTGAGTGCGGCAACCGCGGCAGACCAAACCAATCCGTATAAGCTGATGGACGAGGCGGCGCAGAAAACGTTCGATCGCCTGAAGAATGAGCAACCGCAAATTCGGGCCAACCCGGATTATCTGCGTACCATTGTTGATCAGGAACTGCTGCCATACGTACAGGTGAAATACGCCGGTGCGCTGGTGCTGGGCCAGTATTACAAGAGTGCGACCCCAGCTCAACGTGATGCTTACTTTGCCGCTTTCCGTGAGTACCTGAAGCAGGCTTACGGTCAGGCGCTGGCGATGTATCACGGTCAAACCTATCAGATTGCGCCAGAACAGCCGCTGGGCGATAAAACCATTGTGCCTATTCGCGTTACCATTATTGACCCGAATGGCCGCCCGCCGGTGCGTCTGGACTTCCAGTGGCGTAAAAACTCCCAGACGGGAAACTGGCAGGCTTACGACATGATTGCTGAAGGCGTCAGTATGATCACCACCAAACAAAACGAGTGGGGAACGCTGCTGCGTACCAAAGGTATCGACGGCCTGACTGCGCAACTGAAATCGATTTCTCAACAGAAAATCACTCTGGAAGAGAAAAAATAATGAGCGAGTCACTGAGCTGGATGCAGACGGGTGACACGCTGGCGTTATCCGGAGAGCTGGATCAGGACGTTCTGCTACCGCTTTGGGAAATGCGTGAGGAAGCGGTGAAGGGGGTTACCTGCATCGATCTTAGCCGTGTGTCCCGCGTGGATACGGGGGGACTGGCACTGCTGCTCCATCTTATCGATCTGGCGAAAAAGCAGGGCAACAATGTGACGCTTCAGGGGGTAAACGACAAAGTGTATACCCTGGCGAAATTGTATAATTTGCCTGCTGATGTTCTGCCTCGTTAAATTTTTTCAGGCCGGATATGGCGTTAACCGCCTGTCCGGCAAACCTGCCTGCAAGTCGAGCCTTGTCTGATTTATCAGCGAGGCTTTTTGCTTATTTATGCCAGCGCAACTTTGCTCTAAGATGTTTCGCTGGTTTATTAACTGATGATTGAAGATCCCATGGAAAATAATGAAATTCAGAGCGTGTTGATGAACGCTCTCTCCCTCCAGGAAGTCCACGTTTCCGGCGATGGCAGCCACTTTCAGGTTATTGCCGTGGGTGAGTTGTTTGACGGCATGAGTCGGGTTAAAAAACAGCAGACGGTCTATGGTCCGCTGATGGAATATATTGCGGATAACCGCATTCATGCTGTGTCGATCAAAGCGTATACCCCTGCGGAGTGGGCGCGCGATCGCAAACTGAACGGCTTTTGAGCTATGGGCGATTCGCCGGTAGCGGATATGAATTGTTAACTGAGAACAAACTAAATGGATAAATTTCGTGTTCAGGGGCCAACGAAGCTCCAGGGCGAAGTCACAATTTCCGGCGCTAAAAATGCTGCTCTGCCTATCCTTTTTGCCGCTCTACTGGCGGAAGAACCGGTAGAGATCCAGAACGTCCCGAAACTGAAAGACGTCGATACATCAATGAAGCTGCTAAGCCAGCTGGGTGCGAAAGTAGAACGTAATGGTTCTGTGCATATTGATGCCCGCGACGTTAATGTATTCTGCGCACCTTACGATCTGGTTAAAACCATGCGTGCTTCTATCTGGGCACTGGGGCCGCTGGTAGCGCGCTTTGGTCAGGGGCAAGTTTCACTACCTGGCGGTTGTACGATCGGTGCGCGTCCGGTTGATCTACACATTTCTGGCCTCGAACAATTAGGCGCGACCATCAAACTGGAAGAAGGTTACGTTAAAGCTTCCGTCGATGGTCGTCTGAAAGGCGCACATATCGTGATGGATAAAGTCAGCGTTGGCGCAACGGTGACCATCATGTGTGCTGCAACCCTGGCGGAAGGCACCACGATTATTGAAAACGCAGCGCGTGAACCGGAAATCGTCGATACCGCGAACTTCCTGATTACGCTGGGTGCGAAAATTAGCGGTCAGGGCACCGATCGTATCGTCATCGAAGGTGTGGAACGTTTAGGCGGCGGTGTCTATCGCGTGCTGCCGGATCGTATCGAAACCGGTACATTCCTGGTGGCGGCGGCGATTTCTCGCGGCAAAATTATCTGCCGTAACGCGCAGCCAGATACTCTCGACGCCGTGCTGGCGAAACTGCGTGACGCTGGAGCGGACATCGAAGTCGGCGAAGACTGGATTAGCCTGGATATGCATGGCAAACGTCCGAAGCTGTTAACGTACGTACCGCGCCGCATCCGGCATTCCCGACCGATATGCAGGCCCAGTTCACGCTGTTGAACCTGGTGGCAGAAGGGACTGGATTCATCACCGAAACGGTCTTTGAAAACCGCTTTATGCATGTGCCAGAGCTGAGCCGTATGGGCGCGCACGCCGAAATCGAAAGCAATACCGTTATTTGTCACGGTGTTGAAAAACTTTCTGGCGCACAGGTTATGGCAACCGATCTGCGTGCATCAGCAAGCCTGGTGCTGGCTGGCTGTATTGCGGAAGGGACGACGGTGGTTGATCGTATTTATCACATCGATCGTGGCTACGAACGCATTGAAGACAAACTGCGCGCTTTAGGTGCAAATATTGAGCGTGTGAAAGGCGAGTAATCGTCTGAAAGCTGGCAGCCCCGTACGCGGGGCTACCGCCAGACCACTCATTTTTTCGGTTTAGTGTAGCTACGCATCAACTGCGTTCTGTCGATAAACTCATGGGTCTGCGGATCATGGTAGCGTGATGGCCAGATAACCCAGGGGTCAGTTCCAGGCCTTCGCAATAATCATCTCTCCTTTCGGCCATGGGCGCGATAATGCATTCGCCAGCGTTGAGGAACTCAAACCATTTCTGCGAGATTCCGCCGCCATTGACGTTCCCTTCTTGCGCAAACCCGCAATGATGTCAGCGGGATGCCAGTCAATGAAATTACTTTCCATCTTTCCTCACTCCTTAAGTTAGTCGCTTTCATTCAGAACACTTCTTCTGTCGAGCATCACTATACTCCTGATGGCCGATTGCTCTAAAAAGTTCCTGTAAAGAGTGTGAATATTCAGAATATATAAAGATGTATACACTGGTTTTTCAGTGCATTATTACGCTGAATAAGTATTCTTATGGAGTTTACTGGAATCATCCCGCGCACTGCGCGGATGAGGGGAGGGGATTAACGATCGCGTTGAACAGCGATGTGCGCGAGGCCGATGAGTGCTTCTCGCCAAGGGGTGTCCGGGAGCACCTGTAACGCTGCGATGGCTTTGTCTGCTTCTTCCTCGGCGCGCTGACGCGTCCATTCAAGAGATCCACAAGCGTTCATTGCTTCCAGAACCGGTTCCAGAAGATGGCGACCGTTACCCTGTTCGATGGCGGTACGGATCATCTGTGCCTGTTCTGGTGTGCCATGATGCATCGCATGCAGCAGCGGCAGCGTCGGTTTACCTTCGTTCAGATCGTCGCCGACGTTTTTACCTAACTGTTCGCCATCGGCATTGTAATCGAGTAAATCGTCGATCAACTGGAAAGCAGTGCCGAGATAGCGCCCATAATCCTGCAGGCCTTTCTCCTCCTCCGGCGTACAGCCAGCCAGAATTCCGGAACACTGCGCGGCAGCCTCAAACAGACGCGCGGTTTTGCTATAGATAACGCGCATGTAGTTTTCTTCAGTGATGTCCGGATCGTTAACATTCATCAGTTGCAGAACTTCACCTTCTGCGATGACGTTTACGGCTTCTGACATGACTTCCAGCACTTTGAGTGAACCGAGCTGGTCATCATCTGGAAAGCGCGGGTATAAATAAAATCGCCTACCAGCACGCTGGCGGCATTGCCAAATGCGGCGTTGGCGGTAGCTTTACCCCTGCGCATATCTGATTCATCCACAACGTCGTCGTGCAGCAGAGTCGCCGTGTGGATAAACTCGATCAGGGCAGCAATGGTGACATGCGCATTTCCCTCATAGCCAACAGCTCGTGCAGCCAGTACAGCAATCATCGGACGAATACGTTTACCGCCGCCGCTGACGATGTAATAGCCTAACTGATTGATCAGTTGGACGTCGGAATTAAGCTGCTCAAGGATTGCCGCATTAACACCCGCCATATCTTGCGCGGTTAACTCATTGATTTTTTCTAAATTCATCGCAAAAGCCGGGCTTTTCGCCCCGATTACCTTACTGTGAACAAAGGCAACTTAGGGTTTATGGTTAGGAATATAGGGTGATTGTACTGAAAAAATGGCACAGATAAACGTTACCGTACAAGTTGTGTTTTTTTTCTTCGTGTATTGACTGTAGCACTTGTCAAAGGCGTGCGTTTTGCGTAATATTCGCGCCCTATTGTGAATATTTATAGCGCACTCTGAATCATTGAAAAGGTGTGCGCGGAAGCGGAGTTTTATATGTACGCGGTTTTCCAAAGTGGTGGTAAACAACACCGAGTAAGCGAAGGTCAGACCGTTCGCCTGGAAAAGCTGGACATCGCAACTGGCGAAACTGTTGAGTTCGCTGAAGTGCTGATGATCGCAAACGGTGAAGAAGTCAAAATCGGCGTTCCTTTCGTTGATGGCGGCGTAATCAAAGCTGAAGTTGTTGCTCACGGTCGTGGCGAGAAAGTTAAAATCGTTAAGTTTCGTCGTCGTAAACACTATCGTAAGCAGCAGGGCCATCGTCAGTGGTTCACTGATGTGAAAATTACTGGCATCAGCGCCTAAGACCTGAGGAGAGATTTCAAATGGCACATAAAAAGGCTGGCGGCTCCACACGTAACGGTCGCGATTCAGAAGCTAAACGCCTGGGCGTTAAGCGTTTCGGTGGCGAATCCGTTCTGGCGGGTAGCATCATCGTTCGTCAACGTGGTACCAAATTCCACGCTGGCGCTAACGTAGGTTGCGGTCGTGACCACACTCTGTTTGCTAAAGCAGACGGTAAAGTGAAATTCGAAGTTAAAGGCCCGAAAAACCGTAAATTTATCAGCATCGAAGCTGAATAAGTTTTTCGCGTCCCGGTAACGGATGAAAGCCCCGCAACACGTTGCGGGGCTTTTTACATTCGATAACCGGTAAAAATGAGCATGGTGCGACGTTAATCCGCAAATGCGCTTTGCAGGGAATACGGTATGAAGCAGCAGGCAGGCATTGGCATTCTTTTGGCGCTCACCACAGCAATTGCTGGGGGCGTTGCCAATCGCAATGAAGCAGGTGCTGGAGGTGATGGAACCTCCGACAATCGTGTTTTACCGTTTCTTGATGGCGAGTATTGGCCTTGGTGCCATTCTTGCGGTGAAGAAGAGGTTGCCGCCATTACGCGTGTTTCGTAAGCCACGCTGGTTGATTTTGTTGGCAGTGGCGACCGCCGGGCTGTTTGGGAACTTCATCCTGTTCAGCTCATCCTTGCAATACCTGAGTCCGACCGCTTCGCAGGTGATTGGGCAACTCTCGCCAGTTGGCATGATGGTTGCCAGCGTATTTATCCTGAAAGAGAAAATGCGCAGCACTCAGGTTGTAGGGGCATTGATGCTCCTGAGCGGCCTGGTGATGTTTTTTAACACCAGTCTGGTCGAGATATTTACAAAGCTCACTGATTACACCTGGGGAGTCATCTTTGGGGTCGGTGCGGCGACGGTTTGGGTGAGTTATGGCGTGGCGCAAAAGGTTTTATTGCGTCGGCTGGCCTCACCGCAGATCCTGTTTTTGCTGTACACTTTATGTACAATCGCGCTCTTCCCTCTGGCAAAGCCTGGAGTGATAGCGCAGCTTAGCCACTGGCAGCTCGCATGTTTAATTTTTTGCGGACTGAATACATTGGTAGGATATGCGCCCTGGCGGAAGCGATGGCTCGCTGGCAGGCAGCGCAGGTGAGCGCGATCATCACGCTCACCCCACTGTTTACGCTGTTTTTTTCAGATCTTTTATCACTGGCCTGGCCCGATTTCTTCGCCAGACCGATGTTAAACCTTTTAGGTTATCTCGGTGCGTTTGTCGTGGTTGCGGGCGCGATGTATTCCGCCATTGGTCATCGTATTTGGGGCGGATTACGTAAGCATACAACGGTGGTATCGCAACCCCGCGCAGGCGAATGATTTACGGAGAATAAAATGAAGTTTGTTGATGAAGCATCGATTCTGGTCGTTGCAGGTGATGGCGGTAATGGTTGCGTGAGCTTCCGCCGCGAAAAGTATATTCCGAAAGGCGGCCCGGATGGCGGCGACGGCGGTGATGGTGGTGACGTATGGATGGAAGCCGACGAGAACCTGAACACGCTTATCGATTATCGTTTTGAAAAATCTTTCCGTGCAGAGCGCGGTCAGAACGGCGCAAGCCGCGACTGTACCGGTAAGCGCGGTAAAGACGTCACGATTAAAGTGCCGGTAGGTACGCGTGTAATCGACCAGGGTACTGGTGAAACCATGGGCGATATGACCAAACACGGTCAGCGTCTGCTGGTTGCTAAGGGCGGCTGGCACGGTCTGGGCAATACCCGTTTCAAATCGTCCGTTAACCGTACACCACGGCAGAAAACCAACGGTACGCCGGGTGATAAGCGTGAGCTGCTGCTGGAGCTGATGCTGCTGGCTGACGTCGGTATGTTGGGGATGCCAAACGCGGGGAAATCGACCTTTATTCGCGCGGTATCGGCGGCTAAACCGAAAGTGGCGGATTATCCGTTTACCACTCTGGTGCCAAGTCTGGGTGTGGTACGAATGGACAACGAAAAGAGCTTCGTTGTTGCCGATATTCCAGGACTGATTGAAGGCGCTGCGGAAGGCGCAGGTCTGGGTATCCGCTTCCTGAAGCACCTGGAACGTTGCCGCGTCCTGTTGCACCTCATCGATATCGATCCGATTGACGGCACCGATCCGGTTGAAAACGCGCGTATTATTATCAGCGAGCTGGAAAAATACAGCCAGGATCTGGCGGCGAAACCGCGTTGGTTAGTGTTCAATAAGATCGATCTGCTGGATAAGGCAGAAGCTGAAGAGAAAGCGAAAGCGATCGCTGAAGCGCTGGGCTGGGAAGATAAATATTATCTGATCTCTGCGGCGAGCGGACTGGGCGTGAAAGATCTCTGCTGGGATGTGATGACCTTTATCATTGAAAACCCGGTCGTGCAGGCTGAAGAAGCGAAACAGCCAGAGAAAGTCGAATTCATGTGGGATGATTATCATCGCCAGCAGCTTGAAGAGATTGCTGAAGAGGATGATGAAGACTGGGATGACGATTGGGACGAAGACGACGAAGAAGGCGTTGAGTTCATTTACAAGCGTTAATCACTGATGATAAACGCCAAATCAGCCTGATGCGCTACGCTTATCAGGCCTACAAGAGAATTGCAATATGTTGAATTTGCACAATTTTGTAGGCCGGATAAGGCGTTCACGCCGCATCCGGCATAAACAAAGCGCACTTTGTCAATAATCTGAAGCCCCGGCCATGTGCCGGGGTTTCTTTTTGACTAATTGTTCTGATAAATATCTTTATACAAACGGCTTTCAAAACGCACTAACGGAATACGGCGATTACGCTGATCCGCCGGTTCTACTGCATAGCCAGAAAGATATTGTACAAACGCCATTCGTTGCCCGCTCGCTGTGGTAATGAATCCCGCCAGGTTATATACCCCCTGCAACGAACCGGTTTTCGCTGAGACTTTTCCATCCACGCCCGCCTGATGCAGACCTGCACGGTACTGCAAAGAGCCGTCATAGCCCGCCAGCGGCAGCATGGAGATAAAGTTAAGTTCATTGTCGTGTTGGGCAATGTATTGCAACACCTGCATCATGGTGGCGGGGGCAATCAGGTTATGCCGCGAAAGCCTGAACCATCGGCAATAATGGTGTTTCCAATATCGACACCGGCTTGCTGGCGCAGGATCTGACGCACGGCGTCCGACCCGGCCCGCCATGTTCCAGGCACATTGAAGCGCGCATGGCCTATCATGCGGAAAACCGTATCGGCGATCATGTTGTCCGACTTTTTCAGCATAATCTTAAGCAGATCGTGCAACGGGGCCGACTGTTTACTGGCAACTACCGTTCCAGGTCGTTAACCTGAGTCTGGCGCAGCAGTGTTCCGCTCCAGGTGATACCTGCCTGTTTTAACTCATCTTTCAGAATTGCCCCGGCATAGCTGGCTCCATCCTGCACGGCAAAAGCCAACGGGAGCGGCTCAGAACGTTGTGGCAGGCATCCCGTCAGCGTAAAGCGGTTCAGGTCGCCTGGTACGACATCCAGTTCGCAGTATTGCGCTTCGGCAGAACCTCGGGGGAGGGTGCGTACCTGGCTGAACATCGTAACGGGGTAATAAGATGCCACGCGTATAAAAGCCATATCACCAGGTTTTGGGGCACTGTAGAGCGAGACGGAGAAACAGTTGCGGTCAACTATGGCAGCGGCAGGCGGAGCGCTAAAGCATTGTGTCATGTCATTCCATGGCCAGCCGGGGGCTTTATCGTGGCTGGCGAAAATGGAGGTATCTATCAACACATTGCCATCGATTTGGTTGACGCCAGATTTTTTCAAAGTCGCGACCATATTGCGAATATCCTGACGTTTTAACGTCGGATCGGCACCAAATCGCGCCACTAAGTCACCCTTAAGTACGCCGTTTTCCACATTGCCTTTGGTTTCAAGCGTCGTGGTGAAACGAAAATCGGGGCCGAGTTGAATCAACGCCGCCAGCGCAGTAATCACTTTCTGCGTACTGGCGGGCAGCGCCATCTGCTGACTGTGGTAATCAATAGCGGGGGCCGACGCGCCGACTTTTTGCACCATCAGGGCAAGGTTGGCACCAGCGGGGAGTTGAGTAACGTACTCATCAACATTCGCGGCCTGAACACTGAACGCTATACAGCTGGTCAATCCGATGATAAATCTGGAAAATCGCATAATCTCGCGCTAACAACCTGGAATCGAGCCGTCATACTACGGCGCAACGCCCTATAAAGTAAACGATGACCCTTCGGGAACTTCAGGGTAAAATGACTATCAAAATGTGAATTGTAGCTGACCTGGGACTTGTACCCGGGTCGGTATTTTTTTGCTTCTGGTCCCGGTGAGGAGTTATGCCGGGCAGGCCGAACAGCCGGGGTGGGTGAAGACTTGCCCCATCAGGAATATTCAAGAGGTATAACAAATGCAAGCTATTCCGATGACCTTACGCGGCGCTGAAAAATTACGCGAAGAGCTGGATTTTCTGAAATCTGTGCGCCGTCCTGAAATCATTGCTGCTATCGCGGAAGCGCGTGAGCATGGCGACCTGAAAGAAAACGCCGAATACCACGCAGCTCGTGAACAGCAGGGCTTCTGCGAAGGCCGTATCAAAGACATCGAATCCAAGCTGTCGAACGCGCAGGTGATTGATGTCACCAAAATGCCCAACAATGGGCGCGTTATTTTTGGTGCTACCGTAACGGTGCTGAATCTGGATTCTGACGAAGAACAGACTTATCGCATCGTTGGCGATGACGAAGCTGACTTTAAACAAAACCTGATTTCTGTAAACTCACCTATTGCTCGTGGCTGATCGGCAAAGAAGAAGATGATGTTGTGGTCATCAAAACGCCGGGCGGCGAAGTAGAATTTGAAGTAATTAAGGTGGAATACCTGTAAGAATTACCCAATACTCAAGATGTTGATGTATTGTAAAGAAAGGAAAAAGGCCGCTATGCGGCCTTTTATCAACGAACAGAGCGTGGCATTTTGCTCTCCTGCCTGCGGAAAACCCCTCGTTTTACACAGCAAATGTGTGTAACTTTAGGATAATCTTAGCGTGGCAGCGAGATTTTACGTTCTTTAGTTGGGCGATAAAGCACCAGCGTTTTACCGATGACCTGTACATTACAGGCGCCGGTTTCGCGCACGATAGCTTCCACGATCAAGGTTTTAGTTTCGCGATCTTCGGTGGCGATTTTCACCTTGATGAGTTCATGGTGCTCTAACGCTTGTTCAATCTCGGCCAGCACCCCTTCGGTCAAACCATTACTGCCAAGCAGAACAACTGGCTTGAGCGGATGTGCCAGACCTTTCAGGTGCTGTTTTTGTTTAGTACTCAGATTCATCGTATTTTTTGCTTACGTTGGGATTGAAAACGGGTCATTCTACCGCCATCTCCCATATATCACCAAATAGGCGCGTAAAAATTTACGCAATTGGTTACGATGAGTTATCCCCATGGGAAAGTTAAATGACAGGTAAGAAGCGTTCTGCCAGCTCCAGCCGCTGGCTTCAGGAACACTTTAGCGATAAATATGTTCAACAGGCACAGAAAAAGGGGTTACGTTCCCGTGCCTGGTTTAAACTTGATGAAATACAGCAAAGTGACAAACTCTTTAAACCGGGAATGACGGTTGTCGACCTTGGTGCTGCTCCGGGTGGTTGGTCACAATATGTGGTCACCCAAATTGGCGGCAAAGGCCGCATCATCGCTTGCGATCTTTTACCTATGGATCCTATCGTTGGTGTGGACTTTCTTCAGGGCGATTTTCGTGATGAACTGGTGATGAAAGCACTGCTGGAGCGCGTTGGCGACAGCAAAGTCCAGGTTGTCATGTCCGATATGGCACCAAACATGAGCGGAACACCGGCGGTGGATATCCCCCGTGCCATGTATCTGGTGGAACTGGCGCTAGAAATGTGTCGTGATGTATTAGCGCCAGGTGGCAGTTTTGTAGTGAAGGTGTTCCAGGGCGAAGGTTTCGATGAGTATCTAAGGGAAATTCGCTCCCTGTTTACGAAGGTCAAAGTTCGTAAGCCGGACTCTTCTCGTGCACGTTCGCGGGAAGTGTATATTGTAGCGACCGGGCGTAAACTAACCGGGAGATTTCAGACGAAAGTTTGAAAGATGCTGGATATAGAGTATCCTGACGCTGTTTTTAACACAGTTGTAATAAGAGGTTAATCCTTGAGTGACATGGCGAAAAACCTAATACTCTGGCTGGTCATTGCCGTTGTGCTGATGTCAGTATTCCAGAGCTTTGGGCCCAGCGAGTCTAATGGCCGTAAGGTGGATTACTCTACCTTCCTACAAGAGGTCAATAACGACAGGTTCGTGAAGCGCGTATCAACGGACGTGAAATCAACGTTACCAAGAAAGATAGTAACCGTTATACCACTTACATTCCGGTTCAGGATCCGAAATTACTGGATAACCTGTTGACCAAGAACGTCAAGGTTGTCGGTGAACCGCCTGAAGAACCAAGCCTGCTGGCTTCTATCTTCATCTCCTGGTTCCCGATGCTGTTGCTGATTGGTGTGTGGATCTTCTTCATGCGTCAAATGCAGGGCGGCGGTGGCAAAGGTGCCATGTCGTTTGGTAAGAGCAAAGCGCGCATGCTGACGGAAGATCAGATCAAAACGACCTTTGCTGACGTTGCGGGCTGCGACGAAGCAAAAGAAGAAGTTGCTGAACTGGTTGAATATCTGCGCGAGCCGAGCCGCTTCCAGAAACTCGGCGGTAAGATCCCGAAAGGCGTCCTGATGGTCGGTCCTCCGGGTACCGGTAAAACGCTGCTGGCGAAAGCGATTGCAGGCGAAGCGAAAGTTCCGTTCTTTACTATCTCCGGTTCTGACTTCGTAGAAATGTTCGTCGGTGTGGGTGCATCCCGTGTTCGTGACATGTTCGAACAGGCGAAGAAAGCGGCACCGTGCATTATCTTTATCGATGAAATCGACGCCGTAGGCCGCCAGCGTGGCGCTGGTCTGGGCGGTGGTCACGATGAACGTGAACAGACTCTGAACCAGATGCTGGTTGAGATGGATGGCTTCGAAGGTAACGAAGGTATCATCGTTATCGCCGCGACTAACCGTCCGGACGTTCTCGACCCGGCCCTGCTGCGTCCTGGCCGTTTCGACCGTCAGGTTGTGGTTGGCTTGCCAGATGTTCGCGGTCGTGAGCAGATCCTGAAAGTTCACATGCGTCGCGTACCATTGGCACCCGATATCGACGCGGCAATCATTGCCCGTGGTACTCCTGGTTTCTCCGGTGCTGACCTGGCGAACCTGGTGAACGAAGCGGCACTGTTCGCTGCTCGTGGCAACAAACGCGTTGTGTCGATGGTTGAGTTCGAGAAAGCGAAAGACAAAATCATGATGGGTGCGGAACGTCGCTCCATGGTGATGACGGAAGCGCAGAAAGAATCAACGGCTTACCACGAAGCGGGTCATGCGATTATCGGTCGCCTGGTGCCGGAACACGATCCGGTGCACAAAGTGACGATTATCCCACGCGGTCGTGCGCTGGGTGTGACTTTCTTCTTGCCTGAGGGCGACGCAATCAGCGCCAGCCGTCAGAAACTGGAAAGCCAGATTTCTACGCTGTACGGTGGTCGTCTGGCAGAAGAGATCATCTACGGGCCGGAACATGTATCTACCGGTGCGTCCAACGATATTAAAGTTGCGACCAACCTGGCACGTAACATGGTGACTCAGTGGGGCTTCTCTGAGAAATTGGGTCCACTGCTGTACGCGGAAGAAGAAGGTGAAGTGTTCCTCGGCCGTAGCGTAGCGAAAGCGAAACATATGTCCGATGAAACTGCACGTATCATCGACCAGGAAGTGAAAGCACTGATTGAGCGTAACTATAATCGTGCGCGTCAGCTTCTGACCGACAATATGGATATTCTGCATGCGATGAAAGATGCTCTCATGAAATATGAGACTATCGACGCACCGCAGATTGATGACCTGATGGCACGTCGCGATGTACGTCCGCCAGCGGGCTGGGAAGAACCAGGCGCTTCTAACAATTCTGGCGACAATGGTAGTCCAAAGGCTCCTCGTCCGGTTGATGAACCGCGTACGCCGAACCCGGGTAACACCATGTCAGAGCAGTTAGGCGACAAGTAAGTTCCCGCATCAGATGACTGTATTTGTACCGAAAACCCCGGGGCGTGCTCCGGGGTTTTTTCTTATCAATTCATACCAGGGATAACATCATGAAACTCTTTGCCCAGGGTACTTCACTGGACCTTAGCCATCCTCACGTAATGGGGATCCTCAACGTCACGCCTGATTCCTTTTCGGATGGTGGCACGCATAACTCGCTGATAGATGCGGTGAAACATGCGAATCTGATGATCAACGCTGGCGCGACGATCATTGACGTTGGTGGCGAGTCCACGCGCCAGGGGCGGCGGAAGTTAGCGTTGAAGAAGAGTTGCAACGTGTTATTCCTGTGGTTGAGGCAATTGCTCAACGCTTCGAAGTCTGGATCTCAGTCGATACATCCAAACCAGAAGTCATCCGTGAGTCAGCGAAAGTTGGCGCTCACATTATTAATGATATCCGCTCCCTTTCCGAACCTGGCGCTCTGGAGGCGGCTGCAGAAACCGGTTTACCGGTTTGTCTGATGCATATGCAGGGAAATCCAAAAACCATGCAGGAAGCTCCGAAGTATGACGATGTCTTTGCAGAAGTGAATCGCTACTTTATTGAGCAAATAGCACGTTGCGAGCAGGCGGGTATCGCAAAAGAGAAATTGTTGCTCGACCCCGGATTCGGTTTCGGTAAAAATCTCTCCCATAACTATTCATTACTGGCGCGCCTGGCTGAATTTCACCATTTCAACCTGCCGCTGTTGGTGGGTATGTCACGAAAATCGATGATTGGGCAGCTGCTGAACGTGGGGCCGTCCGAGCGCCTGAGCGGTAGTCTGGCCTGTGCGGTCATTGCCGCAATGCAAGGCGCGCACATCATTCGTGTTCATGACGTCAAAGAAACCGTAGAAGCGATGCGGGTGGTGGAAGCCACTCTGTCTGCAAAGGAAAACAAACGCTATGAGTAATCGTAAATATTTCGGTACCGATGGGATTCGTGGTCGTGTAGGGGATGCGCCGATCACACCTGATTTTGTGCTTAAGCTGGGTTGGGCCGCGGGTAAAGTGCTGGCGCGCCACGGCTCCCGTAAGATTATTATTGGTAAAGACACGCGTATTTCTGGCTATATGCTGGAGTCAGCACTGGAAGCGGGTCTGGCGGCAGCGGGCCTTTCCGCACTCTTCACTGGCCCGATGCCAACACCGGCCGTGGCTTATCTGACGCGTACCTTCCGCGCAGAGGCCGGAATTGTGATATCTGCATCGCATAACCCGTTCTACGATAATGGCATTAAATTCTTCTCTATCGACGGCAACCAAACTGCCGGATGCGGTAGAAGAGGCCATCGAAGCGGAAATGGAAAAGGAGATCAGCTGCGTTGATTCGGCAGAACTGGGTAAAGCCAGCCGTATCGTTGATGCTGCGGGTCGCTATATCGAGTTTTGCAAAGCCACGTTCCCGAACGAACTTAGCCTCAGCGAACTGAAGATTGTGGTGGATTGCGCAAACGGTGCGACTTATCACATCGCGCCGAACGTGCTGCGTGAACTGGGGGCGAACGTTATCGCTATCGGTTGTGAGCCGAACGGTGTAAACATCAATGCCGAAGTGGGGGCTACCGACGTTCGCGCGCTCCAGGCTCGTGTGCTGGCTGAAAAAGCGGATCTCGGTATTGCCTTCGACGGCGACGGCGATCGCGTGATTATGGTTGACCATGAAGGCAATAAGTCGATGGTGATCAAATCATGTATATCATCGCGCGTGAAGGTCTTCGTCAGGGCCAGCTGCGTGGTGGTGCTGTGGGTACATTGATGAGTAACATGGGGCTTGAGCTGGCGCTGAAACAGTTAGGTATTCCATTTGCGCGCGCGAAAGTGGGTGACCGCTACGTACTGGAAAAAATGCAGGAGAAAGGCTGGCGTATCGGTGCAGAGAATTCCGGTCATGTGATCCTGCTGGATAAAACCACTACCGGTGACGGCATCGTTGCTGGCTTGCAGGTGCTGGCGGCGATGGCACGTAACCATATGAGCCTGCACGACCTTTGCAGCGGCATGAAAATGTTCCCGCAGATTCTGGTTAACGTGCGTTACACCGCAGGTAGCGGCGATCCGCTGGATCATGAATCAGTCAAAGCTGTGACCGCAGAGGTTGAAGCTGCGCTGGGCAACCGTGGACGCGTGTTGCTGCGTAAATCCGGCACCGAACCGTTAATTCGCGTGATGGTGGAAGGCGAAGACGAAGCGCAGGTGACTGAATTTGCACACCGCATCGCCGATGCAGTAAAAGCCGTTTAAAACGATAAATGACTGGCTAAAAAGGCGGCGATTGTCGCCTTTTTCTCAGCGAACACATCGGTTTTGCTGTTTTTTTCCGCAGTTGATACAATGCGATAAAATTGCCCTTGCGAAGGTCATTCGCTTTGGTTAGTATTCACACCCGCTTCAGTGGGAAAGATTAAAAACTCCCGCTTTATTGGTTGAAGCATTGGTACGCGGCAACTCCGCAAGGAACAGGTTGATTATGTACGAAGCTCTTTTGGTAGTTTTCCTTATTGTGGCAATTGGCCTTGTTGGTCTGATCATGCTGCAGCAAGGTAAAGGCGCTGATATGGGAGCCTCCTTCGGAGCAGGCGCTTCCGCTACGCTGTTTGGTTCAAGTGGTTCTGGTAACTTCATGACCCGCATGACGGCGTTGCTGGCAACGTTATTCTTCATCATCAGTCTGGTGCTGGGTAACATCAATAGCAACAAAACCAATAAAGGTAGCGAATGGGAAAACCTGAGTGCGCCGGCGAAAACCGAACAAACTCAGCCAGCTGCTCCGGCTAAGCCGACCAGCGATATCCCGAACTAAAAAGTAGTATCCGTGCCGAGGTGGTGGAATTGGTAGACACGCTACCTTGAGGTGGTAGTGCCCAATAGGGCTTACGGGTTCAAGTCCCGTCCTCGGTACCAAATTCCAGAAAAGAGACGCTGAAAAGCGTCTTTTTTCGTTTTGGTCCTGGTCTGAGGAATGGTTGTCAGGTATCTGTATCTCGTCCAGTTGCTTTACTCGTAGCTGGTACCTTGAAACGATGGTGCCGGTACGCCTTAGTTATAAATTTTTCCCTTCTGCTGACATAATTGGCACTTTATTGTGTCAACTCCAGTTCCGGTACGAATACGGATATGTTTACTTCTCGATAAACCATCCTGCTCCTGTCAGTATAACGACTGATGGCTACGTTCTGCGTAATGTTTAGAGACGCATTGATAATGTTATTTAATTACTGAGAACGCAATGGCCGCATCATTTAAAAAGAAAAACTAACAGTGTTTCGTTCTGATATGGATCAGAGTTGAAAAACATGTCTGATATAAAATTGAACATTGTTGATAATTGTTTATATTGGTTGTGAACTTGGATTTCTGGATGACAGTATTCAACAAATTTGCTAGAAGTTTTAAATCTCATTGGTTGTTGTATCTTTGTGTTATTCTTTTTGGTATTACGAACTTAGTCGCTTCTTCCGGAGCGCATATGGTTCAGCGCTTGCTGTTCTTCGTTCTGACCATCCTGGTTGTTAAACGTATATCATCCCTTCCGCTTCGCCTGCTTGTTGCCGCACCATTTGTGTTACTGACTGCGGCAGACATGAGTATTAGCCTCTATTCATGGTGTACCTTTGGTACAACTTTCAATGATGGATTTGCGATTAGTGTGCTGCAGAGTGATCCGGATGAAGTTGTCAAAATGCTGGGGATGTATATCCCTTATCTATGTGCTTTTGCTTTTTTATCCCTTCTTTTTTTTGCAGTAATAATAAAATATGATGTTTCCTTGCCGACAAAAAAAAGTGACAGGAATATTATTGCTGATTGTCATTTCGGGCAGTTTATTTTCCGCTTGTCAATTTGCTTATAAAGATGCAAAAAATAAAAAAGCGTTCAGTCCATATATACTAGCGTCGCGATTTGCTACCTATACACCGTTTTTCAATCTCAATTATTTTGCTTTAGCAGCGAAAGAGCATCAAAGATTACTCTCAATTGCAAACACGGTGCCGTATTTTCAATTATCAGTCAGGGATACAGGTATTGATACCTACGTGTTGATTGTGGGGGAGTCTGTACGTGTCGACAATATGTCTTTGTATGGATATACACGCTCTACGACACCGCAAGTTGAAGCACAAAGAAAACAGATCAAACTGTTTAATCAAGCAATAAGCGGCGCACCATACACTGCGCTGTCGGTTCCCCTTTCTTTAACTGCTGATTCTGTTTTGAGTCATGACATTCATAATTACCCCGACAACATTATTAATATGGCTAATCAAGCAGGATTTCAGACTTTCTGGCTAAGCTCGCAATCCGCTTTTCGGCAGAATGGTACAGCAGTTACCAGTATCGCCATGCGCGCCATGGAAACAGTTTATGTCAGAGGATTTGATGAATTGTTGTTGCCGCATTTATCGCAAGCATTACAGCAAAATACGCAGCAAAAGAAACTGATTGTTCTTCATTTAAATGGAAGCCATGAACCGGCTTGTAGCGCTATCCGCAATCCAGCGCCGTGTTTCAACCGCAGGACGATCAGGATGCCTGCTATGACAACTCCATTCATTACACAGATAGTTTGCTAGGTCAGGTTTTTGAATTATTAAAAGACCGCCGCGCCTCGGTCATGTATTTTGCCGACCACGGCTGGAACGTGACCCTACGAAGAAGAACGTCTATTTTCATGGAGGCAGGGAGGCTAGCCAGCAGGCATATCATGTCCCGATGTTTATCTGGTATAGCCCCGTTCTTGGGGATGGCGTGGATCGCACAACGGAAAACAACATCTTTTCGACAGCTTACAATAATTACCTTATTAATGCGTGGATGGGGGTAACAAAGCCGGAACAGCCGCAAACGCTTGAGGAAGTGATTGCACACTATAAAGGAGACTCACGGGTTGTGGATGCAAACCATGATGTTTTCGATTATGTGATGCTCAGAAAGGAGTTTACAGAGGATAAGCAAGGTAACCCCACCCCTGAAGGCAGGGTTGATGTCGAATTACTGTCCTTTGTTTTCCAGATTCTCCACCTGCGGCACGCCTGAAGTGGCAGAGGAGGAGAGCAGGCCAGTTTTGGCATAACCGAAAAGTTTCTCGCGGGTATCGGTGATATCCAGGTTGCGCATGGTCAATTGACCAATACGATCATCTGGCGAGAACACCGAGTCGCCTTTTTCCATCGTCAGACGTTCTGGCTTGTAGGTCAGGTTCTCTGAGACGGTATTCAGGATTGAATAATCGTTCCCGCGGCGCAGCTCCAGGGTAACTTCACCAGTGATCTGGCTGGCAACCCAGCGTTGCAGAGAGTCACGCAGCATCAGCGCCTGGGAGTCAAACCAACGCCCCTGGTACAGCAGACGGCCCAACTGACGACCATGTGCGTGATACTGCTCAATGGTGTCTTCATTGTGAATACCGGTCAACAGACGTTCATACGCAATGTGCAGCAGCGCCATCCCCGGAGCTTCGTAAATACCACGGCTTTTCGCTTCGATGATACGGTTTTCAATCTGGTCGCTCATGCCCAGGCCGTGACGACCGCCGATGCGGTTAGCTTCCAGCATCATTTCTACGTCATCGCTAAAGGTTTTACCGTTCAGCGCTACCGGATGACCTTGCTCAAAGCGTACTGTGACTTCTTCTGCCGGGATCTTCACGCTCTCATCCCAGAATTTCACGCCCATAATTGGGTTGACGATTTTGACGCTGGAGTTGAGGTATTCCAGATCCTTCGCTTCGTGCGTTGCACCAAGCATGTTGGAGTCTGTAGAGTAGGCTTTTTCGACAGACATTTTGTAGTCGAAACCGCAGGCAATCATAAATTCAGACATTTCATGACGGCCGCCCAGTTCATCAATAAAGTCAGTATCAAGCCACGGTTTGTAAATCTGCAGTTCAGCATTGGTCAGCAGACCATAACGATAGAAACGTTCGATATCGTTTCCTTTATAGGTGCTACCGTCACCCCAGATATTCACGCCATCTTCTTTCATCGCAGCAACCAGCATGGTACCAGTCACGGCGCGGCCCAGCGGCGTCGTGTTGAAATAGGTCAGGCCGCCGGTGGTGTTATGAAATGCGCCACACTGAATAGCGGCAATACCTTCGGCCACCAGTTGTTTTCGGCAGTCGATCAGACGTGCGTTCTCCGCGCCGTATTCCATGGCACGACGAGGATCGCATCATAATCCTCTTCGTCTGGCTGGCCCAGGTTTGCAGTATATGCATAAGGAACCGCTCCCTTTTGTCGCATCCACAGCAGTGCGGCACTGGTGTCCAGACCGCCAGAAAAAGCGATACCAATACGTTGACCTACCGGGAGATGCTTGAGAATCGTCGTCATAAAATAACACCCTGCTTAATTAACTGATGATGAGCCTGGATTTCCGCTCTCACTGAATTTTTATGCAAAATAAATGAGTTTTCATTTAATCATCTTTTATCGGAGACAGGAAGAGTTTAGTGTGTTTTTTGTAAAATAATGCGCTTAAGGGAGAGCAGGAGAAGGCAAAAGTATTCAAAAAATGAAAGTGAACTGGATATTCATTCACGTGAATAGCAATAAACGTTGACAAAATGTGGCATGGATCACTATAATGCCTGCAGATTTTACGTCCCGTCTCGGTACACCAAATCCCAGCAGTATTTGCATCTTTTACCCAAAACGAGTAGAATTTGCCACGTTTCAGGCGCGGGGTGGAGCAGCCTGGTAGCTCGTCGGGCTCATAACCCGAAGGTCGTCGGTTCAAATCCGGCCCCCGCAACCACTTTCCCTTAGAGTCCTTTTTCAAATATACTGTGAAGACTTTGGCCTTCGTAGTGGGATTTGAAAAAATCCTTCTGGAAAGTGCTCCAGACCGCAGTTGCGGTTATAGGGTTCAGTTATATAAAGCCCCGATTTATCGGGGTTTTTTGTTATCTGACTACAGAATAACTGGGCTTTAGGCCCTTTTTTTATGTCTTGGGGGTGGGCTTGTCCACATTAGAGCAAAAATTAACAGAGATGATTACTGCGCCAGTTGAGGCCCTGGGTTTTGAACTGGTTGGCATCGAATTTATTCGCGGTCGCACATCCACACTGCGCATCTATATTGATAGTGAAGATGGCATCAATGTTGATGATTGTGCTGATGTGAGCCACCAGGTAAGTGCTGTACTGGATGTTGAAGATCCCATCACCGTTGCCTATAACCTGGAAGTCTCCTCACCGGGTCTCGATCGCCCACTGTTCACGGCTGAACACTACGCCCGTTTCGTCGGAGAAGAGGTGACTCTGGTTCTCCGTATGGCGGTACAAAACCGTCGTAAATGGCAGGGCGTTATCAAAGCGGTAGACGGTGAAATGATCACAGTTACCGTCGAAGGTAAAGATGAAGTGTTCGCGCTGAGTAATATCCAGAAGGCGAACCTGGTTCCCCACTTTTAATAGTCTGGATGAGGTGAAAAGCCCGCGATGAACAAAGAAATTTTGGCTGTAGTTGAAGCCGTATCCAATGAAAAGGCGCTACCTCGCGAGAAGATTTTCGAAGCATTGGAAAGCGCGCTGGCGACAGCAACAAAGAAAAAATATGAACAAGAGATCGACGTCCGCGTACAGATCGATCGCAAAAGCGGTGATTTTGACACCTTCCGTCGCTGGTTAGTTGTTGATGAAGTCACCCAGCCGACCAAGGAAATCACCCTTGAAGCCGCACGTTATGAAGATGAAAGCCTGAACCTGGGCGATTACGTTGAAGATCAGATTGAGTCTGTTACCTTTGACCGTATCACTACCCAGACGGCAAAACAGGTTATCGTGCAGAAAGTGCGTGAAGCCGAACGTGCATGGTGGTTGATCAGTTCCGTGAACACGAAGGTGAAATCATCACCGGCGTGGTGAAAAAAGTAAACCGCGACAACATCTCTCTGGATCTGGGCAACAACGCTGAAGCGTGATCCTGCGTGAAGATATGCTGCCGCGTGAAAACTTCCGCCCTGGCGACCGCGTTCGTGGCGTGCTTTATTCCGTTCGCCCGGAAGCGCGTGGTGCGCAGCTGTTCGTCACCCGTTCCAAGCCGGAAATGCTGATCGAACTGTTCCGTATTGAAGTGCCGGAAATCGGCGAAGAAGTGATTGAAATTAAAGCAGCGGCTCGCGATCCGGGTTCTCGTGCGAAAATCGCGGTGAAAACCAACGATAAACGTATCGATCCGGTAGGTGCTTGCGTAGGTATGCGTGGCGCACGTGTTCAGGCGGTTTCTACTGAACTGGGCGGCGAGCGTATCGATATCGTCCTGTGGGATGATAACCCGGCGCAGTTCGTGATTAACGCTATGGCACCGGCAGACGTTGCTTCTATCGTGGTGGATGAAGATAAACACACCATGGATATCGCCGTTGAAGCCGGTAACCTGGCGCAGGCGATTGGCCGTAACGGTCAGAACGTGCGTCTGGCTTCGCAGCTGAGCGGTTGGGAACTTAACGTGATGACCGTTGACGACCTGCAGGCTAAGCATCAGGCGGAAGCGCACGCAGCGATCGACACCTTCACCAAATATCTCGACATCGACGAAGACTTCGCGACTGTCTGGTAGAAGAAGGCTTCTCGACGCTGGAAGAACTGGCCTATGTGCCGATGAAAGAGCTGTTGGAAATCGAAGGCTTGATGAGCCGACCGTTGAAGCACTGCGCGAGCGTGCTAAAAATGCGCTGGCCACCATTGCACAGGCCCAGGAAGAAAGCCTCGGTGATAACAAACCGGCTGACGATCTGCTGAACCTTGAAGGGATAGATCGTGATTTGGCATTCAAACTGGCCGCCCGTGGCGTTTGTACGCTGGAAGATCTCGCCGAACAGGGCATTGATGATCTGGCTGATATCGAAGGGTTGACCGACGAAAAAGCCGGAGCATTGATTATGGCTGCCCGTAATATTTGCTGGTTCGGTGACGAAGCGTAATAAACTGTAGCAGGAAGGAACAGCATGACAGATGTAACGATTAAAACGCTGGCCGCAGAGCGACAGACCTCCGTGGAACGCCTGGTACAGCAATTTGCTGATGCAGGTATCCGGAAGTCTGCTGACGACTCTGTGTCCGCACAAGAGAAACAGACTTTGATTGACCACCTGAATCAGAAAAATTCAGGCCCGGACAAATTGACGCTGCAACGTAAAACACGCAGCACCCTTAACATTCCTGGTACCGGTGGAAAAAGCAAATCGGTACAAATCGAAGTCCGCAAGAAACGCACCTTTGTGAAACGCGATCCGCAAGAGGCTGAACGCCTTGCAGCGGAAGAGCAAGCGCAGCGTGAAGCGGAAGAGCAAGCCCGTCGTGAG
>ENA-OQIG01000361-OQIG01000361.1-human-gut-metagenome-genome-assembly--contig:-NODE-361-length-27062-cov-2.827993_pt1 | contig 27062 bp, 24 predicted proteins | sample MGYA00242576_ERZ504741 | MGnify/ENA primary metagenome ERZ504741 (study PRJEB26092, sample SAMD00036436) | human gut metagenome | host: Homo sapiens | study: EMG produced TPA metagenomics assembly of... | reverse complement strand
AAGTATATAAAACATCAGCTTGTGTAAATTGCTCAATAAGAGAAAAATGTACTCAAAATCAAAATGGCAGAGTAATAGAAAGAAGTGAATATCAAGATGTAATAGATGAAAATAACGCCAGAGTTATAGGAAATAGGAATTACTACAAATTGAGGCAACAAATTATAGAACATCAATTTGGGATTTTAAAACGCCAATGGGGATTTACATATACCCTAATGAAAGGCAAAGCCAATGTGTTGAGTGAGGTTAACATCTTTATGACCATATATAACCTGACACGCTGTATCAACATAATGGGGATGGATGAACTCAAAAGAAGACTAAGGGCTTTCTTGCCATTAGTATCATTATATATGTCCTTATTGTTGATAAAATATGAAATGCAGAAAAAAGAATTTTATCTTGCAATTTAAATATGTAATCCAAATACACAACTCTTGAATTAATATAAAGGAAAAGTGTGAGTTTAAGAGGAGCATTAGTCTTCCAAAAGGGGGGGTGCACAGACTCTCGGATGCTTACTCTTTTCTATAAGCTTGTGGAGTTACATGATATTTTTCTTTAAAGCATTTGCTGAAATATTTTGGGAAATTAAAACCAGTCCGATCGGATATTTCGGATATGTTTAATTCAGGATTGTTCTTTAGTAGATACGCTGCTCGTTTCAAACGGATAGTCATAATGAGGTCACTTGGAGTCTGTCCTGTTATTGCTTTTAGTTTGGTGAATAATTTAGTTCTGGCAATTCCCATTTGGGCAACAAGTTGGTCTACACTAAAATTCACATTATCAATTTCGTTTTCAATAATTTCTGTGACTTTGTCCATAAACTTTTTATCCAGGATATTATTGGTCAGAATTAGAGTATCTATTTGCGGTTGTTTACTGAATTTCTCCTGTAACATAATTCGATTATTAACGAGATTATTGCATCTTGATAATAAAATATTGATATTAAATGGTTTGGTGATATAATCATCTGCTCCCATTTTCAAACCTTCCAGATTGTGTTCAATTGCAGTTTTGGCGGTTAACAGAACAACGGGAATATGGCAGGTATCGAAATTTTGTTTGATAGCCAGGCAAAGTTCTGTTCCTGACATTTCAGGCATAATGATGTCACTGATAACAATATGAGGCATTTCCGAACACGTTTTTTCCAACCCTTCTTTACCATTAACAGCAGTAATTACTGTATAAAGTGATTTGAAAATGTTGACTAACATTTCTCTAAGCGTAGTCATTGTCTTCTACAATTTAGTTATTTTGTATTTTCCTTCTTTTAGTATACTTTCGTTATCTATATTTTCCTTTTCCTGCTCTAGAGGCTGTTGATAGACTAAATTCAAATTAGTGACTTCATTTGAACAAGAAGTGTTGGAATTTGTACAGATTTGGTCGTTTGTGAAATGCTCTTTTCCTGTCATTAGGTGGATGCGGAAAGTTGTTCCCTCTCCAAGCTCGCTGGACACATCGATACTTCCATGATGCAATTCGATGATACCCTTAGTGAGAGCCAGACCAATACCAGTACCTGTATGTGATGGGGACTCTGTGTCTGCTTGATAAAAACGATTGAAGATCTTATCAATATCTTTTTCAGCAATGCCTGAACCATTATCTGTTATTTCAATTAACACTTCCTGATTTCGCTTTCTGACTGCGATAGATATTTGTTCCCCCTGCTTTGGTATATTTGAATGCATTAGAAATAAGATTATTAATAGCTTTTTGCATTTGTTTGGCATCAAACCATACACTGATATTATTACTACTTTTTTCAAAATTAAAAGTGATTTGGCGTTGTGCCGCATATTCCTGAAACAGCAGGTAGTGTTCATATATAAAATGAACCATATTGTGTTCGCAGACTTTGATGGTCATATGTCCTTGTTCTTGTTTCCGGAAATCCAGTAATTCGGTTACAAGTTCTCTTAACTGCAGGCAACTTTTGTAAACTCCCAAAATCTTATTGTACACATTGGGGTTGAAAGAACGTACTTGCAGTAGCATTTCCATTTGGCCGATAATGAGTGTCAACGGTGTTCGGAACTCGTGGGATATGTTGGTGAAAAAACATAGTTTTGCCTGATTTAGTTTTTCGATATCTTCGATATGTCTTTTTTCGTATTTAAGAGATTCCTGTAATTTTAGGCGATGATGATATGTATGTATGATATAATATGTAAGTATGATGATGCCTATAATGTATGCTAAATAGGCCCATATTGTACGATAAAAGGGAGGTAATATTTCTATTTGTAATCGATTAGGGGGAACTAGTTTTTCGTTTACGTTTTCTGCTTTTACAATTAATGTATAATTGCCGGGAGCAAGATTAGTATAAGTAATAGTGTTTTGTTCCAATACATTCCATGTGTCTGAGAAACCTTCCAACTGATAAATAATTTTATTCTTATTGAAAGGTATGTAATCTGTAGTTGTATATTCGATATTGAAAATGTTCTGAATAGATTTTAGGGTTATTTTTGGGGTATATGTAATATTCCGGTGTAATATTCCACTTTGGTCTCCAGTCTGAATATTTTCTCCGTTCACTGTCAGACGACATGGAAGTATGCGATAAGATCGTGGCGTCTGTTCCAAATCTTTTTCCTGGAAAGAAATCATTCCGGTGGTTCCACCAATAAATATTTCTCCTTTCCGGCTTTTATAGAGCGCATTTTCACTTATGCAGCTTAAGGGCAATTCATCATAGTTCCTGAATTTTTTATGTTGATAATCTAATATTGAGAATCCTTTATCCGTTGTCACTAACAATTTTTCAGGTGATAGTTCGCAAATATTATATATTACATTGCTGGCAAGCCCGTTTTTACGTTTATCGAAATTGATAAAATCATCAGTCTCTTTTCTATATAAATCTAGTCCATTTTCATTTGTACAAAACCAGAGCCTTTTTTGACTGTCCTCGTAAATGGAATTAATACTATTGCTACTGAGACTGTGTTTATTACTGTTCTTATGTTTGTAAATGGAGAATTTTTGACTGTCAAATGATAAGCACACGCTCCGCTGTTATTGTTGGCTATCCATAATGTACCTTCGTGGTCTAAAGTCAGCCTATAGTGGATATCGTATTATAAAGCGCATTCTTATCCTGAAATAACAATTTGCATTTGCCTGTTTGTGGGTTAAATAGCGTGACTCCATTTGCTGTGGCCAATATCAATTGTTTCTGATAAGGGATAATATCCTCCACAAGATTGGACGGAAGAGAACTGCTGTCTCCTTTTTTATTTTTATATTGAGTGAAATGGCCGGTCTTCATATCTAGTTTGTTCAGTCCTTTTAGATGTATACCAAGCCATAATACTTGTTGCAGAGAATCATAGTAGACAGCCCTTACATTATCGTGTGGTAAATTACAGGAACTACTTTTGCTTAGATAATGTTTGTAAGTCCGGGTAGCAGGATTATATTTATTGATTCCTCCCCGTTCTGTACATATCCATAAGTTTCCTTCGCAATCTTCCAGCATACGTCCGATAATGGGAGAACTTAATCCTTCCTCCTCCTTGGAAGAGGCCTGATATTCGCGATAAATCTGTTTTTGTGGATTGAAATAATTGACGCCACCGGAATAGGTTCCTATCCAGATAGTTCCTTGTTTGTCACAGTATAATCCCCAAATAGAGGAGTGGCTTAAACTTTTGTTATGTTCCTGTTTAAAATATCTGTAAAATTCTCCAGTATTCTTATTATATTTGTTCAACCCGTTAAAAGTTCTATCCATATGTTACCTTCTGTATCTTCGCAACACCTGTGAGTAAAATTGGAACTGATTGTCGTCGGATCTTCCTCTTTACACTGAAACTTGCCAATTTGTTCGCCTTGAATGCGGTACAGCCCGTGACCGGAACTAGCGGTTATCCAATACTCTCCGTTACTATCCCTGAAAATATCAGAAATATTCCCTGCTGTAATAGGATGGGTTAGTTCTTTTTGGGGAGTTAGTATATATAGTCCCCGGTCACTTCCGATGAGTATGGAATCATTATGTATATATAATTTTCTGATATATCCTTCGTTATCCGGAAATTTATAGAAAGGCTCCAGCTTGTTACCGTTGTATTTAAATATTTGTTTGGATGTTGCAGCGTATAAATAACCGGAGAAGAACTGCGCTCTCATATTATTTCTGGTTATCGTACTAAATAAATCTTTTTCTATATCATAAACGGAAATACCTCTGTTGGTCATAATAAAAACATGTCCGTTCCGGTCACCGGTAATATGATATATATCATTGTATAAAATGCTGTTGGAAATATCTTTCTCCTTTTGATAAATTTTAATTTTTCTCCCGTTATATACGCCGATTCCATTGCGAGTACCGAACCACATGAATTCACGTTCATCCTGATAAATGGAAGAAATGGAATTATTAGGTAGCCATCGTCGTTGTCAGATGAAGAAATGATATACTTTGTGCTTTTCCTGATAATGTGTATATTAGTAAATAAAAAATGAGTATAATCCTGCTTTTCATATTCTAGATCTTATTATACAAGTTACAAATATATCGTTTTATATTAAATAAAGGGTATTTGTGTATTCTTTTTTTGTCGTTTATTGTACATTTTAGGTCGTTTATTGTACATCTCTATTTTTTGTCGCATTGCATATATTTGGCATCCCCTTTCTGTACAGATATTATCCTTTTTTGTGATTAGCGTGCGTATTTTTGTTTTCTCAAAATAATATGAATTATTTATGAAAAGTATTATTTCAATTTGTATAACCTTGTTTTTCACTTTTGTGTGTGCTTGTGAAAGGGTAGAGGAAAATTATCTTTCAGAAAACGTTGAGTATGCAGCGGCGCAATATGATTTGCTGATAGAAAAACTGGGAAAAAATGGTAAGCCTTGGGCACCTCGTACGTAGATACTAAAGGAAATATAGTATATGCCCATAACGTATGGGACTGGACTTCGGGCTTTTTCGCGGGAAGCCTTTGGTATTTGTATAATCTTACGGGAGATGAGAAATGGAAAACATTGGCGAAAAAGTATACGGAAACTCTGAAACAACAACAATATATAACTTCTCATCATGATGTCGGCTTTATTATAGGATGTAGTTATTTAAATGGCATGCGTATGGGACAGGAGGCATATGATACAATTATCGTGCAAGCGGCCAAGTCCCTTTCCACTCGGTTTCGTCCTGGAGCCGGAGTTATCCAATCATGGAATACCCGTACAGGATGGCAAGCACAAAGAGGCTGGGAGTGTCCTGTTATTATTGATAATATGATGAATTTGGAAATTCTTTTTGAGGCAACTTCTCTTTCCGGTGATTCTACTTTTTACAATATGGCGGTTTCACATGCAGATATGACTTTAAAGAATCATTTTCGTATGGATGGGAGTTCTTATCATGTAGTTGATTATGATATGAGAACAGGTAAGGTGCGAAGTCGTTGCACAGCTCAGGGATATTCCGACGAATCAGCTTGGGCACGTGGGCAAGCCTGGGGTATTTATGGATATACAATGTGTTATAGGTATACACGTCAATTAAAATATCTTGAGCAGGCAGAAGCTGCCTATGAATTCGTATGTACACATCCCAATCTTCCTGAAGATTTGATTCCTTATTGGGATTTTGATGCAGTGAATATTCCCCATGAATTAAGAGATGCTTCCGTTGCTGCTATTATGGCTGCCGCCTTGTATGAATTGAGCATGTATTCGAATAAAGCAGAGTATAAAGAGACGGCAGATAAAGTAATGCATTCTTTGTCATCATCGGATTATCGGAGTAAGATTGGTGAAAATCACAATTTCTTATTGATGCATTCTGTTGGAAGTTATCCGCATGGAAGCGAAATAGATGTCCCTTTGATTTATGCAGATTATTATTTTCTGGAAGCATTGAAGCGGAAAAGGGATTGCGACATTGAAGCTAAGAGTAAATCAGTGCAGAAGTAGTGCTGTAATGGTGATTTTTTTGTACTAAAAGGGTGTTTTTTGTACAATGATTAATAGAGAACTTGGGAGGATAATTTTTATACTTCTTATGTACGTTTTTGGTTTTTGTTTTTTGGTTTTCTAACTATATTCGCAGTGTGAATAAACATCTTTGTCAGGTCGTTTTTTTTAGTCAATTTGATGAATTTTTAATCATTCTAGTAACTTAAATTTAAATGCAATGAAAGACTTTTTCACTCCAATGAAGATACCCCAAAAATGGGTATGTCTGCTAGCGATGTCTTTTGTGTTTGGACAACAGGCATTTTCTTCAGAGAACTATGTAACGGAAAGTATAGCTGTTTCGGCAGATATTATGCAGCAGAAAAGTAAGACGGTTGTTGGTACGGTAACTGATAAGTGGCGATATAATAGGTGCCAGTGTCGTGGTGAAGAATGCCGGTAAAGGTGTTATAACAGATATGGATGGGAATTTTAAACTGGATGTTCCTGTTGGTGCGACAATTGTCATATCTTATGTCGGATATGATAGTAAAGAAATTGTTTATAAGGGCGAGTCTACTTTAAAAGTTGAATTATCTGAAGATGTTTTGCAGTTGCAGGAAGTACAAGTTGTAGCGTATGGCGTAACGAAGAAAGTGACAGTGACGGGTGCTATTTCATCTGTGGGTACAGAAGAAATTCTTAAATCACCAGTCTCAAGTATATCCAATGCATTGACCGGCAAATTACCGGGGTTGTCTACTGTGCAGCGGACTGGGCAGCCGGGAGCTGATGATGCAACAATGTATGTTCGTGGTGTCGGTTCGTTGACAGAAGGATTATCGTCACCACTTGTTTTGGTAGATGGGGTAGAACGTTCGTTCAACCAACTTGATCCTAATGAAATTGAAGATATTTCTATTTTGAAGGATGCTTCGTCAACGGCTGTGTTTGGTGTTCGTGGTGCTAATGGTGTTATTTTGGTAACAACGAAAAGGGGACAAGAAGGAAAACCTAAAATAAATGTATCTACTTCTTATTCTTTACAAATGCCAACTCGTATGCCGGAATTTGCCAACAGTTATGAGTATGCAAGTACATATGTCAATGCCCAGCGTCAGGATGGAATAGAGAGTAACTTTGCTTTTACGGATGAAGCGATTGAAGCCTACCGGACACACAGCAATCCTTTAGCTTATCCAGATACGGATTGGGTGGATATGTTAATAAAGGACGTGGCTTTGCAAACGCAACATAATTTTTCTATTTCCGGAGGAACAAGAGGAGTCCGTTATTTTGCTTCCTTGGGTGTGTTGACGCAAGATGGTCTATTCAAGTCGTTTGAGAAAGAGTATGATGGTAATTTCAAATATAACCGTTACAATTATCGTATAAATCTGGATTTGGACCTGACGAAAACCACATTGATGCGTATGAATTTAGGTGGGCGTGTTAATGATAAGCGTACGCCGAATTATGAAGGAAGTAGTGATATCGGATTATTGTTCCGTGATATTTATTGGGCTATTCCAATGTCGGGGGTAGGTGTTATGGATGGAAAATGGATATGGCCTGATACAAAAGAATTTAGTCTGCCGGGTACTGTAAGAGACGGACTTTATCCATATTATGGAAAAGGATATAACACTTCAGCAGGGAATATCCTGAATTTTGATTTTATGCTGGAGCAGAAATTGAATTTCATCACTAAAGGTTTGAAGGCACATGTAAAAGCATCTTATAATAGCGGTGTGACTTTGAAAAAGTTGCGTAAAACTTCTTATCCTCATTATGAGACGATAGTAAATGAAGATGGTACAGTGAATTTGCGTAAAGTGGGAGATCAGACCAATCTTCAATATTCGGAGAGTACAAGCCGGAGCAGAGACTGGTATATGGAGGTCGCCATGAATTATAAGCGTGATTTTAGTGATCATCATGTTTCAGCCTTGGCTATGTACAATCAAACAATGAAATATTATCCGGATAGTAATCCGGATGAATTTAAATCTATTCCCCGAAGCTATATTGGTTTAGTTGGGCGTGCTACTTATGACTGGAAAACACGTTATATGGTTGAAATGAACGTGGGGTATAATGGTTCTGAGAATTTTGCGCCAGGTAAGCGGTTTGGTCTTTTTCCCGCAGTATCAGCAGGTTGGGTTCTGACAGAGGAAAACTTTATGCAACCTTTAAAACCGTGGTTGAGTTATTTTAAACTTCGTGCTTCCTATGGTGTAGTGGGGAATGATCGTGTGAGTGGTAACTATCGTTTTCTTTATCTGCCGGATTCTTATAATCCGTCGACAGGTAGTTATTATTTTGGAAATTCCATATCTACAGCATGGCGAGGTGCAGTGGAAAGTAAGATTGGTAATCCCGACGTAACTTGGGAAACGGCTGCAAAGCAGAATTATGGGGTGGATGCTTATTTCATTAACAGCAAACTAAAAGTTAATTTTGATTATTTTATTGAGCGTCGTAAGGATATTCTCACAAATCGTAAGGTTCTGCCAACTTATTTAGCAGCAAATTTGCCTATTGCCAATATTGGCAAAGTTGATAATAAAGGATATGAACTGAGTGTAAACTGGAGGGATAGAATTCATTATTTTAGATATCATATAGGTTTCAATCTGGCTTATGCTAAAAATAAGATCGTCTTTCAAGATGAAGTTCCCTATCCTTACGATTATATGAGAAAGACCGGTAAGCCGGTTGGGCAACAGATGGGGTATAAATACGATGGATTCTTTTCGGAAGAAGATGTGGCAAAGTATGAGACCGAACGTGGTAAATCAATACCGGATCATGGAACAGGTATATTCCTAAGCCGGGTGATGTGAAATATAAGGATTTAAATAATGACCATAAGATAGACCAGTACGATGTTGCCGCTATCGGTTATCCAGTTTACCCACTTCTTACAGGAGGAATAAATTTGGGATTTTCCTATAAAGGATTCGATTTCAGTATGACATGGTCCGGCGCAACAAAAGTTTCCCGCTTATTGGATGATATTTTCCGTGAACCGTTTGGAGCCACAGATTCTCGTTCGTTAATGAAATATATGATAGATGACATGTGGACGCCGGAAAAAGGAAATTCAGCTAAAGCTCCTGCCATCTCGTTTACGAATAAAGTAAATAATTACAGAGACTCGGATTTATGGTTACGTGATGCTTCCTACTTGCGTTTGAAAAATGTGGAGATTGGTTATAATTTTTCTAAAAAATATTGAGCAAAATCAATATTGGAAGTCTGAGAGTTTTTGCAACAGGTTATAACTTGTTGACATTAGATAAATTGAAAATTGTAGATCCGGAATCTCGTCCCAACGGTAATGCAATGTATCCGGTAGTAATGGTGATAAATATGGGCTTGAAGTAGGATTTTAATTTATAAAAATAAAGTTAGTCATGAAAAAGATAAGAAAATATATTTATCTGTTACTGATCTTCTCATATGTTTCTTTTACATCATGCGAGGATTTTGCTTTAGGGGAGAAATTTCTTCAAAAACCTCCTAGCGGGGATGTTACTATCGACACTATTTTTTCGACGGCAGAGTATGCCCGGAGAGTATTATGGTATGCTTATTCGAAATTGCCTTATGGCTTTTCTACCGGTTATAATAATTCGACTTCGATGCGTGTGGGTTCAATAGAATCGTTGACTGATCTGGCACAGTCATATGTTGGTTATGCAGGAGCGGATAAGTTGTATTATCCGGGACTTTATAATGCCGGAAGTGAAGACGAATCAGGTGGAGAGCTCATGCAACTAAATACAATATGTACGCACGTGATCCTTGGAAAGGGATTCGCCATGCATGGGTCTTTATTAATAATGTGGACCGAGTACCGGATATGACGGCGGAAGAGAAGTTGCGTTTGAAGGCGGAGGCCAAAATTACCATTGCTGTGCAGTATTCTGAAATGTTGCGTCATTATGGAGCCTTACCTATTGTTGACCATGCTATTATGCCGGAAGAAATGGGGTTACCGGAGCGTGCCACTTTGCAACAGACTGTGGATTTCATAACCCGGTTGTTGGATGAGGCTATTGCATGCAAAGAATTACCTTGGCTTTGCCGGAAGATGATCTGAGTAATGAGAGTGGACGTATGACAGGGGCGGCTGCCATGGGATTAAAGCTAAGAGTACTGTTGTTCGTAGCCAGTCCGTTGTTCAATTCTGACGAGCCTTATTTTCCGGGGGAAGCCTCTGATAAATTGATGACTTGGTTTGGCGGGTATAGTGAACAACGCTGGAAAGATGCGGCAAAAGCGGGGGAAGATTTTTTCAAATCTTGGAAACAAGGTGGTTTTTATGAATTGGTACAAAAAGAAACGGCAACTAAAAATACAATTCGTCAGGCATTTCAGGATGCATATTATACCAGGGGTACTACAGAGAGCCTAATTTCTGTACGCAGGCATTTTAGGACAAATGATATCAGGACGTTGCTGCAAAGTTTACGTTGGGGCGCATGGTGTCCGACAAAAGAATGTTTTGACTTGTTCCCGATGGCGAATGGTGATGATTTTGATTGGGATAATCCTGTTCATAAGAAAAATCCTTTTATAAATCGTGATCCTCGGTTGTGTGAAACAATCTTATTGGATGGTGACGATTTTCAAGGTAGAAAGGCTGCGGTATTCAAGGAAGATGCTAATGATAAAAAGAATTATCCCAAAGGTGCGGATTGGAATAAGAACAATTTGGATAGTAAGAGTTTGTCAACAGGGATTGCTGGACGTAAATTCGCTCTTGACCGGAAAGGGGAGTACAATAACCGTGTAATTCATTGGCCTTATTTACGTTTGGCTGAAGTATATCTTGCTTATGCAGAGGCATTGAATGAATGTGGGCGTACCAGTGAAGCATATCAGTATATCAATGCAGTTAGAGCACGCGTTGGTTTGCCAGGGCTGGTATTGAAAGGAAAACTAGATGAGAAAACAGAGTTTCGTGAAGCAGTACTTAGAGAACGCGTTTGTGAATTTGTATGGGAAGAAAACCGTTTCTTTGATTTGATACGTTGGAAACGTGAATCTGATTTTACAAAACATTTGCATGGAATTAATGTGTATCGTCATAAAACTACCAAAGAATATAAATTTGATTTTCCGCAGTTGCCGGAAAGAGTATGGCAAAAGCGGGAGGATTTTCTGCAAAATGGTATTTGAGTGCATTTCCGGATAAGGAAGTGAATAAAGGATACGGGTTAGTGCAGAACCGGGATGGTGATAATGAAAATCATTCAATGAATAAAGAAAATAAAAGAATACTATGAATAAAGCTATAAAATTAGTAATGACAGGTTTGCTGGTGTCGGTAAATATGCTGGCACAGGAAACGGACAGCATACAGCAGTATGGCCGAGGTATTTCGGTTGACTGGAAAGAATCTACTACTGCGGGAGGAATGGTGACAGCAGGGCAATTATCCCATAAAACGAGTATTAATCCTTCTAACTCATTATTTGGTTCTATTCCAGGACTATATGTGTTACAGAATGCCGGCAGTTCCTGGGCAGATGGTGCTACTATGTATATACGTGGTTTGGGGACTACAAACAGTAAAAGCCCGCTGATATTGGTTGATGGCTTTGTACGTTCCATATCAGACCTGACAGTGCAAGAAATAGAATCTGTGGTTGTCTTGAAAGATGCCGTAGCTTTGGCACTGTATGGAATACGAGGAGCTAATGGGGTCGTTTATGTTACCACGAAACGTGGAAAGACTGGCAAGCCGGTAATTAATTTCAATTATGAGTTTAATATGGGGACTCCGGTCCGTTTACCGGAAATGGTAGATGGATATACTTATGCCCAAGCTTTGAATGAAGGGTTGAAAAATGATCATCTTAGCCCCCGTTATACTCAACGTGAACTAGACGCGTTCAGAGATCGTACTTACCCAGACTTTTATCCGGACGTAGATTGGTGGGGAGAGGCTTTGCGGAATCATAGCCTTGGTCAGAATGCAAACTTTTCCATTCAGGGAGGGGGTGATAAGGTACAATATTATGCACAGTTGAATTATCTGAAAGATCAGGGAATTCTGAAGCCGACTAATGACAATGAAGATTATTCCACCCAGCTTAAATTCTCAAAGTTGAATATACGGACTAATCTTGATATACAGGCTACCAAAACCACGAAAGTGCAATTGAGTATGCTAGGTAATTTCTCAGAACACAATCGTCCAGGTGCACAGATAGATGATATCTTCACAGCCTTGTACCAGGTTCCTTCAGGAGTGTTTCCTGTTAAAACAAAGAATGAGGTATGGGGAGGTTCTACTATTTATTCTAATAATCCTATTGCTCTCATTTCAGGTAAGGGATATGCGCGTTCACAAAATCGTGCTTTGTATGCCGATATGAATATTCAACAGGATTTGAGTACTCTTACTCCCGGTCTATCTGCTTCAGTCCGAGTGGGGCTTGACAGCGATGCTAGTTACTGGGATTCCAATACTCGTAACTTTGCTTATGAGTCTTCAGTGAAAGGATGGGATGGAGAAGAAGACCAATATAAAAACTTGCGTAATGAATCTGCTTTGAGTTTTAGCAGCAGTACAGGAGAAATTGTCCGCCGCTTTAACTTTAATGCCCAATTAAATTATGATAGAAATTGGGGATTACATCGGCTGAATACAGTTTTACTTTATGCTATGGACCGGATGGATCGTGATGGACAGAATGCTTCCCGGGCATATATGGATATGGTTGGACAAGCGCATTATAGCTATAAAAACCGTTATTTACTTGATTTTGCTTTATCGGGTTCGGCATCCAGTGTTTTGGAACCGAATCATCGTTGGGGAATATTTCCGTCAATAGGTGCTGGTTGGATTCTTTCAGAAGAAAGCTGGATGAAAGGAAAATCGGTTGATTTCTTAAAATTGAGAGCATCTTATGGTATAGTTGGAAGGGCGGATTTTGGGGTAAATCTGTATAAGTATTATATGGGAAGTGGTAATAGTTATTATTTCAAGGATACTCCGGCCAGCCAAAGTGGTATGACTGAAAAGCAAATTGCTGTAGACGGGCTTACTTATGAAAAGTCGCATAAGTTGAATGTTGGTATGGATTTCATGGCATGGAAGAAGTTGTCATTAACTATTGATGGATATTATGATCATCGGACTGATATTCTGGTAGATGGTGGTAATGCGATTTCTTCTGTGTTCGGAATGACCGTTCCCAAGCGTAATGATGGTGTTGTCAATAACTATGGAGTGGAATTAATGGCAGGTTGGAATGATCGGATAGGCGAGTTCACTTATCAGATAAGCGGGCAATTCTCCTTCAATCGGAGTAAAATTATCAACATGAATGAAGAATACCGTCCGTATGATTATTTGGAGCGTACAGGGTGTCGTGTCGGTCAAATATTTGGTTATGAAGTAGAGGGAATCTATAAGAATCAGGAAGAAATAGACCAACGTGAGGTAAAACAATATTTGTCGGAAGTACGTCCTGGTGATCTAAAACTCAAAGATCAGAATGGTGATAAACGTATCGATCAATATGATCAAATTGCTATGGGATATAATGCTACCTGTCCGGAAATTTATTATGGTTTCAATTTAGGTGCTGAATACAAGGGATTGGGAGTTTTGGCGCAATTTCAGGGAGTGGCCAATTATAGCCAAGTGCTGGATACACGAAGTGTATACCGACCATTGATTAACAATAATACAATTTCCAGATATTATTGGGAAAATCGTTGGAGCGAGAATAATCCGAATGGGACATTACCCAGGCTAACTACATTAGGATCAGCGAATAATTATAATAATAACTCATTATGGGTGACAGATACTTCGTTTTTGAAGTTACGAACATTAGAAGTTTATTATCAATTACCTGATAAATGGCTACGTAGGCAGAATATTGTGAAATCGGTGAAACTTTATGTTCGCGGACACGACCTGTTATGTCTGGATGGCATTGATATTGCAGATCCGGAGGCGTTGGGAGTTACTCATCCTGCGATGAAACAATATACATTTGGATTTTAATTACAATTCTAATTGGAGAGACAATGATAAAAAAAATAAAGATTAAAAATATAGTACTGCTTCTATCTTTATTGATGATGACAGGATGTGATTTTATGGATTGTGATGAGTCTGATAACTTTACCAAACAAGAGGTGCTTGATAGCTATAATCGTGTGAAGCAACTGGCAACCAATGTATATGGTTTCTTAAAAGCGGACTTTTGTTCTATAGATGGGGCCATGCTGGATGCGGCTACGGATGATGCCGTCCATATTTACAAGTCTTCCAATATCCAGCGGTTTGTGGATGGTACATGGTCTGCCAATAATTTGGTGGATAATGTATGGGGACATTATTACAAAGGAATTCGGGCAGCCAACTTCTATTTGAAGGAAACTGCCGGACTGACATTTGATGAATGGAAATATTCGGATGATTATGAGGCTATAATGAAAGAGTTTACTAATTATCAATATGAAGTCCGTTTCCTTAGAGCATATTTCTATTTTGAATTAATCAAGCGTTATCGCAATATTCCTTTTGTACTAGATGTCTTGGCACAGAATGAAGCTAACGGGGTAAATCCTGAATCTTATGAGAAAATTGCTAAATTCATCGTGGATGAATGTTCGGATCTTGCACAGATTTTGCCTGTGAATTATGATAATTTCAGTACAAAAGAGAAGGGACGTGTTACGCGGGCAGCTGCTATGGCATTAAAATCGCGTGTTACTTTGTATATGGCCAGCCCTTTATTTTCAGAAGATAGTGAAGATAAATGGAAACAAGCCGCAGAAGCTGCTTATGATATTATTAAACAGAAAACAGATTTAGGCTTGGACTTGGTTCCTTATCCTCAAATATTTAATGACGTTAATAATCAGAAAGCTGAGGTGATATTGTATCGTCCGACAGGTGAGAGCGGTGACTTTGAGAAGGCTAATTTTCCTATTGGAGTGGAGGGTGGAAAGACATCTACCTGTCCGACACAAAACTTGATGGAAGCGTATGATATGAAGGATGGTACTCCTTTTGTATGGAATAATCAGTCAGATCCATACGATAATCGTGATCCTCGTATGAAATATACGATTGTTTGCAATGAAATGAAATGGCCTGTAGACCCTGTGGAAATATGGGAAGGAGGAACTAACGGATTGCCATTGCAGAATGCCACTACTACAGGATACTATTTGAAAAAGTATGTAAATAACACGATTAGTTTCGAGGCTGGTAGCACTGTTACGAAAAAACAGCATAATTGGGTATTGTTCCGTTATGGTGAGATTTTGCTTAATTATGCAGAAGCTATGATTAATGCTTTTCATGATCCCAACTATAAAGATGCTGTTTACAACATGAGTGCGCGTGAAGCGGTAAATCAGATTCGTGGTCGTACAAATATTTCGTTGCCCGGTTTTCCGTCGGATATTACAGAAAAAGATTTCGTTAAACGCCTGAAGAATGAGCGTCGTGTTGAGTTAGCTTTTGAAGGTCATCGTTTTTGGGATGTACGTCGCTGGAAGGAACTGGGACAGACGGCCAATATATATGGAGTAAAAATAACGAAGAATAATGAGGTAATCAGTTATGAGAAATTCTTACTCGAAACCCGTGCGGTAACTGATAATATGTATTTTTATCCTATACCCAATACAGAACGCTTTAAAAATCCGAATTTGGGACAGAATCTCGGATGGTAATTATAAAAAGAATATTGGAGTGTCTCCCCGGTAGGAGAGAATACTCCAATATCCAGTTTTTAACTACACCAACGTGGTCTAATGCTCTTTTTTATGAAATATATTTTTTTCTTTCTTATATTATTTTCCTCAAAGCATATTCTTCTTGCTAATGAAATTACAATGGAGCAGGCTAGAAAAGTGGCTATGAGTTTTTTTTGTGAAACGATACGATCCCGTGGTGGAATTCCCAGACTTCAGCTCGTCTGGATGGTGAAAGTACTACTACGAGAGGTGGATCATCTCCCGCATTTTATGTGTTTAACCGTATGGATAGTGATGGGTTTGTGATTATCTCGGGAGATGATGTTACCATGCCGATATTAGGATACTCTTGCTCGAATCATTTTGTAGTTGAAAATATGCCTCCCAACTTGCTTGATTGGATGGATGAATTACGCAATCAGATTAATGCGGTCCGGGAGGAACATGTTGTGGGCACTTCTTATATTTCGAAAGCTTAGACGCGGGCATCAGACGCTATTGGTACGCCAATAGTGAAATTAACCACAGCCTTGTGGGACCAGCAAGCGCCTTTCAACAGACTATCTCCGACAACCAGTGACGGAAAGTCAATTACCGGCTGTGTAGCTACTGCAATGGCGATTATTATGCAATATTATCAATGGCCGGATCAGGGTGTAGGAACTGTACCTGCTTATACTCTACAAGCTGATAAGAATACCCAGATACCAAGCAAAACTTTTGATCGTCCTTATGTTTGGAGCAAGATGCCGGTAAAAGTTGATAAGAATTCGGATACTGATATAAAGGATGAGGTTGCAACTCTTATATATGATTGTGGCATTATTTCAAAGTCACAGTTTGGCAGGAAGTCTACGTGGGCATATTACGAGAATGCACTGGAAGGTATGATAAAGTATATGAAATATAATAAGGGGACTCATATGCAGAATCGGGCTACCCGTGTTATGAGTGAATGGCATCAGATGTTAAGGAAAGAACTTGATGCAAAAAGGCCGATTCTATATACAGCTTCTACTAAATCCGGTGGAGGGCATATGTTTGTAATAGATGGCTATACCCAGAAAAATTATTATCATGTTAATTGGGGGTGGAGTGGAAGTTCGAATGGTTATTACTTATTGACTGTTATGGATCCGTCAAATCCGGGTTCCGGCAGTTCTAGCGGTGGATACACTCAAGAGCAAGCTGCTTTTTTTAACTTGATACCAGATAAGGATGGCACCTCTGCTTTTACAGATAATTTGGTTCTTATTAGGAAGGAAGTGAATGGTGTCTATTATGAAGGACTTGTAATGGATGCTGTTAATATTCAGCCAGAACAAGAATTTAAAATAAGTATAGGAGCTGTTTACAACATCGGACGGTCAGCTTTTGACGGAAACCTGAGAATAGCTTTAGTAGGCAAGAACGGAACTATAAAAGAATATATATCCGAGGAAATCCCTGTTAAGTATCCGGCAGACTCTTACCATAGTGAAACAGACTGTTTCTGTAAAATAACCCTACCAATAAAGGCCGGAGATCGGATTAGAGTATATTACAAGGGTAAATATTCAGAGGATTGGGAATATTTGCGGGGTGGCTCACTATTGAAATCTGAAATTATTCTCAAGGAGGAAGATATGCCTTTGGAAAAAATGACCAGTTTTGCTTATGATAAGAAAAATAAGAAGATTAGTCTGAAGACTTGTCCCCAGGTAGAGTATCAGGTGCTCTCACTAACTAATAACGTGGTATTTTCAGGAATTACTAATGATGATAACCCGGAGATTCGGATTGATACAAGTGAGTTGATTGACAGAGAGTATGTCATTGTGCTCCGGAAGAAAATAGAGGATGAAGACGAGTATGAAGAAAAAAGAATACGTTTTGCAATAGGTAATCAAAATAAGAAATAGGAGAATATGAAGGAGATATTGAAACATATTGGACTGACTTTAATTTTTTTCATGGTATATTCATGTAGCGGTGGAGAGGATATTTTGCAGGAGGGACCGGAAGAAGACCCTTTTAAGGACTATTGCCTTGTAACAATAGAGCATAGCGGGAAATCATTTGGTTTTCTTGAATTTACAGGCAGTAAACTGTCTGGTAATATTCAATGGGGAGATGATAAATCTGAGATGTTTGCAGGAAAAAACACTCCGTCACATGTATATCAGACCGCGGAGGAACATATTATCGTCATAAAAGTTCAACAGGCTGATGGGATTATGTTGCCAAGTATCGAGGGGGTATCTCGGATAAATTTATCTGATTTTTAGTTAATTGAAATATTCTAAAAAAGGAGAAAATGAAAAGAATAATTTTTATATTTATAGTTTTGTTGATGGGGGTGGAAAGTGTATCTGCCAGTCCTGCACATGGATCTACAGCACGGAAGGAAATATGTGGAAAGAATCGAAAATCAGATTACAATTAAAGCCTGATAAGGAACCCGCTTTAAAGGTGGATACAACAGAAAGCATTCAGGTATTCAAAAGATGGGGAACTTGTCTCAACGAACTGGGATGGGATGCTTTGAATTTGTTGCCCTTTGAACAACAGAAGGAAGTATTAAGTAATCTTTTTTCAAAAGAAGGCGCTTTACGTTTTTCCATGGGGCGTATACCGATGAATGCCAATGATTATGCACGGGACTGGTATAGTTGTGATGAAGTGTCCGGTGATTTTCAGTTAAAGTACTTTTCTATAGAACGTGATAAGAAGACAATTATCCCTTTCTGTAAAAGAGTTCTGCACTGTAATCCTGATGTAATCTTTTGGGCATCTCCTTGGTCACCGCCGTCCTGGATGAAGGTTAACCATTATTATTCAGTACGTAGTTGGAATGGACAGAATAAAATGTCTCCTTTGTCTGATGTTGTTCTATATGAAAATACTACGGGGAAGGATGCTGCATATTATCCAAAGCAATTGGCTGTGAATGATTATTTTATTCAGGATTCTCGTTATTTGAAAACCTATGCCAATTATTTCTGTAGGTTTGTTTCTGCCTATCGGGAAGAGAATATTTCCATATCAAGAGTGATGTTTCAGAATGAACCATGGGCATATACCATTTATCCGGGTTGTGCATGGACGCCTGAGGGGATTATAAGATTTAATGTCGAATATTTGGCGCCAGAGTTAAAGAAACAACACCCGGAGGTTTCACTTTTTCTTGGAACACTCAATACCAATCGTTTTGATGTTGTAGATAAGATTCTGTCAGATTCTCGTATGAAAGATGCAGTGGAAGGATTAGGATTTCAATGGTGGGGAGGACAGATTTTGCCTGCTATCCGCAAGAAATATCCGTATTATAAGTATATGCAGACAGAGAGTGAATGTGGTTCAGGAACGTTTGATTGGAAAGCGGCAGAACATACATTTAGGTTGATCAATCATTATATAGGTAATGGTTGTGAGGAGTATACTTTTTGGAATGCGATTTTATCTGACGAAGGAAAAAGTAGCTGGGGATGGAAACAAAATGCTTTGATTCGTGTAGATTCTAAAACCGGGACTATTACGTATACACCAGAATACTATGCGGTGAAGCATTTTTGCAATCAGGTTGTTTCAGGTACAAGGGTTTTACAATATAAAGAGAAGGGGGAGGATAATTTGTCTGTTATTGCTTTCTTGACTCCAGAAGGTAAATATTTGATAGTAGCAGGTAATTATGGTGATGTTGCGCAGCAAATGACGGTACAATTAGGGGAGAAGCATTTAAATGTAACTTTACAGGCACATTCTTTTAATACGTTTGTTGTGAAATAATTGCTATTTTATATTACGACTATCATAAAAAGACATGTTTTCTATGTAATAGGAGCTTTCAGTCCTTTGTCTGTCTCGGACGCTACTTGAAAATATATTGCTCCCAATAAAGGAACAGTTTTTATACGATTGGCACGGACTGAGACAGGTAATGCTCTGATGGACTAATTATATAATTTATGAAAAGGTGAAATGAAAAAATGTACTTGGTCGAAAAATATTCGGAGAGGGTAAAAGTGACGAAAGCTATATTGGAAAAAGAAGAAAGTAGAGAAGTCAGAATGGAATATTCTATTTTTAGGTAGTTTGAGAGATTTTTAATCATAAAATGTAAGCATGCTCTTATTTAATTTTCTAGTAGCAACTTCGTCAATGATTGGCGATTATCAAGAACGTCCCAATATCATTGTTTTTTTGGTAGATGATATGGGGCTTATGGATACTTCTGTTCCTTTTTTGACAGATGAGAATGGAAATCGGGTACGTCATCCATTAAATAATTGGTATCACACCCCTAATATGGAGAGAATGGCGAAACAAGGTATCTGTTTTTCCACTTTTTATGCGCAAAGTGTGAGTTCTCCCTCCAGGGTTTCGCTTTTGACAGGACAAAACGCTACAAGACATCGTACTACTAATTGGATTAACGCTGAAAGTAATAACCGTACTCCTTTTGGGCCTCCCGATTGGAACTGGAAAGGATTAACAAAAAATACTCCAACTATGCCCAAGGTTTTGCGACAGGCCGGATATAAGACAATTCATATTGGAAAATCTCATCTAGGTTGTATGAACAGTGAAGGTGAAAACCCATTGAATCTAGGTTTTGATGTCAATATTGCAGGTGCGGGAATCGGACATCCCGGCAGCTATTATGGTGAGTGGGGGTATGGCCATATTAAGGGAACAAGAGCTAGAGCAGTTCCTGATTTGGAGAAGTACCATGGTACGGATACTTCTTGACTGAAGCGTTGACAATAGAAGCTAATCGTGAGATAGCTAAAGCTGTAAAGGAAAAGCGTCCTTTTTATTTGAATATGTCTCATTATGCTGTCCATGCACCTTTTCAGGCTGATAAAAGTTTTCTGTCCCGTTATACAGATCCAAATAAGAAGGAACAGGCCAGGGCCTTTGCTACATTGATAGAAGGCATGGATAAGTCTTTAGGAGACATCATGGACCAACTTGAAAAATTGGGAATTGACGGAAAACACTTTGATTTTCTTTTTGGGAGATAACGGTGGAGACGCACCTTTAGGAGAAGAACGGGATATGTTCTTCCGCTCCATTGAGAGGAAAAAAAGGTACGGAGTTTGAAGGTGGTATGCGTGTGCCTTTTATTGTGAGTTGGGCAAAGCCCGAAAAGGTAATAAATTTCAGAAACGTTTACCAATTAAAGTTGGAGGTATACAAAATCAATTGGGAACGATTATGGATATTTATCCAACCGTTTTATCTGTGGCTGGATGTGAACCACCTGCCAATTATGTGATAGACGGATTCAATTTAAAAAAACAGTTAAGTGGTAAAGTAAATAAAAAGCGTTCTGAAATGTTTCTCATGCATTTTCCCCATGCTCATCGTGGTAATTACTTTACAGTATATCGGGAAGGGGATTGGAAATTAATCTATTATTATTTGCCGGAAAATCCAAAGCAACCGGAAGCAGTGCTTTATAATTTGAAAGAGGATCAGGAAGAGAAGGAAGAGCTTTCTTCTGTATTTCCAGATAAATGTAGAGAGATGATTCGTAAATATGATATTCCTGTTGAAAAAAGAAGGTGCTCTTTATCCTATTGATAAACTGGGAAATCAGTTGGAACCATTTGTTTATTTCTAATGACACTGTCCAAGCAACAGCATATGCTGACACAGAGTGGGTTGTTAATCCTGCCCTTCTTCCGCCAGAAACAAAGTCCGTTGCTCTAACCCTAAGAGTAAAGCTCGTTCAACTACTTCGCTTCGGCATGGTGCGTATTGGAAAATATGCACCATGCGCCACCGTTGAAAGATTGGGAACTATATTCCACATTCCCGTTGCCGACGAAGTGGAAAAAGTCAAAGGATAGTAGGTGCTCCCGAAGATTGTGAGTTTACCAGTCTGCTTATGGTGGGCTATTCTGCAGAAAACGCTTCCTGCCCGAACAAAAAGAATCGATGTCGAGGAGAGAATACATACGAACGTCTGATAACGCTATAAAATAAGGGTATGTTTTGATATTATCGGCAAAGATCTTGTTCAGTGTCAGTATGCCGATATTCAAATACCTGTTGACCTCGTAATGCTGCCGGAAGCGATTATCGTCATGCGGGCGATTTTCGTCTGCATGATGTTTTGGTTTGCGTCCCTCTTCATGCCGAAAGAAAAAGCCCTGCCTTCCGTGACGATGATGAAATGGATGTTTCTGTTTTCCACATTGGCACTCGCTTTGTTTTGTCTCCCGCATGTGCAACATGTCCCTATATTCCATCGGGAAACATTTAACATGACGCAGCTGTGCGCGCTTCTTTATCTGCTGTTCAGAGTCACGTTCGTTACGTTCATGCTCATCCCGATGGCATTGAAACACATTCGTCCTATACAGCCCAGCATGTATAATTACGCACACCCCATCGTTGCTTCCGTAATTGCCATTGCTGTTGGGTAGGACACACTCTCGATACAGAAACTATTGTCGACGGCTTTGGTATTTATCGGTGTTTACTTTGTGACAAAGACTAAGAAAAGGGGAGGTATAAAAAGCTTAGATATTGCATAAGACACGAACATAAATACAGGAAGACGGACAGATACCGTCAATTCTTACAGCGACTGGCTGTTGAACTGATCCGAGGAGGTATATGTCTATTCGCGCAACTCGCTGTTCTAGAATTACATTACAAAATACACGCCCGACCCATCGGTAGCGAATTGCGTGGTTTTCTGCTCCAAAAACTACCGCCCGATTCTGCCGGAGCTTCATTGGATTACCGACCATTTCAACGTATTTTGCTATTATATTATCATGGTATACGGCAAAGATGTGAAACTTCAATGGATATATTTTTTCAGCTTTCTGTTAAGCTTCATGAGTACAAAACAATGAAGGTTCTGCTATAATCTTTGCGTCTTGCTAATGAGTTATCTGTGCCTCTTTATAAACTGTATTGTTCATTACATGTCCATAGAGGGCTTAATAATACTTCAGTTTGTTCTTATTATCACATCGTCAGCGGACAGGGGGATGTTTATGATATTATTTTGTATCATAAAATCTTAATATATACTCTTTATATTTGTTTGAAAATTATAAAAAGAATTTCTTGATTATGAATCCAGGCCTATAACCGAAAAACGTTATTTGAAACATGTATTTTTTATCTTTTGCAGTAAGTGTTAGGCTTGTGTTAGAAATAAGGATGTATGTGTTTTGTATTATGCTGTTAGTTATATATTTACGCTTTTTATTGTTAGCGTTTATAACGCTGTTTTTTATTTGAGTAATACTGATAACACATTACTTTTGCAATCGGGAAAATCAAATTAATGTGATAGTATGAATATAGTTAATAGATTTTATGATTTTATATGTGTGTTGCTTTTTGTGATTTCTTTAATATAGTGTTTTATGTAATAAATAATATAATTAAAGTAATAAAGTCTGTATCTTTTGAGTTATCCTGTTTTGTCGTTAATGAATTTGAAATAGAAATGAAGTAATTTATTTCTGTTTATCTTTTACCCTGTTCTGCCTGATATGCTCCGGTGAGGTTTCCGTGCAGTTTTATTCTGTGTGTACTAATATTGTCGGTTTAGCTACAGGCAATATAAACATTGAAGGTTTTATGGCTTTGTCCTCCCATTGGTCTGTCCATCTTCCGTTACAGTACAATCCGTTTAATTTATGGAATGACGGCAAGCTAAAGAATATAACCGTTTCTCCCGGCGTCCGCTATTGGATGCGCGAAACTTACGGTCGCGGATATTTTTTGGGCCTTCACGGTGTTTTCTCTCATTTTAATGCCGGCGGTCTTTTCGGACACAGATACCGTTACCAGGGTACTGCCTTGGGCGGCGGTATTTCGGTGGGTCTGGTACGTCCCCTTTCCCGTCGTTGGAATCTGGGGTTTGAATTAGGCGGCGGTGTAGTCTGGGCGGATTGGGAGCGTTTTCGTTGTACCCGTTGCGGACGCCGCACCGGTAAGGGCAATGGCGCTCGTGTTTTACCGACCCGCACGGCGGTCAATCTCGTTTATTTATTTTAATGTCAATTCCCGATTGGAAGATATATTAAATACTCCGAACAATGAACCGAACTTTTAAATTTCTGAAATTACCAGTCTTTTTTTGTATGGGTATGTTTTTAATAATATCCTGTTCCACTTCCCGTGAACCGAAGACTATGCGTTTGTTTTTGCAGGCGAAGCGGCCTAATATCCTGTTGCCTTATGAAGAGAATGGCAGTTCCGGTATATTAGGCGAACAGGTGGAGTTTTCCACGCAGAGCGATACTGTCTCCGTTGTATCAGCGGAGAGCGTTGACAGTTCCGATATCTGGCGGACCGCACATTTGGACCGTGTCGATGTTGTTGCCGCCCGTACGGTGGTCAAACAGGTTTCCATGCGGCGGGGCTCCGTCCGCCTTGAATTTGACGTGCAGGTTCCCGGCGTATTAATCGACAGCTGCTGGCGTCTGGTGCTTACTCCGGTATTGAGCGGTCTTGACAGTATTGAGAGCCTCTTCGCCCTGTGGTGTTGTCCGGAAGTGATTTCCAGCGGATGCAGGAGGCGCATTATAAGTCGTATGACCAGTTTCTCAAAGGTATCATTGACCCTTCCGCTTATGACAGCATTTATCTGGACCGTAAAAGCATAGCCCGTGATATTTTCCGTCGCCAGAAGTTCTTTTATGACCTCTATGATAAGGAACGTGACCGTCAGCTGGCCTATGAGAAATGGAAACGTCTTGCACTCGACCGTCAGAATTTCTGGAACATGCGCGTGCAGGCTAACCGTACCGACTTGCATCATCGTCTGGAACGTAAAAAAATAAAGGAGAGTGTACGCTCCTATGTTGCAGGGCGTGATACTTTTGGGCTGTCTTCCAGTTACAGCCGTAAGTACCATCGTATTGCCAACTTTTGGCCTATGTACCGTATGGAGCGTAAAATGAGCCTGTCCAGCGTCCCTTCCAAATATCAGACCTTTATTCCGGCGGTCGCAGTTTGTCAGATATACGAAACTATGTGCTGTCCTCCTCCGATTCTACAGATATTTCCCGGCACCGTTATTTCTTTGGCCGCATAGCTGAGAATGAGATGAATAGCCGTAATCGTGACGTGATCCGCGAGCGTATGATTCCTTTTCCGTATATCGATTCCGCTATGGTCCGTCAGACGGCTGTGCCGGGCAAGGACTATATTTACAGTTACGTATATTCTCTACCGGTCAAAGAAGGAATGAAGAAACTCCGTTTGCATCTTGAATCCATCGTCGAGGCCACTGATCGTAGTACGTGGCACCCCGCCCCTTCGGATACCCTGCTTTTTGTGGTAGCGTCCTTGAGCGATCTGGCGGACTACTCCCTGTTGCAGAAGTTTGCCATACCCCCTTTGGAATCAGGCTCTGATTCGGTCTTTGCAATTTCCTATACTCCGAGGTGAATCCTATGCTGAAGGACTCCGCTTCTTGCAGGAACGTGAATATCACAAGGCGTTGCCTTTGTTGCAGGCATATCCTGATTATAATACAGCCCTTTGTCTTACTTCAATGGGTTACCATGGTGAGGCTTCAGCCCTTTTGCCCCAGCTTCCGCGTACAGCCAGTAGGAATATTTGTATGCCGTGGTTTGTGCACGTATGAAGAATGCAATGGAGGCTGTTGAACACCTGCTTGAAGCCTGCCGTATGAACCCTGACCTTGTCTTGCGTATTCCTCTTGACCCGGAACTGTCCGATCTTGTACCGCAGTTCGTCGGTCTTCGCCAGGAGTTGGACAAGATTGTTTCCGGAGACTAGTCATATAAATATGACACCCGTTATCAATATGCTCACTTTATCAGATGAGATAGTTCACATTTTTTATTAATTAATTTTTTAACTTTATGAGAAAGATTTTTTTAAAGAGTTTATTAACCATTTGTACATTGGTCGTTACTCTGGCTTCATGTAATAATGAAAATGATGTGCCTGAAGTACCTCAAAAGATAGGCAATGTGTTTATGAAACTGAATCTGGGTCAGAAGGCGGATACACGTGCCAATGAGGCACCGCTTGCCGCCGGTACTACTGCTACGGTAAACAGCCTGCATATCTATTTTTATAGTAATGGTGATCAAAGTATCCAAAAATATTTGAGAGTGGATAATACCACCACACCTTCCATTACTGATCTTACTACAGGTGCACAGATATCTGATGTTCCGACGGTTGCGGATAGAGTGCTTGTACGTGGTAATGTTCCTGCCGGTGTATCATTGCCTACAAGCGGTCTAATTACAACGGTTGAAAATCAGGAAATTGAAATTACAACTCAAAATAGTAGTAACAATATTCTTCTTGACCATCTTGCAGCTTCTATTCAGACCTATGCTGCCGGTGGAGGTGCTGCTCCTATTGTCGGTATGCAGAATGGTGACAAATATGCCGAGATAGAATTGGAACCCGCTGTTGCCCGTATAGAGATTGAAGGTCTGCAAGCCCGAGGTACTGTTATAGATGCTTTTTAATTATCAGGAATTTATTTGACTAATTTTTATATGAAAATGAAATTGGGAGATGGAACTTCGATCCTGCTAGTAAATTACAATACGGGACTGACGTTTCGAAATATGAAAAGAATGCTGTCGGTACCCTTTATCTTCTGGCAAATACTATGCTTTTTGATGATTTTGAACCTACTCCTATACATGCTTCTGGAACCCCGTTATCAGTAACTCCTAATCCTTCTACTAACCGTTGGACTTATTATGCGTTTTCTAATGATGCTACGACGGCTAATGATCAGTTACAACTCGTTTTCAAACTGAATAGTTTGGTTGCAAGTGCAGGTAGTGGTATGGTTTTTCCCGTCGGTCCTCAGTTCCTGACTGTTAGAGGTTTCAAGGATAATGCCGGTAATATCGTAAAATTGGAGAAAGGTAAAATATATACTATTTCTAAAACCGATTTTACTTTCGATGAAAGCAAGCTTTCTACAGTTCCTAATACGAATGCCGTTGGCGTTTGGCTTAAAGTAACTGTTAAACCTTGGACGGTTGTTGCTGTAAAACCGAATCTCTAAGATTAGATAAAGGAATAAATAAAGTTCCCCGATTGTTGCTTATACAAATTTGCTTTTGCAGGTAAGAAAAGAGAGTCCATTTCTATTCACACGTGTACCTTTACCATGTTGGGCATCTGCAAGCTACGATTTCCCCTGCCTCGTAAGCTTGCCTTTCGGGGAACACAAAGTTGAAAGAGAATTCTCCCCGCTCTATTCATTTGTATTTAAAATATATTATTTTCAAAAAACGAGAGTTGTTTATTTCCATATATAATTAAATAATACACAGTTATTCACTTAAAATGACACTACGCATAAAATTGTATAAAGCTGTATGCTTCCTGATACTTCCCGCCCTTTTTTCT
>ENA-OQIG01000360-OQIG01000360.1-human-gut-metagenome-genome-assembly--contig:-NODE-360-length-27080-cov-3.169035_pt1 | contig 27080 bp, 27 predicted proteins | sample MGYA00242576_ERZ504741 | MGnify/ENA primary metagenome ERZ504741 (study PRJEB26092, sample SAMD00036436) | human gut metagenome | host: Homo sapiens | study: EMG produced TPA metagenomics assembly of... | reverse complement strand
CTCTTCAGCGCTTTGGGAAGTTTAATACCGATACATACTCCTAAAATCGTGAAAATGATTGGCATCATTACTGCCGCTCCAAGACCGATAATGTACTTAAATACTTCTTCCATTCTGTTCTATTTTTTCTCTGTTTTAATGATAAATTACCTGTGTTTCCCCAGAGGTATTAGTTGTAAACCGTGCCAAAAGTAAGACCTTTTTTGCTTTCTTCCAAAACGAAACTCTTAATTTATGAGATATTGCATCAAAAATGGACATTTTGACGTTTGCGTGCACAAAATTAGTCGTTTCCGTGCACGAAAAACAAAAAATGCACCTACTTGACTAAAAAATCCCACTGGGTTTGGAGGAAAAACACTACTTTCGTACCGTGAAAAAAGACTATGTTGAATCCTTAAAATAACAAACCATGAGACGAACTCCTTTTTATAATTTTTTTATAGTGGCTTTATTGGTTACAATGACCGCTTCCGTATCGGCACAACAGGTAGACAGCAAGCTTCCCTGGTCTGTGCGACTGACTGAATCGGAAATGATCCGTTACCCCGAATCCTGGCAGCTCGACTTTCAGCCGAAACTGAAGTGGGATTATTGCCACGGACTTGAACTGGGAGCCATGCTCGATGTGTACGACGCTTATGGCGACAAGAAAATTCGCGATTACGCTATCGCGTATACGGATACAATGGTGCACGAAGACGGAAGCATTACCGCTTATAAATTAACCGATTACAGTCTTGACCGTATCAACTCCGGAAAAATCCTTTTCCGTATCTATGAGCAGACCAAGAATCCTAAATATAAGAAAGCGCTCGACTTGCTTTATAGCCAGTTTGAAGGACAACCGCGTAATGAGGACGGCGGTTTTTGGCATAAAAAGATTTATCCCCACCAAATGTGGCTGGACGGAATTTACATGGGAGCTCCTTTCTACGCGGAGTATGCATTCCGTAATAATCTTCCGCAGGACTATGCAGATGTAATCAACCAGTTTGTCACTTGTGCCCGTCATACGTACGATCCTAAAAATGGTCTTTATCGTCATGCGTGCGATGTAAGCCGCACTCAACGTTGGGCGGACCCGGTGACCGGACAGTCGAAACATACGTGGGGACGTGCGATGGGATGGTATGCGATGGCATTGGTGGATGTGCTCGAATTTATTCCGCAGCATGAAGCCGGAAGAGATTCCCTGCTTGATATATTGAATAATGTAGCTGTGCAGGTGAAGAAACTACAGGATTCGAAGACCGGAGGATGGTATCAGGTGATGGACCGGAGTGGTGATAAAGGAAATTACGTAGAATCTTCCTGTTCCGCTATGTTCATTTATTCGCTCTTTAAGGCGGTTCGTTTGGGATATATTGATAAGTCTTATCTGGATGTGGCATTGAAGGGCTACAAAGGATTCCTGGATAATTTTATCGAAGTGGACAAGAACGGATTGGTAACCATCACCAAGGCTTGTGCAGTGGCAGGATTGGGAGGACAGGTATATCGTTCCGGCGATTATGATTATTATATCAATGAAACTATCCGCAATAACGATCCTAAAGCCGTAGGACCTTTTATTATGGCTAGTTTGGAATACGAACGTTTACAAAAGTAATTTCCGACAATGAAAAGGAGTATTTTTAAAGGAATGATGTGTTTGCTTCTACTGGGTGTGGGAGCAACATCTGTTTATGCACAACAACAGCAACGCAAAGACACATTAGTCGTGGCACGCGACGGGACAGGGGAGTATCGTAACATTCAGGAAGCCGTGGAAGCTGTCCGCGCTTTTATGGATTATACGGTGACGATCTATATCAAGAACGGTATATACAAAGAAAAGCTGGTCATTCCTTCCTGGGTGAAGAATGTGCAATTAGTGGGCGAAAGCGCAGAAAAAACGATTATCACTTATGATGACCATGCCAATATCAATAAGATGGGTACTTTCCGCACCTATACGGTAAAAGTGGAGGGAAATGACATCACTTTCAAAGACCTGACGATTGAAAATAATGCGGCTCCACTGGGGCAAGCGGTAGCTCTTCACACCGAAGGTGACAGACTGATGTTTGTCAACTGTCGTTTCTTGGGAAATCAGGATACTATTTATACAGGAACCGAAGGAGCGCGCCTTCTATTCACGAATTGCTATATCGAGGGAACTACCGATTTTATTTTTGGTCCTTCCACCGCTCTATTCGAATATTGCAACTGCATAGTAAACGTGATTCGTATATCACTGCCGCTTCCACTCCTCAAAGTGAAGAATTCGGTTATGTATTTAAAAACTGTAAGCTGACAGCGCTCCGGGAGTGAAAAAAGTATATTTGGGTCGTCCGTGGCGTCCTTATGCGGCAACGGTCTTTATCAATTGTGAGTTTGGTAATCATATCCGTCCCGAAGGATGGCACAATTGGAAGAATCCGGAGAACGAAAAGACAGCCCGTTATGCGAATTCGGAAATACGGGTGCGGGCGCAGATACTTCTGGGCGTGTGGCATGGGCTAAACAGTTGACAAATAAGGAGGCAATGAAGTATACTCCGCAAAATATCTTTAAGGAAAGCAGTAATTGGTATCCCTATAAATAAAAATACGTAGCTTTTCCGACTGTTTAGCAGCTTGAAATTTTTGTTTCCGGGCTTGGCTCTTTGCTTTCCCTAGCTTGAAACTCCCGTTCCAAGGCAGGAAACTGCAGTTTCCCTATGTGGGAACTGTCGTTTCTCTACGTGGAAACTAGCGTTTCTTCCCGGGGAAACTGTAGTTCCTATGCGTGGAAACTGAATTTGCCTGCGTGCAAAACAGGATTATATAAGGTGTTGCAGATAAACATCTGCAACGGTATCTGCAACAGTATCTGCAACGCTGCAATCAGTTGATTGCAAGTAAGATACAAGCAAAACGTTGCAGGTGGCAGATAAAAACAAAAAATAAAAACTCGTAAGAGGGATGAAGAATATGAAAACATTTAGGATTAAAATGGTAGGGCTACTTGCAACGGCTCTTATTCTTTTTTCTGCATTTCGTGCAGACAAACCGGTCATCACTATCTTTATGATAGGTGATTCGACAATGGCTAACAAGAAAATAGACGGAGGAAATCCCGAACGTGGTTGGGGAATGGTACTTCCCGGATTCTTCTCCGAAGACATACGGATAGACAATCATGCCGCCAACGGTCGAAGTTCTAAGAGTTTTATCAGCGAAGGACGCTGGGAAAAAGTAATTTCTAAGGTGAAGAAAGGAGATTATGTCTTTATCCAGTTCGGCCATAATGATGAGAAAGCAGACTCTACTCGTCACACCGATCCAGGTAGTACTTTTGATGAAAATCTTCGTCGGTATGTGAATGAAACCCGCGCCAAAGGTGGAATACCGGTGTTGTTCAACTCTATCGTCCGTCGAAACTTCGTACAGCCGAAGGATGATGCCATCGCAAAAGATGTCCGCCGCACACCAGGGGAAAAGGAACAACCGAAAGAAGGAATTGTTTTATTCGATACGCATGGCGCCTATCTGGATGCTCCCCGCAATGTGGCAAAAGAACTGGGAGTGACTTTCATCGACATGAATAAAATCACCCACGACCTGGTGCAGGAACTGGGACCAGTAGAATCAAAGAAACTATTTATGTTTGTCGAACCCAATCAGGTGCCGGCTTTCCCGAAAGGTCGTGAAGACAATACTCATTTAAACGTATACGGAGCACGAACAATTGCCGGACTGGCAGTGGATGCCATCGGCAAGGAAATTCCGGAACTGGCGAAATATATCCGTCAATTCGATTATGTAGTGGCCCAAGACGGTAGCGGTGATTTCTTTACCGTGCAGGAAGCTATCAATGCTGTTCCCGATTTTCGCAAAGACGTCCGTACCACTATCCTGATTCGTAAAGGAACTTATAAAGAGAAACTCATCATCCCTGAATCCAAGATTAATATCTCTTTGATTGGAGAAGACAGTGCGATACTGACTTATGACGGTTTTGCAAACAAGAAAAATGTATTCGGCGAGAACATGGGAACTTCCGGTTCGTCCAGCTGTTACATCTATGCCCCCGATTTTTATGCGGAGAATATCACATTCGAGAACTCATCAGGTCCCGTAGGACAGGCAGTTGCCTGCTTTGTGTCTGCCGATCGTGTCTATTTTAAGAACTGTCGTTTCCTCGGCTTCCAAGATACCCTCTATACATACAGCAAGCAAAGCCGCCAATATTATGAAGACTGCTACATCGAAGGAACGGTTGATTTTATCTTCGGCTGGTCTACGGCTGTTTTCAACCGTTGTCACATTCATAGCAAACGGGATGGTTATGTCACCGCTCCCTCTACAGATAAAGGAAAAAAATATGGCTATGTATTCTATGATTGCAAACTGACTGCGGAACCGGAAGCTACAAAAGTATATCTGTCTCGTCCCTGGCGTCCGTATGCGCAAGCTGTATTTATCCGTTGCGAACTAGGTAAACACATTCTCCCTGTCGGTTGGAATAACTGGGGCAAGAAAGAGAACGAAAATACAGTCTTCTATGCCGAATATGAGAGTCGGGGCGAAGGAGCCAATCCGAAAGCGCGTGCCGCTTTCTCCCAACAACTGAAAAACCTGCAAGGATACGAGATTACGACTGTACTGGCAGACGAAGATGGATGGGGTCCGGTAGCGGACGGAAACAAACTGATAACAGTGAAACGTTGACTTGACGAATATGTAAAGAAATGAATTACTAAGCAAAAAACAATGGATATATAAAAGACAATAGATCACTTGTCCTATAGAATGGTTCGATTCTGTTAAATAGCCGCTAAAGATTGCATAAAAGTACAACTATTTTTCTATCTTTACGGCACAGAACCTAGTTATATGATGAAGAAAACCTTAATTTCAGTAATTCTTTTGCTAGCTATTGTGTTCTCGACACATGCGCAGCAGCACTGTTTTTTCACCCACTATTCTACTGAAGATGGATTGTCCCAAAATACGGTGATGAACATCTTGCAAGATCACAAAGACAACCTTTGGTTTGCCACTTGGGATGGAATCAACCGTTTCAACGGTTATACCTTCAAAACATATAAGGCTCGTCAGGGAAATTACATCAGTCTGACCAATAATCGCGTAGACCGTATCTATGAAGACCGTTATGGTTTTTTGTGGCTACTGACTTATGATAATCGTGTCCATCGTTTCGACCCGAAGACAGAGACTTTCGAACAAGTACCTGCTGCCGGAGAGGAGGGGAGTGCTTTCAATGTGCATACCATTGAGGTGATGCCGAACGGAACCGTCTGGCTGCTGACAGAAAATGACGGAGCTATCCGCATCCTGACTCATCCAAATGAGAATCATCGCCTGACATGGGATATTTATTCCAGTAAGACGGAACTGTTTCCCTCTTTACATGTATTCAAAGTTTATCAGGATAAAGCAGGCAATGACTGGCTGTTAACAGACAACGGCCTCGGCATGATCCATCCCGGAAAGAAAGAACCGGATTCCTATTTCACGGAAGACAAAAGGAAAGTTTGGCGGAATGAATCAGGCTTTCTATGCAGTACAGGAGCGGGATAAGGACATCTGCTTTGCTTCGGATCAGGGACGTATCTGGTCTTATCAGAAAGATAGCGGAGAATTTACGTTGATCGAACTTCCTAAGCAAAAGGGCAGATCACTTCCATTCACCCCGTTGCACCGGACGTTTCTGTAATTACTACCGATTCGGATGGTTTCTTTACTTATAACCTGCGGACCAAAACAAATGTGCATTACTCATTCCTGACTTGTAAGGCTTTACCCGCAAAACCAATCCTTTCTGCTTATGTAGACCGTTCTTCGGAAGTGTGGTTCGAGCAGGAAGAACCGGGTGTTGTAGCCCATTTTAATCCCTCGACCAGAGTGGTGACCCGTGAACAGATTCTTATTGAATACAGTAATCCTGAACGTTCCCGTCCGGCCTTCCATATCCATGAAGATGTAAACGGGTATCTTTGGGTACACCCTTATGGAGGAGGTTTCTCTTACTTCGATCCTCAAAAAAAACGATTGGTTCCTTTCTATAATGGACTGGGTAGTCGTGACTGGCGTTTTTCCAATAAGATTCATTCGGCTTTCTCCGACAAACAAGGTAATTTATGGCTTTGCACCCACTCCAAGGGATTGGAGAAGGTGACTTATCGGAATGTACCTTTTGCGATGATGACTCCCATGCCGCATGAACATGAATCATTGCATAATGAGGTACGTGCCCTGTGCGAAGACAAACTGGGTAATCTGTGGGTTGGCTTGAAAGATGGTATGCTTCGTATGTATGATGCCGATAAAGCTTATAAAGGATACCTGACCGAAAGCGGCATCGTTTCTACTACCGGTACTCCCATGTTGGGAACTGTTTATTTTGTTATTCAGGATTCGAAAGGAATCATCTGGATTGCAACAAAAGGAGACGGACTTGTCCGTGCCGAGCCGACTTCTTCCAACGGAATGTCTTATAAACTGACCCGTTATCTTCATCGTGAAGAAGATATGTACAGTTTGAGCGATAATAATGTGTATTGTATCTATGAAGATCATTATGGTCGTATTTGGGTAGCTACTTTTGCCGGAGGTATCAATTATATCACGCAGAATGAAGCAGGAAAGACATTGTTTATCAATCACCGGAATAATCTGAAAGGGTATCCGATTGATCCTTGCTACAAAGCGCGTTTCATTACTTCCGATAATAATGGACGCCTGTGGGTAGGTACAACTACGGGAGCTGTTGCTTTTGATGAGAACTTTAAGAAACCGGAGGATGTGCAGTTTTATCATTCTCCCGTATGCCGAACGATACGCAAAGTCTGAGTAATAATGATGTCCATTGGATTATTTCCACTAAGAAAAAGGAACTGTATCTGGCTACTTTCGGTGGGGGACTCAACAAACTGATATCTATCAGTAAGGACGGCCACGGAGAGTTCAAATCATATTCCGTACTGGACGGTCTTCCTTCCGACGTCTTGCTTTCTGCCCGCGAAGATAGTAAGGAGAATTTATGGATTAGTACGGAGAATGGAATTTGTAAATTTATCCCGTCTGAAGAACGTTTTGAAAGTTACGACGAACGTAGTATTACTTTCCCAGTGCGCTTTAGTGAAGCGGCTTCCACATTGACGGCTAAAGGAAGTATGCTTTTCGGTGCCAGTGGGGGAGTCTTTATATTTAATCCCGACTCTATTCGTAAGAGTAGCTATATCCCACCTATCGTATTCTCCAAACTGATGGTGACTAATGAGGATATTACGCCCGGAGATAACTCCTTGTTGAAGGTGGATATTGACGATACCGACCATTGGTGCTCTCACACAAAGAGAATATTTTCTCCGTTCACTTCGCTGCACTCGATTATACTAATCCGCAGAATATACAGTATGCTTATATTCTCGACGGATTTGAGAAACAATGGACTTTTGCCGACAAGCAGCGTAGTGTGACTTATACGAATCTTCCGAAAGGAGAGTATGTGCTCCGTGTTCGTTCAACGAATAGTGATGGTGTGTGGGTGGATAATGAACGTATACTGAACATTGTTATTCTGCCTTCTTTCTGGGAGACGCCGGTAGCTTATGTGCTTTATGTTCTTTTTATTCTGATTATTATTCTCGTAGCCGTTTATATCCTGTTTACTATTTATCGGTTGAAGCATGAAGTTTCGGTCGAACAGCAGATTTCAGATATAAAACTGCGTTTCTTTACTAACATATCGCATGAGTTGCGTACTCCGCTTACGTTGATAGCTGGTCCGGTGGAGCAGGTCTTGAAGAATGATAAATTGCCGGCTGATGCTCGCGAACAGTTAGTGGTGGTTGAACGGAACACCAATCGGATGCTCCGTCTTGTCAATCAGATTCTGGACTTCCGCAAGATTCAGAATAAGAAGATGAAGATGCAGGTGCAGCGGTGGATATTGTACCTTTCGTCCGTAAGGTGATGGATAATTTTGAAGCTGTGGCCGAGGAACATCGGATTGATTTCCTGTTCCAGACCGAAAAGGAACATCTTTATCTTTGGGTGGATGCCGATAAGCTGGAAAAGATTGTATTCAATTTGCTTTCCAATGCATTTAAATATACGCCGAATGGCAAGATGATTACGATGTTTATCCGGGAAGATGAAAAGACAGTTTCTATCGGTGTGCAAGATCAGGGGATCGGTATCGCAGAAAACAAAAAGAAGTCACTGTTTGTCCGTTTTGAGAATCTGGTAGATAAGAATCTTTTCAATCAGGCTAGTACGGGTATCGGACTTTCATTGGTGAAAGAGTTGGTGGAAATGCATAAAGCGACTATTTCCGTTGATAGTCATTTGGGAGAAGGGAGTTGCTTCAAAGTCGATTTCCTCAAGGGAAAAGAACATTACGATAAGGAAGCCGAGTTTATTCTGGAAGATGCGGATGCTCCGGCAAGAATGGGACAGGTAGTGGATATTGCCAATTCTTCCATTCAGTCTGAAACGTTGGTAAGCGATGATTCGGAGAAGATTGATGATGTGTATGGGGAAGAATTTGCGAAAGAAGAGAACTCCAAAGAATTGATGCTGTTAGTCGAAGATAATCAGGAGTTACGTGAATTCTTGCGCAGTATATTTTCTCCGATGTACCGGGTGGTGGAAGCTGCTGACGGTAAGGAGGGGGCAAACAAGGCTTTGAAGTACCTGCCGGATATTATCATCAGTGACGTGATGATGCCTGAAAAAGACGGTATCGAAATGACGCGTGAACTGCGTGCGGATATGACGACCAGCCATATACCTATCATTTTGCTTACTGCCAAAACTACGATTGAAAGCAAACTGGAGGGATTGGAATATGGTGCGGATGATTATATAACGAAGCCTTTCAGTGCTACCTATCTGCAAGCACGTGTGGAAAATCTGTTGATGCAGCGTAAGAAACTGCAAAGTTTCTACCGGGATAGTCTGATGCATATCAATATTTCTACCGGTCAGGAGGAAGTGCCTGTGGCTACGGATATGCCGTCTGCTGAAGAAGATGTGTCCGAAACTCCACCTACAACTCTCGAAATGTCTCCCAACGACCGTAAGTTTATGGATAAATTGATTGAATTGATGGAGCAGAACATGGATAATGGAGAACTGGTGGTAGATGATTTGGTTCGGGAACTGGCTGTCAGCCGTTCTGTCTTCTTCAAGAAGCTGAAAACACTTACCGGATTGGCTCCGATTGAATTTATCAAAGAAATGCGTATCAAGCGGGCTACACAATTAATAGAAACCGGAGAATTTAATATGACCCAGATTTCGTATATGGTCGGCATTAATGATCCGCGTTATTTCAGTAAATGCTTTAAAGCACAGGTTGGAATGACGCCTACAGAGTATCGGGATAGAGTGGGGAGATAATAATAGGAAAGGAAAGAAATAGAAAGGGGGATGTTCAAAGCTCCCCTTTTATCGAAATCACCCTCACTACAACTATCTGTGGCGAGGGTGATTTTTTGTTTATGAGAGTTCCGATACATTTACCCTCATCTTGGTTATCCGAAATTATTTTTTAGGGTATAGATGATTCACAAGGCTGTTCATATACATTTCCAGGTTTGTATATTCCGGGCTTAATGTATATTTGGCTCCGTCTGAAGGATCATTGGGATTAAGGTTGTGTTTCTTTTCCCATTCATCGGGAATACCATCACCATCTGTATCAACAAGTGCTGTTTCTGATTTATATTCCGGCCATCCTCCTACATCAGACGGTTGGTCAATCATTCCATTCGTGCTTCCGTGAGAACCTTCGTAAGTATAAGTGCCTTTGAGAGTTTCATCTACGATGCGTTGGTCTATGGCGTCACGGCGATATGAAGCACCGGCAAACTCGAGAACATCTTTGTAGGCTTTCTTGGCAGGTTGCAAAGAAGTATGTTCGGCTATGTCAAATGCTTTTTTAGACAGTACTTCCTTTTCTGTGGCAAAGTCCTTTTTGATAACCAGTCCGTAAGAGTTATCCATATTCACTTTATAAAGAGCCTCTTTCTGCTTATCGGTCAGTTTGGGACAGGTAGGATCCATATAGTTACCTTTGAAATAGAATACACCATGAACACCTGCTTTATTGTTGTTTTTGCCATCATCGGCATACGCTGTAAACAAGCGTTTGAAAGAACCTTTTGTCGCACTGAAAGGTCCCGGTTTATAGTAGTTATTGATAAAGTTGTAGGAACCTCCTTCACCGGCATAAGCACCGTCACTGCCATAATTATAAATCACATTATTGAATAATTCCACTTTTTCATCTTCCGGACGACCCGTATAACGGCTTCCGCAAAGACGGGGTGTGCGGTTAGTGTGATGGGCGAGTAAGTTATGGTGAAAAGTAGCAGGTTGTCCACCCCAGATACCCCCATAACCATGTGCTCCCTTTTCGTGGATAGAATTGGCGAGACTTTCACTGATGATGCACCACTGAAGTGTGAAATTACGGTTATCATAGAATGTGGCACATTCGTCCGTACACCAACTCATGGAGCAGTGGTCTATGATAATGTTTTGGTGCGCTTTAGTACCATTCATTGAGTCGTCACCTTTTTGTTTGATGTCGACTCCATACGGGAACGGATGAAACGGACGATAACATTGTCTGCCTGAATAGAGAATGTATAGTTTTTCAGGCAAATGCCATCACCCGGAGCTGTCTGTCCTGCAATGGTCACATCACCATTGCTGAGTTTTAATGCTTTTTGTAATTCAATAATTCCGCTAACCGCAAAGATAATGGTGCGGGGACCTTTCTTGCTGATAGCCCAGCGAAGTGTCCCTTCCGAACCGTCGTCTGCCAGGGACGTAACAGTGTATACAGTACCTCCGGCACCACCGGTGGTATATTTTCCTGCTCCGTCGGCACCGGGGAAGGCGAGAACTTTGGAACGATCCGGGGTAGGATAGTCCTTTGATGTTTTTTCAACCGAAATGGCAGGTTGCATGGCTTGTCCCACTAGAGGAAAAGCCAATATCAAACTACAGATTGCTAATATATTCTTTTTCATTACTAATTTATCATTTGGGTTTGAATTTACTAAAATTATTCTATAACACTGCCACCTGTCGCACCATTTACCATGATTTCGTGCACCAGACTATTGAGATACATTTCCAGATTAGTGTACTTCCCGTTTTTGTCAATAGTCGTTTCTTTTCCATCAGCAGATTTCTTGGGATTCAAACCATATTCTTCTTCCCAGTAGTCGGGAATACCGTCACCGTCCGTATCTTTCACGTTTGCATTGGTTACAGATTTCAGAACATCGTAGGGATCACTTACTCCTAAGGCTGTGCAGACATCTTTCGGGTCGTTGATATATCCACTTTTGTTTTGTGAGTAGCCGGAAAGACCTTCCCATTTGCTGGCATCTCCCGTGCAACTTGCTTTTCTGTTTTTAACGTCGCTAATTATCAACTCGTCGACTTTATCACGATAGTTGCTGGCTCCTGCATAGCTCATCACACGTTCATAAGCCTCATCCGGCGTATGAGTTCTTACATTTCCTGTCTTAACTACCGGTGAACTTGATTTTATCTGGGTATGTTGGTTCCAAAGCTCCGTAGTTGCACAGTTTTTATTATCCATTTGTTCAAATACGCCTTTTGTCCAGTTATCATTGCTAACAGTCGTATTGCCTACCACTTTATTTCCGTCGATATAAAACTTCCCCCAAGTTTGAAGCCATTTTTTGTAAGCTTCGCCGGAGTAATTTTCCGGATATACATCCGGCTTGGCGATACGGTAAGCACGGTCTGCTTTACCGCTTTCATCGGTTCCGGGGCCTGGCTTGTAGTAGTTGTTAACGATATTCACGTGTTGCGCTTCACCACCGTAGCAGCCTTCGCCTCCCCAATTGTAGTAAACATTGTTGCGCATATCCACTCGCTCTCCATCGTTGTTGTTCAGTGCTAATGTAGTATATCGGGGACCAAGGCGTGGAACACGGCTTTCGCAATGGGCTATCAGGTTATGGTGGTAAGAGGCATAGTTTCCTCCCCAGTTACCGCCATATCCGTGAGAAGCGAATTTACCTGTGGCAGCATTGATCTTTACATCAGTCACACGTAAGGCTTGATAAGCTAAACACCATTGTACGGTAGAATTTTGCATACCATAGACAGAAAGACATTCATCGCTTCCCCAGCTTACTGAACAATGATCGATGATTACATTTTGTTTGTCACAACCTCCTAATCCGTCGCAGTCTACGTTAGAGTTTCCGGGGCGAAAACGGATGAAACGAATGATGATATTGCTGGAATTAATCGTAAATGGGTAATTGGCGATACAGATACCGCCCGGTGATGTTTGTCCGGCAATGGTCAGATCATCTTTCTGGGTTTTTAATTCCGATTTCAAATAGATGGTACCCGACACATCAAATACAATCGTTTTAGGACCGTCTTGTTTCATAGCCCAGCGCAGACTTCCGCTGATACTTCCACTGGTGTCGTCTTCAAGCTAGTCACATGATAAACTTTTCCTCCGCGTCCTCCGGTGGTATTGCGACCGTGCCTTCGGCGTATGGGAAAGCAAGAAGTTCTCCATAATCCAGTTGCTTGACATCAGAAGATGTCCCACCTGGATTATTTGTTCCTCCACCTGTATCATCTACAGGATCGTCGGAAGAGCATGAGGTACATAATCCTGCGATGCTGAATGCAATAGCTACATAAAATAGAGATATTTTCTGCTTCATTATCTTTTAACTGTTTGGGATATAGACGATTTATTTGTTGGGATACAACGTTTCTACCAGACTGTTGAGGTAAACCTCCAGATTGGTATACGTTTTACTTAGAGTATATTTGGCACCGTCGGCCTTACTTTTGGGGTTCAAACCGTTGGCAGTCTCCCATTCATCAGGGATGCCGTCGCCGTCGGTGTCTTTTGGACCGGTTTCCTTTTTATATTCCGGCCAGCCACCTACATCGCTGGCTTTATCAATGAGTCCCTTTTCACTGCCATTGCTGCCGTCTGCCGTATAATCTCCGTTGCGAACGTTGGCTATGATGCGTTTATCGACATCATCATATTTTAAGGAAGCACCGGCATACTTTAATACTGATTCATAAGCTTCTTTTGCCGATTGAGTGAATTCGGATGCATCTTCGGAAATAGTAAATTCGTTACTTGACTGAAGTGCTTTTTCTCCTCCATCGGGTAAAGGAACGGCTTCTGTTGCATTGGGGTGTAACCCTTGCCAGTTGTCATTGTTTACAGAAGTAAGCAGAGATTGATATTCGGCTTTCAATTCAGGACATGTGCCATCAAAATAGTTTCCTTTCAGATAAAAAGTACCCCATATACCTTTGGTGTTTTTATTTGTACCGTCATCACCGTTAGGTTGGAAGATACGGTTTACAATATTTTTCTTGGTATTGGTAACTGGTCCGGGCTTGTAGTAGTTGTTCACGAAATTATAGCTTCCTCCTTCTCCTGCATAGCCACCATTGGTCGGTCCCCAGTTATAGAAAACATTATTTCGTAAATCGAGTTTTTCATTTTCCGGTTTCCCTGTATAGCGGCTACCGCATAAACGTGGTGTACGGCTGCTGTGGTGGGCTAATAAATTGTGGTGGAATGTAGCGGGTGATCCTCCCCATATTCCTCCGTAACCGTGATTACCTTTGGTGTGTACCGAACGATTCAAACTTTCGCTGATGATACACCATTGCATGGTAAAGTTAGTGTTATCGTAGAAAGAAGCACATTCATCAGTGCTCCAACTCATCGAACAATGGTCAATGATAATATTTTTATGTTGCTTTCCCCACAATGCATCACCGCTGTCGGCTTCTGCTTCTGTTGTAAAGTTGTCCGATCCCATGCGGAAACGCATGAAACGGATGATTACGTTGTCCGCCTGTACGGATACGGGATGTCCTTTCAGGCAAATACCGTCACCCGGTGCACTCTGGCCGGCAATCGTTACATCTCCGTTGGTTATCCTCAAGGGGCTTTTCAGTTCTATCAATCCACTTACTGCAAATACGATCGTGCGCTTTCCCGTGCGATTTAATGCGTAGCGTAATGTTCCTTGTGTTGTCTTATCGTTGTCTTCAAGCGAAGTTACTATATATACATCTCCGCCTGCTCCGCCGGTAGTATAACGACCTGCACCGTAAGCACCCGGAAAGGCATAACGCGTTTCGGCAGGTGTCTCTTCTTCACCACCTTCGTTCTCATTACCACCGTTACCGGTATTCTGTCCCGGTGTTTCATCGGTGATACTTGGGTCTTCGCTGCTGCAAGCAACCGATAGGTTGATTACACAGAAGCACAATAATCCCATTTTAATAGATTTGAGCATACAAATTATCTTTTAAAAAAATAGAGTTCTTTGTCTCATACATTATATTTGCTGATGATGTGACAAAGAACTCTTTATTAAATCTTATTGGTTTTATTCGCTTACTGTACCGTACTGGCTTACAGTTTTCACTGTATAAATATTGCTTTCGTCAGTGTTGGTCAGTGTAACGGTAGTGTCTGTCGTTTGCCCTGCATAGTTACCATTCATAAAGATGAGGTAGCCGGCAGCACCGGATACTGCATCCCATGTCAGAGTGTTTCCCGACAGATTGACATTGGTAGGTGCTGCAAGGGGAGTTTCCATATACTCTTTCGGGTTCCAGCTGTCAATAGTTATTATATTCTCATATGTATATTTAGCAGCTTCGGATGCTGTTAGCACTGAACTAGTGAAGGAAACGTTTCCGGAGGTGATTGTTTTACTTTCCGCAATCATATTTCCATTCTTGTCGATAGTGTTATATTCAGCATATAGTGTAGGTACTTGTCCACCATATCCCCAGTGTGAATCTATAATATCCATTTTCAACTTGGTGTTGATCCAGACAGTTTTCGTGGTTGTGGCTTGGGAACGTCCGAATGAGAATTTTGTATCATCACCGTTTACCGTACAATCTTTTATAACATATCCGTATTTATCGCTTTCACTGGTACGCGAAGCAGTTATAACGCTACCACCGTCATTGCCTGTATTATAGAATGTACTGTTTTCGATAAGTACATCGCCACTTCCCCAGATATAATCTGTATGACCTTCAATCCATGAGTTATAAACGTATGCACGATGAGGGGTTGTATTGTTCCAATAACGGGTCCACCATGTATCCTGGTAGGAGACAAGCAAACAGTTATTCAAAGCAAAGCGGTCTTCACGGTTTATCAAGGCTTCTGCCTGTCCGTTTTTACCTAAACCACCAGTGTGACGATTTGAGAATGCACCATAAAGATTGATGATTGAAATATTTTCAGCATAAAAGTCTGTGGCTTCAATCAACACTACTGTGTTTGGTCTTCACTATATCCGGCTTTGCGGCTGGTGAATTTTCGTTGAAAATAGAATAAGGCCATGAGGTAGCATTACTTGAATCATCTACACGGTTTACTGCAAACTGGATTTTAACACCATCACGGCTCTCACCGATTAAATGAACAAATGGTTTATTCTTATTGATCCGGACACATTCATTATAAGTTCCGTTGGCAATGAAGATTTTATAAGGACTGGTAGGTGGGGTAGTGATGGCGTTGATTGCAGCCTGGAGAGTAGTGTAATCACCATTCCCTTTTGAATCAACAATTGCATCGAATACTTTTCCACCGCCCGAAATTTCAGATTTGGCAGTAAAGCTTAAAAAGAAGTCTTCGTCGTAAGCTCTTCCCTGCATATCCGTTAATGCTCCGGCAGGAACTTCGAAAGTACATTCTTTGTTTTCCATACCAGAGAAGGTATAACGTACTTTTCGTAGTTGATGGATACACGCACTACTCCTCCGTTGAAATAGATTTCTGTATCCGGAGCCTGACGCATAGCTTTGCTGAAAGTCAGTTCTACATATCCGCTCGGACCTACTACATCACCATCATTGATATTCTGTGAAATCAGAACAGGGATGCTTGTATCTTCTGCATCATCGTTGTCATTACAGGAAGCACCTGTAAGAATCAACAAGAACAGAAGTAAGTATTTACTTATTGTATTGATTGAATTTGTATTCATAATATCTGTTGCTTTTTAGAGAAGATTCTCCGTCAAGTAAATGCAAATTCCAGACTTGACGGAAAACCTTGTAGTTTTATTTAGTTATTTGTTCCAACGTTGGTCACCGACTCTGTATTCTTCAGGAACATCTGCTCCAAAAGTCAAATCTTCACTTGAACCATTAGGGAATAGCTGATCGGAAGTCAGAGGAAGACTAGTATAGTCTTTTCCCCAGTCGGGTGTAACAAATGAAAAGTCAGAAGCCTTATACAAGCCGTTTACGTTCAGGGTTGTAGCTACGGAACTTGTGTTGTAGAAAGGTTTAACTCCACCTTTGGCAAACAGGGTGTTTGATATAGTTATTGTCATGTCTTTTGTATCTCTGCAGAAAGCATCACTTGCTGACATATCATAGAATGTACAATCTTTGATTGTTATTGTACCGGGTTGTCCTGACTTGTGTCTTATGAATTGAGACGCAGAAGCTCCCTTGGATACAATAATAGAAGTGTTGGAAACCACTAAATTGAGAGTTGTTAATGTTACCTTGTCAGAAAGAAGTAATCCATAATGATTGGATGTTGCTGCTCTTCCCAATCCTTTGATGATACAGTCGTCAATAGTAACAGACATAGCATTACTTGTACTTGCATTCATACGAACGATACCACGGATATTGGTAATTGTACACGAGGTAACTTCTATTTCTTTGATGCAACCTGAAGCACCGTTTTGATAAATAAGGGTTGTATTTCCTTCATCGGTAATATTCAGATTATGGAATTCTACTTTATCACATATTCCGCTGGCACCTATGCCTTTTTTAATAGTCATATTAACCTGTCCGTCTTGACTGTCACCCCAGAAAATAAGGTGAGTCACGCCAGCAGCAATGCTTTCTTTTTCTTGTGCAAATCCTTCTGTTCCGGAAACATTGATTAATACTTTTCCTGAAAGATTATCCCAGTTGGCAAGGGCATCTTCCCATGTCATTTCAGTATACCCCGTCGGTTTACCTTTCTTAGTTGTAAAGGTGATACGAGAACATATAGAGCCGTTTGCGAAAGCATAAGCCGTATATTCCGTACTGGAAGCCAAACCTGTGATTGCCACCTTATGTGCAGCAATATCTGCTGGTGATAATTGGGTTCCTGATTCAGGTACTCCTTCGGTAGAAAGAACACAAGCATATTCATCTACATCCACCGTTTCTTCCCATGAGAATACAGCTGAATTTGCTGTTATATCACTGATGGTAGATTCGATTTCCAAACCAGGGATGGTAACAGTCTGTGAACCACGCGGATTATTTCCATTATAAATAGTAATCGTGTATTCAGTGAATGACTTCAAATTTTCAACCCATGCTTCACCTGCGGCAGCTTCTGTTGACGAAATAACACGTGAAGTTGCTTCTGTGGCACCCGTTTCCATGATTTCGAAATGATCGACTGCTAATCCGGCTTCCCATGACATACGTACTTTTCCTTGACCTTCAGGTAAGTCTTCAGTAGTTGGAATATTTAGGATAGCTTCTTCCTTAACTGAAGCAAAAGTCTTTTTATAATTTACCCAACGAGATTCCTTCTCTCCGGAAATAGACTTGATACGCATATAATAAGTCGTATTTACCGCCAGATTATCCATTGTGTAAGGTGACTGCTTGATCCGGTTGGCAGGATCATTTCCATAAACGATATTTCCATTTTCTTCTGATCCATTGGAGTTTCGTCAGTCATCTCGTTAGGACTAATCTCGATAATGTAATAGTCGGTATTGGATGTTGAGCTCCAAGTTACTACCGCTCTGGCTACTTTACTGTCTGTTTCTACACTGATTCCGTTTTCATCAGTTCCGAAAGGACGGCTATAGGAAGAGTCAATATCCCAATCACTTTTCTCTGTACACGAAGATACAGCCAAAGAGGTCAGGAGCATGAAAGCTCCCATTCCCAATATATTTTTTATATTCTTCATCATTTTACGATTTTAAGATTAATCCGAATAACCATAAGAGTTATGTAATTTACCGTTTGAGGTAGAGATGGTTGTAGAAGCTATCGGCAATAAATAACGATTCTTCACAGCCTTGTTCAATCCGCCAGAAATACTAGGCAAGTTTACTTTCAGATTCTTTTGCTCCTTGTCACTGGTTTCAGCTCCGAAAAAGCTCTTGTTTTCATATTCTCCACCTACTTTAGCTCCAAATACGAGAGAAGTCATATCGATATACATCGGATTGTCCGTGCGATATTTATAGTTCACATACTGTGGATATGTACCATTATACACTGCATTTGTATATTCGTTTTTGAATTCGTCTATTTTTTCGCTCAACAGGTTCCAACGGATTAGGTCGAACTTACGAACACCTTCTCCTGCCAGTTCCCATGCATTTTCGTCAACAATTGCATCGAAGAAGTCTTTTCCCATTAGAGCAGTCCATGCAGCATCACGTTTGGTTGCATCGGTGAAAGCACGGTCGTGTACTTCTTTCAGGGCTGCTGTGGCTGTTAATGTACAACCTTCGGCTGTTGCACCCTTACCATAAAGTTCGTTCACAACTTCGGCATACATCAGCAATACTTGCGGATAACGCATTTTCACTACGTTGATACCGGAACAAACTTTCTGATCGCTGGCCAATACAGCTGCGTACCATTCAGAGTTTTCCATCATCTTACGATAATCCCATTTTCCACAATAAAGACCGAAAGGAGCATTTCCTAACATATATTCTTTAAATACTTTGGTGTTTTTGTCTGTAGAAGTTGTGAAATAGCACAAGTCAGATCGCGGCGGATATCTCCTTCGCCAAATGACAGATAATAAGGAGCAGTCAGTTTCAACTTACCGGATGAGTTACCTTTCGGACCAAATAGGGAACTGGCACCGTTTATACGATATCCGATAGTATATCCCAGCTCACCACTTTTGTTTAGTCCCATTGGAATCTCGAACAGGTTTTCTTGATAAGTCTGATCTAGTTGTCCGATATTTATTAAACGCCAGTATTCTTCTACAGAAGGATTCAGTTTATGTTTTCCTGAACTGACAACAGCTGCCAGATGTTTTTCGGCCAATTCGAATAGTTCTCTACGTTTGGTATCGCTGCAACGTTGAGTAGGATAAGTAGCGTCACTGTTATCTCCGGTGATATATCCGTCTTTAGCTTGTTCGCGGATAGCATATCCGGCACGTGTCATTGCAATGTTAGCCAAGAGAGCGTGAGCATAGCCTTTGCTTACATGTTCGGTTGTATAACCGTCTTCACCAGCCCAAGGTAAATATCCGATAGCTTCCTCGAGTTCAATTATCAATTCATCCATGATATCGTCACGATCTGCCTTTCCAATGTAAACATTAGACAGGTCGCTGTTGGAAGATTCTGTTTTGAAAGGAATATCACCGAACAAGCGGATCAGATCGAAATAAATCATCGCACGCAATGTCATCGCTTCTGCACGGAATCTCATCATGCTGGTACGGGTTGCTCCTGCTTGTTGTATCAGTTGGCTATTGTTTATACCATCTACTACCAGATTCGCATTCTCGATTACTCCGTACATGGCATCCCATACTTTGGAAAGTTGTGACCATCCCGGATTAGCGTTGTAGTTCATATTACCACGTTCGCTGGACGTGTTGCTTGCATCCGTACCCAAACCGTCAATCAGTTCACAGTCGGTATTGGTTCCGGCAATGATAGGTAGGAAGTTAGAATAAGTCTGGTCTTGCGTCAGGCTGCCGTAAACTTTATTAAGTGCCAATTCTGTATAATAGGCATTATTAAAAGTTGATTCATTATCCAATTCAGACGGTGAGGTCTGATTCAGGAAGTCCGAACAGGAAGACAGGGCAATTAACCCCAGCCCCAGGAATAATGTCTTATATATTTTCATACGATCAATCTGTTTAATGTTTTAATTAGAATGTAACGTTAATACCACCACAAATGTGCGGCTCTTAGGATAAGCGGCGTAATCTATACCCGGAGTCATCGCATTTTTCTTACTGCTTGTATCGACTTCAGGGTCTGCTCCGCTGTAGTTAGTCCAACAGAACAGGTTATATCCTGTCAGATAGATTCTCACATTCTGCATAAACGCTCTCCTTACAATTGTTTTCGGAAGAGAGTATCCGATAGTAATGTTATTCAAACGCAGGAATGAGGCTTTTTCTACTGCATAATCAGTCAGCTGCATGGTAGTAGCGCTGGCCGGATTGTACATATTGGCGTTAGCGTTTATTTCATTCAGACGTAATCCTGCTGTTGTCATGTCTCCATAGGTATTGAGGACATCTGTAGAGCTGGACGACAGGTTCAAACCAGTTTCCGGATCAATCCATGTGTAACGGTTAGACAATCTGAAATCATTGTTTAAGTTATAACCGGTTCTTGAACCTGAACGGAAAGAAGCTGCCAGTTTTGTTCCATTGACAATTACATTTCCGAGAGAGTAGTTAAAGAATACATTGAAATCGAAATTACCTACACGACCATCGAATCCAAAACCTCCGGTTGTAGGAGCGATAGTGTTACCCAAACGTTGTTTGAGAGGGTTACCATCTTTATCACATTCCAGTTTCAAACCACCCGGATAGTATTTACCACCGGTGATAGTAGGACTGTTATCTTGCATTCCGTCTTTTAATCCCCATTCGCTACCTGCAAACCAGTTCGCCGGTAGGGTTGGTGACAGGATCATATACAGTATAATAACCGTTTGTCTTATATCCCCAAACTTCACCCAAACGTCCGCCTTTCTCTACGCGGAAGTCTTCGTATTTGGCCATTGTACTACCTGACCAGTTACTACTTTGCCAGGGAGAGTCTGTATTCAGTTTATCAATGCGGTTGCGGTTGTAAGCAATGTTGGCATTGAAGTTCAAAGAGAAATTCTTTTTATCAAATAAAACAGCACTAACAGACAATTCTACACCTTTATTGGATGTCTGTCCGAAGTTCTTGTACTGATAGTTATATCCGGAGAGAGAAGGAATTTCAGTACGCATCAATAAGTCTCTGGTTGTATTCCAGTAAAAGTCGATAGCACCGGAGATACGATTGTTCCAGAATCCATAGTCAATACCGATGTTACGGGTGACTGTTGTTTCCCACTTCAAATCGGGGTTGTATAAGTTCGTTCCATGTTCCAACATGGTAGTGCTTTCTCCGTTGAAGAAAGGATTGCGTGCATCATTACCTCCCAAAGAGTAAGTGGTGGAAAGCAAACCGGAATTGATACGGTTGTTACCGGCAGTACCGAAGCTTAAACGTAGTTTCAAAGCTGACAGCCAGTCTTGAGTGTTACTCATGAAAGCCTCGTCAGAGATACGCCATGCCAAAGCTGCTGACGGGAAAACACCCCAACGATTTCCGGAACCGAACTTGCTCGAACCGTCTGCACGTACTGTAACAGCAAGCAAGTATTTATCCATCATAGTATAGTTCACACGACCAAAGAATGATAATATGTTTTCTTTTGCAGCAATGGTAGATTGGTTGGCTAAAGCTTTGCCCGAACCCATATTTGCTTTCATATCATCGAAATTCATAGTAACAGGGAAAGCTACAGATACATTTTCTATTGATTTCCTTTGGCTGCTGCTTACTTCATGTCCGATCAATACATTGAGTTTATCACGACCTTTGAACAGTTTTTTGTTATCATAGGTCAATGTGTTGGCATTACGCCAGCTCATCGTCTTTTCTCTCAACAGGTAGGCTTGTGGCTGACCGTTATATCCATATTTAGAATTAGATACTGCATCTACTCCCCAATACTGTTCTGTATCGTCAAACTTCCATCCATATCCGAATTCGGAACGGAATGTCCAGTTCTTGAATGGTTTCCAGTTTAAACCTACATTGTAGTTCTGGTTGAAAGTATTGCGGGTTTTATCCGTTGCAAGCAGACGTTCCAATGGAGATTTCTGTTGTGCCGAACTGTTTTCTTCGTCGTCATCACTGTATTTAAGTGAATCAACCGGACGGAATACGGTAGCATTAGCACAGTTGAATTGGCAGCATTGGATTCATTGGTATCAGCACCACCACCTAAACCGTCAATGGTAGAGTAACTTAACCGGGCGTTAAAGTCCAGTGTCATCCATTTATTCAGTTCTGATTTAATTTTTGCATTTACATTTGTCTTTTTTGAAGCCGGAATTAAGCATGATACTTTTTTCTTCATTATGGGCATAGCTGACACTATAAGTCATTTGCTTGGTTCCGCCACTTACATTAATGTTATATTGTTGCTGGTTTCCAGTACGTCCGAACATCTCGTCTTGGTAATCGGTACCATCAATAGAACGCCAAATATCCATATCGGCAAAGTTCCATAATCCAGAGAACCGATTTCACGCTGATAAGCAACGAAATCGTAAGGACTCAAGACTTCAGTCAGTTTGGTTACCTGTTTAAAACCGAAAGAAGCACCGAAGTCTACTTGCGTTTTACCTTCTTTTCCGCTCTTGGTAGTAATGATGATTACACCATTTGCACCACGGGCACCATAAATGGCTGTGGAAGAAGCATCTTTCAATACGTCGATGCTTTGAATTTCCGAGGGAGCGATATCACTAATGCTTGAAACAGGGAAACCGTCTACAATATATAAAGGAGAGTTATCCTGTGATAGTGAACCACCACCGCGAACACGGATCTTTATATCTGCATCGGGAGAACCTTCAGTAGTAGTAACACTAACTCCGGCAAGTTTACCGGTAAGGGCTTCAGATGCACTTGCTACTGGTATAGCAGCTAAGTCTTTGGCACTAACAGAGGCTACAGAACCGGTTAAATCTCTTTTATTGACCGTACCGTAACCAATTACTACGACTTCGTCCAAAGCTTTCGAGTCGTCGACCATTTGTACATTAATTGTTTTTCTACCTTGAACGGCTACTTCTTGAGTTTTCATACCTATGTATGAAATAACCAATGTTTTTTTGCCATCAACTTTAATAGAAAAATTACCATCTAAATCTGTAATCGTACCATTGGTAGTATTACCTTTTTCTACAACAGAGGCTCCAATAACAGGCTCTCCGCTGGTGTCTTTCACGTTACCTTTTACGGTAATCGTTTGCGCAGATACGCTAAGCGATATTGCTGAAAATAGTATTAGCAATAAGGAGCGCATGTTTTTCACTTTGTTAGACATTCTTTGCATGTTTATTAATTAATGGTTGTTGTTTGATATTTCATAAAAAATCCCGATGAGAGTTCATTCATCGCTACAAAAGTATGAGAATGAAGATATAGTGATGTGCAATATTTGTTTTTCACCTCGTATTTTTTGTTTTTTAGTTTGTTGCGAGGTGTAGTTATTAGCTTTGAAGGGTGTTATTTGTGTTCTAAAGGCCGGCAAATATACGAATCAGAGATTTATAAATTGATTTTTTCACCGGTTTTTATCCGGCATTCATCGGAATTTATACCGTAAATCAACTGAAAAGCCTGTGGAAGCATAGGGAAATGATGTATCTTTGAACCATTAATCAATTAATAATAGAAACAATGGAAGAGAAACAAAATTTTCCCCGTGCTACAGGCTTTTCCGGTAAAATACTGATAGCTTTGCTTTTTATCCTTTCCGGGATTCTACTGTTTGCCCGTAATATGGGATGGATAACTTCAGAAGTATTTGATTTGATCGTATCCTGGCATTCACTCCTTATATTATTAGGTATATATGCAATGATTCGCCGCCATTTCATCGGTGGAATCATCCTTTTTCTGGCGGGTGTCTATTTTCTGATAGGAGGACTTTCCTGGTTACCGGAAAATTCACAGGCAATGGTGTGGCCCCTCGCTCTGATAATAGCAGGTGTTTTATTTATCTTCAAACCCGGCAGAAATAAGAGGCGCAATGGCTCGTCAGCATACAATGGAACATCGTCGGCAATGGATGAAGATGCATCAGGGTAGACCCGGCATGAACTTTGAGAGTGAGCAACAACAATCGGAATCAGTAGATGGCTTTTTGCGTTCGGAGAATGTCTGGGGAGCTGCACGTCACGTAGTACTTGATGAGTTGTTTAAAGGAGCTATGATTCGTACCTCTTTCGGGGGGACGACTATTGATCTTCGCCATACCCATATTGCACCGGGAGAAACCTATATTGATTTGGATTGCAGTTGGGGAGGAGTCGAGATTTATGTCCCGTCGGATTGGACAGTCGTCTTCAAATGCAATGCTTTCTTTGGAGGATGTGATGACAAACGCTGGCAAAATGGGAATGTAAACAAGGAGAATATATTGGTCATTCGTGGAACGCTTTCTTTCGGAGGCTTGGAAGTTAAAGACTAGCGTATGAAACCACATCCGATAATAGATTATCCATTCCGCTGGATTCCGATGCTGGTGCTGGCGTTGATTCTGGTTGCGACACAGGTGGTTTTAGTCTGTGGATATACCGGAAACGACTATCTTCCTGCTCTGGTAGATGGAGTGGCAACAATTGGTTGGCTGGCAGCCATAGCCTATTTGGCCTGGTTTGTGGTCGGTCTTGTTTCGTTGTTCCAGACGGATATAATCATGATAATCGTTGGAAGCCTGTTATGGCTGGCGGGTAGTTTTATGATCTGTGATATCATGGTGAGGATTGTAGGCATATCCTATATTCCTTTTGCGCAGACCATACCTTTCCGGTTATTGTTCGGACTGCCAACCTTGATTGCCATTACTTTATGGTATCGCCTGATTGTAACTAAAGAAGAAGTACAGAATCAGGAACTGGATAAAGAATTGGCTGCACATCAGCTAACTGTGACCGAACAACAAGGAGAACCACAGACAGAATTAATAGATCGCATTACGGTGAAAGACGGTTCCCGCATTCATCTGGTAAAGACAGACGAACTGATCTACATACAAGCCTGTGGAGATTATGTAATGTTGATAACCCCTACCGGAGAATATCTGAAAGAACAAACTATGAAATATTTTGAGACCCATCTGTCTCCTGATACTTTTGTGCGTGTGCATCGTTCTACGATTGTCAACGTAACACAAATTTCGCGGGTCGAGCTTTTTGGAAAAGAAACTTATCAGTTGTTATTGAAGACTGGCGTGAAACTTAAAGTAAGTCTTTCCGGTTACCGGTTATTAAAAGAGCGGCTGGGGATCTAAAATTTGTTCAATCTTATCATAAAAACTGATTTTTCCCCCATATCGGTCAAAAAATGAATGTCAGAATGAAAAGCTTCCACTACTTTTGTTTCCATCATCTAATAATGTGAATAAGGAAATGAAAAGAAAATTAGTTTATGTTTGTCTGCTGGCAATGGTTGCGGGAGGAATGATGTCCTTTTCCTATGACATACCCGAAAAACAGGAGACAGGCGGCCGGGAAGATCGAGTGATCTCTTTTCCCGGAGCTGAAGGACACGGTAGATACACGACAGGCGGCCGTGGTGGTAAAGTGTATCATGTGACTTCTTTGGAAGACGATGGTTCGCAGGGGACTTTACGTTGGGCTTTGAAACAAAATGGACCTAAAACGATTGTCTTTGATGTGGCAGGTACGATTCATCTGAAATCGGAATTACGAACAGGGAAAGATCATCTCACCATTGCAGGACAGACTTCTCCCGGAGGAATCTGTCTGGCTGATTATGGCTTTTCTATTAATTCTAATAATGTAATTATCCGTTTTCTTCGTTTCCGCCCCGGAGAAGCCAGTGGGAAAGAACCCGATGGGTTGGGCGGCTGTGATAAGAAAGATATTATGGTAGACCATTGCTCTGTCAGTTGGAGTGTAGATGAATGTCTTTCCGTTTATGGTATGGAAAACTCTACGGTACAATGGTGTATTGGCTCTGAAGCATTAAGAAAAGCGACTCATGTAAAAGGGGCACATGGATATGGAGGCAATTGGGGAGGACATAAAGCTTCTTATCACCATAACCTGATCGCTCACTGTGAGAGTCGCGTGCCTCGTCTGGGCCCTCGTCCTTCTACATTAGCTCTTGGCGAATGTGTTGATATCCGGAATAATGTTTTCTACAACTGGGCTGGAAACGGCTGCTATGGCGGGGAAGATCAGCATGTCAATATCGTCAATAACTATTATAAACCGGGACCGGCAACAAAACAGGCTTCCAAACAGGTGCAATATCGTATTGCCAAAGTCGGAGTTTATCCGCAAGCTTATGTTTACGTTGATGGAGAACCCAAAAAGAACTTGGCTTTTCAACCTTACCTGCAGAAATGGGGAACTTTCTATATTGATGGAAATAAGATAGAAGGTAACAACAAAGTTACTGCCGATAACTGGACGGACGGAGTCTATGCCCAGTTGAAGAATGATGAAAAAGTAGATTTCCTCTGGACAGAAGATGCCAAAGAATCTATCCGTCTGAAAGAACCTCTTGATTTTGGAGTAATCACTACTTATTCGGCTGACAAGGCTTATGAACAGGTGATGAATTATGCAGGTTGCTGTAATTATCGTGATGAAGTAGACAAACGTATTATTTCCGACACCCGGAAAGGAACGGCAACTTTCACCGGAGAAGGAAATAAACCCGGATTTATCAATAGCCCCAAAGACACAGGCGATTCTCCCTGGCCGGAATTATCAATAGCAGGTCTTTCGGCACCGGTAGATTCTGACGGTGATGGCATACCTGATGAGTGGGAAATAAAAACGGACTTGATCCGAATAATCCCGTAGATGGAAATACAAAAACGAAAGATCCGAATGGACAATATACGAATCTTGAGGTATATTTGAATAGTTTGGTGCAACATATAGTCGATGCACAGAACAAATAGGTAATCAGCAATTCCCCGTTCAATGCGGAGAATTTAGATGATATGCCCTTCAGGTGTTTTATGATAACATTTGAAGGGCATATCTTTTTTGTGCATGGCTATACCAGAGGGGCACTTTTTTACCCCAGTCCGTTTTATCTCCTTTTCTACTAAATCTTACTCTATCTTCTCTTGCTTAATCCTCAATTTTGCACTGGTGAAAGAACAAAAAAATCACTCTAGCGAAAAACATCATTAATGTAC
>ENA-OQIG01000359-OQIG01000359.1-human-gut-metagenome-genome-assembly--contig:-NODE-359-length-27111-cov-5.131263_pt1 | contig 27111 bp, 31 predicted proteins | sample MGYA00242576_ERZ504741 | MGnify/ENA primary metagenome ERZ504741 (study PRJEB26092, sample SAMD00036436) | human gut metagenome | host: Homo sapiens | study: EMG produced TPA metagenomics assembly of... | reverse complement strand
AGAAAAAAAGAAAGCGCAAGTATCAATTTAATTCCGAACCGGTATTCCTGGTTGCCACCCAACCTGCTAAGACTGCATATTCTTATTTCCAGACTTCGAGTGTGGGACTGGAGTGAAGAAGAGATCGGGCAACGACAATCCGCCTATGGTAAAAATGAAATCTCACGAGAGCAAAAGAAGAATCCACTCGTACTTTTCATCCGTACGTTCATCAATCCGTTTATCGGTGTGTTGACGGCGCTGGCTGTCATCTCTCTGGTCATTGATGTAGTAATGGCCCGTCCTGAAGACCGTGAGTGGACGGCTGTTCTGATTATTATCTCGATGGTAGTTTGCAGTGCCATTCTCCGCTTCTGGCAGGAGTGGAAAGCAAGTGAAGCTACTGACTCATTGATGAAGATGGTCAAAAATACCTGTTTCGTAAAGCGGTTTTCGGGAAGTGAGGAGGTTGATATTACGGAATTGGTACCGGGTGATGTTGTTTGCCTTGCTGCCGGTGACATGATTCCGGCAGACATCCGCATCATTGAATCGAAGGATCTGTTTGTCAGCCAGGCATCACTTACCGGTGAGTCCGATCCAGTAGAGAAATTTCCTGAAATAAACGGTAGGAGACACAGTCACGGAAGCGTCATCGAGCTTGACAATATCTGCTACATGGGTTCTACTGTTATCAGCGGATCTGCCAAAGGAATCGTTTTCGGGACGGGTAACGATACCTATCTCGGAACGATAGCCCGAAGTTTAGTGGGTGAACGTGCGACTACCGCTTTCGACAAGGGAATCAGTAAGGTCAGTTTCTTACTGATACGCTTTATGCTGGTGATGGTTCCATTCGTCTTCTTTGTCAACGGTTTCACAAAAGGCGATTGGTTCGAGGCATTCATATTTGCCTTATCGGTGGCTGTGGGATTGACTCCTGAGATGCTTCCGATGATAGTCACAGCAAACCTCTCGAAAGGTGCTGTATCAATGTCGAAGAAAAAAACGGTCGTGAAGAATCTCAATGCCATCCAGAACTTCGGGGCCATGAACATTCTTTGTACCGACAAGACCGGTACGCTGACCTGCGATAAAATCGTATTGGAGAAGTATATCAATGCGGACGGCAGCGATGATCATTCCCGAAGGATATTGCGCCACGCATTCCTTAACAGTTACTTTCAGACAGGTCTCAAGAACCTGATGGACAAAGCTATCCTTGCCCACGTACGCGAAGAAAATCTGGAACATCTGATGGAAGGTTACACGAAGATAGATGAGATACCGTTTGATTTCAGTCGACGTCGGATGTCGGTAGTTATTGAAGATCAGCAGGGAAAAAGGCAAATCATCACGAAGGGAGCTGTGGAGGAGATGCTGAATATTTGCTCTCATGCCGAGTTCAACGGTCAGGTATATGAATTGACCGATAAACTCAGAAGTAAGGCAAAGAGAATCAGTGATGATATGAATCGTAACGGGATGCGGGTACTTGCCATCGCACAAAAAAGCTTTATCAGCAAGGCACGGGACTTTGCCGTCACCGACGAGGACGAGATGGTACTTATTGGTTACCTGGCGTTTCTTGATCCCCCAAGCCCTCTTCTGCCGAGCTATCCGCCAATTGCGCGAATATGGTATCGAGGTTAAGATACTTCCGGTGATAATGATGTAATCGTGAACGCCATTGCCCGGCAGATAGGCATTGATACGTGCCATTCGGTAACAGGGGTTGAGCTTGAAGGCAAGGACGGGGAAGAATTACGTGAAATAGTGGGACAAGCCACTCTCTTTTCCAGCTGACGCCTTTGCAGAAGAGCGAGATAATCATGATTCTTCAGCAAAATGGCAACACGGTAGGATTTTTGGGTGACGGGGTGAATGATGCCGGAGCATTGAGCAGTCGGACATTGGTATTTCCGTAGATTCTGCCGTGGACATTGCGAAGGAGAGTGCCGATATCATTCTTTTGGACAAAGATTTGAGTGTGCTCAAAGAGGGTGTCTTGGAAGGGCGTAAGACCTTTGGCAATATCACCAAATACATAAAGATGACCGCCAGTTCCAATTTCGGCAATATGTTCAGTGTGATGTTTGCCAGTGCATTTCTGCCGTTTCTGCCCATGTTGCCGATACATCTGCTCATTCAGAACCTTTTGTATGATATCTCGCAAACTACCATTCCGTTTGACCGGATGGATGCCGAGTTTCTGAAGCAACCCCAGAAGTGGGACGCATCCGATCTGAGTCGGTTTATGATTTACATCGGGCCGATAAGTTCCGTTTTCGATATTGCCACCTATTGTTTGATGTGGTACGTGTTTGCCTGTAATTCACCTGAGCACCAGACTCTCTTTCAGTCCGGTTGGTTTGTCGAGGGATTATTGTCACAGACATTGATCGTACATATGATCAGGACTCGTAAGATACCGTTTTTTCAGAGTCGTGCCACCTGGCCGGTGCTGGGGTTGACCTTCCTGATCATGGCAATGGGCATAGCTATTCCTTTCACATCGTTTGGCCTGTCGATAGGACTTGAACCGTTACCGTTGAGTTACTTCCCCTGGCTGGTGCTTATCTTGGTATCCTACTGTGTTCTTACACAATTTATGAAGAGCTGGTATATTCGAAGATTTTCGAAATGGTTATAAAGACGGGGAAGAAGTAGGCTGAATCGAACTCTATTTACTGACTGAATTACAAGAATGGGAAATTATGAATTATATTGCAATAGTCTGTTGGATGCTTTTCGGGAGCATCCTCCGCCTTTGCGCCCAGACGTGTGGCGCCACTTATATTACCGAGTTCCAATATGATCTGAAGAAGAGGACGAACTGGTGCAACCTGTTAAGATTGGACGCATACGTGCCCATCGGTACGAAGGGAATCTTGGAGTTTGCTTCGATACACGTATATAAGACGCGTCCGGAACGGATCATTAATGACCTGCAAACCTTCTCGAATATTGAAGAGGATAATTTACCTTGTGCCATTGCTGTGCTGGGATATACCCGGCTTATCGGAAATATCACTTTGTTTGCCGGGATTCGCAATCTGAATGAAGATTATTTCACAACTCCTTGTATGTCACTGTTTACAAACAGTTCGTGCGGGATATTCCCTACTTTGTCCGCTAACTATCCAATAGCCAATTATCCTCTGGCTGCATTATGTCTCGATTATAAGATGACGCTGGGCCGGTTCGGTATTGAAAGTAGTCTGTACAACGGTAAAGGGTACAACGGATGGAGTAAAGGTAAACATCCGTTCACATTCAATCCCCGCAAGGACGGAGTATTCAGTATAACGGAAATTAATTATCAAACAGAATATGGAAAGTGTTTTGGCGGTTTCTCTCTACATACTAACGGTGATATGCCTGATGTGGCTGGAGAGTGGAAGACCCGGGAAAGGGAAAAGAAAGTCTCCCCGAAGATGATGTTTGCCTGGTGGGGGTATGCAGAACGAAAGTTATGGAGTAGAGTTCGTCAGGAGGTAAACCTGTTAGTACAATACACCCGTACTTCTTCTGTGTTCAGTGAATGCAGAAATTATATGGGAGCAGGTGTGACGTGGATTTATGTTCCGGGTGGTCAGAAGCGGCATGAGGCGGGCTTGTTCCTGTCTGCCGCTCAGTTCAAATCGTGTAATGAAGTTGCTGGAGAAGTGACATATCGTTATTCGTTTAATCGGGATACATATATACAGCCGGCAATACATCTGATAAAGAATGGAGGAGGGCTTCATTGAAGTTTTTCTGATAAGGATGGGGTATATATTGAATGGTGGAAGAGTCAGATAGTTGATGCGGGGAAACGATGTAAATGGTATCGGAGGGAAAAGAGTGGACCGGGATTTTAGGTTCAGCGATTTTTAGGGCGGGAGAGGAGATATGCTGTCAGATTTAGATTGGGTGATAAAAAGATTCTGAATGATAATTTTCTAAAAAGAGAGAAATAGAAACTCTCTAAACAAAAAATGCATATATTTGTCTGATAAGTAACCATAAAAACACAAAAACATGAAAACTCGGGCATTACGAAGCTATCTATGCTTTACTTTACTGGCTACAGCCTTTCTGCTGGGACTGGCCGGCTGTGATAAGGAGGAATCCGAACCGTTAAGAATTGGAGACGATTCATTTAATAATATTGAAAATGGTGTCTGGACTGCTTATTATCCGAATACAAATCAGACGTCTATCACCATTTATGGAGGAGTAAAACCCTATACCGTAAGTAGCAATTCTGATATCCTCAAAGTGAGTATGGATAAGCTTTCGGATGCTTTCAACTACGAAACACTGGGCGTTGGTGATGCGGAAGTGACTATTACCGATGCGAAAGGTGAATCCGTCGGTTTAAAAGTGAAAATAGATTATCGGTCTGATAAAATGAAGATCGTTAAGCTGGATGCTTATGTGAAAGGCGATAAGATGACGGTGGCTGCACAAAAGGAACTGAAAGAAAAAGCCTTGGCTTCCATTCCTGTAAAAGCAGGAGGCGGTTATCAGTTTATATATACAAAGGATCAAGGGGGAATTGTATATGTCTATCCGGATAAATACGGTGAGAAATATAAAGAAGGGACTTTCACCCGTAGTTCTCTTGCGGTTGGGAATAGTTCATATCGGAAATATGAAATAAAGTTGGATGGTATGGAAAGGACATATATTGTTCAGAGATATTATCCGTCGAAGACACGAAGTGTGGCTATGGTGCCTTATGGCTTTTATGAGGATCTCCTGGATCAGTTTACAGATGACTATCCCGAAGTGGAAAGTGTATACACCATGCAGGTTGTCAGTGCGGTTTTCTGATCTTGAATGTATGAGAGAACCGGCCTGATAAGCAGCGGGAAGAAGGCTATGATCTAAAAGTCGGGCCCACTCTCGGTTGGTTAGTGCCGGAAGCTGCTCGGTATCTGTAATAAAGGTTTCGGCCAGTTTGCGCTTTTCTTCTTGCAGTTGTATAATTTTCTCCTCTATGCTGCCTTGAGTGATAAAACGGTAAGCAATCACCTGATTGTTTTGTCCGATACGGTGGGCGCGGGCGATGGCCTGTGATTCGGCTGCCGGGTTCCACCAAGGATCGATAATGAATACATAGTCTGCCTGTGTCAGGTTGAGGCCTACACCTCCGGCTTTGAGTGAGATAAGAAAAGCCTGTATCTTGGGGTCACGGTTAAAGCGTGCTATTTCTTCCGGACGATTGGTTGAAGAGCCTGTCAGGAAGGCGTAATCCCATTTGCGTTTACGAAATTCACCGGCAACTAATTCCAGGTGTTTAACGAAAGAAGAGAAGATCAGAACTTTATGTCCTTCGCTGCGGAGCGTTTCGAAGGTTTCTATAATCTGATATAATTTACCCGAATCACCGATGAAATCGGGTAAAACCAATTGCGGATGACAGGAGAGTTGTCTTAGATGGAGGATTCCATTGAGTACCGTGAAAGATTGTTGTCCCTTCTCTGCAGTCTGTTCCAGTAAGATGTTCCGAAGGCTGTTCTTTTCATGTTGATAGAGTTCGTTTTGTCTTTCTGTCATATCGCAATAAACTACTTCTTCGGTTAATGATGGCAGTTCCGGGGTTACTTCCTGCTTACTTCTGCGTAGGATGAATGGTGTGATGAGCTGACGTAAGCGATCCTTCATTCGTTCGTCTCCTTGCCGGATGGCATTGATAAAATGCTTGCTGAAAGTGGTTTCATTTCCTAAAAGTTCGGGTTGAAGAAAATGAAATTGTGCCCAAAGGTCTTTCAGTGAATTTTCGATGGGAGTTCCTGTCAGGATCAGCCTGTGTTTGCTGCGTAGCTGTATGGCCGAACGAAACGTGAGGGATTCGCTGTTTTTAATGTTTTGACTCTCGTCAAGGACAATGCATTCGAATGTATATTGGCTTAAGGTTGCTATGTTGTTACGCATCGTACCATAAGTAGTGAAAATCAAATGATAACGGTCGAAATATTTTTTCAATCGGGTAATTTCGTTGGGTGAACTTCCATTGTATTCCATCATTGACAGATTGGTGAAACGAGATGCCTCACGTTTCCAATTATGTAAAAGGGAGGTAGGTACGACTATCAGGGTACCGTGTAAGGGGGATATCCGGTTTTGCTTTTGAACCGGTTCCGGAATTTGTGGAACTTGGGGGGTGATCCGGGAGTTTTCTTCCTCTTTGCTTTGCATGGGAAAGAGTGAAAATTGTCCCTTTTCATCGAAGAATACTTGTTTTTGAGGGAGGCAATCCGAAGTGCTTTCCGCTTTTTTCAAATCGATTGTTTCCCGAATTGCTTCGGTTGTATTTCCCGGTTTGTAGACATATTGCAGGAGAGCGAGTGTCTGTAAAGTCTTGCCCAATCCCATATCGTCGGCCAGGCATCCGCCAAATCCTTCAAGATAGAGGTTTGCCAACCATGAAAAGCCTTTCTGTTGATAAGAGCGAAGATTAGCCTTAAGCCGATGGGTACGGGAATTTCTTTGCTCAGCAGCGTTTTGATGCTTGTGCTTTGTCGGTCTTTTTCTAAAATAGATTCTATTACACCGATAAAGGGGCGTTTTAGATGGATCGTTTTGTCTGATTCTTTGCCTGCTTCAAGAAGGTTGGCATACTTGCTGAACCATTCTTCGGGTAGAAGGACAATGCGTCCGTCGGGGAGGATATATTCTCTATTGCCTTCCAGTATGTTTTTTCGGAAGCGGCTGAAAGGAATTCTCTGATTGCCGATGACAACAGTGATGTGTAGGTCAAACCAATCGGGACCGTCTTCACAACTCTGTTCTATCCGGATTTCGGGAAGATAGTACGGTTTGTTTTGTGTATCACTGGACAAGACAAACTCTTCGAGCAACATTTGGCGATGGTGGCTGATCCATTCGGTAATGTTCTTTTCGGGAGCCGCGGATGATAGCTTGAAATGGGAGTCACTGATGCATTGCAAGCCGGCTTTCTGAAGCAGATGTACAGCTTTTCTTTCAGCGGTTGAATTACGCTGGAAATAGTGTATGACGATTTCCTCCTCTTCTTGCTCACGAAAGACAAATTTCCTGGTTTCATCGGAGGGCTGCGGTGAAAAGGACTGTTCGCCGTAACGAAAATCAAGCCGTAACAATGTATCGTTATAAATCGTATCTTCAAGATAGAGATAAGCATTACACGGACGTTTCTCTCTGACGACTTTTAATCCTTGTATACTGATGTCGTGATAACGTGCGAGAGGAATTATGATATTATCTATATATTTTTCGGTTAGTGAAGCATCTGCGCTGATACGTTCTTTTTTAGTGAAGGGTAACAAACGTGAGGCTTCGATGTGGCTAAAAGTATATAAATCCATACCCAGCAGCAGAGTGGCAGGATTTGAGGTAAGGACGACGACAGGTTTCTGCTCCATTAATGAAACCGGAGTATCATCATCGTAGCACTGCAACTGATAACTGAAGTGTTCTTCGGTTACTTTGAATGAAAAATGAGTTTTTAGGTTGTGAGGATGGACGCGGTACGCGTGGTGTTCATAAAGTTGTTTGCTGCCACTTGGCTTTTGATAGAACGGAAGCTGTCCGTTACATATCAGTTCTAGCATTTCCAAGAGCTTTTTCTCGATGAAAGGGCGGATTTGCTGCTTTAGTTTATTGCTGTCCTCGGTTAGTTTACGGAGGAATTTGGGAACTGTCTTCTCACGTGAATAGATCCCATCAAATATTTCTCAGTATAGTGTGAAGCTATGTCGATAGCTTTTTGTTCCGCTTCATTCATTTTTTTCAGGGCATCGGGAGAAGCATGAAAAGCCTGTTCGATCACTTCCAACGTATTGTCCAAGGCCCGGCCGACGGTGTACGGTACGAGCAATAGTCCCAAAACAGGGTGCTCTACGAGTACAATGACAACTTGGTTCGTGGTAAGTGCTTCTTTCATTCTATCGGGTTTGGAGGATCAAAGATACGGGATTTTATGTAATTTTGCGGTATGATGGAAAAAAACAAACGAGTCTTGTTGGGAATGAGTGGCGGTACAGACAGTTCTGTGGCTGCTATGTTATTGCTTGAAGCCGGTTATGAAGTAACAGGGGTTACTTTTCGTTTTTATGAGTTCAACGGTTCTACTGAATATTTGGAGGATGCCCGTGCGTTAGCTGCTCGTTTGGGTATCGGTCATATTACGTATGACGCTCGCAAAGTTTTTCAAGAACAGATTATAGATTACTTCATTGATGAATATATGTCCGGTCATACTCCGGTACCCTGTACTCTTTGCAATAATCAGTTGAAATGGCCCTTGTTGGCAAAAATCGCCGATGAAATGGGCATTTTTTATTTGGCTACGGGACATTACGTGAGAAAACAGTGGGTAGATGGGAATTATTATATTGCACCTGCTGAGGATGTGGATAAGGATCAGTCCTTTTTCCTGTGGGGGTTAAGGCAAGAGATTCTGCAACGTATGTTACTCCCGATGGGTGGAATGACTAATCTGAAGCACGTGCTTATGCCGCCGGGAGGGGATTTGAAAAGGTATCGAAAAAGAAAGATAGTATCGGTGTTTGTTTTTGTCCGCTCGATTATCGTAGCTTTCTGAAGAAATGTCTTTGTGATGAGTCCGGAGATAAGAACCGTAACATATACAGAAAAGTAGAGAGAGGACGATTCCTCGATGAAAGCGGCAATTTTATAGCTTGGCACGAGGGATATCCTTTTTATACGATTGGCCAACGTAGAGGATTGGGCATTCAGTTGAATCGTGCTGTTTTCGTAAAAGAAATCCATCCGGAAACGAATGAAGTGGTATTGGCATCCTTGAAATCACTTGAGAAATCAGAAATGTGGCTGAAAGATTGGAACATAGTGGATGAATCTCGTCTGTTGGGCTGTGATGATGTCATAGTGAAAATACGGTATCGGAAACAAGAAAACCATTGTTCGGTTACAATCACTCCTGAAGGGTTGCTACACATACGATTGCACGAACCTTTATCTGCTATTGCAGAAGGACAAGCTGCCGCTTTTTACAAAGACGGTTTGTTGTTGGGAGGAGGGATCATAACGATGAGCGATCAACGATGAGTGGGCTGCGCTATTTACATTATATTCATCGTTGATCGTTCAAAACCACCGGTCGTTCATCACCGTTCATTCAAAGCAATCATTTCTTCAATATAATCTCTTGTATTGCTTAGTCTTGGAACTTTATGCTGACCGCCTAATTTTCCTTTCTTCGCAAGCCAGTCATGAAAGAGGCCCTTGCGTGCTACAATTACCTCTAATGGCTGGAGAGCAATATCTTTCCATCGTTTTGCTTCATAATCCGAATTGACCTCTTTCAGGGTAGCATCCAGTATCATTGCGAATTTCTCGATGGAATCGGGCATTTTGGCAAATTCAATAAGCCATTGATGACGGCATTTGGCATTTGCATCCATAAATACGGGAGCAGCAGAATATTCGCTGACCTGAGCTCCTGTTTCGGCGCAGGCTTTGGCAAGTCCTTTCTCGGCATTATCTACGATTAGCTCTTCGCCGAATGCGTTGATGAAGTGCTTGGTACGTCCGGTAATGACGAATTTATACGGATTCTTTCGGGTGAATTTTACTGTATCCCCAATCATATAGCGCCATAATCCACAAGAGGTGGAAATCACCATTGCATAGTTCTTATTTAATTCTACTTCTTCCAGGCAATAAGTACGGGGATTTTCTTTTTCTACATCCTCCAAAGGAATAAACTCGTAGAAAACACCATAGTCGATCATCAATAGCATAGACGGGTCGGAAAGGTCATTCTGTGTGCCGAAATAGCCTTCCGATGCATTATAAGTTTCGACATAATGCATTTTAGAAGAATGAATGACTTGTCTGTATTGTTCGCGGTAGGGGGTAAAAGCCACACCGCCGTGGAAAAATACTTCCAGATTGGGCCATACCTCTTCTAAGGTTTGTTTGCCTGTTTTCTCAAGGATACGTTTGATGAGTACCAGCATCCAGGAAGGAACACCGGAAAGGTTGGTCACATCCACCGGTATGGTACTGTTGGCGATAGCTTCAATCTTAGCCTCCCATTCGTCCATTAACGCGATTTGTTTGCTTGGCACGCGTATCAGGTTGATCAGTGGACTGACATTTTGAATCAATATGGCCGAAAGGTCGCCCACCAGGCTGTGGTTGGAGTTGAGGTTCGGGCTGTGGCTACCTCCCAGAATTAATCCTTTACCGGAAAAGAAACGACTTTCGGGGTTCATGCGAAAGTAGATTGCAGCTGCATCTTTTCCGCCCCGGTAATGAATATCCTCCAAGGCTTCCTTGCTGACCGGGAGGAATTTACTCTTATCGTTTGTTGTACCCGAAGATTTGGCAAACCAGCGTATCTCCGAAGGCCACAACAAGTTCTGTTCGCCCGCGCGGAGACGCTCTACATAAGGTTTAACTTCTTCGTAGGTTTGTATGGGGAGGCGATTTTTAAAGTCTTCGTAATTGCGGATAGATTTATAATCGTACTTCTTTCCCCATTCGGTATTTTCTGCTTGTTTCACCAGACGAGTCAATACCCGGTGTTGTATTTCTCCGGCTTGTGTATCGTAAAGATCTATTGCTTTTAAACGGGAATCAAAAACTTTGCTTATAATCTTTGTAATATTCATTGCTCTTTAACATATAATGTTTAGTCGTGCAAAAATAGCCTTAATTATCTTTTTTTTCTATCTTTACGACGGAAATAATAGTTAAAAGTGAGGATATGTCATGCTTTTGTATGTAATAGAGTAGCTTTTTTCTTTTAAATACGTAATATTCAATAAAAAAAGAGCAGCAATGAAGATCGGAATTCTTACATCAGGCGGCGATTGCCCCGGTATAAACGCTACAATTCGTGGGGTATGCAAAACAGCTATTAATCATTACGGGATGGAAGTTGTAGGGATTCACAGTGGTTTTCAGGGACTGTTGACGAAAGAAGTAGAATCGTTTACTGAAAAATCTTTGTCCGGATTGTTGAATTTAGGCGGTACCATGCTGGGAACTTCGCGGGAGAAACCGTTTCGTAAACAAGGCATTATCTCGGATGTAGATAAACCTGCGTTAATACAACGTAATATTGCAGAATTGGGTCTTGATTGTGTAGTGTGTATCGGGGGGAATGGTACACAGAAAACCGCTGCAAAGTTTGCTGCGATGGGAATCAATATTGTTTCTGTGCCCAAAACGATCGATAACGATATCTGGGGTACCGATATCTCTTTCGGATTCGACTCGGCAGTGAGTATTGCTACGGATGCTATTGACCGGCTTCATTCCACGGCGAGTTCGCACAAAAGGGTGATGGTGATCGAGGTGATGGGACATAAAGCCGGTTGGATTGCTTTATATTCGGGCATGGCAGGTGGAGGCGATGTTATTCTGGTACCGGAGATACCTTACAATATTAAAAATATAGGAGATACGATTTTAAATCGCTTGAAGAAAGGAAAACCCTATTCGATTGTAGTGGTTGCCGAGGGCATCCAGACCGATGGACGTAAACGTGCTGCCGAATATATTGCTCAGGAGATTGAATATGAAACGGGTATTGAGACACGTGAAACTGTATTAGGTTATATTCAGCGTGGTGGGTCGCCTACACCTTTCGACCGTAACTTGTCTACCGTATGGGAGGACATGCAACAGAACTGATCGCTAATGGACAGTTCGGGCGTATGATTGCTTTGAAAGGGGATGAGATATCTTCTGTTGCATTAGAGGAGGTAGCCGGAAAGTTGAAGTTGGTGACCGAGGAACACGATCTTGTGGTGCAGGGACGCCGGATGGGAATCTGCTTTGGATAAACAGTGTCTGTATTTGGATTACACACTGATCTCTTCGGTTGATATAATTTCGTCGATCTGTTGATTTTCTGCGGTCAGAGACGTTTCTGATTCGGGAGTCGTATCTTCTGCAGGTACATTATTCTGTGTTTTGGCTTCTTGTACACTTGCCATAAACTCAGGATCTCCTTTAATCTTTTTGAGGGTCATCTGTGCTGCATTCTGTTGGGATTCTTTTTTAGAGTATCCTGTTCCTGATCCACCGAGTATGCCTTCGATTCGCACTTCTGTCTGGAATACAGGATTATTTTCTTTGTCGAGGGACTGCTCAATCAATTCGAAAGAAACTTCCATCTTGTTTTTTTGACTCCATTCAATCAATTTTGACTTGAAGTTGACCTCCTTACGTGAAAGTTTATCCAAATCGATATAAGGTTCGATGATTCTTCTTTCCATGAACTGTTTGCAGCATTCATATCCGCGGTCAAGATAAATTGCACCGATGAAGGCCTCAAATGCATTGCCATACATGTAGCTGTTGTGGGAGGAAGAGCGTGTCGAATATTTGATGAGTTTATCCAAGCCTATTTCGACAGCCAGTTTGTTCAAAGTCTCACGTTGAACGATTTTAGAACGTGTATTGGTCAGGAATCCTTCCCTTTTACCTTCGAAGTGTTGATAGACAATATCTCCTACGATGGCGTCAAGGATGGCGTCACCGAGGAATTCCAGGCGTTCATTGTTCAACGGACGTCCTTTTTCCGAACGTACTGCCGTTGATTTATGCAGTAGAGCCTGCTCGTACAGCCTGATGTTGCGGGGATAGAACCCGAGTATACGGTAAAAACAAGAATAAGACTCTCTATCCTTGCGGAACAGGAGTCTTATCTTATCTATTTTATTACGTAACACGACTTTATTCAGCGTATTTCTTGAAGATTACACAAGCATTGTGACCGCCGAATCCGAATGTATTCGAAAGGGCAACATTAATTTCGCGTTTCTGTGCTTTGTTGAACGTGAAATTAAGATTATAGTCAATGTTCTCGTCATTGTCACCTTCGGCATGATTGATAGTCGGAGGAACGATGCCGTTCTTAATAGCCAGAATACTTGCAATTGATTCTACCGCACCGGCAGCGCCCAACAAGTGACCTGTCATTGATTTGGTTGAACTGATATTCAACTCAAAAGCATGTTCACCAAATACTTCTTTGATTGCTTTGGCTTCCGATATATCTCCGACCGGAGTAGATGTTCCATGAACATTGATGTAATCCACTTCTTCAGGACTCATCTCTGCGTCTTCCAGGGCATTCTTCATCACCAATTTTGCACCGAGTCCTTCCGGATGAGATGCTGTCAGGTGGTGAGCATCAGCAGACATACCTACGCCGGCAACTTCTGCATAGATTTTTGCGCCACGGGCTTTTGCATGTTCCAGTTCTTCAAGAATCAAACATCCACCACCTTCACCCATTACAAAGCCGTCACGGCTTGCACTGAACGGACGAGATGCAGATTGTGGTTCGTCGTTACGAGTTGACAATGCATGCATAGCATTGAAACCTCCTACACCGGCAGCTGCGATAGCGGCTTCCGAACCACCGGATACAATCACGTTTGCCTTACCCAGACGGATCAGGTTGAATGCATCGGCGATGGCGTTAGTAGAAGTTGCACATGCAGAACAAGTTGCGTAGTTCGGGCCGTGGAAGCCATACATAATAGAAATCTGTCCGGCAGCAATATCTGAAATCATCTTAGGGATGAAGAACGGATTGTACTTAGGACCGTTTTCTTTGTGAAGGGCGTAATTACTCGTTTCCTCCTCAAATGTACGTATACCACCGATACCGGCACCAAAAATAACGCCGATTCTGTTTAAATCCTCATTTTCGATATCAAGACCCGAGTCTGCAACTGCTTCTTTGGCAACGGCAACGGCATACTGTGTGTACAGGTCCATTTTACGAGCCTCTTTGCGGTCGATATATTGAGTTGCATCGAAGCCTTTAACTTCACATGCAAATTGAGTCTTGAATTGCGATGCATCGAAATGAGTAATAGGTCCTGCTCCACTAACCCCGTTCACGAGGTTCTCCCAGAATTCCGGGACATTATTGCCAACAGGAGTAATGGCGCCCAGACCTGTTACTACAACTCTCTTTAATTCCATACTGATGAAATCGAATTACTTAGCGTGTTCTTCGATGTAAGCTACAGCATCCTGTACTGTGCCAATCTTTTCAGCTTGGTCATCAGGGATAGAGATACCGAATTCTTTTTCGAATTCCATGATAAGTTCTACAGTGTCAAGAGAATCAGCTCCCAGGTCGTTAGTGAAGCTTGCTGTTTCTGTAACTTCTGATTCTTCTACGCCCAATTTATCGACGATAATCGCTTTCACTCTTGATACAATTTCAGACATAACTTTAAGTTTTTAATTAATAATTAGTTTTATTTCTTTAAATTTGCGGTGCAAAGGAATAAATATTTATCGTCCTGCGCAAATTTTTGATTAAATAAATGCAATCTTTTGCACATTTTTCACTGTTTTGTGCACTAAAAGGTCTGATTATGGGAAAAATATCGCTATTTTTGCTTCCGGCTCCGGTACAAATGCTGAAAACATTATCCGGTATTTCGAAAAAAATGCTTCTGTTAGAGTGAGATTGGTTCTTTCTAACAGGAAAGATGCATATGTTTTGGAGCGTGCATGTCGTTTAGGAGTGCCTTATAGGGCTTTTCCGAAGTCTGATTGGGAAGCTGCGGAGTCCATCTTGGATTTGCTGCGTAAATATCAGATAGACTTTATTGTGCTGGCCGGTTTTCTGTTACGTATTCCGGATGCACTTTTGCATGCTTATCCTGATAAAATTATAAATATTCACCCTGCACTTTTACCTAAATTTGGCGGAAAAGGGATGTATGGTGACCGGGTACATGAGGCGGTGGTAATGGCAGGTGAGTCCGAAAGTGGGATTACTATACATTATATAGATGAGCATTACGATGAGGGAAGTACTGTTTTTCAGGCAAAATGCCCGGTACTTCCCGGAGATACCCCTGCGGATGTGGCTAAAAAAGTTCATGCATTGGAATATGAATGGTTCCCCAAGATCATAGAGCGCGTTGTAAACAGCTTATAAGATGATCGGGGACATTCTCCACAGATTATATCCATGATTATTTAGTTATTACGATCCGATACGCACCTTCCTCTCTTCTTAAAGGATAGTCTCCCCGAAGTTGTTCGAAGAGCCCCGGGTGAGATTTCAGGGCATCACTGTCTCTGCGAGGATCGTAAATCATAAGGGATGCCTCTTCATAAGTTGCAGTAGAAATCAGTTTATTCTTCGGTTCCGGAGGAGTAATCCGATAGTCGGTTTCTATCCGGAAGAACCGGCATAAGGCTTCGAGTGACATTCGGGTTGCATTTGCTTTCCCGTCCGCTGAATATCCGGCGATGTGGGGAGTGCCTATAATTACTTTCTCCAGCAGTTCAAGGTCGATATCCGGTTCATGTTCCCATACGTCAATGACAGCATCAGACAGAATGCCGGACCGGAGAGCTTCAAGCAGTGCTTCTGTTTCGATGACTTCACCGCGTGAAGTGTTCATGATTACCGCTCCTTTTTTCAGTGAATGGAAGAAATGCTTGTCCGCCAAATGATACGTTTTATATTTCCCCTCCTTATATAAAGGTACATGGAAAGTGATAATATCGCATTTTTCGGCTATACTTTTTAAAGAAGCGAACATTGTACTTTCTTCTCTCTCTTCTCTCGGAAGGTCATTCAGCATCACTTGTATTCCTAATTTTCGGGCTACATCAGCTACTTTGCTCCTACATTTCCCACACCTACAATACCGATGGTCATTTGATTCAATTTCATGCCACGGGTTTGCTGTAAGATAAATAGTGCGGATTGGATATACTGTGCTACGGAAGCCGAATTACATCCCGGAGCATTAGTCCATGTGATGCCGGCTTCACGGCAATAAGCCGTATCGATGTGGTCGAATCCGATCGTGGCAGTTGCGATGAACTTTACTTTGCTTCCGGCAAGCAGTGAACGATCACAACGGGTGCGTGTACGGATGATTAACGCATCGGCATCTTGCACTAGTTCAGGCGTAAAATCTTTTCCGGGGGCGTATATTACTTCGTCCGCTATTTGTTCGATAGCTTCTCTGATGTAAGGTATTTTGTTATCTACAATTACTTTCATGATTGGTTAGGGGTTTGCATGCAAAGGTAGGAAATAAAAAGCAGGAAAGATTGGCTATATGGAAAATATTGCATAGATTTGCCCGGTAATGCGCATTACGATAAGTTTGAACTTAGACAATTTATATTCATAATGAAGTGTATCCACATTATTACTCCGGTAAAAGATTCTATCGAGTTGACGTTGCAAACGGCTGAAGCTATTTTAAAATCAGATTTCACCGTTCCTTTTCATTACACTATTTACAATGACTTCAGCACCGATGAAAATACGAAACAATTGAAGGAGGCATCCCTTAAGATGGGATTTGAATTGGTCAATCTGTCCGAGATCACTTCTCATCCTTCTCCCAATTATTTGCTGGTGCTCCAGATGGCACAAGAGAAGGCCATTGCCGCCGAAGCGGGATTGTTGATCGTGGAATCTGACGTGATTGTGAAGAAACATACTTTACAGTCTCTTTTTGATGGTGCGCAGGCTCGCAAAGATTGCGGTATAGCTGCCGCGGTGACAGTAGATGAACATGAGGCGATCAATTATCCCTATTTATATGCAAAAGGCAAAGAGAATCAAGTCTTCCCGGAGAAGAAGCATCTTAGCTTCTGCTGCTCTTTGCTGACGACTGACTTTTTACGTGCTTTTGATTTCCATTCTCTGAACCCGGAGAAAAACTGGTTTGATGTGACCATTTCTCATCAGGCTCTTGAAAAGGGTTTTGTTAACTATCTGTTTACTACCTTGACTGTTTGGCACCGTCCGCATAGTAGCCGTCCGTGGAAACAGTTGAAATATACTAATCCGCTTAAATATTACTGGTTGAAATTTACTAAAGGATTAGATAAAATTTGATGGTATGACAAAGAGGCTGACGAAAATTGGTGTAAACCTGATTTTCAGGAATTATCTTCGTTTGTACATGAGCTCCCTACTGTATTCGAAACAGGGGGTAAAGTGATTTACAAAGGACGTAACGAGCTTAAAGAGTTTGATGTAGAGGGTAAGAAGCTGATTGTAAAGTCCTACCAATTACCTCATCTGTTGAATCGTATTATCTATAATTTTTTTCGTGCCTCAAAGGCCAAACGTTCGTATTCCTATGCTTTGATGCTCCGTAAATTGGGTATCGGATCACCGGCGCCTGTGGGATATTATTCTACAGGTTCATGGCTTTTGTTCGGTAGAAGTTATTTTGTGTGTTTGAAGTCAGATTGTCCTTATACATATCGTGACTTTGAAAAAACGGTGTTTCCGAATCAGGAGCAGATCTTACGTGCCATAGCCCGGACTACAGCCATGTTGCATGAGAATGGACTGTTGCACAAGGATTACTCTGCCGGTAACATTCTTTTTCGAACAATTGATGAAAAAGTAGAAGTGGAGATCATCGATTTAAACCGTATGCGTTTTGGAAATGTGGGTATAGAAGCGGGATGTAAAAATTTTGAGCGTCTTCCCGGTACTCATGAGATGTTTGCCATATTAGCCGAAGAGTACGCCAAAGCCCGTGGCTTTGACGTACAAACTTGTTTGGAACTTATTGAGCAAGCTCATAGTCTTTCAGATTAATATATTTTGATTTTTTTATTCCTGTTATGTAGAGGAGTCTTTTGAATCCGGTGATGACACGTGTCTGAAAGTCAATAATAGGGCGTGTTCCTTTCCATGGTGTCATGTCGAGGTATTTAAAATATTCTTGTTTCAAAGGGTGCATACTGTCATAATTCCATGGCTTTTTATTGGTATAATGAAGAATTGCCGGGTGCAGTAAAGCTTCTTTTAAGCCGCTATGCTCTTTCACCTTGTGACTGTAAGTTCGGCGGTAGAACGTGTCTTGCACATTCCAGCGGAAAGGTACGAATAATTTGTTCTTATACAACAGTGCATTGAGAAGATCTTGATCATTGAACCGGATACGATCGGAATGTGCCAGAAAATACTGTTCACACATTTCGTCTATTTTGTGTTCCCTCCAATACTTCAGGTTGATCAATAATACTCCGGCATTAAAATAAGAGTACTTCTTGTCGTATTGCAAACGGGAATAGTATTCCTCTTCGTCACTACCGATATCTTCTATACATCCTATTGCATATTGCGTAATATCTGTATTCCAGAATTCACTTATATCATTCAGGACCACAATGTCACAGTCTATATATAGGATTTTGTCAATATTTACAGGCAGTATCCGGGATAAGAGACAACGATAGTATGTTGCAATCGAAATTCTGTTTCCACTTTTCTTGATGGAAAAATTGTTTAAAAGATCTTTTTCCGGGAAATAAAAACAGATTTTGTTTCCGTATGACTCTGCAATGCTGGAAAGTGCTTTTTGATCGGCCTCCGGCAAAGTACTGGCTATGATATGAACACAAAATTCAGAATTACGATTGTTGGCGAACAATGAAGTCAGGGTTACAGCACAGTGAATCGTAAAGTTAGAGTCGATGTTACATGCAATGTGTATCATGGTGATTGAGTTTATGGTTTGTAGTTATTACATTTCTCCGCTTTGTCCAGTCGCTTTGAAATATTTGTCTAAAACAAGAAGTGAAATGAGTCTTTCCCGTTTCTTGTTCTGGAACTGTTTTATATATTCGTGGGCATGATCGATTATTTGTTGAGCCTTTTCCGGATGGTTTATGTAATAAGTGAGTTTCTCTTCAAAATCAGAGAAATCATTCTTGATTTCGATGTAATGGTAGTCGGGAATTAGTTTTCCTTCCATAAACCAGGTTTCGCAAGTAGGGCGGGTCATCACCGCAATAGAGTTGGAAGACATGACCCATTTCAGGTTAGATGCAACATCGTTCCCTTCAAGTGACAGAATAAATTTGTATTCCAGATGTTCCCGGATCGTCTTCTTGGCAACCATCCATTCCTGAGGTATACCTGCTTCGTGACCTACTACTCCGCAGTCGCATAGAGGATGATTTATATACATTTTTATAAATTGAGTCCGGATACGACTGTCACGGATCTTACCACGAAAAATGGCACAGTCCTTTTTGGTTGTGAAAGATCTTTTATCATTTACAAACATAAAATGGCGAAGTGCATCTAATTTTAGGATAACGGAGTTTTGGTTATCACCGGCCAACAATCTGCTTTTTACAATGGTAGGTGAATCCGGTGTGAAATAAACATCTCCCGGACAATATTGCCATCTTAAATCAGGACTGAACCAACGTGTATATTCTCTGGCATCAAAAAAGTAGGCCTTGTGAAAGTATGACATTTTGTAGTTGCCTAACTTTCCTCTGTATATCAGATACCTGATTTTATTTTCTACATGCGTTCCCTGCGGATGGGATGATTATTTCCGGATAACCTGTTATAATAACTAACACGCTCTTCAATATAGGCCCTGTCCGGACGTTTTGATAGTTGGGCGATTGTTCTCTTCAGCTGCATTCTATAAAAATAGGAGGGAATAGCCATCTTCAACATATCATAAGCGAAGTAGATGAATTTAGGCGGTTTCCCACTACGCAATTTATATACCAGACTGTCACCCATTTTTATTCTTGTTTTAAGTATTTACTTACTCCGTTTTCGCAGTAAACTATATTTTTTTCATTGTTTTTCCGGAAATATTCTGCATTCTTCTGGTCACTTTCCATGCTTTCGTGTCCATGCCACAAATGATATACGATGCCGGCGAACCTTAAAGAACGTTTTTTGCAGCCTTTCCGTTGTAAACGGTGAGTCAGGTCATCATCTTCTTTTCCCCAGCCTTCAAAAAATTCATCATATCCGTTAATTGCCAGAAAATCGGATCTCCAGAAAGACATGTTGCATCCCAGTCCGGAAGATACGTTCTTTTTGTATCTGTCAGCAAAGAAATTAGAAACCGGTGTAGAGTGAATTGCTGTCTCAGCCCTGTTTTGTATACCGATTGTCCAAGGATAAATTCTTCGGTTTACTTTTGATTTACAGATTTCTTCTGTTAGTTTCTGCCCCAGATTCACTCTGGTTCCCCTCAAATAATGTCCTGGTTTCGCTAATCGTTTGTGGTCTTCTACAAATTTGTTGTGGAGGAAGATATCTCCATCTATTTCAATGATATAATCTCCTGTTGCTGCCGCAACAGACTTGTTGCGCATCATAGCCAAGCGAAAACCTTTGTCTTCTTGCCATAAATGTATAAGAGGCACCGGAAAATCTTTTTTGAAAGACTCTATTAAATCTTTGGTTTCTGAAGTGGAGCCATCATCGCCAACAATGACCTCGTCGGGCATAACGGTTTGGAAACGAACACTGTCCAGGCATACGGACAAAGCCTCCGGTCGATTGTAAGTAGAGATAATAAGAGTTGTTTTCATCTTAGTTCAGTTATTATTTAAAACCGGAAAAAGCTTTATGTTACAGCTTCTTCCAAGGTGAGGATGATACAAATGTAATACTTATTTTGAAATAAAGGACTTTTATATTGCTCTTATTGTTTAGATATAAAGAATTGATCTCATAGCCGTAGCCAAAGAGGTTGCCACTCGTCTTACAAAGAAGAATTCTGTTGTCGATTTTACCGTTCTTGCCGGAATATATTTTCTGTAGGTGATAATTACTGAGGCATACGCATTAAAATAATTATATACGAAAAAGCGTCTTAGGGTGGCTGCAACTCCTATTTCCCAATTCCTTAAATAATCATAAGTATGTGCTATTTCGAAAGCATCATTGATATACTTCTTCTTTAACGAAGAAGGCGGCAAAATAATAATGTGATTAATAAAATGAAACGTTTTTTGAACCAACTTTTTGGGCTTCCTTACTTTTATGTTATTTTCGGCAGCAAACTGAAATTGCTCATGTAACGCTTGCAAATATTGAAACTCTTTGAGCGGATTACGTGTGCTGTTTGTAATGCTGCCCGGTCGGGTTCGATAATGGTATTTAGGAGTCTGCAATAAAACGATTTTCCGGGCTTTATGAAATATTTTATAACATAAAGCTATGTCTTCAAAACTCCATCCTACCGGAAAACGGAGTTCTGTAAACAATTCACGTTTGAATAGTTTCTCCCAGATATAATTTTGGATTATTTTGTCTTCAATTAAAGTCGCTATTGCTTTTTGAGAACTAAAAATCTTTGTCTTTTTTTGATTTATATTTTACTTTTGTTCTGTTGGGCAGTTCTGTATAGTGTGTACAAATTGAAATATCAGCTTGATGTTCGTATATCAAGTGATATAGAGTCTCGTACATATCCTCATCAACCCAGTCGTCACCATCAACAAAACCGATGTATTCTCCCGTAGCCACGTCTAACCCTGCATTACGTGCATCGCTGAGTCCTCCATTTCTTTTATGGATAACTTTAATCCGTTCGTCTTGTTCGGCAAATTCATCGCAGATAGCAGGCGAATGATCGGTTGAGCCGTCATCTACCAAGATGATTTCAATATTTTTGTAGGTCTGATTGATTAAGGATTGTATGCATTCAGAAGCATATTCTGCTATATTGTATATAGGCACAATGATGCTAATAAGCGGCAGAGGTTTATTTACTTCCATTCTTTTAAGCAGGTTTAGGTAATTGCTATATTCTATATTTTATATAGTTTGTGCAAAGATAGAACGTTTATATTAGAATGTTACTAAAAAATGGAGAAAAGTGGGATACTTTTATAATATTTAGAGGTTCTAAAACTAAATTGGGGTCTAAATGTAAGTGTAACAGCACTGTTTGTTCTTGTCGGCGAGTTATAATTTTTGCTATATGTGACTTTGATCGGAATTAATAGGGGGGATAGCTTTTGTGGTGGAGAGTGATTGAAAATGGAATGATCTGTTTTAATATATTGGTTATTATTTCGATAACAAATGTTAGTTATTGGGCTTGAAGTAAGAAATATAGTGTAGGTTTATGCGATGATTTATAAATTCACTAAAGATTTTCTGTTATCTTTGTGCCCTAAACATAAATAAGATATAATGAAGGAATTCTTTCAACTCATGCGGCGGTTTGTGTCGCCTTACAAGAAATTTCTGGGATGGGCTGTATTCTTAAACTTGCTGTCGGCTGTTTTTAATATATTTTCGTTTACTTTATTGATTCCGATTCTTCAGATTCTTTTTAAGATGGACAATAAAGTCTATGAGTTTATTCCTTGGGATGCTGCGGGAGAGGGCTTGAAGGACATCGCTGTGAATAATTTCTATTATTATGTGACTCGGATGATTGAAATAAACGGTCCTTCTCTTACATTGCTGTTTTTGGGTTTGTTCCTGGCGTTCATGACTTTATTGAAAACATCGTGCTATTTTGCTTCTTCCGCAGTGATGATTCCTTTGCGTACGGGAGTCGTTCGTGATATCCGCATCATGGTTTATTCTAAAGTGATGAGTTTACCATTGGGTTTCTTTTCAGAAGAGCGCAAGGGAGACATCATTGCCCGTATGAGTGGTGATGTGGGTGAGGTTGAAAACTCGATTACAAGTTCATTGGATATGTTGATCAAGAATCCGATTCTGATTGTCATGTATTTTGGAACGTTGATTATCACCAGTTGGCAACTGACTTTGTTTACATTGTTAGTGGTTCCGGGTATGGGATGGATCATGGGTAAAGTAGGTAAAAAATTAAAGAGGCAATCACTTGAGGCGCAGGCTAAATGGAGTGATACGATGTCTCAACTTGAAGAAACTTTGGGGGGACTCCGTATTATTAAGGCTTTTATCGCCGAGCAAAAAATGATAAATCGTTTTACGGAATGCAGTAATGAGTTTCGTGACGCTACCAATAGGGTTGCCATGCGTCAGGCATTAGCGCATCCGATGAGTGAATTCTTGGGCACATTGCTTATTGTGGTTGTATTGTGGTTTGGCGGATCACTGATATTAGGAAATCACTCTTCCATTGATGCTCCTACATTTATCTTTTATATGGTAATTCTTTATAGCGTTATCAATCCCTTGAAGGAATTTTCGAAAGCCGGATATAATATCCCTAAGGGACTGGCTTCTATGGAGCGTGTCGATAAGATACTGAAAGCAGAAAATAAGATTGTGGAGATTCCGAACCCGAAACCGTTGAATGGGTTGGAAGAACAAGTTGAGTTCAAAGATATTTCTTTCAGTTATGATGGGAAGAAAGAAGTACTTCAACATATTAACCTGACTGTACCCAAGGGTAAAACCGTTGCTTTGGTTGGGCAGTCCGGTTCAGGAAAGTCTACGTTGGTAGATTTATTGCCACGCTATCACGATGTGCAGGAAGGGACGATTACTATAGACGGAGTCAATATCAAGGATGTTCGTATCTCTGATTTGCGCAGCCTGATAGGAAATGTCAATCAGGAAGCTATTTTGTTCAATGATACATTCTTCAATAATATTGCTTTCGGCGTTGAGAACGCGACTATGGAGCAGGTGATTGAGGCCGCCAAAATAGCCAATGCACACGATTTTATCATGGAGAAAGAAGACGGTTACCATACTAATATCGGTGACCGGGGCAGCAAGCTCTCCGGGGGCCAACGCCAGCGCATCAGCATAGCCCGTGCCATCTTGAAGAATCCTCCCATTTTGATTCTTGACGAGGCTACTTCCGCTTTGGATACTGAGTCAGAGCGTTTGGTACAGGAAGCGCTGGAGCGTTTGATGAAAACACGTACGACGATTGCTATTGCCCACCGCCTCTCTACCATCAAAAATGCAGATGAAATTTGTGTGCTGTACGAAGGGGAAATTGTAGAACGCGGAAAACACGAAGAATTATTGGCTAAAAACGGATATTATAAACGACTGAATGATATGCAGTCACTATAGACATGACAAAAAAATGGCAATATTTATGTAGATGCCTTTTAGTTATTAGTTTTTATAGGAGGAGTTATCCCCGCAAAGGCGCAACTGGTAGAGCGAGTTTGCCGTACCGATTATAAAATAAGCCCCGAACGAAAAGGAGAACTTCTTCTGGAGTTGGACAATATCAGCTTTTTCAAAGACAATGAATTTGCCGGTACAGTGATAAAAGGCTATTCATTGCCGGGATTCTGGATACAACCCAAATTTGTATATTATCCTTTGAAGAATATCAAATTGGAAGGAGGAGTCCATATGTTGTGGTTTAGTGGGGCTTATCGATATCCGAGTGTTTCTTATCAAGACATAGCACTGTGGAAAGGTGAACAATATCAGAAAGGTGCTCATCTTTTGCCTTTTTTCCGGGCACAAATATCGATGAAATCAGTAGACTTGATTTTAGGGAATATATATGGAGGCTCCAATCATGGACTGATTGCACCTTTGTATAATCCGGAGTTGAATTTGACTGCCGATCCGGAGACGGGTTTTCAGGTATTGGCAGGTGCTCCCTGGATCGATCTGGATGCTTGGATTGATTGGCAGAGTTTTATCTTTCGGGATGATACTCATCAGGAAGCTTTTACTGTCGGATTATCTACACGGTTCAAGTTGAATGCCCCTTCTTCGACTTTCCATTGCTATATTCCTTTGCAAATATTGGCGCAACATCGCGGAGGCGAGATCGACACGATTCGTGAGAGTTCAGTACAAACGTTGATGAACGGTGCCGTAGGGGCAGGAGTGACGTGGAACATCGATCGCCGGATCTTGAAGCGTGTTAATGTAGAACTTGATGCTGCCGGTTATTATCAACAGAAAGGTGAGTTATGGCCTTATCATAAGGCATTGGAGTCTATAGTAGTGCTTTTGTTGATTTGGGCAACTTCCGCGTAAAGATGGGGCATTGGATCTGCAACGATTTCATTACGATGTTTGGAATTCCCTATTTCGGAACAGTATCTACCAAGAAAGAGGGTATAACTTATGATAAACCGCAAACTCTGCTCTGTTCGATAGAGTATTCCCGCATGTTCGGGAAGCATTATGCACTGGGATTGAAGGCCGATGCATATCAGTTTTTCCCGGGGACAATGCGGAGTGCCAATGGAGAATTAACTTCTCCCGGTAGCACTACCAGTTTTTCTGTCGGAGTCTATTTCCGGATTAATCCATCATTTTTATTGAAGAATTTTTAGAGTCTATTTTCTTCCGAAGTCTGCCGGGATTTCTCCCCATTCTCTGGTTTCCCATTTCAATATGGGAGTGGTATACTTATTTTCTTTAAGCCATTTTTCTGCGCGTTCTATCAATACAAACAGGGCTTCAGTTTCTGCCGTACGGGAGAGTTTCGTCTTGCATTTTTTTTGTTTCACCCAACTGATTGCGTTTGCACTGTCGCTATAGATTGGCATGTCGAACCCTTTCTGCTTCAGCAAAGCAAGACCGTGTACGAGTGCCAGAAACTCGCCGATATTGTTGGTACCTTTCATCGGGCCGAAATGAAAATTTCTTGCGGCTTGCCACGTGGACACCACGATACTCCATCGGGCCCGGATTGCCACTGCATGCAGCGTCCACAGCGAGGCTGTTTTCTATGACTGCTGCCGGTAGCATCTCAGTGAAGGTCCGGTTATTTTTTTCTTTGCATTTTTACCAATATAAGCATAAGGTGATGCAGCGAAAGCTCGTTCTGCTTCCTCCCGGTTATCAAAAGATTTATATTTGGCACTGTCATATCCCTTCACCTGAAGCTGACATTCGGTCCAGGAGGTATAAATACCAGGAGTGACTCCATCCCATACAACGTAAAATTTTTGTTTGCCCATATTTGATGTTTCAACTTATCGGGTGGTAAAGGTACGAATATATTCCATTACCGAACAACTTTCGTTTGTCAGTTGTTTTAATTTAAAAGAATCAATCTAATAAAGAAAGGAGTATTTTTATGAAAAAATCCTTCGAAGAGGCCCTCAAACACAGAAGGACCTATTATTCGATAACAAACCAGTCTCCGGTTTCTGATGAGGAAATAGAGCGGATTGTCAATTTAGCTGTCACTCATGTGCCTTCTGCTTTCAACTCTCAATCGACTCGTGTAGTGCTATTGCTGGGTGAGAATCATAAGAAATTATGGCATATCGTAAAAGAAACATTGCGAAAGATCGTTCCACCGGAAGTTTTTAAAACGACGGAAGCCAAAATCGACAACTCTTTTGCAAGCGGATACGGAACTGTTTTATTCTTCGAAGATCAGTCGGTCGTTAAGGGATTGCAGGAAGCATTCAGCAGTTATAAGGATAACTTCCCCGGGTGGTCGCTGCAGACTTCTGCGATGCATCAGCTGGCTGTATGGACGATGTTGGAAGATGTCGGCTTCGGAGCTTCTTTGCAACATTACAATCCGCTGATCGATGAAGAAGTACGCCATACCTGGCATTTGCCTGAAGAGTGGCATCTGATTGCCGAAATGCCGTTTGGACTTCCGGTACAGGGACCTGGCGATAAAGATTTTAAAGATTTGGATACCCGGGTCAAGGTATTTAAATAAGGTTTATTTGTTTCATCGAAGGAGGGGATATCGTTTTATCTTTGGTCAAGACTTGTTGAGTAGCATTACATCGCTTTGTGTGCAATGTGTTATGATTAAGTTTTTTATGAAAAAGAACGGCATCCTTATCCGGGTTTGCATGCCTGTGCTCATAAGCCGCATATTCGGGCTCATGGACACAGGCATGCGGGCTTATGGGCCTCCGTATTGCCTGAAAAACAGAGGGTGTAAGACGGAAGATCGAAATGATTTTTTGGGGTTCTTCTTCGAATTTGGTGGTAAGTTTTCTTTTACTCATAGAATCTAATTCAGTTTTCGGACGTGTAAGCCCTCTTTTATAGTTGACAAAAAAGCAAGTATCCCGGCTTTCACCCGAAGAGTCTATCCGTGAGGTGAGGAAGCGAATCTTAGACTAAATCATCTGAAAATCAATGTCTTTAAAAAGTAAGATTTCTCTCCTCAAAAGCTTTGTTTTAACACAGAGTTAAAACTTGTTCTTTGGATGTGAATAAGAAGTTCTTTAAATGCAAAAGGCTTGTTATTTGCGCACAAGAACCTGCCAACTGTAAGTTCAAGATAGAAGTGCAAAAACGACAGTGTGTCGTAAGCCCTCAACCATGAAAAACACTGCATTGGTTTGCCTCAGCGGCAGGAGACGCAAAGTCTCCTGAGAGCGGAACCGTTAAAGAGAATACAACAAGCAATGTGAACAAACAGAAAGAGGAGACCGAAATCTCCTCATGATTAG
>ENA-OQIG01000358-OQIG01000358.1-human-gut-metagenome-genome-assembly--contig:-NODE-358-length-27184-cov-2.149795_pt1 | contig 27184 bp, 30 predicted proteins | sample MGYA00242576_ERZ504741 | MGnify/ENA primary metagenome ERZ504741 (study PRJEB26092, sample SAMD00036436) | human gut metagenome | host: Homo sapiens | study: EMG produced TPA metagenomics assembly of... | reverse complement strand
GATACCTACTAACGGGATAGTGGTCACTTAATAATTTCTTCCTGAAATTATATTCTTTAGGATTTCTTTTAAAACTACTTAATAGATACATCGTTTATTTTTGCACACACAAATTTGACAATATTCATATTAAACAACCATAAGAACTTTCGTATGACTATGAGAACAAATTATTTTTTATTATTAGCTATTCTATTGGGGATTATCCCTATGAGTTACACGCACGCCAATGATTCAATACCTAAGAGCGTGATTCTGTACACACCTTACACAAAAATCTCCGTATCTCCCGGAGCGTCAATTGACTACAGTATCGATCTTATCAACAACACAGACCAGTTGATGAATGCGAATCTTTCTGTCAGCGGATTGTCCGCCAGTTGGAAACACGAAATGAAATCCGGTGGCTGGAGCCTTAGCCAACTATCGGTACTTCCCAAAGAGAAAAAGACTTTCAATTTAAAAGTCGAAGTCCCATTAAAAGTGAATAAAGGTAATTATCACTTTGTAGTATATGCCGGAAACGCCAAACTTCCATTGGATGTGGTGGTTGCTCAAAAAGGAACATACCAGACTGAATTTACTACCGACCAACCCAACATGCAGGGAAATTCCAAATCAACCTTCACTTTCAGCGCCACTTTAAAGAATCAGACTGCCGACCAGCAGCTATATGCTTGATGGCTAATGCACCCAGAGGTTGGAATGTAGTTTTTAAACCTAATTATAAGCAAGCCACTTCTGCACAAGTGGAAGCCAACAGTACCCAAAATGTAAGTATAGATATTACTCCTCCTGCCAATGTAGAAGCCGGCAGTTACAAAATTCCGGTACGCGCCGCTACAGGTACCACTTCCGCTGAATTGGAACTGGAAGTGGTTGTTACCGGCTCTTATCAAATGGAACTGACTACTCCCCGTGGGTTATTGAGCACAGATGTCACAGCAGGTGATATAAAGAAAATAGAACTGGAAGTCAGAAATACAGGTTCTTCATTACTGAAAGATATTCAGCTGTCTGCTAATAAACCTGCTGACTGGGAAGTAACTTCGAACCTTCAAAAATCGATGCACTAAAAGCCGGAGAGACATCAACGGTTATGGCTACTTTGAAAGCTTCTAAAAAAGCATTGCCAGGCGACTATGTGACTACCATCATGGCAAAAACTCCTGAAGTAAATGCAGATGCGCAGTTCAGAGTTGCAGTAAAAACTCCGATGATATGGGGATGGGTAGGCGTTCTTATCATTATTGCCACCATCGGCGTGGTTTACTATCTGTTCCGTAAATATGGAAGGAGGTAAATTATGGGCGAACAAGTGATCGTACTTACCGATTTGACCAAACAATACGGTAATTTCACTGCTGTAGATCATATTCGCCTGAATATCCGGAAAGGAGAAATCTTCGGATTACTGGGACCGAATGGTGCTGGAAAATCAACTACTATCTTAATGATGTTGGGATTGACAGAGCCTACTTCGGGAACAGTTGAAATTTGTGGAATCAATTCTACTACACACCCCATTGAAGTAAAAAGGAAAATTGGGTATTTGCCAGAAGATGTAGGATTCTATGATGATATGACAGGACCGGAGAATTTGATCTATACAGCGCGATTAAATGGTATTTCTGATAAAGAGGCAAAAACCAAGCTATGGAACTGATGAAGCGGGTAGCCTTGAAGATCAGTTAGCCAAAAAGACAGGGAAATACTCTCGTGGTATGAGACAGCGGTTGGGATTGGCTGATGTACTTATTAAAAATCCGGAGATTATTATTCTCGATGAGCCGACTTCAGGGATTGACCCTGCAGGTGTTCAGGAATTTATCGAACTGATTCGCTGGTTGAGTAAAGAAGAAGGACTGACAGTGCTTTTCTCTTCCCATCATCTGGATCAGGTACAGAAAGTGTGCGACCGGGTAGGTTTGTTCAGTAATGGCCAATTACTTGCTTTGATTGATATGGCAGAATTGAAAGATAAGAAGCAGGAATTGTCTGATATTTATAACCATTATTTTGAGGAAGGAGGAGAAAGACATGAATAAAGTCAATCATCCTTTTTGGGTTATCGTCAACAAGGAAATTTCCGATCATGTCAAAAGTTGGCGTTTTATTATACTAATAGGTATTATAGCACTTACCTGTATGGGGTCGCTATATACAGCACTCACCAATATTAGTGAAGCCATCAAACCTAATGATCCGGACGGTTCGTTTCTTTTCTTGAAGTTGTTTACGGTTTCAGATGGGACTCTCCCCTCTTTTGTGCTGTTTATTAACTTCTTAGGTCCCCTATTGGGAATCGCTTTGGGATTTGATGCAGTCAATTCCGAACAAAATAAAGGAACATTGAGCCGTATGCTGTCCCAGCCTATTCATCGCGATTGCATTATCAATGCGAAGTTTGTGGCTGCTTTGATTGTGATAGGTATCATGTTGTTTGTATTGGGCTTTCTGGTGATGGGATGTGGCTGATTGCTATTGGTATTCCTCCTACGGCAGAAGAGTTTTGGAGAATTGTTTTCTTCATCATTACCAGTATCTTTTATGTAGCATTCTGGTTGAATCTGGCTATTCTGTTCTCACTCCGTTTCCGTCAGGCAGCGACTTCTGCCTTAGCATCTGTGGCTGTTTGGCTGTTTTTTAGTGTATTCTATACCATGATTGTTAATTTGGTGGCAAAAGGTTGAGTCCGTCACAGATGGCATCACCTTATCAGATTATCAGTTATCAGAAGTTTATTCTAGGGTTGATGCGTTTGGCACCGAGTGAACTGTTTAATGAAGCTACCACCACACTATTGATGCCTTCTGTCAGAAGTTTGGGGCCATTGACTATGGAACAGGTACAGGGAGCTATCCCTAGTCCGCTCCCATTGGGACAAAGTCTTTTAGTTGTATGGCCACAGTTGACCGGATTGATTGCGGCAACGGTTATTTGCTTCGCTATTTCTTATATCATGTTTATGAGGAGAGAAATACGATCCCGATAACCTGCTCACTATAAAAGACGCAGAGGACACGGAGAAACAGGTGAATGGATATACCTGACAAATTGGTTTTATGATAACCGACAGGTCGTTCACTTAAAATCCGTGTCCTCTGTGTTTTTCAGATGAATCTTATGATTGGGAAATCTCGAAGCAATGTTCATTCTGCTCGAAGTAATATTTTATATTCAGATGTTGCAAACGACAGATGGAATCGGCTATAGCTAATCCCAGCCCTGTAGATCCTTCTTTTTTGCTACCCTGATAGAAACGTTCGAAGATATGTTCCTTGTTCAGCGGATGTTCCACTCCCGAATTTCGGAAAGTAATACCGTTCTTAGTAACGGTGATTCGGATATGTCCTCCATCAATATTATGTACAAATGCATTTTCAGGAGGTTAGTGAGCAAAGCAACAGCCAGGGATTCGTTCATTGTCACCTTGAAAACGCCTTGTTCATCTATCGTGACTTCTATGTTGCGATAATCATAAACTTCTTCGTAATCTTGCAGATATTGTTTGAGAAGTACATTGAGTTCCAATTCTTTGGTATCCGTAAACTGACCATTATCAATCTTGGAAAGCAATAATAGGGATTTGTTTAATTTAGTAATGTATTCTAAAGTCTGATGCGTTTTCATCAGTTCTTCCAGTTGTTTTTCTGATAGCGAATCATCTTCCATCAACATTTCCAATCGATTACGGCAGATAGCAAGTGGAGTTTGTATCTCGTGTGAAGCATTTCCGATAAACTGTTTTTGTTGTTCGAACATCTGCTCCGTACGTTCCACATAACGAATGGCAGCCTCATTTAATTTCCGGAATTCCGTGATTTGAGTATCGTTATCTCAAAGGTTTATTTCTTTTTCCTGTTTGATAACCGTCCAGCCAGTGTAGAAGTACATAGAGCGGTCGCATATTCCGGTAAAATACCCATACGGAAATGATAATAATGCAGAATAATAAAGCTACATATAGAAATATAATCCACATTTGGATGGCATCTCTCAAATCATCTTTTTCAATGCTGGGGGTCGATACTGTCAGTTCGTGGTATCGTTCTTCATCATCTTTAAAGATAGTAGTAAGAATACGTGCCGGCTCGGTCTCTCCTTTTTCTTCAATGTATACCATAGAGTCTTTATACTGAATATCCTCCCGGCTTTCCGCATACTCTTTGCTTACTTCCATCATATAATATTGATTGTTGGAGCCATTGGTTTTAGAAGGTAGCTCCTCTCCTGCCAATGCCCGGATAATGATGGTTTCCGAATAATCTTCCAAAGCATCATCCACTTCATCGTTGACTTCATCGATCATCGTAACATAAAAGAAGATAGCCCAGACCGTCAGTATGAGAGTCAGAGCAAGGGTAATACGAAGAATGATGTAATATATTAATTTCATGGACAATAATCTCTTTCCTTTTTATTCTACTATCATTTTATACCCAAATCCATAGACTGCTTTAATTTCAATAGTTGCACCCGAATCCTTGAGCTTTTTGCGAAGATTCTTGATTTGTGCATATATGAAGTCAAAATTATCGACCTGATCGATATGGTCTCCCCACACTGATTCGGCCAAAGTGTTTTTATTGATTAATCTCCCAGGGCGATTGATAAAATATAACAGGATATCATATTCTTTTCTATTTAGTTCCACTTCCTGCTCGTTGACAAATACACGATATTTATCCGGTTCTATCCGTACGTTGCCTTGGCGGATATCAATCTCTCCATCATGCTGATGGCGACGAATCACGCTTTTAATTCGTGCATTTAGTTCAACCAAATGAAATGGCTTTGGCAAATAATCGTCCGCTCCCAGTTCTAATCCCAAAACTTTGTCTTCCAGAGAGTCTTTCGCGGAAATAATAATCACGTTCTCCCGCTTATGGAGAGCTTTCAGTCGTTCAAGAAGATCAAGTCCGCTTCCGTCCGGTAGCATGATGTCCAATAAGATACAATCATAGTCGTAATCTTCAATTTTGCGTAGAGCAGAATTGAAGTCACTGGCTGTTTCTACAACGTAACGTTCTTTTTCAAGTGAACATTGAATCAGTTCTCTCAAAGAGGGTTCGTCTTCTACAATCAATATCTTCATAATTTTGTCTCCTTTCTTTTTTACATACTACAAAGAAAAGGGATATTTCTGAAATAAAACTGAAATGGATTGAAAAAAGAGCTTTGAAATAACTATTGAATGTCTAATGAACTGTTAGGACAGGCCATAAATAATATAATATGGAAGGAAAAAAAGAAAAGGATGAAAGCGATTGAGCCGTTTCCATCCTTTTTATAATTATGTGCGAATTTTGTTTAATAAGAACGTGCAAATATCACGCGGCAAGTAGATGGTTTACCTGTTACCATACATTTACCAGGTTCTTTGTCTCCCGGAACAAATGACTCGAACGGAATACAACGAATGGTTGCTTTAGTTTCTTCCTTAATTTTTTCTTCGGTTTCAGTAGTTCCATCCCAATGAGCCAGAATAAATCCGCCTTCTTCGATTTTTTCTTTAAATTCGTCATAGGTGTCTACTGTTGTAATCTTGGAGTTACGGTAGTCCAATGCTTTCTTGTAGATATTAGCTTGCATTTCTTCAAGCAAATTCTGAACGTATGTTTCAATGCCTTCACAAGTAACCGTTTCTTTTTCCAGCGTATCACGGCGCATCACTTCCATAGTGTTGTTTTCAAGATCGCGACCACCCATAACCAAACGAACAGGTACACCCTTCAATTCATAATCAGCGAATTTGAAGCCCGGGCGTTTGTTATCTGCATTATCATATTTCACAGAGATACCCAATGCTTTCAACTTAGCTACAATGCCTTCTACTTTAGCGTCAATTTGTTTCAGTTGTTCGTCATTCTTATAGATAGGAACGATTACTACCTGAATCGGAGCCAAATGTGGAGGTAATACCAATCCGTTGTCATCCGAGTGAGTCATAATCAATGCACCCATCAAACGAGTAGAAACACCCCATGAAGTAGCCCAAACATACTCCAACTTGTTTTCCTTGTTAACGAACTGAACATCGAATGCCTTTGCAAAGTTTTGTCCCAGGAAGTGGGAAGTACCACTTTGCAATGCTTTTCCGTCCTGCATCATGGCTTCTATTGTGTAAGTGTCAAGTGCACCTGCAAAACGTTCATTGGCTGATTTCACTCCCTTTACAACGGGAACAGCCATATATTTTTCTGCAAATTCACCATATACATTCAACATTCTGATTGCTTCTTCCTCTGCTTCTTCACGGGTAGCATGAGCGGTATGTCCCTCTTGCCACAGGAATTCGGCAGTACGCAGGAAAAGACGGGTACGCATTTCCCAACGGAAAACATTCGCCCATTGGTTGCAGAGAATAGGCAGGTCACGGTATGACTGAATCCAGTTCTTATAAGTATTCCAGATGATTGTTTCTGATGTCGGACGGATAATCAATTCCTCTTCCAATTTAGCTGCAGGATCTACTACAACTCCTGAACCGTCTTCCGCATTCTTCAAACGATAATGTGTTACTACGGCACACTCTTTCGCAAACCCTTCTACGTGTTCTGCTTCGCGGCTTAAGAATGATTTCGGGATTAATAGCGGGAAGTATGCATTTACGTGTCCTGTTTCCTTGAACATGTCGTCCAATTGACGTTGCATTTTCTCCCAGATAGCGTATCCGTAAGGCTTAATCACCATACATCCGCGCACAGCAGACTGTTCTGCCAAATCAGCTTTTACCACCAAATCGTTATACCACTGTGAGTAGTTTTCACTACGTTTGGTAAGGTCTTTCAGTTCTTTTGCCATTATATTTTTCTATTTAAAGTTTTCTTGAGTGTTAAAACAGGGTGCAAAAATACGAAAAATGCATGAACTGCCCTATTCTTCATGCATTAATTTTCTAAAGTCATGTACTTCTATATTACATATCTCATTTTTCATATTCGTTATATAGTTGCATCCGCGACTGTGCTTGTTCAGCATAGCGCTTTTTTGAGAACTAAAGGCACTATGATCCGATGAAAAAGTTTTACGCAAAAGAAATAAGCCTTTCCTACCCAATTATGGTATTTTACTAATGTGGTAACCTCAATCATTTGTTTTCCTGTTTCCAATGGCGTAATGAAAATATCGACATAAAACAATAAATGTTTATCGTCTTTTCTCATAATTGCTTCTTGCTTGTCTTCCTCTATAATAAGTTCTTCACTTTCAATAGCTTTAGTTTCTATACCGAAAGGTTTGACTAAACAGACCCTTATTGCATACAACATTCGGAGCCAAGCGGGGTTATGAGCAAAGACTTTTAAAATAATATCTTTAGGAGACAAACGATTTTCTGTAACTTCTATGGAAAAACTGTCACTGTAATCTACGGGGAGATATTTCTCTATTTTCTTAGCCATATTGGTTATTCAATTAGGGTTATTCTACAATATGTTCAGTTTAGGTTTCGTCCGATAATAGATAAAACCATAGAAAAGGGGGCTTGAAAAATAAAAAATCAGGCAGTTTTTTTTAAGATAACCACCTGATTTTCAAAAGAGCGGTAAACGAGGCTCGAACTCGCGACCCCCAGCTTGGGAAGCTAGTGCTCTACCAACTGAGCTATTACCGCATATTTACTGCATTTCTCGACTCAAAAGCCTTATGAAATGGTGATGCAAAGGTAAACATAATTTTTATATCTCAAATAAAATCGCAGAAATTTTAATGCAAGAAAAAAGAGAAATTAAAGCCTCTTCAATTCTTTTGTTTTGATGAAAAACAACCGGATATGAAAAAACGCATATTAGTAGCCCGTATAATTAAAAAATATACAGATTGGCGATAGTCGCTATAGAAAAAATTCCAGGATTTCCGGTTAATAAGATTCAGATATAAACTATTTTAGTGAATAATCTATCACTAGGTTCTAAATAGAGAATGAATATTGAATATGTGAGAACAAAGTTGCTTATATTATTTCAAATTAACAGATTTAGTTTCTAGCAAAATAAATAAGATTTAGAGACAACTGGTACTTTATGGGCTGTTTGGTAGCTTTCTTTTAAAGGGAGAACACGCTTCTCACCGACCAACGGTTGGTTCCATTTAAAGGAACAGAGCTTTTCCTTTAAAGAAACAACTCCAATATGCATTTATATTTTGTATAATCAAGTAGTTTATATCCATTAATAACACGCTTATTGCATATACTTGCATTATTTTATGCATCATTTTTCTATCTGATAGAATGATACAAACGTGATTCAAAGAGAAGATGAAAAATAGAACATCTTATAAAAAAGCGTTGAAACCTTCTTTTGTTGTATTGCTATATTCTTTCTGATGAACAAACCTCTCTTTTCATCTGTTAGAATATCTCAAATTCAGATATAACCTAACCAGTATGAAAAAAATAAGCGACTTTGTATACTATTGACTTTGTATTTTTCCATCGGTCAGATAGATGCACAGATACCATTAAGTTTCGAAGAATCACTGCATCTGTTGAATCAAGGAAATCAGAGTCTGAAAATAGCGGATAAGAGTATTGAGATTGCGAAGGCTGAACGTGATAAGTTGAATGCTTTTTGGTATCCCAGTCTTCAGTCTACAGGTGCGTTTGTACACATGTCGGAGAAGATCGAAGTTAAACAGCCTTTATCGCAGTTTACCGATCCGGCTAAAGACTTTGTACATTCCATTATTCCGGATGACCAAATCATTTCGTCTATACTGGATCAAATTGGGGCAAATACCCTTATATTTCCTTTGACTCCAAGAAATTTGACAACTGTTGATTTATCAGCCGAGTGGGTACTCTTTTCCGGTGGTAAGCGTTTTCATGCCACCAACATCGGAAGAACGATGGTTGATCTGGCACGGGAAAGTCGGGCACAGGCATCGGCCAATCAGCAAAGTTTATTGGTTGAAAGCTATTACGGGCTTCGACTGGCACAACAAATTGTGACGGTTCGTGAAGAAACCTACAACGGATTGAAGAAACATTATGAAAATGCCTTGAAGTTAGAGGCAGCAGGAATGATTGACAAAGCAGGAAGGCTTTTTGCCAGGTAAATATGGATGAAGCCAAACGTGCATTGGAAGCTGCGCGAAAAGAAGAAACAGTAGTGCAAAGTGCCTTAAAGGTTTTGCTGAATAAAAAGGATGCAGATGCCAATATCATTCCTACCTCTCCCCTTTTTATGAATGATTCATTGCCACCTAAAATGCTATTTGATCTTTCGGTAAACAGTGGGAACTATACACTCAACCAATTACAGCTGCAGCAGCATATTGCCAAACAAGAAGTGCGGATTGCTCAAAGCGGCTATTTGCCGAATATAGCCCTTTTTGGAAAACAGACCTTATATTCGCATGGTATTCAGAGTAATTTATTACCGCGTACCATGGTAGGCATTGGTTTTACATGGAACCTCTTTGACGGACTGGATCGTGAAAAAAGAGTGCGGCAATCGAAATTAACGGAACAAACTCTGGCTTTAGGGCAGATGAAAGCCCGTGATGATCTGGCTGTTGGGGTAGATAAGCTTTATACGCAGCTGGAAAAGGCACAGGATAATGTAAAAGCTTTAAATGCAACGATTGCCTTAAGTGAAGAATTGGTACGCATCCGAAAGAAATCATTTACAGAAGGGATGGCAACTTCTACCGAAGTTATTGATGCTGAAACCATGCTTGCCAGTGTAAAAGTGGCTCGCCTGGCAGCATATTATGAATATGATGTGGCACTAATGAATCTACTCTCGCTTTGTGGCACACCGGAACAATTTGCAAACTATCAACCTAAACCGTAACAAACAATGAAACCAACTAGTAAAACCCTATCATGGGCTTTTGTCATCATTCTTCTGGCTGTCGGTATTTTCACCGGCTTGGGAGTTATATTAATGCATAAACAGCCGCTGGTCTTGCAAGGACAAGCTGAAGCAACAGAAATCCGTATCAGTGGGAAACTTCCCGGCCGTATCGACACTTTCTTCGTTCAGGAGGGAGACTGGGTACACCGGGGAGATACTCTTGTCGTCATTAATAGCCCTGAAGTACATGCCAAGTATCAACAAGTGAATGCCTTGGAACAGGTGGCAGTACAACAGAACAAGAAAATAGATGCCGGAACCCGTCGTCAGATCGTGGCTACTGCACTGCAATTATGGAATAAAACGAAGAGCGATCTTACTCTCGCCCAGACAACTTACAACCGTATTCTTACTTTATATAAGGACAGTGTCATTACTTCTCAAAGAAAGGATGAAGTAGAAGCTATGTATAAAGCGGCTGTAGCAGCCGAACGTGCTGCCTATGAACAGTATCAGATGGCTGTAGATGGTGCAACAAAAAGAAGATAAAGCGTCTGCTGCCAGCATGGTGGATGCTGCTCGAAGCACAGTGGATGAAGTCTCGGCTTTGCTGGTCGATGCTCGGTTGACCGCTCCGGAAAACGGTCAGATAGCAACAATCTTCCCTAAACGTGGAGAGTTGGTTGCACCGGGAACTCCCATTATGAATTTGGTGGTGGTGGATGATATACATGTTGTTCTTAACGTGCGGGAAGATCTGATGCCGCAATTTAAAATGGACGAAACATTTGTTGCGGATGTGCCCGCTATCGGTAAAAAAAATATTGAATTCAAAATCTATTATATTAGTCCGCTAGGCAGTTTTGCTACCTGGAAATCAACCAAGCAAACCGGAAGTTATGACTTACGTACCTTTGAGATTCATGCCCGTCCAACCCAAAAGGTGGATGACTTGCGTCCCGGCATGTCCGTGTTATTGACTTTAGATTAATCGACATCAAATAAACCAGAGAATGGATGAATCACAAACATATTCCCCTTTTCGTTCCGTACTGCTCAGAGAGTGGTGGCGAATGACTTCACGGCGCCTTTATTTTGGTGTCTGCATTGTCTTGCCATTGTTCACCCTTTTCTTTATGGCTACGATCTTTGGTAACGGACAGATGGAAAACATTCCTATTGGTATTGTCGATCAGGATAATACTGCTACTTCCCGGACGATAGTCAGGAATATTTCTGCCGTACCAACTTTTAAAGTGACAAAGCATTTTGTAAATGAAGCAGCTGCCCGTGAATCTGTGCAAAAGAAAGAGATTTATGGATATCTTTCCATACCTCCCCAATTTGAACAGAATGCGATTACCGGAAAGAATGCAACACTCTCCTACTATTATCATTATGCATTAATGTCGGTAGGTGGTGAGTTGATGGCGGCATTCGAAACTTCCTTAGCTCCGGTGGCTCTTTCTCCTGTGGTGATGCAAGCGATGGCACTCGGAGTAGAACAGGATCAGATTACCACCTTTTTATTACCCGTACAAGCTAATAACCATCCGATATATAACCCTAGTCTGGATTATTCGGTATATTTAAGTCAGCCCTTTTTCTTTGTGCTGTTTCAGGTTTTGATTCTGTTGATTACCGTGTATGCGGTTGGCATTGAAATCAAGTTCCGCACAGCAGATGATTGGCTGGCGACTGCAAAAGGCAATATAGTGACAGCTGTTTTAGGTAAATTATTACCTTATACCATTATATATATACTGATAGGATGGTTGGCTAATTACGTCATGTTTGGTATTTTGCATATTCCTTTTCAGGGGAGTTGGTGGTTAATGAATATCATGACTGTGCTTTTCATCATTGCAACACAGGCTTTAGGGCTGTTTTTATTCTCGCTGTTTCCGGCAATATCGTTGGTTATAAGTGTAGTTTCTATGGTAGGTTCTCTGGGGGCTACTTTGTCCGGAGTAACCTTTCCGGTTCCCAATATGTATCCGTTGGTGAGGGATGCTTCCAATTTGTTCCCTGTCCGCTTTCGTAAGTATATGCAAACCATGCTCTATGGAGCGGTGGGTTTATCCATCTTTGGCCGTCGGCTGTGATACTCTGTATCTTCCGTTGCTGGCCCTGTCGCTGCTTCCTCATTTAAAACGAGCTATAGAAAGTCATAAGTATGAAAACATTAAGTAAGTTACAACAGTTGTCATTCATCATTCGTCGTGAATTTCTAGCTATCAGTACCAGTTATGCGGTTTTACTGGTGTTGATGGGAGGAATCTTCGTTTACGGGTTGCTCTACAATTATATGTATGCACCGAATATTGTAACCGATGTACTGTTGCCGTAGTCGACAATTCGCACAGTGAATTGAGCCGTGATTTTATCCGTTGGCTGGATGCTACTCCCCAAGCAGAGATTTTAGTCAGGCTATGGACTATCACGAAGCAAAAGAATGGATGAAAGAAGGCAAAGTACAGGGAATACTCTACCTGCCTCATGATTTTGAGGAACGGGTGTTCCGGGGAGATGAAGCCGTATTTTCCCTTTATGCAACTACTGATGCCTTCTTGTATTTCGAAGCTTTGCAAGGTGCTTCTTCACGTGTCATGCTGGCTATTAATGATAAATACCGGCCAGATGAAGCAGTGTTTCTTCCACCACAAGGATTGCTCGCCGTAGCTATGGCGAAACCGATCAATGTGGAAGGCACTGCACTCTACAATTATACCGAAGGATATGGTTCCTATCTTATTCCGGCAGTCATGATGATTATAATTTTCCAGACCTTGCTGATGGTTATTGGTATGGTGACCGGAGAAGAATACAGTAGTAAAGGAATCCGTGCATATACTCCTTTGGGGTATGGCTGGGGAGTTGCTATTCGTATAGTGGCAGGAAAAACGTCCGTATACTGTACTCTTTATGCCATCTTTGCCTTTTTTCTATTAGGCTTGCTCCCTCACTTTTTCAGCATCCCCAATATTGGAAACGGATTGTACATCGTACTATTATTGATTCCATATTTGATGGCAACTTCTTTCTTGGGATTGGCTGCATCCAGGTATTTTACGGATTCTGAAGCTCCCCTACTCATGATCGCCTTCTTCTCCGTAGGATTAATCTTTCTTTCCGGCGTTTCCTATCCAATGGAACTAATGCCCTGGTATTGGAAAGTAGTCCATTACATTTTCCCAGCTGCACCAGGCACACTCGCTTTTGTGAAACTGAATTCTATGGGAGCCAGTATGGCTGATATCAGACCGGAATATATAACTCTCTGGATACAGGCACTTATTTATTTTACAATAAGTATATGGGTCTATAAGAAGAAACTGGAATCAAATCTGATTAGTTAAATTAACAAAAACAAAACATGCGCTAATTATAACATATAGCAAAAGAACACTTTCAGATAAATCAACTTCGCAAAGTAAATAATCAACTTTGGAAATAAAAATGTTTCTAAATAGATGTTTTCTTGTAGAATCTCTCCTATTTCTTGCATTTGTCATTGTTTTTGTCTAGTTTCGTTAACTGTTATGTTTATATGATCGTTAGAAGTAGTTTAAAAAACAACTATTTATATGAAATACATTGTATATATTCTTCTCTTTTTTCCTGTTTGGGTTACAGCACAAACATACAAATATATAGGAATAGAAGATGGCTTGAGCAATCGCCGGATATTCAATATTCAGAAAGATGCTCAGGGCTATATGTGGTTTCTTACAAATGAAGGGATGGACCGATACAACGGTAAAGATATAAAACACTATAAATTAAATAAAGAAGGCACTATTTTGGATGCTCCCATACGTTTGGGATGGTTATATACAGAACCACATATCGGTATATGGGTGGTTGGCAAACAAGGACGAGTCTTTCAATACGAAGCCGACAGAGACGATTTCAAAATGGTATATAAATTACCGGATACCTCTGAAGCAATAAGTTGTGGTTATCTGGATCGCAATGATAATATCTGGATATGTCGTAAAGATACTGTATTGCTGTATAATATTAAAGATGCTCATATAGTTCGATTTCCCAATGTATTGCATAGTAGTATTACGGCAATAGAACAAGTAGATGAGCACCATTTCTTTATAGCAACGGAGACGGGCGTACGATATGTCAAACTGGAGAATGGTATTTTAGAGACCATGCCTGTTGAAACACTGGACTATTTTCATGCACAGGTGAGTGAACTGTATTTTCATCGGCAATTAAAAAGATTGTTCATTGGTTCATTTGAAAGAGGAGTTTTTGTGTACGATATGAATACACAGGAAATTATACGTCTGGACGCTGATCTTAGTGATGTAAACATAGCTCGTATCAGCCATTGAATGAAACAGAGTTACTGATTGCAACGGAAGGAATGGGGGTGTATAAAGTTAACGTAAATACCTGTGAACTGGAAGATTACATTATTGCTAATTATCAGAGTTATAATGAAATGAATGGAAATAATATCAATGATGTTTTTGTAGATGAAGAAAAGCGGATATGGCTTGCTAATTATCCAACAGGAATTACAGTGATTGATAATCGCTATGAAAATTATCATTGGATGAAACATGCTATGGGTAATGCACAGTCATTAATCAATGATCAGGTACAAGCGGTTATCGAAGATCATGAAGGTGATCTGTGGTTTGGAACTAGTAATGGTATTAGTCTTTATAATTCAAAAACAGGTCAGTGGCATTCATTTCTAAGCTCTTTTAATCATCAACTAAAGGACAAGAATCATATATTTATTACTTTATGTGAAGTGGCTCCTGGCATTATATGGGCAGGAGGATATACTTCCGGCATTTATAAAATAAATAAAGAAACGCTATCAGTTGAATACTTCTCTCCTTACCTTCTTTCTCACGTCAATATGCGTCCGGATAAATATATTCGTGATATAGTTAAAGATTCAAGAGGACATATCTGGTCGGGAGGCTATTATAATCTAAAATGTTTTGATTTGGAGACTAACAGTGCACGTCTATATCCGGGACTGAATTCCATAACATCAATTGTTGAAAAAGACAAAGATAATATGTGGATCGGAACTGCTGCTGGCTTGTATTTATTGAATCGAAATACTGGTGAATATCAGTATATTGAAATGGAGATAGGAATCACTTATATTAATACGCTTTATCAGGCAGATAATGGGTTGTTATATATCGGGACAAATGGTATGGGAGTATTTATCTATAATCCTCAAGATAAGACTTTCGAACATTATTTTTCTGATAATTCTGCTTTAGTTTCAAATAGAATATTTACAATATTGCCGGAAGTAGATGGACGTATAATGATGAGTACAGAGAACGGAATAACCTGTTTTCATACTAAAGAAAAGATATTTCGTAATTGGACTAGAGGAGAAGGCTTGTTGCCTGCATACTTTAACGCAGCGGCAGGAACGGTGCGTAAAAATAAAAACTTTGTATTCGGTAGTACGGATGGAGCAATTGAACTTCCGATGAATGTGAAATTCCCGGATTATAAGTTCTCCAGATTGGTATTTAGCGACTTTCATCTGTCTTATCAACCTGTTTATCCGGGTGTCAAGGATTCTCCTTTACAGAAAAGTATCGATGAGACAGATGTATTAGAGCTGGCTTATGATGAGAATACGTTTTCATTTGAAGTTTCTACAATCAATTATGATTCTCCCGGAAATGCACTATATTCGTGGAAATTAGAAGGCTTTTATGAGAAATGGACTCAACCGGGAGAAATAATTTGATTCGTTTTACCAATTTGCCTCCAGGTAGATATATTCTTCATGTACGTGCTATATCCAGAGAAGAACATGACATTGTTTTTCAGGAACGTGCTATGAAAATTATCATCACGCAACCTTTTTGGTCGAGTTGGTGGGCTATCTTGTGTTATATTCTGTTGGTAATAGGGGATTTTATTTTGTTCTACGTGTGATAAATCTAAGAAAACAAAAGAATATATCTGATGAAAAAACGCAGTTCTTCATCAATACGGCCCATGATATACGTACTCCATTAACTTTAATAAAAGCACCTTTGGAGGAATTATTGGAAGAAGAGACGCTTACCGACAATGGAATAACTCGTACGAACATTGCATTGAGGAATGTGGAAGTTCTTTTACGACTGGTCAGCAATCTGATTAATTTTGAGCGAACGGATGTATATTCCTCTAAAATGAGTGTTTCCGAGTATGAGTTGAATACCTATATGAATGAAATATATAATTCATTCTCTTCTTATGCTGCCATTAGGCGTATTGAATATACATACGAGAGTACTTTCAGCTATATGAATGTATCGTTTGATAAGGAGAAGATGGATTCTATTTTGAAGAATATAATATCGAACTCGCTAAAATATACTCCGGAAAATGGAAAGGTCAGCATTTCCGTGTCCGATACGAATGATTCATGGAAAGTGATAATCAAGGATACAGGTATAGGTATTCCTGCCAGTGAACAAAGTAAGTTGTTCAAGCTTCATTTCCGTGCCAGCAATGCTATTAACTCTAAAGTGACGGGTAGTGGTATCGGATTAATGTTGGTAGGAAAACTGGTGAGCCTTCATGGAGGTAAAATTAGTGTAGATAGTGTCGAACATCAAGGTACGACAATCAAAATTGTTTTTCCGAAAAAGAATAAGACTTCTCAAAGTATCAGTGACGAAGCATCTTCTAAATTTGAGGCGTTGGCTCCTGTACTGCCCGCTCCGAATGTACCGGCAAAGACAACCGCTACGATAGATGATCCAAATTTACGACGGATTCTTGTTGTAGAAGACAATGATGAGCTACGCTCCTATCTGGTCAGTTCATTGTCTTCTATATATAATGTACAAGCTTGCGCTAACGGAAAGGAAGCATTGATTATTATCAAAGAATATTGGCCGGAACTGGTTCTTTCTGATATCATGATGCCAGAGATGCGGGAGATGAATTGTGTGTGGCTATCAAAAGTGATATTGAAATTTCACATATTCCTGTGTTGTTGCTCACTGCTTTGGGAGAAGAAAATAATATTCTGGATGGACTGTCGATTGGTGCGGACGAATATCTCATCAAACCTTTCAGCGTGAAAATATTACGGGCGAATATCGCTAATCTGTTGGCAAACCGGAACTGTTGCGCATGAGATATGCCAATCTGGATATAGAAGCGAAATCAATGGTTCCATCTGCAAACGGTACTAACAGCCTCGATTGGAAGTTTATATCAAATGTAAAGAAAATCGTGGATGAGAATATAAACAACCCTGAATTTTCCGTTAATGTGCTCTGTGAATCAAGTGGCATGAGCCGTACCAGTTTCTATTGTAAATTGAAAGCATTGACGGGACAGTCTCCGACAGAGTTTATTCGGGGGATGCGTTTGAAACGTGCTACCGAGTTATTGAAAGAGGGTGAATATGCTATTAATGAGATTTCAGACATGGTTGGATTCTCTGAAACTAAATATTTTCGGGAAGTATTCAAAAAATACTATAAGATGAGTCCGAGCAGGTATGCTAAAGAAGGAGGCAATCCCTCTGCTGAACTGGAAGATGACGAAGAAGATTGATAAATAAAAAGCGAATAGATACGTTGTATTTAAAAAAGTTCTCCTCTGTTATGGGTATCTATAACAGAGGAGAACTTTCTTTTTCAAGGCTTATAACTCTTTTCAGGGAAAAGCGGTTATTGATAAGGAAGTTATTTGCGAATCAAATATCTAATGAATAAATAACCTCCGAATACTTGCAGCACATTCCGGGAATTCCAATGCGGAAATCCTGAATGGCATTGTAGAAATTTCCTATATACATCCACTCTCCCAATGTCCCTACAACTTGATAGGTAAGTACTACGCCAACCAATACCGGGATGGAGATACGTCCGAAACGTTGTGCGGCCCAACCGGCAGCAATGGCGAGCAATACGGACTTTAATAAAATAGCAGGCAGCACCACCGGCATCGGCATACCAAAAAGTGAGGAGTTGATAATAGGGGAAAGAACAGCAGTCAGCAGACCGACTTCCATCCGTACTTATAAGCTCCGATCAGTGTGAAGAAATAGATAGGCAGCCAGGTTATTCCTCCTTGCGGTATGAGATGAAAAAATTGGGGAAAAAGGATGTTGCCAACGATGAATAACGAGGCTGCCAGATAAGTTCTCACATTGCCGTAATTCAGCGAATAGAGTTTTACAGTAGTTGATTCCATATCATTTTATTATTTAAAAGTTCAAATTAATACCACCCATAAACGTAGCTTTGGGCATGGGATAACCTGCATTTATTTCATAACGCTGTGCCAGCAGGTTCTCTCCTTTTATGAAGAGGTTAGCGAAACGGCAGACACGATAATTCCCACGAAGATTCCATAAAACAAAATGATCCTGTTGCTCGCTACCCTTTACAACAGAAGTATAAAGTCCTTTCACATATTGTACTCCAGTCGATATACTCCAACGTCCGGAAGTATAGTCCGCCCCTGCATACAATTTATGTTCGGGGGCAGCAAGAACGGGATTCTCCATGTGCAACCAGCTATAATTGGCGTTCACATTCCAGTGTGAATTGATGTGGTAGCCTATATTCGTTTCAACTCCCCAATTCTCTATCTCTCCGGAATTGATATTCAATGGAGGAAAGAGTCCGTTTGACATAATCAGATTGTCGCCATTGATATAGTAAAGGCTGATTCCGTAGGACAATGCCCCTTCCAGCAGACGTTGTGAATAGGAAAGTTCATAGTTGATTAGTTTTTCCGGTTTCAATTCCGGGTTGGCAGGAGGAAACATATACATCTCACGAATGGTTGGATTACGGTATCCTTTGCTGACCATTGCTTTAAGTTCTGCATTCTTGGGTAAATGAAAAGCCAGTCCGCCTTGTGGAATCCATTCTGTACCTACGTGTGAATGGTGGTCTACACGAATACCTGCGTCCAGTGAGAACCAACTGCTGATATCCTGACGGAAATCAACGTATCCGGCAAACTCATCCATTTGCTTGTCTACTCCCGGAGTATGTTCACCCGTAGCCAGTACTTTGTTCCATGATTCACCTCCGAAGTGTTGATAATCAAATCCTACGGTCAAACGATTACCGGTAAAGAAAGTGGCACTCTGATACCATGATACACCCAGCATTTTGTCTTTAGAGTTGAAATGTGATTTTTGCGGTTCTTTTCCTATCTGATAGCCATCATTGATTTTATGCCGTCCCCAGTTATAGAAAAAGCTCAAACCTCCTGAAGTCTTTTCATAATGATTTTCCAAAGCGAACGATGTCATTCCACGAGTGATACGAGAATCGTTGTCAATCAGTGGTACTTGGATAGTCCCCGGATTGGAAGCATTAAAATGGGTTACATTCACATCTCCCCATACTTTCCAGAAAGAACTGATATCATAACCTAACTTTGCGTATCCACCATATTGCTCGAATCCCATATCGGGACGATGTCCATCTGTACGATTATATGATCCGGTTACGACGCTACTGAAACGTCCCTTCTTGACACGGTTGGAAAATTCAGTCTGCAACGTGTTATATGAACCGTACCCAACTTGCATATTCGTCTTCACACCTTCTTCCTGTTGCCGACGGGTAACAATATTAATCACACCACCCATGGCATTCGAACCATAAAGTACAGATGCAGGACCACGTAAAACTTCCACTTTCTCTGCCATCATAGATTGATAAGCATCCGCTATCGGATGTCCCATCAACCCCATGTACTGGGGATGACCGTCAATCAGTACCAATAATCCCGCTGTCGGACTACCACCGATACCACGCAAGCTCATGCCACCTGCAGCTCCGGTAGATACGCCATATCCCATGATGCCACGACTGGTAGTGAATAATCCCGGTACCTGCTCCGTTAACAACGGCAAAAGAGAAGGCTCATATCTTTTCTCAATTTGTTGCCTGCCGACTACGGAAATGGTCATCGGAAGATGACGCACATCGGTTTCATTACGTGTTCCGGTGACTACGACTTCATCAATCATATAATTTCTTCCGGCCTGTATGCTATCCTTTTTAGTCTGTGCCATTCCCGAGATGGAAAGCAAGCTACCGAACAGGAATAAACAAGCTGTATTTCTTTTCATACTTTATTTCGTGTTTCAAGTTTCTTCTTTTTACTTCTTATTTCTGATCTTTTCCAGAAAATCGCGGATCAGTGGTAATATTTCTTCTGCTGATTCCACTTCGCTGCACATTGTCTCTACAGGACATCCTCCTGTATGGTTACGGTTCCAGATAAAAGGTACTTTCTCTGTAAAACCAACTTTTATATCTGATTTCTGAAGCAACTCCAGAGCTTTGGTACTGATAATATCAGTATATAACTCTTTGATACCTCCCAGAATCATCAGGCGGCAGCTCCTTTCCAACCACCTTATCAGCAATCGAGGCTCCTTTAAGAAACTCCGGTTCCTGGGTCAGTAAATCATAGATATCAGCCACACCGCGTTGAGTGAAAGTACGGATTTCTCCTTTGTTGGCAATAGTACAGGAATATCCTCCCGTATGTAGTAAATTGATTAATTCTTCCATCTTTTCTTTTATAAAGTACCTTGTTTCAATTGTTCTACGAATTGATCTATCCGATGCAGCTCTTTCGGAATATCAATGTTCTGCGGACAGTGTGCCACACACTGGTTACAACCGATGCAATGGCTTGCCTGACGAAGTTTGGGCACGCTACGGTCATATCCGACTAGAAAAGCACGCCGGCTTTCGCATAATTCTCATCCTGCCCGTTCCTGGGGACATTCCCTTCATTGACACAACGGTTGTAATGTAACAACACAGCAGGTATATCCAACCCATACGGACATGGCATACAATATTTGCAGTCGTTGCAAGGGATCGTTGGATATTTCAACATTAATTGTGCCGTTTCTTCGAGAAACTCTTTTTCTTCATCTGTCAACGGTTCCAAAGGAGAATAAGTGCGGAGATTATCTTGCAGATGTTCCATATAAGTCATACCACTTAACACAGTCAGAATGTCCGGAAATGAACCGGCAAAACGGAAAGCCCAGGAAGCGACACTACTTTCCGGACGGCGTTGTTTGAGCCGTGCCACCAGGTTGTCATTCAATTTAGACAAACGACCTCCTAAAAGCGGTTCCATGATGATAGATGGAATTCCTCGTTTATGCAATTCTCCATACAGATATTCAGCATCCGTATTCCGGGTATTGGTTTCTTTGGCATGTTTCCAGTCTACATAGTTCAATTGTATCTGTACGAAGTCCCACTTGAATTCATCGTGCCGTGAAAGCAGATAGTCATACACTTCGATATCCCCGTGATAGGAGAATCCCAAATTGCGGATACGTCCTGCCTCCCGTTCTTTCACTAGAAAGTCAAGCATTCCGTTATCCAGGTAGCGTCCTTTAAGGCTTCCATTCCTCCATGCCGATGCCGTGAAGCAGCATATAATCAATGTAATCTACCTGCAGGTCTGCAAACGATTTGTGGTACATCTTGAGCGATGCTTCACGAGACCATGTATCGGGAGAGAAATTGGATAACTTGGTGGCGATATAATATTTGTCACGGGGATGACGGCTCAATGCAATACCCGTTGCCTTTTCGGAAAAGCCCTGTACGTATGCCGGAGATGTATCGAAATAGTTTACTCCGTGAGCGATTGCATAATCAATCAGTCCATTCACGGCATCCTGGTCGATTACTTCACCATTACCGTTGGGAACAGGTTTGAGAGGCCAACGCATACAACCATATCCCAAGAGTGAAACACGGTCACCGGTAGTCGGAGACGTGCGGTAAGTCATTTTATCGGTAGGCACCTCTCCTTCTCCTGTTGCGCTGCTTGAAGAGGAAGTACCTTTTGAAGAGCATCCGTATAATAGCCCTGTCGACGTGGCTGCACTAATACCTACAATCTTAATGAAATCTCTTCTATTTATATCTTTCTTATTTTTATCTTCCATAATCTTATACTGATTTAGATCAAATAATTCTATGCATCTGATGTCCTGTCACATAAATAGCGCTGAAAGGACGGGACGGACAAAGGTTCTCACACGCCCCACAACCGATACATTTTTCTACATTTACTACCGGAATCTTTGGAGAATCTGTTTTTTCAGGATCGGAAGCTACCATCTGTATGGCACCTGTCGGACAATGGCGGGCACAGTTGCCACATTCCATTCCATCTGTCAAAGGTACACAGTTCTCTTTAATCCATACGGCATGCCCGATCTGAATAGCTGATTTCTCGGCAAGACTGGTGAGATGAATAGCACCGGCAGGACAAACTTCCGAACATTTAGTACATTCGGGACGGCAATACCCACGTTCGTATGACATTTCCGGTTGCATCAATGTCAATAGGTTGTCCGATGGGCGCAATACCTGGTTGGGACAAACAGAGACACATAATTGGCAGGCTGTGCAATGTTGAGTGAAATTGCGTGCGCTTAAAGCACCGGGAGGATAGATAGGATTTTCTCTTTGGGGAATCTTTTTATCTTCGATAGTAGCCAATCCTCCGTCTACTTTTTTCTCTTGTGCTTTCAGTACAGAAGTTGTTGCAAAAATGGCCGATGCTGAAAGGAAGCTACGACGGGCATTGTCTACCTGTTCAGTAGTGACAGACTTTGCTTTCGTATCTTCGCTCGTAGCTGTTTCGTTCTTAGGTTTCCGTCTTGTGTATGTAATGGCTCCATGCTTACACTTTCCGATGCAATCCATACAAGTCACACAACGGCTATAATCTATTTCATGAGCTTTCGGATTAATACACGATGCTTTGCAATTGCGGGCACACAAACCGCAACTATTGCATTTGGAAGTATCAATTACCGGTTTGAATATCGCATATTTGGATATAAACCCTAATACAGTACCTACGGGGCAGATCGTATTACAATAGGTTCGTCCGTTGCGCCACGCCAGAATGAAAAGAACAACAAGGGTAACAATGGCAATCAGCATCGTCGAAAGACTCTTTATCCATACATCTACCTCATAAAAAGCATAACTATCCACTCGTTCGGCGAAGTACGCCAACAGGTTGTTTCCCCATTGCCAGACCGGTGCAAAAAGACTGGAAGCTATCCGGCCATAAGCACTATACGGTGCCAGCAAGATAGCCAAAGAGTTCAATCCTGCAACCATCATAATAATGAATACTCCTAAAACGCCATACCGCAACCATTTCATTGCTGGTGAATAACGGAACCGGTTTTTCTTTTGTTTGCCGGATACCCACGAAACAATGTCCTGAAACACTCCCAACGGACAAATAACAGAGCAGTAGATACGTCCGAACAGGAATGTAAGTACAACTAAAAACAATACGACACCTATGTTCAAGGCTAATAAAGCCGGCAGAAATTGAATTTTCGCCAACCATCCGAACCATGTGTGCAATGTACCCGTGAAGTCGAGAAAGAGCAGGGTAATAAGTGTAAAGCACACAATGGCGGTTGTAAGTCTGATAGTACGTAGCATAAACTAATTAATTTTCAATTTATAGTAGTTATATCTAAATGTCTAAAACTGTCAGGATTGAACCATCTATATTTCAACTTTGCAAAGTTAATCAGGGAAATTTGTTTTTCAACTATACAAATTACAGAATGTTTTACCAATTTCACTGATAACAGACGGGAAAACCTTTAGCCGATTGGGTAAAACACTATTTTTCTAATGCCACGACCTCTCCAATCTCCGGAATCAATACATTCAGAGAATCTTTATTCTTCATCTCTTCTGCATTTTTGAGAGGTTCATCCCAACGATGTTTGGCCAACGCATATTTAGAATGATGTACGGTCAGAACTCTTTTCGCTTTTAAATCTCTGGCCGTCTGTGCCATATATTGGGGCATCAGATGAATTAAGCTCCACTCTTCGTTGTATTGCCCGTTTTCAAGAATTGCGAGTCGATGCCGGGGAACCGGTTGCCTATTTCTGCATAATGCGTATCATATCCTCCGTCTCCGCCAATGTATATCTTTTGTGAAGGAGCTTCTAGCAGGAAAGAAGCCCAAAGTGACTGGTTGGCAGTAAGTCTGCGACCGGAGAAATGACGGGCAGGCAAACAATGTATCATAAAGCCCGGAGCGAGGTTTGCGTCTTCATTCCAGTCAAGTTCTATCAGACGCTCTTTATCAAATCCCCAATATTCGAAATGTTCGCCAACACCCAACGGACAAATCACTGCTCCAATCCGGTCTTTTAATTTTTTGACTGTGTTGTAATCCAAATGATCCCAATGATCGTGACTAATCACGAGATAATCAATGTCCGGCATATCATCCGGTGTATAAAGTTCCGTACCTTTGAATGGCTTGTTGACAAAAGATACGGGAGAAGCCATACAAAATACCGGGTCAACCAATATTCGCTTTCCTCCCGTTTGAATCAGGTAAGATGAATGTCCGAACCATACCAATATTTCTTCATTACGGCCAATCTTGCGTAAATCTGTTTTTATTGCTTTGACAGCCTGTTCGGGGCGCAAACCGTCTATCTTTCTGAAAATGAACTCCCAGATTCCGCTAAAACGTCCCCTGTCGGAAGTCATCAATAGAGTTTCATGCTGATTTTTAAATTCTCCGTTTCTGTAATTAGGAGATTTCATGACTCTTTCCAGCCGATTCCCCACGGGGAGTTCTGCCGAAACTGGCTTGATTGATAAAAACAATGACTGACACCGCCAGCAATGCTATTACAGCTAATATACATCCTACAATCATACGTGCTTTGAATTTCTTGAATATGATACGCATATAATTCATAACTAAATTATTTCACGCAGCAAATATACAGGTATTCAGAGAGCTTGTTAGTATATATATTACAGATTGTTATACCATAATTACTGAAAGCAGTTGCCTGTTGGGTGTCAGTCTATTGTGTGAACAAACCCTTTTCTTGTTCAGTTATTTAGAAATAAATTTTGTAGCTGATGTTCGGAATCAGACCCGCTCCGTCTTTTTCTTCTACTACACTCGTTCTTTCATTGTATTGATAGAAATGCATTCCGGTGCGCATACCCACATTCAGTATTTTCAGAGAAAACTCGTGGGATACTCTTTTCTTATTGATCCGGAAGCTGATCGAAACATCACCGTTTATAGATGGATTGAATCGTTTAGTATATGCTTTGCTCTCGTCAAAAACGATGTCTTTTTCTTCCTGACTTTTTTCTTCATCCACAGGTGTATAGCGTCCTCCTCCCTGAAAGAACAGACGGCCGTTTACACTTAATACATTCTGTTTGAGTCTGCCAACCATCCATTCTTTTCCGGCGAGCAGGTTCACTAAAAAACTTTTATCCAGTCTCGTATTTCGCCAGATACGGTCTCCTCCCCTATATTTCGATTTGAATAATGAAGCTGTAATCATATAGTAGAAGCCGTTTTTCATGTATTGTTCCAGTGTTATATCTATTCCATAGTTTTTGGCTATTCCGGTGTTTGTCAATATGCGGTCTAAATAGAATTCTTCATAATTGATAATCGAAAAGGAGGAGTTTTCCTCAACCGGTATGTGGAACAAGTATTGATAATAGGGTTCTATTTTCAGATGTAGGCTCTGATTGATATTCCAGTCATAAGTGAATCCGAAATGATGTGCCTTTGAGAAGTCCAGGTACCGGTTTGATTCCTTTTTACCATTGATTATCTGTTCAACAAAGTAATAGTCGAGCCTTTCCCGGCGGCTATGCAAGCCGTAAGCTGCTGCTAAAGAATGTGCAGGATTTATTTTCCATTTAAGGGCAACTCTCGGTTCTATCGACCAGTTCTTGTTTAAAGTAAAATATTGTCCGGTAACCCCTAAACTGGTTGTCAGATTGTTGCTCAAGTTTATTACAGAACTACTATATGCCGAGAGGACTGTACTTTCTCCACTGCCTTTCGATATTTGTTCCATAGGTTTGTTTAATCCCAAATAAGGGCTGACTTTGTAATCAAGATCATATTTAAGTTCCGTAATGGTAATCCCTGTTCTGTTGGTATGCCTCGGACTGAATTTCTTATTCAGATATGAATTGAATACTAAATTCCATCTGCTATTCTGAATATCTGCTACATTAATAATAGCGTCGTCGGTATGTAAGTCCGCCAATGAACGGTCTTTGGAATAGGTAGCGGATAGAGAAGAACGGATATAAGTATTTTCATCCAGTACATATTTGTGCGCTAAGCCACCTGCCAGTTTTTCCAGTTTATTATATCCCGACGACCGGTCTCCCATCGTTTCCCATTCGGAACGTTCCAAAACATCTGCTTTATTTCTGTCTATCAATCCTAATCCCCAGATCGAAAAGGTTCCAGCTTTACGTGTGGGAAAATTTAGTTTGAAGGCTAAATCCTGATATTTCAGGTTGATGTCATTACCCGATGCCAGTGAAGTAGTAGAAAAGCGATAATTCACCAGATAGGAACTTCCCCGTTTTTTATTGATAGGACCTTCCGAAGCTAAATCTATGCCCATGAGTCCGACCTGAAAGGCGTGTTCGTACTTCTGATTGTTACCATTGCGCAAATGCATATCGAAAACACCTGATAGGGCATTACTGTATTCCGCCGGGAAAGCTCCGTTGTAGAAATCGGAGTTGCCGATGACTTGCGTACTCAAAGCGGACAGGAATCCTCCTCCCAAGCCTGATAAATCAGCAAAGTGAGTAGGATTAGGTATTTCAATTCCCTCCAGTCTCCATTGTGTAAATTGCGGGGCATTTCCCCGGATGGCAACCGCATTAGTACCGACATCTCCTGCTACACCTGCAAATGCAGAACTTAACCGTGCAGGATCGTCAAAACCATTGGCAAATCGGGACGCTTCTTCAATACTAATCATACGTCCTCCTGTGATAGCCATTGGGTTGACAGTCCGGTCTTTTTTTTATTTCCGGCTTGACAAGTACTTCAGCCAAATCTTGTACATTCTCATCCATAGGAATCTCTACAAATACTTCTTTGGATGAAGTGACAGATACTTCGCTGATGATACTTGGGCGATACCCCATAAAAGATGCCTGAATATTATAACGACCCACCGGGACATTATTAATCCGGAAATTTCCCCGTCCGTCAGTCGAACCTCCCCGTGAGGGATCTTCTGCTATACAGACGGAGGCATATTCTATGGGCGTATTGGTTTTGGAGTCAACAACGATTCCTCTTATGGTTTGAGTCAGTTTTTGTGTATCATTGTTGGCGGGCTTTTGCTTGTTATCCTGCGAAGAAATAATAATATGATATCCTTTTATCTTATATACATATCCGGTTTCCTTCAATAGTTGAGCCATAGCTTTGTCAATGGTTACATTTTTGAATGATAAAGAGTGCTTCTTTTCGATATTCAGGTTCGATTGTTC
>ENA-OQIG01000357-OQIG01000357.1-human-gut-metagenome-genome-assembly--contig:-NODE-357-length-27217-cov-1.754522_pt1 | contig 27217 bp, 32 predicted proteins | sample MGYA00242576_ERZ504741 | MGnify/ENA primary metagenome ERZ504741 (study PRJEB26092, sample SAMD00036436) | human gut metagenome | host: Homo sapiens | study: EMG produced TPA metagenomics assembly of... | reverse complement strand
ATCTATCACTGCTTTCTTGATCCGTAACAAAAAGTTCTTCCCCATACACACCTACCAGCACTATCCTTCGATGGCAATATATTTCTTCTCCTCAGCTTCTACTTTCTTCTGATCCTTCTTCGGGATTGCAAGAACAAGTATACCATTTTCATATTTTGCCTTAATGTCTTCCTGAGTGATATCCTTTCCTACATAGAAACTTCTGCTACAAGATCCGGAATATCTTTCTCTTCGGATATAATTGCCTGTCTTCTCATCCTTCTGATTGTTGTTCTTCGTCGTCGCCGCCTGGATGGTCAGATAACCATCTTTTAATTCTGCGTGAATGTCTTCTTTCTTATATCCCGGAAGGCTTACTTCCAATTCGTAGCCATGTTCATGCTCCTTAATGTCTGTCTTCATCAAAGACTCTGTGTTCGCTCTCTGGTAACCTCTGAATGGGTAATCAAAATCAAAGAAATCATCAAACAAATTCTCTCCAAAAATACTAGGCATCATCATAAATCATCTCTCCTTTTCCATTAAAATCTTATTGATAAATGTCATTTATTGGAACCGGTGATGTGGGGACTATTCAGATCTTCTCATCCTTTCTTCGTCCTCCTCCTTTGTTCTAGTTGTAATATAACACTTATGTTAGCACTCGTCAAGAGGGAGTGCTAAAAAATTGTGAACATTTTGTGTCCTGCCAGTATTCCTGTCCTATGACCGTTTCATCCCTCCCCTTTATCAAAAACTACTCTCTGAGTCTATAACTTTTATACTAACATCTTTTATTATATTATCATCCATGACAATGTGAATCACACTCTCTCCCAGCAGCTCACCAGCTTTGGCAACTAACCAAAAGTTTCCATGATAGGTTTTCCAACAATAGACTATCATAACGATGTTGTTGTCTGGGGATCTCGCATTTCCAACTGGCAAGAATCTGGACATTTCCTTCAGCTACTACTTTAATTTCTTTCTCCTCTGTCAACACTTCTAAGCCATCTTTATCTACAAGGCTCAACTGAATAAAAACAAGTTCCTCCGTACCTTTTATCATTACTTCCTGAGAAACATCTACTTTCACTCCCCTGGCAGTCCCTGCTGTTTTTAATTGGCAGGAACTGCTTTCTTTCCCTTGGTTATAACTTATGGCAGTAACTTCTCCAGGCTCATACTTACATTCAAAGGTACTTACATATCCAACTTTTTCTCCTGCTGGTTTTTTCCCAAGCGATTTCCCATTTATGAATAATTCTACCTCTTCATCTGCTGAATATACATCTACCATTGCAGACTTTCCTTCATATCCTTCCCATGTCCAGGAAGCAATATTATCTTTCAGCATCCAAGGTGTCTTTGAATGCTTCATTCCAGAACGGTCAACCCGTTCCACCGCAATATATGGTTCTTTTCGCATTCCATATACAATTTCGCGCAAATAACTAATCGGTCTTCTGTATCCTGTCAGATCAATGTCTCCAATATATGCAAGTCGATCCGGAAAATAACTTCCAAAATTAGTTTTCTCATCATAATAGAAAATGCCACATCCTGCTTCTCCTAGATAATCATAGCCCGACCATGTAAAATCTCCCAGTACTTGATTTGATTTTTTACAACAGACCAAAGTCTTGCAATATCTGCTGGAAATGTTTCTGTCCCAAGAACACATTTATTTGGATACAATTCTGTATCCAACAGATGTCTGCCTGTCAAATAATTTAATCCTATAATATCCATCGCTTCACAACTTTCCTGCAGGACTTCTGTCATAAGCGGATGTTTTGCAAAGGCATCACCGACTTCTCCCTCCATCAATTGCATAAAGCTATTAATCGCGTTGCTTCCTGAGGAATCATTTGTCTCACTATTTTCTGCATCTTTTTTAAATAATGGCGCTAAATCTTGCATAATCGGATACATTTTTGCTCCGGCTGCATTCAGGCCATTGATTCCATTTGTAGTATATCTCGTTCTGTCTTTTTCTTTTATATAATTACAGATAGTACGGTTAATTTCTGCACCACGCTCTGTTCCCACTTCCTGAATTTCATTTCCGATGGAATACATAATAACTGATGGATGGTTATAATCTTTTTGGATCATTTTATCTACAATATTTTTCCACTCATTAAAAAATGAGAATGCATAATCATGGTCATTTTTATGAATGGTCCACATGTCACATAATTCATCCATAACTAAAATCCCATACTTGTCACATGCATCAAGAAAATCTTTTGCTGCAGGATGATGTGCGCTGCGTACACTATTAAATCCAGCTTGCTTTAGCAATTTACATTTCCGATATTCTGCTTCTCTATATGTCGCCGCACCAAGAATCCCATTATCGTGATGAACGCAAGTTCCACGTAGTTTCACAGACTCACCATTTATTCGAAGACCATACACCGAATCCAAAGTGATCCGGCGAATCCCATACAGAAACTCATTGGTATCCCATACTTTTTTCTCAGAGAATATACTCACTTGACATTTATACAAATGCGGAGTGTCACAGTTCCATAATTTAGGATTTTTAATTACAATCTCTTGACGAATTTGATTTTCCGAATTTCCAAAGGCTGTTAAATGCGTCACTCCTCGGATTACATTTCCATCTTCATCACTCATTTCTATCTGTACTTGAAGTTTTTCCTTTTTTCTTGTCTGATTCACAACAGTAGTCACAAATTCTACCACTGCAAAGTCTTTCTCCACATTTATCGTTGTAGCATGCACTCCGTCCACTGGTATTTGTATGAGTTCTCCAACAAACAGATTCACATTCCTGTAAATTCCGCTTCCTGTATACCATCTACTATTTTGCTCCGCCGAATTATCTGTCTACTACTTTTAATTCATTTCCTGCCCATATTGTAAATATCGGTCCAGTGAAGCATAAAAATTAGAATATCCATATGAATTCGTTGTTATCAGTGCACCATTCAAATACACCATTGCTTTTTCATAAACACCTTCAAATTCTAACGTTACCGTTTTATCCTTCCACTCTTCCGGGGCAACAAATGTTTTAAAATAAGTATATATTCCTCCTGGATAAAAACCTGTAGCTCCACCATTTTTTGTTGTCTCACAAGGAGTCTCATGAATCATGGCATCGTGCGGAAGTGAGATATCATCTGCTTCCTTTCCGTACATTTTCAATGTCATTAGTGACGGTATACAACCTTTTACAAATTTCCAGTTTTGGTTAAAATTACTTTTCAACATTATGTTTTTCATCCCATTCTTTATTTGCTTTTTCTACTTTCAGCATACTTAAAATAATTGTAATAATCACTCCGAATACAACCGGAAGTGTAATATACATATGAAAGATCATATTAATTGCGCTCTGAGATTGTACTGTTGCCGTTCCAACATATCCTCCTATGTTCAAAAGCCAGCCGACTGCTGCTGTACCAATTCCACCGCCAACTTTTACTCCAAGAGAAGAACAGCTAAACATGGTTCCATCCATATGTACTTTTTTTGTTCTATAAGTATATCCGCTAATTTCTGCGATCAATGCGTTTAATGTTCCGCTAAGAGTTCCTGCAAAAACACCTTTCATAAACATTACCAATAAGAGCATAGGTACATTTCTTTTTACTGCAAAATAAACAAAGAACACACTCAAAACTGTATTAATCACAATATCCCCAAAAATTTACCTTCTGCATACTTCCTGCCTTTTTTACAAGCATAGGTGTAAATGCTAATGCAATAATTACAGGAAACATTTTCATCATAGAAAAGGAACCTAATAAAGAGGCATCTCCCAACACATATGTAGTAAAATATATCCCGCTGCCCGTTGTCAATCCACTCATTGTATAATATACGATATACAAAACAAGAATCATAATATAATACTTATTTGCAAATAAATTTTGATTGTATCCACAAAACTTAATTTATCATCTTTTTGTCCTGCTTCTTCCTGTATTTCTGTGTTTTCTTCATCCGGAACTTCTTTTACTGCCAGACAGCTGATCGTATTTACAACCAGACCAATCACTGCACAAATAAAAGCAACCACTCTCCATCCTTTTGCTCCGCCGCCAAAATGTGCAACTGCACCTGTTACCGCAAACCCCATCACAATATTAGTAACAACTGCAAACATAAAACGAATAGATCCTAATTGTACTCGTTCTGTAGAGTTTTTTGTGATTAATGCAGATAATGTTGAATATGCAATTCCATTTGCAGTATAGAAAATAGCATTTAAACTTGTGTAAAATACAAAGAAATATGCATATTGCGCTGTTTCTCCAATATCAGGCACTGAAAACAATAATAATAGACATAGCGATACTCCAATTTGAGCATATAGCATCCATGGACGAGCTTTTCCCAGTTTGCTTTTTGTTTTATCAATCATTCTCCCAAAAAATACATCTGTAACTCCATCCAATACCTTTGAAACAAGCATCAATGTTCCTATAATTCCAGTATTCATTCCCATTGTGTCTGATAAATATAACAATAAGAAACTAGATACCAATCCATAACTACAGTTTGATGCTAGATCCCCTGCACCATATGCAAGTTTCTGATACCACTTCAAATATTTTTTCTCTCTCATAATTCCCTCCATCATATACTCGTATTTGTTACATTTTTTCTCCTCATTCGAATGAATACATAATTGCAGCACATGTCAAAATGTACTATAATCTAACTAGCATAGTATTATATTATTATAAATCTTCTTTTATCACAATGTTAAAAAAAGACCTACAAAGCAATCAAATTGTATCATATTCACGAATAAATGGAGGCTTTTATGAGTAATAGCAGAAAATCCTTGGAGGAATTCCGTTCCAAATTTTTGAAAGTTCATAACTTTCACAGTAATTTCAGTCAGTATTATCACATAGATACACCATTCAGTGTTGTACTTGAAGTCTATCGATCTGATTTAGAAAACAAATACTTTAAGATTGCTAATTTCTCCCCAAATGATTTTTCTGAGATTTTAATTGATGATGAATCTCTTTTATCCTCAATGGCAAAACGCCCTCTTCACCAACATGATTTTTTTGAATTCATGTTTGTCCAACAAGGTGAGGTCATTTTTAAAATAGAAAATACTGAGCGCATCTATCCAGCGGGAACCGGATGTATTGTAAATTGTAATCTTCGACATTTAGAAAAAATGTCATCTGACTTTCGTATTTTCTTTTTAAACCTTTCAAAAAATTATGTAAAACAACTGCTTGATTCCATCTCCGGTTTATACTTTGACATTGAAAATAACACTTCTTTGCATACACTTTTTCATTTTTTATATAAAAATGCCTCTACCGAAGAGAATACTAAAAAAGAATACCTTGATTTTTTCCCTGTATATAATAATAGTGATTCTTACAAGGTAATATATAATTTAGAAGAAAAAATTACAAAAACTCTTCTTGCGCCAGTTGCCGGAGATTCATTTTTTATTAATGGTTTCATATTTCAACTATTTGATCACCTATCAAATAGTGAACTATATCATACTACAACTGTCGATATTGATTACAACAACGACTTTTTAATTTTTACAAAATTGACCCATCTTTTAGAAGATTCTAACCAACAACTATCACGCCATGAACTTTCCAAACTGCTAAACTATAGCGGAGACTACTTAAATCGTATTTCCAAAAAATATAGCGGTATGACGCTCTTTGAATATTCGATGACTTTTATCATACGAAAGGCAGAATACTATCTCCTAAAAACAGATTATTCTATTTCACATATTATTTCTATTTTAGGCTTTACAAACCGAACACATTTTTATCATATTTTTTATTCAAAGCATCACATGACACCGAAAGAATATCGATTAAAATATTGGGATAATTCTTATCAAAATAATTAAAAAATCCCCTGCAAACATCTCTTACAATGTATGCAGGGGACATAACTAAAAGCTAGCTTTCTACTTTTTCCCTAAATCGGTTCAAAATCCGCAACTCCATGCTTGCACAGTGGACAAATATAATCATCCGGAAGTTCCTCTCCTTCATAGATATATCCACATACCACACATACGAATCCTTTCTTTCCTTCTGTCTGCGGTTTTGGTTTTACATGTTTCTGATAGTAAGTGTATGTCATCGTTTCTTTATCATTCATCACACGAGCCTCTGTCACGGTACAGATAAACATTCCGTGTGTATCCAGATCCACATACTGCTCCACTTTCAATGCAAGGAAGGCATTGATATATTTTGGAAGGAAGGCAACACCATTGTCTGCACGCAGCATATTCCATCCTTCAAATTTATCTGCTTCTCTTCCGCTCTGGAATCCAAATCTTTCAAACACTTTAAACGGTGCTTCCACAGAGAGACAGTTGACATTCATCACGCCAGTCTTCTTGATCATATCATGCGAATAATTCGCCTTATTGATATTGACTGCCACACGGTTTGGATTGTCTGTCAGCTGTGTAACAGTGTTGACGATCAGTCCGTTATCCTTCTCACCGTCTCTTGAAGTCACAACATACAGTCCATATCCAAGACGGAACAGCGCTGTCAGATCATTTTTATTCGCTTTGTCATCTGACTGGGCAATATATTCCTGACATAACTCGTCTGCCATCTGATCTAACTCTTCCAGATTCTCTTCGCTCAGCGAGGACATGATCTTTACTGAATTTTTCATCCATGTAATATCCTGGCTGTCCTCAAACATTCCCTTCATAACTCTTGCTGCCGTCGGTGCCCAGCTTCCGTTCTCAATGAATCCGATCGTGCGCTTCTGGTAATTGCGCGCGGTCAGATGCTCAATAAAAAATTTTCATAAACGGGAAAATATCTGCATTATATGTCGTTGTCGCCAGTACTAATTTTCCATAGCTGAATGCATTTTCCACTGCTCTTGCCATATCTGCGCGTGCAAGGTCACAGACATACACATCCGGACATCCTTTTTCTTCTAATTTCGCAGCCAAAGTTTCTGCTGCTTTCTTTGTATTTCCGTAGACCGATGTGTAAGCGATCATCACACCTTCTTTTTCCACTGCATAAGAAGACCAGATATCATATTTCTCGATATAATGTCCAAGATTCTCCTTTAAAATCGGTCCGTGCAGCGGACAGATCATCTGGATATCCAGTGTCGCTGCCACTTTTAAGAGGTTTTGTACCTGTGTACCATATTTTCCGACGATTCCGATATAATAACGGCGAGCTTCGTCATCCCAATCTTCCTCCACATCATTTGCCCCGAATTTACCAAATCCATCTGCAGAGAACAGTACTTTTTCTGTACTGTCGTAAGTAACCATAACTTCCGGCCAGTGTACCATCGGAGCGAACACAAATGTCAGATCATGCTTTCCAAGTGACAATGTCTGTCCGTTTTCTACTTCCAATGTTCTTCCTTCCAGATCCATCTCCCTGAAAAAGTTGGCCATCATCACAAATGTCTTCTCATTTGCCACGATCGTTGTATCTGGATATACCTTCATAAAATTATAAATATTTGCAGAATGATCCGGTTCCATATGCTGCACGATCAAATAATCCGGCTTTGCTCCATCCAGCACCTGTGCAATATTTGCCAGCCATTCTTCCGCAAAATTCACATCCACAGTATCCATTACAGCGATTTTCTCATCTTTGATCACATAAGAGTTGTAAGACATTCCATTTGGCACAACATACTGCCCTTCAAACAAATCTACCTGATGATCATTAACCCCAACGTAAATGATATCATTTGTCACCTTCATTTTGTATTCCTCCTGATTTTTTGAAATACTGACTTCGCAGTCTGATTCTTTTCTTACATTTGATTTTCTCTCACAGATTTCTCTCTGTTTCAGAGATTGTGAAATTTTTATCTTTATGCCTATTATAACTAGAATCGGATAAGAACACAATTCTTTTTTTATAAAATTTCTGATTCCCCTCCTTCCGCTTTCTTCTTCACATAGTACTGTGCCTGTTGCCTCGTAAAGCGCAAAATATTTCCCTTTCTTTTCCATCAATGTTTGATGATTTCCGCTCTCTGCAACAGTTCCTTCTTCCAGAACAACAATTGTGTCACAGAACTTGCAGCTGCTCATCCGGTGGGAGATATAGATGGCCGTTTTTCCATTGATCAGTTCGTTGAAATTCTCATAGATTTCCGATTCTGCCACCGGATCTAACGCTGCAGTCGGTTCATCGAGGATCACAAACGGAGCATCTTTATAAAGCGCTCTTGCGATCGCAACCTTCTGCGCCTCCCCGCCGGAGAGCGCCTCGCCATCCCCGGTTTCGTGATAGAGCAGCGTGTGAATCCCATCTTTCATCTTCTTCACTCTTTCTTCCAGCCCGACCTGACGGATCACCTTCCATACTCTCTTTTCATCCACTTTCTCGGAGCCTGCGATATTTTCATCCAATGGAAAATGATACAGTCTGAAGTCCTGAAAGACAACCGCGAAAATCTTTATATATTCCTCATAATCATATTTCCCGATCTCAATCCCATTTAAAGTGATCTTTCCCTCAGACGGCTCATAGAAACGAAGCAGCAGTTTGATCAATGTCGTTTTTCCTGCACCATTCATCGACAAGCGCCATCGTCTCCCCTACTTTGAATTTTAAACTTACATCCTTTAAAATATACGCCTCTGTCCCCGGATAACAAAAAGAAACATGGTCAAACTCCAACTCATACTGATTATCGTCTCTTTTTTCAATCGGCAGTGTCCCTACATAATGCATATTCGGGAGATGAATAAATTCCTCATAAGATTTCAGATACTCATTGGAATAATCAATCTCAATATGTGCTCCCATCATTCACGGATACTGTTCATCATCGTTATGATCGCACCCGCATACATCAGCACTTCCCCGGCGGAAACACTTCCTGCGATTGCCTTTATTGCAATATATACATAAGTGATGCCTGCAGGATCTGAAGCGCAAAAGCGACAGCGCCATTTCCACGTCCGGAAACTTTCGCTCTTCTCTGGAACAGTGCCATACACTTCTTTATCACATCTCCTTGAAATTTATTTATCAGATATTCTTTGAGCTGAAACAGACGGATATCCTGCGCAAACTGCTCTGAAACAATCAGGTTGACTAGATAGTCAAATAATGCATTTGACTTTTCATTTGCATGCATAGTGATTACTGTTTCCTTTCCGATCCGTTCGGAAACCTTATCTCCTAACCACAATACAAATACAAAACCAGCGATCATCACCCCCGTACTGATCAGAAACCGAAAGATACTTTCCTTCTCCCAGTCTGACTGCAGCAGCAGAAGCACGACAAATCCACTGGCAAAAACAACTTCCGTGCAGCAGGTAAAATACTTAATAAATTTCCATACACTGTTCGGAGATTCCTCCATGTCCGCGCTCTGCCTGCCGTACTCTTCGAAACTTCTGAATCGTCTCCTGTTTCTCAATTTCTTCGTATTCCATGGAAAATGTCTTTTTTTGCAGTACGCTTTTTCGTCTCCTCTCGCTCGGTTCCGCATAGTGCGAAAAGATCTGTTCCGCTGCCTTTGAGATCAATGATACAATCATCACCGTCACAACAAGAATCACGACAAAAGTTGCTGCCTGCTGATACTTCTCCTCCAGAAGAACATCGAGAATCTTCGCATACAGAAAACTGTTAATATAGACAACCGATGCACCCGAGAGCATTCCAAGTACAAGGATCACCGGCAAAATCCGATAGCCTTTCGCCTGAAAAAGACAAAATTTCCACATTTCTTTTACAGACATCTGTTTTCTCTTATTCATGTGGCTCTTCCTCCTGATAATATTTCCCCTGAAGTTCAAAAAGGGAAGCGTATGTCCCTCCCATTTTCATCAATGTTTCATGGGTTCCGCGCTCAATGATCTCCCTTTGTCGAGCAGAAGAATCTCATCGCAGAACCGTGTCGATGCCAGCCGGTGGGAAATAAAGATTGTACTTGTTCCTTCCAGCGTCTTCTGGTAAGTATCATAAATATTTTTTTCTGCAAGTGCATCCAGCGCTGCAGTCGGTTCATCTAAAAGTAACAGTTTCGGGCTGTGATACAGCGCCCTTGCTAGAAGAAGCTTCTGAATCTGTCCACCCGAGAGCATAATCCCATCTTCCGATACATCCTTTCCAAAATAGGTGTGTAGTCCGTCCGGAAGGCTGCTGATCTTCTCTGCCACTCCTGCCTTTTCCAGCACATTCCATAACCTTTCCTCATCCCATTCTCCTGAGAGCGTCACATTTTCCCCAACTGTATACGACATGATAAACGGATTCTGGAAAATTGCAGCAACATGGTGCATGTAGGCTTTACGATCCAGTTCCCTCGTGTCGATCCCATTAACATAGACTGCTCCGTTTGTAGGAAGATATAGACCGGAGATCAGTTTTACAATCGTAGATTTTCCGGCCCCGTTTAATCCGACAAGTGCAAGCCGCTCTCCTTGATGGATGGTAAAGGAAACATCCTTTAGCACCTCTTCCTCTGCCCCCTCATAGCGATAGGATACATGATCAAACGTAATGTCCAGACTGGAAAATTGGTTTTCCGGGATCCGCCTTTCTCCTCCTGATCCGCTCTCAAGTTCTAAAAAATCTCTAAGATCATCCACCTGCTGCCCGCACCGCTTCATCACAACAAAGTTGCTTGTGATCTCTGTAAACCATTTGGCAAACCCACTGATCAATCCAATATAAAACACAAACATGCTTGACGAAAGCCCCTGTTTCAAAAGATAGATCAGATAAAAATAACAGATAAAATCTCTGACTGCTGCCAGGATCACTTCTGTAAAGTCCGAGAAGAAGCAAGCCGCATTATAAAGCGCCCTATATTTTCTTCGCTGTCTGATCGCCGAATCATATTTTCCGATCAGCCAGTCGGAAAGTCCGAAGACGCGGATATCCTTTCGCCTGCAATATCATCCACAAGCCGATCAATATATCCCTCTATCCTCTGATATCCAGCAAGTTTTTCTTTGACCCTCTCATACACTTTTACAGAAACTTTGGACGTTGCGACAGTGATCAGTGACAGACCGACAAGGAGCAGCAAGATGCGTATATCCATACTTCCCACGATCATTGCATATGTGACCAGCCCTAGTACATTTGTAAAAAACATTCCAAAACGCTGCATCATGCCTTGCACTCCATTGGAATCGTTTCCACTCAATGCGATCAGCGACCTCTCCATCATCTGACGGATTTCACTGCTTTCTGACTGTTCTAGAGAAATCTCCAATATTTTTTCGAGAACAGAATAGAAGTGTCCTCCCATCCTCATTTCGATGTATTCTACGGATATAATATTCTGCAGATAAGTATCAATCCAACTAATCGCCCCGTATACAAGAAAGATGGTCATGACCGCCCCGATCAACAGCATAAGCGGGCTTTCCTTCCCCAGCATCGATACGATAAGTGCATTTGCTCCTACCCCCAGTAACAGAAGAAGAACATATGTGACTGCCTGAATCCCGATGTGCACCAGATAAACCGGAGTTTTCTTCATAGCCGGTGCAAAGCAGAAAATCAGGTTGCTTAAAATGCTCCTTTTCTTTTGCTTTTGTTTCTTCTCTTCCTCCATCTATAAAGCCTCCTCTCTTTTCTTGCATCCTTAACTTATCACATTTGTTCTCAAAATAGAAAAAACATGCACGAATTGTAAAAATCCGTGCATGAATTGCAAATTTTCTCTATAATGGCAGCATGATCTCGGTGACGAACACCCCTGGTTCATTCTTTCGATTGATATAACCGTCATATTTCTTCACAACATTGTTAATCCGTTTAAGCCCATGACCGTGATCACCGCGCTTTTTAGAAATATATTCTTCATCGAGTTTTCGCACAACCTCGCTGGTGGCATTGGTCACTGTAATATACAACTGCTGCTTCAGCGGTGCAATATAAAGTCGGAGAAACTGTTCTTCCTTCTTCACCGTCCGACATGCTTCGACTGCATTGTCGATCAGATTCCCGATCACAACACACAAATCAATGTCCGACACAGACAACTCTTTGGGGATCACCGCCTTATAGTCACACCGGATTCCATTTTCCAGCGCAAGTGAAATCTTCGCATTTAAGATCGCATCTACATTGAGATTTCCGGTATCAAACAACAGGCGGATATCCGCAAGATCTTCCTCCAGCCGGTTTAAGTATTCCTTTGCCTCAGTGATATTATCTTTCGCAAGATATGCCTTTACCGACTGCATATGATTATGATAATCATGCCGCCAACCTCGCATCGTCATATAGATGCTCCGCACTTCATCCATCTCCTGAGACAAATTTTGTTCTGATAATCAATCAGCGCCTTCTCATACTGCCGCTGCATGATTGCCCGGATCACGAAACCGATGATCACAAGCAGGAGCAGCATTGCCACTGCAGCCAGCCCTATGATTTCCATTCTCATCTGTAATACTCCTTATAGATTTTCCTGAATAAATGCCTGATTAAGCTGTTGGTACATTCCCCGGCTCACCGGAACCTCGATCTCGCCTGTAAGAACACAGCTCTGCCTGCCAATCCGGCTCACCTTCGATAAATTTACAGCAGTACTTCTATGACATTTCACAAAAGGAGGAATGCCCCCGTCCTTTGTATCTCTGTTCAGATGATTTAAAACTTCCCCGAAACTCTCTTTGACTGTCAACTGTCTGTCCTTGCAATACACTGTGGTGTAGTGACCATCCACTGCAACATACAAAATCTGCCCCTGCTCCACCTTGATATTCTCCCCTGCCACTTCCAAAAGAACATATGGCTCTTCTCTGTCTGCAAGTTCTGTCACAAGTATGTCCAACATTTCATACAGCTTCTGTTCCCTTACTGGTTTCATCATATATCTCCAGGCTTCAATCTCATAGCCATCAAATACATGACTTGGATCTGATGTCAAAAAAACAATGCGAATATTCATATCCGTTTTCCGAATCTGTTTTGCAAGTGTGAATCCATCCATCCCGATCATCGAAATATCAAGAAGAAGCAGATCATAGGGTACGAGTTCTTCTCCATCCAACTCAAATAGAAATTGTTCTGCACTGGAAAATACATCGACGATACACTTCTGCCCGCGCTCCTTTGCCCAGCTTTTTATCATATCCTCTGTCAGCACCGCCTGCGCGCGCTCATCCTCACAATATGCAATCCGCACTGTCTTCTCTCCCCTTATTCTTTCTGTCTGATGCTCTGCCTTTCCGGTCAGAATTTTACAGACTCCTCTTGCCGTTCTTGCATCTAACTTCTTATTTCTCCGTCTCTGCCTCTACAAACTTCGCATGATCAGCAACCCATGTCATAGCTGTATCTAAGAGAATGCTCTCTTTTAACTTCTCTTCTCCGTCCTCACCATTTGCCTCAATAAATGCATCTCCGTTTTCGTATCCGTAGACTGTGCATATTCGTCATATTTTTCCTTATACGCTTTGTCGGAAAGCTCTAATTTTTCTTTCTCGGCGATCAGCTTGCTTGCATACTTGCTCTTCAACTGATCTTTTGCCTGCTTTTCCATCTTCTCTACAAACTGATCTTCTGTGATTCCAGATTGTTCCAGGAATTCCTCAAATGTAACTTGGTAGTACATCTCTGCAAGCTGTGTATACTGCTCTTTCATCAGATCTACGCTCTCATTGATATCCTCTTTAAACTCTTTTTTCAGCTCTGTGTTTTTGACTACTTCTGTCCATGCACTGTTTTTGTTCTGAGACTCTACCGTCTTTTTATTAGATGTCTCCAGATCTTTTTTTACTTGTTTTTGTACTCGTCAACGGTCTTTGCCTTGTCAGAAATTTTCTGTACAAATTCATCGTTCAGCTCTGGCAGGATCTCCTCTGTAATGGAATTGATCGTTACGGTAAACACTGCATCTTTCCCCGCGATTTCCGCTGGATAATTCTCCGGCAATGTAAGAGAAATATCAAATGTCTCATTCAGCTTATGCCCTTCCATTCCTTCTGAAAATCCTTCCACAAATCCTTCGCCTCCGACTTCTACCGTAAGGCTCCCTGATCAAATGTCTCCCCATCTGCTTTTCCAACGTAAGAAACTTCCAGAGAATCTCCTTTCTTTGTCGCCCGGTCTGTCACCTCTTTATGTTCAGCTTCCGCTTCCAATGTGCTCTGGATGCTGTTTTCTACATCTTTATCTGTCACCTTCGCCAGTTCCAGTCCTTCTACTTTAATCCCTTTATACTCACTGATCTTTACATTATCGTCCTCAATGGATTTCTGACATCCTGCCAGTGTTACTGTCATACACACTCCGAGAAGAAGCGCCGCTAATTTCTTTTTCATCTTCCTACCTCATTATTCTTTCATTTTCCAGCTGTCATCTCACATTTTGACTGCTCTTTCAGTTATATCACACTTCCAAACAGAAAGAAAGGTGTTTTGCCAGATTTCACACTTCTTTTAGAATCCTCTTTCTTCTTATAAAAGTGGGGACAGCAGGCGGGAAAACTGCTCTTTTCCACGGATGAGAAGACTCCGCTCTTCGTAAAGACGTTTTGTCACCAACGTAGAATTTAGAATATCCTGTTCAAAAGCTTCCTCCAGTTTTTTTGTCGTCTCCTCACTGTAGATTACGGCATTGACTTCAAAGTTCAGTTCAAAACTCCGAATGTCCATATTGGCTGTCCCAAAACAGCTTACAAGGCCATCGATCGTCAGTCCTTTGACATGGAGAAAGCCGTTGTTATACACATAGCATTTTGCCCCAGCCTCGATCATATCCCCAAGGTACGAATACGATGCCCAGTAAACAAACGGATGATCCGGTTTACACGGAATCATGATTCGCACATCTACTCCCGATTTCACCGCAATCCGAAGCGCTTCCAAAATACAGTCGTCCGGCACGAAGTATGGCGTCTGCAAATAAATATGATGGCGCGCCTTATGGATCAGCCTCATATAGTTGTCACGGATCTCTTCACTTTTGGAATCCGGTCCACTGGAAATAATCTGTACCGGCTCTCTTCCATTTCTTACGTACTCTGGAATTTCAAACAACTCATCCCGCAAAAACAGATTGTCTCTGGCCGCATAGTTCCAGTCCATCACAAAGCGCACCGCAAGGGAAGTAACCGCTGATCCTTCGATGCAAAGATGGGTATCTCTCCAGTATCCGAATTTTTCGCTCAGCCCAATATATTCTTTTCCTATATTGAATCCTCCGACAAACCCAACTCTTCCATCGATGACCGCAATCTTCCTATGATTCCGATAATTGACACGCAAATGTAGCTTCCCGAGCAGCGCCGGGAAAAACTCTGCCGTCTGAATTCCATTTGCATTCAGCTCCTCCCAGTCTTTTTTTCTTCATATCACGACATCCCATACTGTCAAACAGGATGCGTACTTCCACGCCTTCCTTGGCCTTTTGATCAGTTCTCTGCTGATCGCCTGCCACAGCTCATCCTTTCGGATAATATAATATTGCAGATGGATATATGTCTTTGCGGCGCGGATTTCTCGTATCAGAGCCGCGAATTTCTCTCTGCCGTCCGTATAAATCTGTACATCATTATTCCCTGTCAACACCGCACTGGCCGCTTCCAGATTGTAATAGATCAGATTCTCAAATCGTTCCATCTTTGGATTGGACAGACGAAACTGCTTCCGACGGATACTCTTCTCCTGCCGTCTGACTGCATAATTTACTTCTCCCTCAATTTCCTTCATTTTAAACATTCTGCTCTTTCGGAAATCTTGTCCGATCAGCAGATACAATACAAATCCAACAATTGGTATAAAATATAGTACGAGCAGCCATGTCCAGACAGTCTGCGGCTTTCTTCTCTGAAAGAAGATAATCACAAACGAAAGAAGAATATTGATCAAAACAAGATGCTCCATCATCCAGCCAGTTCCTGTACAAAGATCATTCCAAATATTTCCTAACATTCCCTCACCTCACTTTTGTATTTTTCACCTTTTTCTCATTCCCTATTATACTCATTTTTCCACAGAAAAGTAAGGTGCAGCGCTCAAATCGCTTGCACTTCCTAAGAAACAATGCTACAATACTATTTGTCTAAAAATGTATTTTTACTATATACTAGGAGGTCTATCGTGAGTTTACCAGTAATTATATTACTTATCGTTTTAGCCGTACTGATCATCGGCACGATCGTATTGTACTTCTTGGGAAAAAAAGCGGAAAAGAAACAGGCAGAACAACAGCAGCAGTTAGATGCTATGGCTCAAAATGTAACGATGCTTATCATTGATAAGAAGCATATGAAACTAAAAGAAGCCGGTTTTCCTGCCATCGTACTGGAGAGTACACCGAAATATTTGCGCAGAGCCAAAGTTCCGGTTGTAAAAGCAAAGATCGGTCCAAAAGTAATGACTCTGATGTGCGACGAGAAAATTTTCCCATTGATCCCGGTCAAAAAGGAAGTCAAAGCAGTTCTCAGCGGTATCTATATCACAGATGTCAAAGGACTTCGCGGAAAATTAGAAATGCCTGAAAAGAAAAAAGGCTTCTTCGCAAGATTCAAAAAGAACAAAGACGAACAAAACGATAACAAAAAGAGTAGAGAATCTACAAAGAAAAATAAATAATCTAATACATTCCTACAGGAAGATAACTTTCATGGAAATGTCTGGAGATTACAGAAACCTCCAAAATGATGCCAGTTAATACACATCATTTTGAGGTTTCCTTTACTCTTCCCTCAGATTTTCAACACTTTCCTTTCTCATTCTTCTTTAGAAATCCATATTTTTTGTAATCTGAAAGTCTCCTGCATCTTTAGACTTTACATTGATTCGGATCTGACAGTCTGCCAATGGCTCATGATTGACATCCAATATATATCCGACCTTTACATTGATATTATCCTCTGACACTTCCACTTCCATTTCTTTTGTATGGATGCCGATTAGAAGCTGTCCATACGGTGTCTGGTAGTATGTGAGGTTCTTTTTATTCTTCTCAAATACCATGTGCACATTTGATACACCGCTCTTCATCACTTCCAAAGCGTCCTCTCCGGTAATCTTTATTCGATTTTTTGTAATGCCCGGTATACCCTCTGTAACTTCATCGAATAAAATGTAATGTTTTCCATTTTTGAGGAAATAGTTAGCAGGAGCAACGACTTCAATAGCTTCATACTCTTTTTCCTCCTCCAGTACGTCCATCTGCAGTCCCGAAATACTTATTAATACGTCTTTTGTCATACTCTCACCTGTACTTTTTGTCTGTCATCTCTCATATTGTTGCATTCTAATATTCTTCAATATTGATCTGCTTTGTCGTCTCAATATCATACGGCAAAATAGAATTGGCAAACTGCTTGAACTTATCTGCCGCATCACTGACATAGAAAGAATACTCTCCATGTTCTTCCTGGCCATTCACCGGAGTGTCTCTGAGCATCTCTTCTTCCTCCAGAAGCCGTTTAAGATCCATTGCAGTCTCATATGCCGGATTCACAAGATGAATCTTTTCTCCCATATATTCCCGGATCGTTGAGCGCAAGAGTGGGTAATGTGTGCAGCCAAGAATCAGTGTATCGATATCAGATTCTCTCATATCTGACAGATAGATATCAATGACTTCCCGGGTAATCTTATGTTTTGCAAATCCTTCTTCCACAAGCGGCACAAACAGGGACATGCTCTTCCGGATACACTGATCTGAGGGTCTTCTGCCTGTATCAGTTTTTTATAAATCTCACTTTTTACCGTCGCCTCTGTACCGATCACTCCGATTTTTTTATTGATCGTCTCTTCCCTTGCCGCCCTCGCTCCCGGTGCAACAACACCGATGATCGGAATCTTAAATTCTTTCCGCACCGCATCCAGAGCAAGCGCACTCGCTGTATTGCAGGCAATCACAATCGCCTTCACTTCCTTCGTCAGCAGGAAGCGGATAATCTGACGGGAATAGCGGATAATTGTAGTTTCCGACTTGCTTCCATAAGGTACTCTTGCAGTATCTCCGAAATACACAATACTCTCATTAGGAAGCTGCCGCATAATCTCCCTTGCCACTGTAAGTCCTCCGACTCCGGAATCAAATACGCCGATCGGCATATCTTTCTTATTCTCTATCTTCACAACATTTCTCCTTCTATCTGCCATATCTGTTCTCTATTGTACCCGCTTATCAGGCAGATTTCAAGGGCATGTTCCCTTTACTCAAAATCCCGGTCCAATGAGAAGCAAAAAAAGAACATTTTCAATCATCCCCCGTCACTGGATGCCCGTCCGAATTGAAAATGTTCTTTCTTCCTTTGTCAGTCAGAGAAAGCCATCTACTCTGCCGTCCTCACAGACAGATTGTTTCTCTTATAAAATCACTAAATTGCCAGTTTTTTCGCAACCTCAAGCTGATACTCTGGAAGTTTCTTTTCCATGTTCAGCGCTTCATCAATATCCACATCAATATATTCACCATGCTTGTATCCTACCACACGGTTCGTCTTTCCTTCGCAGAGAAGTTCTACTGCCTTTGCACCCATAATGGAAGCATACACTCTGTCCTTTGCTGTCGGGCTTCCACCGCGCTGCATGTGTCCAAGGATCGTCGCTCTTGTCTCCATTCCAGTTGCTTCTTCGATTCTCTTTGCCATGTTGATGGAATCTCCGACACCTTCTGCATTGATGATAATATAATGTTTCTTTCCACGGTCTCTGTTATCAATAATTCTCTTGATAATTTCTGACTCATCGTAATTGTGCTCTTCTGGAAGAAGGATCTCCTCTGCACCGTTGGCGATTCCACACCACAATGCCAGATACCCTGCATCTCTTCCCATAACCTCTACAATACTGCAGCGCTGATGAGAAGTCGAAGTATCACGCACTTTATCAATTGCTTCCATTGCGGTATTCACCGCTGTATCAAAACCGATCGTATACTCTGTACAATCAATATCCAAATCGATTGTTCCCGGGATTCCGATTGTATTGATTCCGAGCTTTGCAAGCTTCTGTGCTCCGGCAAAAGAACCGTCTCCACCAATGACAACAAGCCCTTCAATTCCGTATTTCTTACAGATTGCAGCAGCCTTCTGCTGTCCTTCTTCTGTACGCATTTCCTTACATCTGGCAGTCTGGAGAATCGTACCTCCGCGCTGAATTGTATCAGATACGTCTCTTGCTGAAAGATCGATGATCTCCTCTTCCATCAGTCCCTGATATCCTCTTCTGATCCCTCTTACTCTAAGTCCTTTCCCCAAAGCTGTTCTGACTACGGAACGGATTGCCGCATTCATTCCCGGAGCATCTCCACCACTTGTCAGGACACCGATTGTACGTATACGCTTTGCCATGATATTACCTCCATTTACCTATACCTAAATATTATTATTTATATATTTGTGATTATTTTAACATACTTAAAATTTGTTTTCAATGCATTTTTCGACAACTTTCACACGTTCTTCCCCATAATAATTTGTCAGTCTGCTCAAAATATTCGGTTCAATCCCAATGTTCCAGTTACGCGGAAGACGTTTTACCGCTTTCTCTGCCTTACAATAAATTACAACTGTGTCATCTCCTTCAGAATCCTGGAGCATGCCCATCAAAAGCTTTTCTTCCGCAAGATAACTATTTTTGTCTGCAAACTGAATCCAAAGTTCTCTCTTTACTTGATGAAATGGGATGATTTTCTCACAAATCAGTTTGCTAGGACGGTCATCTTCCTCAGAAACTCTTCCTTTGACAAACACCTTCTTATCTTCTTCCAAGTATTGTCTGTTCGCCTCATAATCTCTCGGGAACACGACAACTTCCACCGTTCCGAGCAGATCTTCCACGGTAATAAATGCCATCATTTGATTTGTCTTCGTATGCTTGATCGTCTTCCCAACGATCATGCCCCCGATGATTTCTTTCGCACCGTCATGCACTTTTGTCCGGTTTGTCTCCTCATCAAGCTGAAAGTCCAGTGTAGTTGCCGACACACTTTTCTTCCACTGCTCTTCATAGGCATCTAATGGATGCCCGCTGATATAAACACCAAGCACCTCCTTCTCAAATGCAAGAAGCGTCTCTTTTTCATATTCCCCAACATCTGGGAGCTGGATCTCAAATTCTTTCTTCTGATCTTCGTCGACAAAATCAAACAGTGACATCTGCCCGCTCATCGAAAATTTCTTTTCCTGATTGACATTGTCTACAATCTGAATATAGATCATCATAAACTGCTTTCTTGTCCCGCCAAGATTGTCTAGCGCCCCTGCTTTGATAAAGTTTTCAATACTTCTTTTATTTAACATTTCTTTTAAGGAAATACGTTCAATAAAATCTTTCAGTCCCCGGTACAATCCATTTTCTTCCCGTTCACTTACAATTGCTTCAATGACCGGCTTCCCGATACTTTTGATCGCCGCCAGTCCATAGCGGATATTTCCCTCATCTACCGAGAATCCACTGACTCCGCGGTTGATATCCGGCGGAAGGATTTTGATGCCCATCTGCCTTGCCGCATAAATATATTCTGATACCTTTGTCGGATTTTCAATCACAGATGTCATCAGCGCTGCCATAAACTCAATGATAGTAATATTTCAAATAGGCTGTCTGATAAGAAACAACTGCATATGCTGCGGCATGAGATTTATTGAACGCATATTTTGCAAAATCAATCATTTCATCATAAATCTTATTCGCTGTCTTTTCATCAATTCCATTGTTCAGACATCCCGGAACTCCTTCATCAATATTGCCATAAACAAAACTCTGGCGCTCCCTCTCCATGACATCCGCCTTTTTCTTTGACATCGCCCTTCGCAAAAGGTCACTTCGTCCAAGTGTATATCCGGCAAGATCACGCACAATCTGCATAACCTGTTCCTGGTAAACGATACATCCATATGTCGGTGCAAGGATTGGCTCCAGCTGTGGGCAATCATAGGTGATAGATCCTTTGTCATTCTTTCCTTTGATGTACTGTGGAATGAAATCCATCGGCCCCGGCCGGTACAGCGAAATACCGGCAATGATATCTTCCAGACTCTGCGGCTTTAACTCTTTCATAAAGTTTTTCATTCCGGCGCTCTCCAACTGAAATACACCATCAGTCTTCCCGGTTCCGATGGATCCAATACCAGTTTGTCGTTGTAGTCAATCTCCCCCATATCCAACTTGACTCCAGTCGCCTGCTCCACCAGGTTGACGGCATTCTGAATTACGGTCAGAGTTCTCAAGCCCAGGAAATCCATTTTCAAAAGACCAAGTTCTTCCAGTGTCGTCATCGTAAACTGTGTCGTGATCGAACCGTCCGATGCTCTGGAAAGCGGCACATATTCGTCTACCGACTTCTGACTGATCACGACTCCGGCAGCATGCATCGACGTATGCCGTGGAAGCCCTTCGAGACGTTTGGACATGTCGATCAAATATTTTACTTGTTCGTCTGTCTCATACATTTTCCGGAACTCCGGATTCATTTTCAATGCTTTATCAATCGTGATATTTAGCTCTGTCGGAATCATCTTTGCGATCGTATCGACAAATGCATACGGCAGATCCATCACACGTCCTACATCGCGGATCACACCTCTTGCCGCCATTGTACCGAATGTTACGATCTGCACAACGCGGTCTTTCCCATATTTTCTCACAACATAATCGATGACTTCCTGACGCCGTTCAAAACAGAAATCAATATCGATATCCGGCATGGACACACGCTCAGGATTTAAGAAACGTTCAAACAGAAGCTGATAGCGGATCGGATCAATATTCGTGATCCCAAGACAGTACGAGACAATACTTCCCGCCGCCGAACCTCGCCCCGGCCCTACACTGATATCATTGTCCCTCGCATATTTGATGAAATCCCATACGATCAGGAAGTAATCCACATATCCCATATTTTTGATCGTACTCAATTCATAGGAAAGACGTTCTTTTAATTCTTCTCCCGGATTTGGATACCGGCGTTCTAACCCTTCAAAACAGAGTTGATTCAGATATTCCCATGAAGTCATTCCCCCTGGCACATCGTATTTTGGAAGTTTCGTCACCCCAAATTCAATCTCCACATGACATCTATCTGCAATCTTCTGCGTATTTTCCAGCGCCTGCCTTGCATATGGGAATAATTCGATCATCTCCTGCTCTGACTTGACATAATACTGTCCGCCTGCATAGCGCATCCGGTTTTCATCTGTCAACTTTTTCCCGGTCTGAATACACAGCAGAATGTCATGCGGTTTCTCATCCTCCGCATAAGTATAGTGGACGTCATTGGTCGCCACAAGCTCGATCCCGGTCTCTGCCGCCAGCCGAATCAGACGCTGATTGACATCTGCCTGCTCGGTCAGCCCATGATCCTGAAGCTCCAGAAAGAAATTCCCCTTTCCGAAAATAGATTCATATCTCAGTGCTGCCTGTTTCGCTTCCTCGAACATTCCCCGAAGAAGATTTTTCTGTACTTCCCCTGCAAGACAAGCACTCAGTGCAATGATTCCTTCATGGTACTCTTCTAACAATTCGATATCAATTCTTGGCTTGTAATAATATCCTTCCACAAACCCTTTGGAAACAATCTTCATCAGATTCTGATATCCCTGATTATTTTCTGCCAACAATACCAGATGGTAATAGCGGTCCTCTCCGCCATTGATCTCATGGTCAAAACGTGACCCGGGAGCCACATACACCTCACAGCCAAGAATGGGATTGATGCCTGCAGCCTTAGCCGCCCGGTAAAAATCAATCACACCAAACATGACACCGTGATCGGTGATCGCAGCACTGTTCATCCCCAGCTCTTTTACCCTGGCAACGTACTCTTTGATTTTATTTGATCCATCCAGAAGACTATACTCTGTATGGACATGCAAATGTGCAAAACTCATAGATGTTGCTGATTTCCTCCTTTTCTTCTCTTCCTGTCAATATCCGAAACAGTGAAAGTACCATTTCCTTCTGAATCGGTCCGGCAGATTTTTATTACTCAAATATTTATTACAATGATTCTAAAATCTACGAATCCAGTATATCATCATTGAAACTCGCCGTCATTCCTTTTCTAATAGAAAATCCTGCCCCTCAAAATGAAGAGCAGGATTTTCCTCCCAAAACCTTTTCAATTTCTTCTCGTTCCGGCATCACTCGCAGAGCGCCTTTTTTCGTCGTGATCAATGCAGCTGCTGCATTGGCAAACTGTAGCATTTCCCTTACCCTTTCTTTGTCTTGCTTCTGTATGCCATATCTTAATATGTAGTCCAGAAGGCAAGCGCAAAATGTATCTCCCGCTCCAGTTGTATCGATTGTGTCCTCCATCAAAAAGGCTTCTGCTTCTACAATCTCACTGCCAAAAAATGCTTTGCTTCCCTGATTTCCCATCGTTGCACAGACAAAAGGAATTTGATATTTCTCTATCAGTTTCTGTACTCCGCGATCAATGTCTGTTTCTCCTGTCATAAATGTGATCTCATTGTCAGAGATTTTTAACACATCGCACTGACTCATCCAAATGCAATCTTTTCTTTTGCCTCATCTAAATGATTCCAAAGTGCCGGACGCAAATTAGGATCAAAAGAGATTATCGCACCATTTGTTTTGCTGTCCAAATGGCATATTTTGTCGCTTCTTCTGCCTCGGACGATGTCATAGAAAGGCTTCCAAAATGAAAAAGTTTTGTCTCTTTTAAAAGTGCTTCCCCAACTTCTTCTTTTCGAAGCATCATATCCGCACCGGGATTCCGATAAAACGAAACGTACGCTCTCCATCTGCTGCATTATGTACAAAAGCCAATGTCGTTGGGATTTTCTCATCATAGCAGATTCCCTCTGCTGAAATTCCCTGTTCTTTTACTACCGACACCAACATTTCTCCAAAAGAATCTTTCCCTACTTTTCCAATAAATGCGGTATTTCTCCCCAGTTTCTGAAGCATTGCAAGTACATTGCATGGCGCTCCTCCAGGATTTGCCTCATAAATCTGATTACCCTGACCGCTGATTCCTGCACTGGTAAAATCTACCAGAAGTTCTCCTAATGCTACTACATCCATTGCCTTCCTCCTGCTCTTTAAATCAGTTCATGTTTTTCCACGTTGATTTTTACTGTTCCATCACAACAAAATACAATCTCTTCTGCTTCCATCGGCGTACAGATTGCTGTGGTAGACACTTGCTCCCCATCGTTAATAAATAATTCAATAGACTGTCTGTCCATAATAAAACGAAGTTTTAAAGGTTCTTTTTGTTCTGGAAGTTTCCACGCACGCTGACATACGATGTCCCTTGTCACACCGCAGTATGTTCGGTTCACTTCCATTATCTGTTTTTTCTATAATAAGTATAACTGGTCGTATATTCTTGATTGTGTGCCAGTTCGATGCAAAATTCATCGAAGACTCCTTCGCAGATTTCCACTGTCAAATCCAAAATCCGCCCTTTCACTTCATCAAATTGCACCGTACCAGATACTTCCTGATTCTCCAAACGACAGGAATTTTTTCGGTAGTTTTTCAATTCTTCTACCGGTTTCTGATATAACTTTCCATTTACATAATGTAATTCTCTTGGAAGTGTCATCATTCCCTGCCATTTTTGTTCTTCCGGAATTACGCAGGCATCCCAGGATTTCATCCACGCAATCAGGATTCTTCTTCCATCCGGCAGTTCTGTCGTCTGCGGTGCATAAAAGTCTAATCCATAATCCAATGTTTTCGGCATCTCTTTTTGGAATGTATGTGTGTTTTCATTGTAATCTCCCACAAAATATACAGAATTATTTCCATTATGAAATTCATATTTCTGCGCTTTCATATTCTGCGGCGAACAGATTAGAAAATTATTTTTCATCCAATGCGAAGAAATCCGGACATTCCCACATGGTCCCCACTTTGCCGTCACTGTTTTCTGCCAGTACAGTTTCAAATTTCCACTCTTCTAAATTTTTACTGGAAAAAAGAACAACCTGTCCTTTTTGTTCTGCATTTTTATTCCCTACGATGAGGTAATAGGTATCCCCTTTTTTCCATACTTTAGGATCACGGAAATCAATCCGGCTACAGTTCTCCGGCATCAGTCTCCAGTCACTACCGGATTTTTGGAAGATTTCTCATAAGAATTTCCATCTCCATATGCAATGCATTGATTCTGTCGCTCTTCTTCTCTTCCATCTTCCAGCACTTGTCTGCTCACACCAGTGTAGAGAAGCACATGTTTCCCATTTGCTTCCAGAGCGCTTCCTGAAAAACATCCAAATGCATCATAATTTTCATCTGGAGCCAACGCCACAGGAAGAGTTTCCCATGAAATCATATCCTCTGAGACACTGTGTCCCCAGTGCATCGGTCCCCACTCTCGTGTATAAGGATGATACTGATAAAACAGATGAATTTTCCCATCATAAAATGAAAATCCATTTGGGTCATTCATCCAGCCAATCGGTGGTGTGATATGAAACACCGGTTTTTCTTCGAAAGAAATCTCCTTCTGTTTATTTTTTCATATTCTCGCGCTTTTTCTAATTTTTCACTCACGCTTTGCTCACCTGTCTTTCTATTCATTCTTTAAGGATTCCTGGTTATTGATCAAAATATTTCTGTTTGATTTTTAAATAATCGGATAGTCCATACTGCTCCATTTTTTTCAGATAACTATCCCATTCTTCTTCAATTCCGCCATTTAAAATCCAGTCTGCTTTTTTCTGTTCTGCATACTTCTTGATGTCAGTATCGTACTGAGATACTTTATTCGTATCTGCAATGCTCATAAATACATTTGGGTATACATACTTGCTGTTCATGTCCTCCAAGTATACTTCATGCATATTATCGAGACGCCATTTTGCATCCGTAGGCTGTGTCACATAAGTATCATAATACTCATTTAATATTGCCAGTGGTCCATTGACCGACTGTGCCTCTCGGACTTCTACCGGAGACTGCTCTCCAAGGTCCATATGCTTTAACATTTTTTCGCTTGTGCATTCTCATTCATCTCAAAAATATTAAAGGAATCTTTTTCCCCATAGGTTCCCCAGTTATTCTGCGGAGACTGTAACGGAGCATACATCTGATCGATCCAAGCAGCCGCCAGTGCAGTATTCCGGCAACTTGTTGTCAGTACACAGCGCCCTCTGTCAAACCCGCTCGTTTCACTGTTATTCTGTCTTGTAATGTTTACCAGTCCTTCTGGGCCTGCGAGCGCTGGCAGCATAACATAGTCTTCATAATTATCAATATTAGAAATATCCCATGTGAAGCAAAGCCCATAACGATGGCTCTTTCCTTTCGCTACATAAGTAGACCACTCTTGTGTGAAAGCTTCCGGATCGACCAAATCCTGCTCTACCAGCCCATGCAGCCATTGAACGCCTTCTTTATATCCTTCCTGCACAGTAGTATAGATCACTTTTCCTTCATCTGTCACCGCAAAATGATCCCCCGTGTCCCCATAGCCTTCTCCGAATCCATTGATTAAGATTCCTGGATCCTGATCTCCATTATTGATGATAAAAGACATTGGGATAACCTCTCCCTCTATTTCAAATTCGCTTTCCAAAAGATCTGCATTATCCCGAAAAGCGATCAGTACCTGTTCTAGTTCTTTTGTCGTATCTGGTACTTCTAGTCCTAAAAAATCCAGCCACTTTTTATTGATATAAGGAATGTTGCCAATTGCCTGAATCGCTTCTTTTCCCTCTCCAAGCTGTTCAATCCACGGAAAGGAATAAATATGTCCATCCGGAGCTGTGCACATTGTTCTGTATTCCGGATACTGTTCAAATACCGCCTGCAAATTAGGCATGTATTTGTCAATCAACTCCTCCAGAGGAATAATGATTCCTTGTTTTGCATAGCGTAAAAGATCATAATCATTCATCCCCGCATTGAAAAGCCCGTCCGGAAGATTTCCAAATTGAGCCAATGCAAGATTTTTCTTATCCGCAAACTGATCTGCCACAAAACAGGTCCAGTCAATATGTACGTTCGTCTGTTTCTCCAGTCTTTTGAAGATCTCTCTTTGATTTGGATCTTGTGTAGAGGTTGCCGGCGCATTGGTAATAAATGACAGCTCCGCTTTTTCTTTTAATGGAAATGCTACTTCTTCCACTGGTGTATCCGGATTGATCTCTGCTTCCATCTTCTTTCCGTCTCCGCATCCCACAACAGAACATGCAAGCACCAAAGATAATCCTGCTGCAATTACGGTATTCTTCTTTCTTCTCATGCTGCTGCCTCCTAACCTTTCACTGAACCAACCATAATACCCTGATCAAAATATTTTTGGAAAAATGG
>ENA-OQIG01000356-OQIG01000356.1-human-gut-metagenome-genome-assembly--contig:-NODE-356-length-27292-cov-3.435229_pt1 | contig 27292 bp, 29 predicted proteins | sample MGYA00242576_ERZ504741 | MGnify/ENA primary metagenome ERZ504741 (study PRJEB26092, sample SAMD00036436) | human gut metagenome | host: Homo sapiens | study: EMG produced TPA metagenomics assembly of... | reverse complement strand
GAAAGAATCAAATGGAAATCGGTTATGGTATGTATAAATACAGATTATCTTGGAAGAATTATGAACAATCTTATTTCCAATATAGAGAAATATGCAGCGAAAGATAAACCGATTGAACTGGAAGTGTTATATACTGATACATATGTGGAACTTGGATTTAGGAATAAAATTATCAAACCTAATCCATATGTAAAAGGTACAGGTATTGGATTAAAAAATATCGAACTTATGATGGAACAAATGAAAGGATTTTCGATGGTGGAAATTATAGAGGACATCTATTACATTAAGCTTTCATTTCTTATTGCCAGGTGATTGTTAATAAAATGAATGATAAAAGGCGACAGTGTTACTGGGAAGACTACGCTTTTACAGAAATAGGGAAACTTTATAAATTAAGACTTCCCGTTTGTGCATCTGTCTAGTGCAGGCAAGAAGCACCGTGGATAAGATGAGAGAAGAATCTTTGGTTCAATTAGTTGGAGCAGGACGATTCCAGTAAATATGTAAAATCGAGATGGAACTCATAAAAACTCGAATTTCCACTCGAAAATAATTGAATGAAAACCTAGAAATAAATTAAGAAAAATAAAAATTTCAAGTATCATAAAAGTATTTTTAATTATTATTGTCCTGCTTTATTTATTTAAAGAGTCCGCTGTTTATTTTAGGACAAACTCAAGTTGCTGATTTTTCATTCTCACGATATATTTTACTTTATGTAGGTGCACAATTAAAAAATCTTGATATGGCTTTGACGTATCAAAATATTATTAATTCATCTAACGTATTTGGCCAAGAAACATTTAGATCTTTTGTAAAATTTTTCTCCAACCTTATTGGTAGTGGATTATATGGTGATTATAAATTGTTTTTACCCTTTAATTATTATAATGGAATAAGTTTAGGAAATGTTTATACTACTTTTTATCCATTTTTAAGAGACTTTGGGTACTTTGGGGTTATAATTTGTTCAATGCTTATGGGAGTAATAAGTGAGTATTTATACTATTTAGCTAAAAAATTTAATAGTTGGAATGACGGCGTATCAATATGGAATATACTTTTGTCTTGGTCATCTTTTTGCTTGTTGTTTTCTTTTTTCTCTAATAAGTTTTATGAAAATATCTTTTCTTTAGATATATTAAATTATATCGTTGCGAGTATTGTGGTACTGATTTTCTTTTTTGGATTTCCTCTTACTAGAACTGGTAAACTGAGAAGATTATTCTTTTAAGTTTTATGGAAGTTATGGATAAATTTTGATTATTGAATGGAGTAAGTCTTGATTTTAAATAATAAAAAAGGATCAATAAAACTAAATATAGTTATGAATTTTATATTGACTATATCAAATGTTATTTTTCCTTTAATTTACTTTTCCTTATGTTTCGAGGATACTATTACCAGAGGGAACTGGTAAAGTTGCTTTTGCAACATCAGTTGTATCTTATTTTTCTATGATCGGCATGTTAGGTATACCTACGTATGGTATCCGTACCTGTGCTAAGGTAAGGATGATAAGGATAAATTATCAAAGACCGTTCAGGAAATTATGGTAATTAATACTCTTGCAATGAGTTTTTCTTTAATTACTTATATAATAGCAATTTTCCTAGTCCCTCGTATGACTCAAGATAGGATGCTTTTTCTTATTAATATAGCTACTTTATTTTTTAATCTGATTGGTTGCGAGTGGTTGTATAAAGCTTTAGAACAGTACTCATATATTACATTAAGATCAATTATTTTTAAATTTATTTCACTAATTTGATGTTTTTAGTGATTCATCAAAAAAGTGATTATGTTCTTTATGGAGCGATTACGATTTTGGCGAGTGTGGGATCAAATCTTTTTAACTTTATTAATCTAAGAAGATTTTTAAATTTGAAGTGGTATCCTAACATGAATTTAAAACAGCATCTAACCCCAATTTTTAGCTTCTTCATGATGACTGTTGCAACGACAATTTATACAAATTTAGATTCGGTAATGCTCGGTTTTATGAAAGGTGATGATGCAGTTGGCTATTATAATGCTGCCATAAAAATAAAATCTGTTTTAGTTAGTTTGGTAACTTCCATGGGGGCTGTGCTTCTACCGAGATTATCATATTACCTAAAAGAGAAAAGACAGACTGAGTTTAAGGATCTAACTGTTCGTTCGCTCCAGTTTATTTGTTTTATTTCTATCCCGATATGGTTTTATTTTACAATTTTTGCTAAAGAGAGTGTGTATTGTTTATCTGGGACTGCTTATACTGGAGCAATTTTACCTATGCAAATTGTAATGCCTACACTTTTTTTGATAGGGATTTCAAATTTATTGGGAATTCAAATATTAGTCCCTTTAAATCGAGAAAAAGATGTCTTCAAGTCTGTTTCTTTAGGAGCAGTTGTGAATTTAGTTATAAATATTATTTGTATTCCTAAATTTGGAGCGTCTGGAGCCGCTTTTGGTACTTTAATTGCTGAATTATTTGTGACTGGTTATCAATTTTATGTGTTAAGAACGTTTTTGAAAGATTTAATTAATAAGGTTAAATTGTACAAAAATATATTGGCAACTCTTTTAGCATCATTTGTTGTTCTTATATTAAAAAATATTATTATTTCATCTTTTTTTGTAATTCTTGTTGAATCATCACTGATTTTTGGGTTAATTTATATTTTGATTTGCTTTGCTTTAGGAGATGACTTTACTATTTATTTAGTGAATTATATAAAGAACAAAGTTACTTGATTGTAGTACGCAATAATCTTTGTTATTAGATTACAATTGATAGAATTAATTATCAATTTTCGTATAATAAAAGAGACTCTATAATTCTGTAGTGGTACAGATTATAGAGTCTCTTTTATTATGTTGGAAGTTATTAATCTCTTCTAAAAATATCTCGTGTATAGACTTTTTCTTTGACGTCATCCAATTCAGTATTATAGCGGTTGGCAATGATGCTTTGACTTAATTTTTTAAATTGGTTGAGGTTATTAACGACTTTTGACCCAAAGAAAGTTGTGCCATTTTCTAAAGTTGGTTCATAGATAATAACAGTAGCACCTTTAGCTTTGATGCGTTTCATAACACCTTGAATAGAACTTTGACGGAAGTTATCAGAGTTACTTTTCATCGTTAGGCGATAAACACCGATAACAGTTTCACGTTCTTTTGATAGATCATATTGACCATTTGATGAGTAGTACCTAGCAAGTTTTAGAACTTGGTCAGCGATGAAGTCTTTACGTGTGCGGTTTGATTCAACGATGGCTGTCATCATATTTTGTGGCACATCATTGTAATTAGCAAGAAGTTGTTTAGTATCTTTTGGAAGACAGTAACCACCATAACCAAATGAAGGGTTGTTATAGTGAGTACCAATACGTGGATCAAGTCCTACACCATTGATGATGGCTTGTGTATCTAAACCTTTTAATTCCGCGTAAGTATCAAGTTCATTGAAGTAAGAAACACGTAGTGCCAGATAGGTATTTGCAAAGAGTTTCACAGCTTCAGCTTCAGTGAATCCCATAAAGAGTGTATCGATATCTTCTTTTTCAGCACCATCCTGAAGAAGTTTAGCAAAAAGTTTAGCAGCTTTCGTGAGTTCTTCGTTATCCTTATCTGTTGATACGATGATACGACTTGGGTAAAGGTTGTCATACAAAGCTTTTGACTCACGTAGGAACTCAGGACTGAAGATGATATTTTCAGTATTAAATTTTTGACGAACAGAATCTGTAAAGCCAACTGGAATAGTAGACTTGATAACCATAATGGTATCTTTATTGACAGAAAGCACTTGTTCGATAACTGATTCAACAGCGCTAGTATCGAAATAGTTCTTTTCACTATCGTAGTTAGTAGGAGCAGCTACGATAACAAAGTCAGCATCTTTATAAGCAGCATCACCATCAAGAGTCGCAACTAAATCAAGTTCTTTTTCAGCAAGGTACTTTTCAATATAATCATCTTGAATAGGTGATTTTTTGTTATTGATAAGTTCAACTTTTTCAGGAATAATATCAACTGCAGTGACATGATTGTGCTGAGCAAGTAGAGTCGCGATTGACAAACCTACATAGCCAGTGCCAGCAACAGCAATGTTGTAAGAATGATCAAGTTTTTGAGCTTGTTCTTTCTTAACAGTAAATAAATCAGTGATATCAAAACCAATGATGTTTGCAAGTGTTTCAAGTTGAGTGACTGAAGGGATATGTTCACCTTGTTCAATTTTACTCAAGATAGAGCGATTAATGCCACTCTCAGTAGCCAAAACTTCCTGAGATACTTTATTATCTTTACGATAATCCAAAATTAACTTAGCTAAAATAGCTGATGAAAATAATTTCATGTAAAAACCTCCTGACTAAAATTATACCGCTTTCTGAATTTTAAAACAACTAAAAACCCTAATTTTTTTAAAGATATCAGTAAACTGTTTTTTAAAAAACAACAAGTACTTTGAAATTGATTTAATTAAAGAATTCTAAATTTAATTGAATCTTTGCTTCTGATTACTGCTTTTTCTGAAAAAATAGTGTAAAATAGTAGGGAATGATTTAAAAGGTTTATGGGCCTTTAGATATTAAAAAACGAGGAGTACTAAAATGATTTTAGTTACAGGTGCCAATGGGCAATTAGGAACAGAATTACGTTATCTTTTGGATGAACGTGGTGAGGAGTATGTAGCGGTTGACGTTGCAGAAATGGACATCACTAATGCTGAAAAAGTTGATGAAGTATTTGCACAAGTAAAACCAACACTTGTTTACCACTGTGCGGCATACACTGCGGTTGATGCGGCTGAAGATGAAAGTAAAGAACTTGATTATGCCATCAACGTGACAGGTACTGAAATCATAGCTAAAGCTACAGCAAAATATGGTGCAACTCTTGTTACATCTCAACTGACTACGTTTTTGATGGTAAAAAACCAGTTGGTCAAGAATGGGAAGTTGATGATACTCCAGATCCTCAAACCGAATACGGTCGTACAAAACGTTTGGGTGAAGAAGCGGTTGAAAAATACGCTAAAAACTTCTACATCATCCGTACTGCTTGGGTATTTGGTAACTACGGTAAAAACTTTGTTTTCACAATGCAAAATCTTGCCAAAACTCATGACACATTGACTGTTGTTAATGACCAACACGGTCGTCCAACTTGGACTCGTACTTTGGCAGAATTCATGACTTATTTGACAGAAAACCAAAAAGAATTTGGTTACTACCACTTGTCAAATGATGCTGATGAAGATACAACTTGGTATGACTTCGCGGTTGAAATATTGAAAGATACTGATGTTGTCGTTAAACCAGTTGATTCAAGCCAATTCCCAGCAAAAGCAAAACGTCCATTTAACTCAACAATGAGTCTTAAAAAAGCAAAAGCTACTGGCTTTGTTATTCCAACATGGCAAGAAGCTTTGCAAGAATTCTACAAACAAGACGTTAAAAAATAATGATTAGAAACGAGGGTTTAAGCCTTCGTTTTTATGCATAAAAGCAGTAATAATTTTAGTACAACAAAAAAATGGTATAATAGGGCCATAAAAAATAGGTGGTATAATGATGGTTGCTATTATTGAAAGAAATCGAGATTTTAAGTTTTTGACTAATAAGGAATTGTTAGAGCAGGCAAAGATTAATTCGAAAAAACAGGGAACTACTTTGTCGAAGGCACTTGATTTATTTGTTAAGCAAGTGGCTATTACCAGAGAAATTAACCTGATGAGTGAAGAAGAGCTTGAAAAAGAAAGATTGTTTAGACAACTTCAGACAGAGGTAAATGAAAGTATAGCAGAATATAAAACTGGAAAATATTATACTGAGGAAGAATTAAATGAACGATACGGTTTATGAGATTGTTTTCCAAAGTAATATTGATTACAAAACTAGATGAAATATATGACTATATAGCTAGAATGCTTTCTGCTCCGATTACTGCAAAGAAAAAAATTAAAAGAAATTCGAGATAATATATCTATATTGAAAATGTTTCCTGAATCTGATTTTGATGCAGATGAGAAATTTGGAAAGGTAATAGATTCCAATAACAAAACAATATAATCACTTTAAAAAAGAGAATTATATTGTTTTATATTTTATTGATGGTAATCAAAGACGTGTAGTTGTTACAAATTTATTTTCAACAAAAAGCGATTATGTGAAACTTTTTAAGTAGACTAAGAAAAGAAACCTCCTTTTGAATTTTTGGTACTTCAGGAGGAGGTCTTTGTTATATTTTTCAAAGGTTAACTATTCGTGATTTAGGATTGTTGCGCCTTCAAAATCATCCAGCATGTGTAAGTTACATTTTTCCTTGAAAGGGTTAGATAGTTCAGTTGTTAACAATTTAGAATTGTTTTGCTCTTATTAAGCTTTATTGGTTTTACTGTAAAAGCCATTAAAAAGCCTTCCTTCTCATTAGGTATAGAGTATGGGAAGAATTTTTTCCTGTCAATTAATATATCGTTCGGTTTTTCTTTTTATTTTCAGGCTTCTTATCTTTTTTCATTGTCCTTTTACCTATTATGTGATATATTAGTAGTAACGTACTGTAATAGAAATGTAATATAAGTTATAAGGTGAGTGTGGTGGTAGCGATGAAAGATACAAATTCAAATGGGCATCGTTTATTAATTCAAAAATTACTTGTCAGCATTCATTACCTAACACTTTTCAGAGATGAAATTGTTTTGGTTGAGAAGACCCCATCTTTATTGGGGCTTCTTTTTCGCCAAATATTGTGCAATCAGAGTTAGGTGAAATTTTGGCAGCAGTGGATGCGCTTTCTAAGCAAAAAAAGTTGATTAAGTCAACTTTCTGGTATGATGAAGCGTCATTCAGATTGATGAATCACTCTTTGGATATTGTCGGTACTTGGATTCGTGGGATTGATAACGTCTTGGAAATTTGTGAGTCTAAGTCTGTTTTCCATGCGATTTTGGGTGATAATCGTCAACGCGTTTTTGGTGTTTTGATTGATGTCTTTACCTCTCTTCGTGTAACAAATTTATCAATCAAAGAAGAATCTGAATACCCTCTTTTGGTTGATCCGCTACAAGTTGTGGAATACAAGAAAAGAGAAGTCAAAAAAGCAGAGCTAATGGCTAAGATTGATGCCTTGACGCCAAGAAAATCTGAAGAAGTTTATGATGACAGTAAAGACGAAAAAGTTGAGTCTATCCCAGAATTAGTAGAAAAAGAATTAGCTAAAGAAAAAGCAGCTAAGTCCGAAAAAGTTCTTGGACCAGATGAATTAAAAGAAGTTGTTAAAGGAAATGACGAAGTAGCCGATAACAAAGAAGACGCTGAGGAAGTCCTTGAATCTGTCGTTGCTGACGAAGCAGAAACTGTTGAAACTACTGATGCTGAAGAAGATACTCCTCAAACTGAAGTAAGCCCAGAAGAAGTAAGTGAATCACTTGATGAAGAACCAGCTGTTGAAGTAGAGGTGGAAACTTCTGACGAGGAGAATGAAGAGCAAGTTCAAGAAGAAACTAGTCAATCTTTTGAAGAAGATGTTGAACAAGAAGTTATAGAAGAATCTGAGCTTGAGGAAGTTTCTGATGAAAATGAAGAAATTGAAGAAACTGCAGAACTAGAAGTTGAAGACGACCTTGTCGAGGTAGAAGAGCCTGAGACAGTTGAGTTGGAAGAACCAGCTAATGAAGTTGCCACAAGCGATGAAAAACAAGTTAGCGATAACGAAGTGGTTGAGGAAGTACTTCTTGACGAAGAATCTGAGAAAGAAGAAGTCAAAGAGTCTGATTTTCCAGTAATCAGTCGTGATGAGGCTGTTAAGCAGTTCCGTCACTTCCTTTTCGACCATAAAGGATTGGTATGTGTCTTGGATGCTGGAGATGATTTGAAGCGCGAGATTAACTTTTACAATGCGTTTGATCGTTTTTATGGTGCAGTAGATAATATCTCAGATTGCTTGGTTATCCTTGAAAATATTTTAAATGAATTACGTCGCCGCAAGAAAGAAGTCTTTGATGAAGAAGGTAATTTGATTAGTGAACCGACTGAACCAATTAATCTATTGATTTATGGTCAAAATATCTTGCTAAAAGATAGTCGTTTTGAAACCTTGATGTCAGAAATCGCCCCATTTACTGGACGCTCTGATTTACAAATCTATTCTTATGCAGCATATCTAGATTAAAAAAACAGTCCAGTGGACTGTTTTTCATGAGCCTGAAAACAGAAAAGCGAATAAGACCAGTGGACAGGTTTTTCACGAGCCTGGAATTAAGAAAAATTGGCTTACTTAAGGGACTAAATTAGGTTTTCTTTTTTGAAATAGAACCATTTTCGGTATAATGTTAGGGTCATGACAATCTTTAACCAAGTTACGAACTTGTTTTGATACCTTTTGTAGTTGGCGTTGCTGCAGAAGTAGTTGCTGAGTAGTTGATTCAGTACATTCAAAACAAACGCGACAACCATTAACCTGAGTTTTCTCTGAAAACAAAAAAGACAGTAGTTGTAGCTACTGTCTTTTTTGCGTTGTGCTAAGTTTATCTTCGAACTTTAGCGTTGACCATATTATAACATGTCATAAGGAAGGATATCAAAGGATAGTGTGTTTAGCATATTCCTAAGCTACTTTAAACTCCTCTTGTCATGGTTTGATTTAATTATCTGCGGACAAGAGAAGTATCAGAAACTTACAAAAATAATTGACAAGCAAATGAAAACGCGTTATAATAGTGAAAATTTGAAAACCTTTAATTAAGTCCAGAGAGACTTTCAAGGTTACTGTAAAAAGAGTGTTATCTCTGATAAAGGGTATGAGTGTACTTTGGTGTGCTCTGCTTATTTTGCTGTAACCTTGCCTTCTGGCGAGGTTTTTTTGTGTGAAAGGAACACTATGAATTCAAGTTGTAAAGACAAAACTTCTGTGTTAAAAGAAGATTTGCTGATTGTTAGTCAACGTGAGATTGCCCCACGCATTTTTGAGATGAAGCTTTCTGGTGAGATGGTCTTGGACATGGCACCTGGTCAATTTTTGCACTTGCGTGTGCCGGACCCTAGCAAACTTTTACGACGTCCGATTTCGATTTGTCAGATTGATAAGGTCAATAAAGTGGCAACAATTGTTTACCGAGTAGAACGTGCTGGGACGACTATTTTATCTCAGCTAAAAGCTGGTGATCGCGTTGATACCATGGGACCTCAGGTAATAGCTTTGATTTGTCAGTCATCTCAGCTGGTCAAACAGCTCTTCTCATTGGTGGGGGTATTGGTGTTCCACCTTTGGTTGAAACAGCTAAGCAGCTTGCTGCTAAAGGTGTTAAAGTCGTTTCTGTGCTTGGATTTGCGACTAAAGATGCTGTGATTCTAGAAGAGGAATTATCAGCTTACGCTAAGGTTTATGTGACAACAGATGATGGCTCATATGGTATTAAGGGTTATGTGTCAACGGTTGTCGATGATTTGGTTGAAAAGCAGTCATTTGATGCCATTTATTCATGTGGTGCGCCTGGCATGCTGAAATATGTGGACAAGAAATTTGAAAATCACCCACATGCTTATCTGTCAATGGAATCACGTATGGCTTGTGGCATGGGTGCTTGCTACGCTTGCGTGGTGCATTTGCGAAATGCCAAAGAAGCAGCCAACAAGCGTGTATGTGAAGATGGTCCAGTCTTTGAAACTGGTCAAATCATTTTGTAAGGAGGCAAAATCATGTCAGAAAATCGTTTAGCGGTCAAACTTCCAGGACTTGATTTAAAAAATCCGATTATTCCAGCGTCAGGTTGCTTTGGTTTTGGACAAGAATACGCCAAATACTATGATTTGGATAAACTTGGCTCAATCATGATTAAGGCAACGACTAAGGATGCGCGTTTTGGAAATCCGACACCTCGTGTGGCAGAAACACCATCAGGCATGTTAAACGCTATTGGCTTGCAAAACCCTGGTGTCGACGTGGTCTTGTCAGAAAAACTTCCTTGGTTAGCTGAGCATTTCCCAGAATTGCCAATCATTGCTAATGTTGCAGGATTCTCAAATGACGAATACGCTTATGTGTCAAAAAAGATTTCAAAAGCTCCAAACGTCAAAGCAATTGAGCTTAACATCTCATGTCCGAATGTTGACCACGGCAATCACGGTCTTTTGATTGGTCAGGTGCCTGAGTTGGCTTACGCTGCCGTTAAAGCGAGTGTTGAGAATTCAGATGTGCCAGTTTACGTCAAACTAACACCAAGTGTTGCTGATATTACGACAGTTGCTAAGGCTGTTGAAGAAGCCGGTGCGACAGGATTTACCATGATTAATACTTTGGTTGGTATGCGATTTGATTTGAAAACACGTAAACCAATCATTGCCAATGGTACAGGAGGTATGAGCGGTCCAGCGGTCTTTCCAGTAGCTCTTAAGCTTATTCGTCAAGTAGCGCAAAGTTCTGATTTGCCAATTATTGGTATGGGTGGTGTTGATTCGGCAGAAGCGGCTATTGAGATGATGATTGCTGGTGCATCAGCTATTGGTGTTGGAACAGCAAACTTTACAGATCCTTACGCGTGTCCAAATATCATCGAGCGTTTGCCAGAAGTCATGGACCAGTATGGCATCACAGATCTTGAAACTTTACGTCGCGAAGCTCGCCAAGAATTATGTGGCAAATAAGCTCTGCTATTTGATTAAAAAGTCAGTAAATTTTTGACTTTGATTGTAAAAAAAGATATAATATTAACAACTGAATAACCTTTAATTGAGTCCAGAGAGGCGAGAAAGGTTCGTGAAAAAAAGAAGATATAATCTTTGATAATGGGGTGTTTGCTACCCTGCTTTTCGTGTAACCTCGCCCTCGGGCGGGGTTTTCTTTATAGAAAAAGGAGAAAAAATGCACGAAAGTCGTCCGATTATTGCTCTTGATTTTCCATCATTTGATGATGTGAAATCATTTCTTGCTTTGTTCCCTGCAGATGAGAAGCTCTATGTCAAGATTGGTATGGAACTTTATTATGCTGAAGGACCAGAGATTGTTCGTTATGTGAAATCTCTTGGACACTCAGTTTTCCTAGATTTGAAATTGCATGACATTCCGAATACGGTTAAATCAGCAATGCGTGTGCTTTCAAATCTAGGTGTGGACATGACCAATGTTCACGCAGCTGGTGGTGTTGAGATGATGAAAGCGGCGCGTGAAGGGCTTGGACAAGGTCCAAAACTGATCGCAGTAACTCAATTAACCTCAACATCAGATGAACAGATGAAAGCAGACCAAAATATTCAGACAAGCTTGGTTGATTCTGTGCTTCATTATGCGAAAAGAGCAGAAGAAGCTGGTCTTGATGGCGTTGTCTGCTCAGCTTGTGAAGTTGCTGTTATCAAAGAGGCGACGTCAGATGATTTTGTCTGCTTGACGCCAGGTATTCGCCCAGCAGGAGCTGTGTTGGTGACCAAAAACGCGTCATGACGCCAAGTCAAGCATCAGCTATCGGATCAAGTTATATCGTTGTTGGACGACCAATTACTAAAGCTGAGGATCCAGTGACAGCTTACAAAGCCATTTACAACGAATGGAACGCTTAGTATTTTAATACTAAGACGACAATTGATTTTTGAGTTTAGAAAAGAGGAATAAAATGACTTTAGCATCACAAATTGCATCAGATTTGCTTGATATTCAAGCAGTTTACTTGAAACCAAATAATCCATTTACTTGGGCATCTGGGATTAAATCACCAATCTACACAGATAATCGTGTAACTTTGTCTTACCCAGAAACACGTACCTTGATTGAAAATGGGTTTGTTGACAAAATCAAAGAAGAATTCCCAGAAGTTGAAGTAATTGCCGGAACTGCAACAGCTGGTATCCCACATGGTGCCATTATCGCTGATAAAATGAATCTTCCATTTGCTTACATTCGTAGTAAACCAAAAGATCACGGTGCTGGAAATCAAATCGAAGGTCGTGTAACAAAAGGACAAAAAATGGTTGTCGTTGAAGACCTTATCTCAACTGGTGGTTCAGTTCTTGAAGCTGTAGCAGCTGCCGAACGTGAAGGAGCTGATGTTATCGGTGTGGTAGCCATCTTCACTTATGAATTGCCAAAAGCAACTGAAAACTTTGAAAAGCAGGTGTAAAACTTGATAACACTTTCTAACCTACATCAGAAGCTTATCAAAGTGGCTAAAGTACAAGGTTACATCACTGCTGATGATTTGACATTGTTACGCAAGTTTAAAGAAAATCAAGAAACTTGGCGTGACTAAATGAGTTAATATTTGGCTACTAAGGTGAAAAACTTTGGTGGCCTTCTTGGTTTAAACATGGAAAGGGGTTATAATGAAACTATCATCACCATTTAAAGATAATGTTTTACCAGATACCTATGCTAAAGGGGCTAGTGTTCAAGTGAGAGGAAACGCTGTGATTTCTTTTCCTTTTATGATTGAGGATGTTCCCAAAGGAACAAAGACATTTGCTTGGACCTTTGTCGACTATGATTCTATTCCAGTTTGTGGCTTTGCTTACATTCACTGGGTAGTGGCTAATGTTCCTAATGATATGACAGCTATCTCAGAGGATTTTTCTCGTCTAGATGCTAAGCACACTCATGGTAAAAATAGCTTGGTTAGCAAGTTTTTAAATGAGGATAACTCAGATATTTATGATGGTTATATGGGACCATATCCACCGGATAAAGACCATGTTTATACCCTTACGGTCTATGCTTTGGATTGTGAATTGCCACTTGAAAATGGTTTTTACATGAATGATTTGCGACATGCGATAAAAGGACATGTCTTGGCAAAAGAGGAGCTAGATTTAGTAGGGAAATACTAAAACTAACGAGGAGTGAACATGCAGCATTCAACTTGGCATGAATTAATTAAAAAGGAATTACCAGAGCATTATTTTGGGCAAATCAATCAGTTTATGGACTTGGTCTATCAACAAGAATTGGTTTACCCACCACGTGAAAAAGTCTTTAACGCGATTCAGACAACAGCACTAGAAAATGTAAAAGTTGTCATCATTGGTCAGGATCCTTACCATGGTCCGAATCAAGCACAAGGTTTATCATTTTCAGTACCAGAAGATATCCCAGCTCCGCCATCTCTTCAAAATATTTTGAAAGAATTGGCAGATGATTTGGGGCAACGTGATCACCACGATTTAACACCATGGGCACAGCAAGGAGTGCTTCTTTTAAATGCTTGCTTGACAGTTCCAGCTGGTCGTGCGAATGGTCATGCGGGGCAAATCTGGGAACCTTTCACAGATGCGATTATCAAGGTGGTTAATCAAAAAGAAACACCTGTTGTCTTTATCCTGTGGGGTGGTTTTGCACGTAAGAAAAAAGCTCTCATTACCAATCCTATCCATCATGTCATTGAAAGTGCGCATCCAAGTCCACTCTCGGCTTATCGAGGATTTTTTGGCAGCCACCCTTTCTCAAAAGCTAACGCATATTTGACAGAGGATGGCCTTGAACCAATTGATTGGTTGAAATAATAGGAGTTTAACATGTTACTTATTAAAAATGGTCGTGTTGTTGATCCGAAATCTGGTTTTGATCAGGTAGCGGATGTACTTGTTGATGGTAAAAAAGTTGTTAAAATTGCGGATGCAATTGAAGAAGCTGGTGCTGAAGTGATTGACGCTACTGGTCTTGTTGTGGCACCAGGTTTGGTGGATATTCATGTACACTTCCGTGAACCAGGTCAAACGCATAAAGAAGACATTCACACAGGTGCATTAGCAGCGGCAGCTGGTGGCTTCACATCAGTTGTGATGATGGCAAATACCAACCCTACCATTTCTGACGTTGAGACTTTGAAAGAAGTTTTAGTAAGTGCAGCTAAGGAGAACGTTCACGTTTACACTAATGCAACCGTAACGAAAAACTTTGACGGCAAGACTTTGACTGATTTTAAGGCTTTGCTTGAAAATGGTGCTCTTAGCTTTTCTGATGATGGTATTCCGCTTCAAAGCACAAAAGTGTTAAAAGAAGCCTTGGATTTGGCTAAAGCAAACAACACATTTGTGGCTGTGCACGAAGAAGACCCAGAATTAAACGGCATCCTTGGATTTAACGAAGGTATCGCACGTGATAAATTCCATTTCTGCGGAGCAACAGGTGTGGCAGAATACAGCATGATTGCGCGTGATGTTATGATTGCCTATGACCGCGGAGCTCATTTGCATATCCAACACTTGTCAAAAGCTGAATCAGTGAAAGTGGTTGAATTTGCTCAACAATTGGGAGCAACGTCACTGCAGAAGCAGCACCGCAACATTTCTCAAAAACAGAGGATTTGCTTTTGATCAAAGGTTCTGCAGCTAAGATGAACCCACCACTTCGTACAGAAAAGGATCGCTTAGCGGTTATTGAAGGCTTGAAATCTGGCGTCATTTCTGTGATTGCGACTGACCACGCGCCACACCACGCCGATGAAAAGAATGTTGAAGACATCACAAAAGCCCCATCAGGCATGACAGGGCTTGAAACGTCGTTATCACTTGGTTTGACAAACTTGGTAGCGACAGGCGACTTGACGCTTTCAGAATTGCTTGCTAAGATGACCATCAATCCGTCATCTATGTATGATTTCGATGCAGGTTATTTGGCTGAAAATGGCCCAGCTGACATCGTGATTTTCGCTGACAAAGAAGAACGTGTTGTCTCTGACCATTTTGCTTCTAAAGCTTCAAATTCACCATTTATCGGTGAAAAACTCCAAGGTGTTGTCAAATACACTATCTGTGATGGTAACATTGTTTATAAAGCATAAAAAAAGAATTAGCATTTTGCTAATTTCTTTTTTGTTCTTGATGACTTAAATTCATTCCCCAAGGAACGAGGTTTTCTTCATGATTTTTAATACGAGTAATATTGTCTTTGTGTCGTACAATGATGATGCCTGCAATAATGATAATCAATAATGTAAAGAGCAAATCATAGTGATTAAGCAAGAAACCAAATGCTGGAAAGACAAGCACACTAACCACAGCAGCGCTTGCAGCAACAACACTAGACAATGAAATCATGCTATAGAGGTAAAGGGTGATGACAAAGATAACGGCAAGGAAAAGAAGAAATAGCGGTGCATATCCAAGAAGAACACCAGCACTTGTCGCAACTGCCTTACCACCTTTAAACTGTGCAAATAGCGGGAAGGTATGACCAATAATGGCAAATAAACCAATAAGAACAGGTGACACACCATTAACGCTAAAGATAAGAGGAAGGAGTGCTGCCAGAGTTCCTTTTAGCATATCAATCACAAATGTGACAATTCCTGCTTTGACACCTAAAACTCGAAAAGTATTGGTTGTCCCAGTATTACCGCTACCATGTTCTCTGAGGTTGACATGATAGAAGAATTTTCCAATCCATAGACCAGTTGGGATTGACCCCAACAAGTATGCAATCACAATCATAACTAAAATTTTCATGTTCTCATTATAACATAATCAGTTCTTATGAAAAGGTAAAATTTGAAAAATAAATAACTTGAAGAATCAAGTTAAATTTGTGATAACGCTTTAAATTTGTTATACTATTTCATGAAAAAATTAGTGATTTTCCTTGTAAAATCCTTATTCGATTTGATTTTTTTTTGCAAAATTTGAAAAAACTTGTAAGATAAAAAAGATGAATTATTTGGAGGTCGCTTTTGGCTAAAAAAGAAATTAATATAAATAATTATAATGACGATGCCATTCAAGTGTTAGAGGGGCTAGATGCCGTACGTAAACGCCCCGGAATGTACATCGGTTCAACAGATGCGACAGGACTACATCATTTAGTTTGGGAGATTGTTGACAATGCCGTCGATGAAGCTCTTTCTGGCTTTGGTACTCAGATTGATGTTATTCTTAATCAAGATGGTAGTGTGACCGTAAAAGACCAAGGACGTGGGATGCCAACTGGTAAGCACGCTATGGGGATTCCAACTGTAGAAGTTATCTTCACTGTGCTTCACGCAGGTGGTAAATTCGGTCAAGGTGGTTATAAAACATCTGGTGGGCTTCACGGTGTGGGGTCTTCAGTTGTTAATGCCCTCTCAAGATGGCTTGAAGTCGAAATTACTCGTGACGGTGCGGTTTACAAACAACGTTTTGAAAATGGTGGTAAACCCGTGACAACCCTTAAAAAGATTGGAACAGCACCAAAATCTAAGTCAGGTACTATGGTAACATTCATGCCTGATGATACGATTTTCTCAACGATTGACTTTAAATTTAACACCATTGCTGAGCGCTTAAAAGAATCTGCCTTTTTGCTTAAGAATGTTACATTGACGTTGACGGATAATCGTCCAGAAGAAGCAGAACATCTGGAATTCCATTATGAAAATGGAGTGCAGGACTTTGTTGAATACCTTAACGAAGACAAAGAAACATTAACACCTGTGATTTGGGTGACTGGTGAAGACCAAGGTTTCCAAGTTGAAGTTGCACTTCAATACAATGACGGATTCTCAGATAATATCCTTTCTTTTGTTAACAATGTTCGTACTAAAGATGGTGGAACACACGAGACAGGATTGAAATCTGCCATTACTAAGGCGATGAATGACTACGCTCGCAAGTCAGGCCTTTTGAAAGAAAAAGATAAGAACCTTGAAGGGTCAGATTACCGTGAAGGGCTATCTGCAGTGCTTTCAATCTTGGTTCCAGAAGAACACTTGCAATTCGAAGGACAAACTAAAGATAAACTCGGTAGTCCTCTAGCACGTCCGATTGTAGACAGTATTGTCTCTGAAAAACTCACTTTCTTCCTTTTGGAAAATGGTGAAGTGGCGTCTAACCTTGTTCGTAAGGCGATTAAAGCGCGTGATGCCAGAGAAGCAGCTCGTAAAGCGCGTGACGAATCTCGTAATGGTAAGAAGAACAAGAAAGACAAAGGACTCCTTTCTGGTAAATTGACACCAGCACAGTCTAAGAATCCTAAGAAAAATGAGCTTTATCTGGTCGAAGGGGATTCTGCCGGCGGTTCAGCTAAACAAGGACGTGACCGTAAATTCCAAGCTATTTTACCATTGCGTGGTAAAGTCTTAAATACAGCAAAAGCTAAGATGTCTGACATTGTGAAAAACGAAGAAATCAATACCATGATTTACACAATTGGTGCAGGCGTCGGTGCAGATTTTAAAGTTGAAAATTCAAACTACGATAAGATTATTATCATGACCGATGCGGATACCGATGGTGCTCACATTCAGACATTGTTACTAACTTTCTTTTACCGTTACATGCGTCCGCTTGTGGAAACAGGTCATGTCTATATCGCTTTGCCACCTTTGTATAAAATGTCTAAAGGTAAAGGCAAGAAAGAGCAAGTTGAGTACGCTTGGACAGATGGTGAGTTAGAAGAATTACGTCAAAAATTTGGTAAAGGAGCTCAACTCCAACGTTACAAAGGTCTTGGTGAGATGAACGCTGACCAATTGTGGGAAACAACCATGAACCCTGAAACACGTACGCTTATTCGTGTGACTATTGATGATTTGGCGCGTGCCGAACGCCGTGTCAATGTCCTTATGGGTGACAAAGTTGAACCACGCCGCAAATGGATTGAAGACAATGTTAAATTCACCTTGGAAGAAAATACAGTGTTTTAATTGCTTGTGATGAATCCATAAATTTTTTGACGTGAAAAGTAAAGGATAATAATTATGTCAAATGTTCAAAATATGTCTCTTGAAGACATTATGGGGGATCGTTTCGGACGATATTCCAAATATATTATTCAAGAGCGGGCTTTGCCAGATATTCGTGATGGTTTGAAGCCTGTTCAACGTCGTATCCTTTATTCGATGAACAAGGACGGCAATACTTTTGATAAGGGTTTTCGTAAATCGGCAAAATCTGTCGGTAACGTTATGGGTAATTTCCACCCACACGGTGATTCCTCTATTTATGACGCTATGGTGCGAATGAGTCAGGATTGGAAAAATCGTGAAACCTTGATTGAAATGCATGGTAACAATGGTTCTATGGACGGTGATCCACCGGCAGCCATGCGTTACACTGAAGCACGTTTGTCAGAGATTGCTGGCTACTTGCTTCACGATATTGAAAAAAATACTGTTCCGTTTGCTTGGAACTTTGATGATACCGAAAAAGAACCAACGGTTTTGCCAGCTGCCTTTCCTAACCTTTTAGTTAATGGTGCAACAGGTATTTCAGCTGGATATGCAACTGATATTCCGCCACACAACTTGGCTGAAGTCATTGATGCAGTTGTTTACCTTATCGACCATCCAAATGCAAAATTAGATAAATTGATGGAATTCTTGCCAGGACCTGATTTCCCTACTGGGGCGATTATCCAAGGTAAGGATGGTATTCGTAAGGCTTACGAAACTGGTAAAGGACGTGTTGTTGTTCGTTCACGAACGGACATTGAAAGTCTTCGTGGCGGCAAAAAACAAATCGTCGTCACTGAAATTCCTTATGAAGTCAATAAAGCCGTACTCGTTAAGAAAATTGACGATGTTCGTGTCAACAATAAAGTCCCTGGCATTGCAGAAGTTCGTGATGAGTCAGACCGTGATGGACTTCGTATTGCTATCGAACTTAAAAAAGATGCAGACGAGCAAACGATTCTCAACTATTTGTTGAAATACACTGACTTGCAAGTCAACTATAACTTCAACATGGTTGCTATTGACAACTATACACCACGCCAAGTGGGTATCATTCCGATGTTGACAAGTTACATTGCTCACCGTAAGGAAATCATCGTTGCCCGTTCAAAATTTGACAAGGAAAAAGCTGAAAAACGTCTTCACATCGTGGAAGGCTTGATTCGTGTTATTTCAATTCTGGATGAGGTTATTGCGCTTATTCGTGCGTCTGAAAATAAAGCTGATGCTAAAGAAAACCTCAAAGTTAGCTATGAATTTTCAGAAGAACAAGCTGAAGCTATCGTGACTTTGCAATTGTACCGTTTGACAAATACTGATATTGTGACGCTTGAAAATGAAGAAGCAGAGCTTCGTGAACGCATCACTATGCTTAAAGCAATTATCGGTGACGAACGTACTATGTACAATGTCATGAAACGTGAACTACGTGAAGTTAAGAAGAAATTCGCTAACCCACGTTTGACAGAATTGCAAGCCGAAGCACAAACGATTGAAATCGATGTGGCAAGCTTGATTGTCGAAGAAGATACTTATGTCAGTGTGACAAAAGGTGGTTACATCAAACGTACAAGTCCGCGTTCTTACAATGCTTCTACGGTTGAAGAAATTGGTAAACGTGATGATGATGAACTGGTCTTCGTCTCACAAGCTAAGACAACTCAACATTTGTTGATTTTTACAAATCTTGGCAATGTCATCTATCGTCCAGTCCATGAATTGACAGATATTCGCTGGAAAGATATTGGGGAACATTTATCACAAGCCATCACTGATTTTGCGACAGACGAGTATGTCTTGTATGCTGAAATTGTCGATGACTTTGGACCGCAAACTTATTTTGCAGCCACAAAATATGGTCAAATCAAACGCTTTGAACGCAAAGAATTCACGCCATGGCGCACCTACAAATCAAAAGCTGTTAAGTATGCTAAGTTGAAAAAAGACGATGATATGGTCGTGACTATTGCGCCAATTGCACTTGATGATGTCATGGTCATTACGCATAATGGCTATGCCTTGCATTTCAATATTGGCGAAGTGCCAGTAGTTGGTGCCAAAGCGGCAGGGTTAAATCAATTAACCTTAAGATGATGATTTTGTCGTGTCAGCCTTTATCGCCAATACAGAAAGCTTTTTTATCTTGACACAACGTGGTAGCCTTAAACGTATGACAACTGAGCTAATTCCAGCAACAAGTCGTGCTAATCGAGGCTTGCAAGTCCTTCGTGAACTCAAATCAAAACCACATCGCGTCTTTATGGCAGGACCAGTCCATGCCTCAAATGACGTGCAAAATATTGATTTATTCACTATTGAGACGTTAGATTCAGATAAAATCGAAACCTTAGAAGTTTATTCAAATAAAGGCAATCATTATCAAGCCATTCTTGAAGATTTGACCTTGTCAGAACGCACAAGTAATGGTTCCTTTATCTCAGATAAAATTTCAGATGAAGGTATCTTTAGCGCAAGAATTAAATAGCGATAATAAATCGGAGATTTTCTCCGATTTATTTTTTAAACAAATTTTCAGAATTTTATGAAAAAGTACTTGAAAAAAGATTTAAAAAGCGTACAATAGGATAAAAACAAAGAAAGAGGAATAGTTATGACAGTAGATTTAGACTGGGAAAATCTAGGCTTTGCCTATCGTAAATTACCATTTCGTTACATCTCTTACTACAAAGATGGTAAATGGGATGAAGGAAAATTAACAGAAGATTCAATGCTCCACATTTCTGAAGCATCACCAGCTTTGCACTATGGTCAACAAGCCTTTGAAGGATTGAAAGCCTATCGTACAAAAGATGGTTCAGTACAATTGTTCCGCCCAAATATGAACGCTGAACGTTTGCAACGCACTGCAGATCGTCTTCTTATGCCACAAGTGCCTACAGAAAAATTTATTGATGCTGCAAAACAAGTCGTTCGTGCTAATGAAGAATTTGTACCACCATACGGCACTGGTGCAACACTTTATCTACGTCCTCTTTTGATTGGTGTCGGTGACATTATTGGTGTTCACCCTGCAGATGAATACATTTTCACTATTTTCGCAATGCCTGTTGGTAACTACTTCAAAGGTGGTTTGGTACCAACTAATTTCTTGATTCAAGACGAATATGACCGTGCTGCTCCACATGGTACAGGTGCTGCAAAAGTAGGTGGTAACTATGCCTCAAGTCTTCTTCCAGGTAAAATGGCTCACGACCGTAAGTTCTCTGATGTTATTTACCTAGATCCTGCGACACACACTAAGATTGAAGAAGTCGGCTCTGCAAACTTCTTTGGTATTACAGCTGATAATGAGTTTATCACACCACTTAGTCCATCAATCTTGCCATCTATCACAAAATACTCACTTCTTTATTTGGCAGAACACCGTTTTGGCATGAAAGCTATCCAAGGTGATGTTAGACTTGATGAATTGGATAAATTCGTTGAAGCAGGTGCCTGTGGTACAGCAGCTGTTATTTCACCAATCGGTGGTGTTCAACACGGTGATGACTTCCATATCTTCTACAGTGAAACAGAAGTAGGACCTGTTACTCGTAAATTGTACGACGAGCTTGTCGGTATCCAATTCGGTGACATTGAAGCTCCAGAAGGCTGGATTTACAAAGTTGACTAATAAATTAAAGCTTGCTCTTGCAAGCTTTTTTGTTTTTCGGTAAAATGAATAGCGTGAGGTGGAAAAATGAGCAAAAAAGATAAAAAAATCGAAATTCAACTTGCTGACGCCAAAGTTGCCATCAATAATGCTAATGTCGATGGTTATAATTTGACTGCTGGAAAAAAAGTTATCGGTGAAATTGCTGAGCTTGATAACAAATTTGCCGTTGTCAAAAATGGAGAAGTGGAAGCACTTTTCAAAACTTTAGAGCAAGCAATTGAAAGTATTATTGAAAATTACAACTTAAATCGCTAAAAAATAGCGAAAAGTACTTGTCAGAGAACAAAAACTATGCTAGAATAGTTTTTGTCGTAACGGAAGGGTAGCGAAGAGGCTAAACGCGGCGGACTGTAAATCCGCTCCTTCGGGTTCGGGGGTTCGAATCCCTCCCCTTCCATTCCTAAGATCTTATCTTAGAATTAATTGAACCTTGTTTTTGGGGTATAGCCAAGCGGTAAGGCAAGGGACTTTGACTCCCTCATGCGTTGGTTCGAATCCAGCTACCCCAGTCAAAGGTATCGAGTTTCGGCTTGACACCGTCAAAGATAAAAGTTGTTGTCGTTGCGGGTTACCTTGAGAAATATTATTGTTGTCAAAAGCTAGCTTAAGCTAGCTTTTGTTGGAGGATTTTTTAGAATGAATGAATTTGAAGATTTGCTAAACAGTGTTAGCGAAGTAAACCCTGGTGATGTTGTCACTGCGGAAGTTTTAACTGTTGATAATGATCAAGCAAACGTTGTTATCGAAGGAACAGGTGTTGAAGGTGTTCTTACACTTCGTGAATTAACTAACGATCGCGATGCTGATATTAACGATTTTGTTAAAACTGGCGACACAGTTGAAGTACTTGTTCTTCGTCAAGTAGTAGGTAAAGATACTGATACAGTTACTTTCCTTGTCTCTAAAAAACGCTTGGAAGCTCGCAAAGCTTGGGATAAACTTGTTGGTCGCGAAGGCGAAGTTGTTACTGTTAAAGGTACACGCGCTGTTAAAGGTGGTCTTTCAGTTGAATTTGAAGGACTTCGCGGATTCATCCCTGCTTCAATGATTGATACACGTTTCGTACGTAACACTGAAAAATTCGTTGGTCAAGAATTCGAAGCTAAAATCAAAGAAGTTGTTCCAGCTGAAAACCGCTTCATCCTTTCACGTCGTGAAGTTGTTGAAGAAAAAGCTGCTGCAGCTCGTAAAGAAGTCTTCTCTAAACTTGAAGAAGGCGCAATCGTTAAAGGTAAAGTTGCTCGCTTGACAAGCTTCGGTGCTTTCATCGATCTTGGTGGTGTTGACGGACTTGTTCACGTAACTGAATTGTCACACGAACGCAACGTTTCACCTAAATCAGTTGTTTCTGTTGGTGAAGAAGTTGAAGTTAAAGTTCTTTCAATCGACGAAGAAGCAGGTCGTGTATCACTTTCACTTAAAGCTACAACACCTGGACCATGGGATGGTGTAGAACAAAAACTTGCTGCTGGTGATGTTGTTGAAGGTAAAGTTAAACGTTTGACTGACTTTGGTGCTTTCGTTGAAGTATTGCCTGGTATCGATGGACTTGTTCATATCTCACAAATCTCACACAAACGTGTTGAAAATCCAAAAGATGTTCTTTCAGTAGGTCAAGAAGTTAACGTTAAAGTTCTTGATGTTAACGCTGCTGCAGAACGTGTATCACTTTCAATCAAAGCTCTTGAAGAACGTCCAGCACAAGCTGAAAACGAAGAAAAACGTCAATCACGTCCACGTCGTCCAAAACGTGAAGCTAAACGTGATTACGAACTTCCAGAAACTCAAACTGGATTCTCAATGGCTGACTTGTTTGGCGACATTGAATTGTAATTATAAATGAGAAAAGACTTGATTTCCAAGTCTTTTCTTTTTGTTTCGATATGGTATAATATAGTAGTTGCCACTCTTAGTGTAATGGATATCACGCAAGATTCCGGTTCTTGAAATAGGGGTTCGATTCCCTTAGGGTGGAGTGTTATACCGATTAGAAAAAGCCAGTTTTTGGCTTTTTCTTTTTGTATATGCTCATAAAAGCCTTTCTGTGAATTCTTCAGAGCTATTTAAGGAAACTTTGCCGCAAGTTAATATTGGATAGCGTTACGAGCAGTTTAAGGGTAAATAAAAAGCCTGTGATTTTCACCACAGACACTTATAAAAAAGCTTATTTTAAAATAATTTGAGCTACGATTGGACTGATAATAACGTAAACAATTCCGGTAACTCCGATAGCAAGTCCGCCCATCGCTCCTTCAACGAGACCGTATTTTAGAGCTGTTCCAGTACCGATTGCGTGCCCTGTTCCTCCAAGACTAAGCCCGATAGCAACAGGATCTTCGATTTTTAAGAGTTTTAAAAAAACGGGTCCAAGAACACTTGTCAAAATTCCAGTAATAACAACGACAACAAGTATTACAGTTGTGATACCTCCCATTTTTTCAGTGATTCCAACAGCCATTGCAGTTGTTACTGATTTAGGGAATAATGAAATAGCTAGCAAATATTTAATACCAAATGTTTTCGCAACAAGAGCGGTAAAAGTCGTGTTGACGATACAAGCAGCAAGAATACCAGTTAGGATACTTCTGATGTGATGTTTCATCAAGTGGAATGAGCGATAAAGTGGAATACCGAGCGCTACTGTTGATGGAACAATCAATGTGTTAAGATAACTTCCGCCAATGTAATAATCATGGTAGGAGATCTTAGTAATCTTTAAAAAGACAATAATAAAAAAGGTTGCCAATAATAAAGGGGTAGTAATTGGGTGTGGAAAACGCCTAAAAATAAGCATGCCCATAAGGTATGCTAGGATTGATAGCATGATACCAAAGATTGGGTTTGTAAGAATATTAGTCATGATGACCTCCTTTATCAACATAGTCTCCCTCAAAGCGTGTTTTGATAAATTGAACAACAAAACCAATAGTAGCAATATTCAAAAAGATGGCTACAAGGATGATAATGGTGATAGGGAGCAAATAATCCTTGATATCATTGAATCGATCCATGATTCCGACAGCTGCAGGCAAGAACAGAATGGTCATATTATTGAGCAAGAAATTTCCCACAACATCTATGTGTCTCAAACGAATTACCTTGAATTCCAGGGCAAGAAAAAGTAGCACTAACCCAATAATGCTACCAGGAACAGGTAAATTGAGTAAATTAGAAATCGCCTCCCCAATAAATGAAAAGATGAGAATTATCATAAATTGAACGTATAACTTCATTAGTAACTCCTTCGTTATAAGTCTACTACTATGTAAGAATTTTTCAATACTGTGAAAATGTTTACATGAAATTTTTTTGAAAAATTACAGTTGTAATGAGAAAAGAAAAAGCCGAGCTAAGCTCAGGCTTTAGTGACCTAATAGTAATTTTAAGATATTTCCTCCAAAAATCCAGATATAACTATAAGAAATAATTGAAATTGGCTTGGTTAGTAGGATAATGAAGGTGAAACGTTTTAATGAAATATGAGATAATCCAGTTATCATCACCACGATATCGGCTGGTGAAATGGGTGATAACATGCAAATGATGAAGAGGTTTTCATAATTTTGAGTATTAAGCTTCGCTTCGTATTTGTAAAAAGTCTTCTCATCGACAAAAAGTAGAATAAACTTGCGACCATATAGCCTAACAAGAATAAATAGAATGATACTACCAATCACAATACCCACATAGTTATAAAAGAAGGCTAGGATTGGATCAAAAATTAAAAACCCAGCAACTGTTGTGACACCACCTGGAATCACTGGGAAGACAACTTGAAAGATTTGCACTAAGATAAAAACTAAAGGCCCACAGACACTGTGCTGATTAACAAAATCTTTGAGTGCATTACTATCGTTTAGAATCCCTAAATGGTAGAACCAGATGACTAAAACAAACGTTCCCAGCAAGGCTAATACTCCCAGAAACTTGATCAGTCGCTGCCAAAAGGCATAGTGGTCGAATATCTTCATTTTCATAATTCTTATCATATCATAAGAATTTCTTTTTTGCTATTTTAAATATTATTTGCTATAATAACAAATGTAGCTTTTGACTACTTTATAATATCTGGGGTCGTTACGGATTCGACAGGCATTATGAGGTACATTCTGCGACTCATCGGCAGATGTAAAAATGCCAGTTAAATATAACTGCAAAAAATACAAATTCTTACGCTGTAGCTGCCTAAAAACCAGCTCGCGTGATCTCTACAGGATTGCTTGTGTTTTGCTAGAGGTTTCATTGATTAGCAAGCTACGTTTGATTATTGCCTAGCTAGTCAAAAAGAGATTTATAGGCTCGCTTAATCTAGGTTTGAGTTATGTATCGAGCTTAAGTTAAATCAAAGACATAACCTATGGTTGTAGACGAATGTATTGGCAGGTGTTTGGACGTGGGTTCGACTCCCACCGGCTCCATAAAAGCTTTTCATAGTTTAGCAAAGTTACGCAAAACGTTGATATATCAACGTTTTTTTATTTTTACGTTTTGCCTTTCACCCAGACACAATTCCAGATATAAAAATAGCCACCAGAATTTGGTGGCTATAATATTTATTGAATATTAATTTTGTTTTTAAGCAAGTAATGTGTTGCTAAGTAGAAGATGGCACCTTCGATAAAGCACTCAATACAAGAATAGATAAAGAAATGGATAGTAAGGTCACTATTTAGTTCGTGGCTTCCGAGAATTTCAGACACTAATAAAACAATGAATGAAACGACGAAGTAGCAACGAATGCCATAAGAGCACGTCTATTAGCAAATAATTGCCCGATTGTAATAGCTAAGTAGATGAGCAAAATTCCTGAAATAGAAGAGATTGCTAACCAAAGAAAACCAATTCCCCATTCAGAAAGAGTGAGTACTTTATCGAATTGTGGTAGGAAGGCTAAGAAATGACCTAGGCCAAAAATCGGTATGACAAGTAAGGTCACTCCAATGGTAACCACGATTGCGTTAAAGGCTGTCCAAATCAGTGAAGCAATTAATTTAGATAAAATGATTTGGTGAGTAGATACTGGCAAGGTTAAAGTAAGGTAACCTTCGCGACCAAAGATATTTTTATAAAACGTCGCACGATGATAGCTAGTGTAGCAATCCAAGCACTGGCAACCACAACACCAAACATGATTGATAAGATGATTGGAATAAGTTGTGTGTAATGATTAGCATTACTTGTTGTATAGTTTTCAGCATAGTCTGTAAGTGTCTTGATGCTAAAGCCAAGGAAGATGGAAATAGCGATAATTGATGCATTAAGTGTGAAGTACCATTTACCGACAGATTTTAGTTCGTATTTTAAAAGTTTTGAAAACATAATTCCTCCTAAGCTTTGTAAGTCTCACGGAAGAGTGAATCAATGGATTGACCGTGCTCTTCACGAATATCATCCGTATTGCCTTGCAAAATAATTTTTCCGTCCTTAAGGAAAATGATTTCATCAAGGATTGGTTCGATTTCTGAAATTAAGTGCGTTGAGATAATAACAGAAGCCTCTTCACAGTAATTATTGATGATAGTGCGTAAAATGTAGTCACGCGCGGCTGGGTCAACCACCCCCGATTGGTTCATCAAGAATATAAAGTTTCGCTTGTCGGCTCATGACCAAGATTAGCTGCACTTTTTCTTTATTACCTTTTGATAGATTTTTGAGGATGTCATTTGGATTAAGCTCTAAATCTTCTAAAAGGTGTTCAGCTTTTTCACGAGAGAAGTCTTTGTAAAAATCTTCAAAGAAAGCAAGGGCATCCTTGATTTTCATATCTTCTCTGAGGTAAGAAGTATCTGGAAGATATGAAATGATTTTTTTAGTGTCAACTGAAGGACGGTAACCATCAATGACGATTTCTCCAGTTGTTGGGTGAAGAAGTCCATTGATTAGTTTAATTAGTGTCGTTTTTCCGTCTTCCATTTGGGCCTAGTAAGCCAATAATCTTACCGGCAGGTAAACTAAGTGTCACATCGTCAACAGCTACATGTTTTTGTATTTTT
>ENA-OQIG01000355-OQIG01000355.1-human-gut-metagenome-genome-assembly--contig:-NODE-355-length-27323-cov-3.583211_pt1 | contig 27323 bp, 35 predicted proteins | sample MGYA00242576_ERZ504741 | MGnify/ENA primary metagenome ERZ504741 (study PRJEB26092, sample SAMD00036436) | human gut metagenome | host: Homo sapiens | study: EMG produced TPA metagenomics assembly of... | reverse complement strand
ACCTCTGGCTACAATATCACCATTCCACAGATTTGCATAGGCAGAAACTTCCGGAAAACGCTCTTCAATGTCTTTACAAAGATCTTTTATATGCTTCAGGTCCAGATTTCTTCTGTGGATCTGTACAATATTATCCAGACTTTCCAACTGATCGGCTGTGATCGTTCCGCCATCACAAGCTTTCTGGGTACTGGTCCCTTTTTCAGAAAGGAGGCATACTTTCCGGTCTGTAAGGGATACACCGCTTCCATCATCATTTATACTTTGCAGATAGCGCAATACTGCTAATGCCGTTTCCCTTGGGATCAGCTTTGTAAACAGAGTCTTTCCATCCCTGTCTGCGATCATGGCACCATTATTTAAGATCCAAAAATCCGGCGAAAAGCATAAGACTCAAAAATAGGCTTTATGGTCCTAAATTCCTTCCTGTGGCGATCACAAAGAGATTTCCGGACTTCTGCCAGTTTAAAACCGCATTCTTATCCTCTTCACCGATCATCCGTTCCACATATAAGGTTCTGTCAAAATCACTGACTGCACATTTCATTCCCGTATTTCCTTTCCTCGACAGTAAACGCAGATCAGATCTAGGTTCTGATCCATGATAGTCAGATCTGCGTCCATTCCAGGCCGGATGCTGCCTTTGCAGTCATCTGCATGGATATAATGAGCCGGATTGAAGCTGGTCATCAACATGATATCGTAAAGCCCCACTTTTGTGTGATCTGCCATATTTTTCACCGACTGGGCATAACTCATCTCCACCTGTTTTACTGCCTGATAATCCCTTGGATCGATCCATTCTTTCTTTCCGTCATAGTGCTCTAAGCACACCTGATCCCGGTCTTTTACAAACCGGATCTTTCTTACGTAATGATCAAAACAGCTTTGGGTCTGGGCAAGACCACAGCAGTCTGTTGTCAGCACAATACGGCTGCTTCCCTTGATCCTGTAAGCCAGCTCAAAAGCTTCATGGGACACCGTCATTCCTGTCTGCTTTGCAAACTCACAGATCATATCATCAAAATACAAAGCTGCTCCTGCAGTTCCAAGTTCCCTGTGGTGAAATCCTTCATTCCGCTGAATGTGTGGGTAAATCCCCCAAGACCATAGCCCGCATTTCTTGATCTCTTCAAAAGTAGCTGCACTGTGTCCCACAGCTGTCTGGATCTGGTGTTCCTGGCAAAATCTAAGAACAGCATCTGCTCCCGGCCGTTCCGGCGCTATGGTCATATGGCGGCACAGTTTTTTATTTTTAAAGGTATTATAAAGGTCCTCCATCACTGTCACATCCGGAAGCAGACAACATTCTTCTTTCTGCATTCCCTTGTATACAGGATTGATAAATGGTCCTTCCAGATGAACCCCTAAAAGCTGCGCTCCCTCAGGATCTTCTTCGCTGACCTGATCAGCAGCCCGGATACAGGTCTTGATCTCCTCAATGGGATCTGCCCCTGTGGTTCCCAGATAAGAAGTAACACCTGCAAAAGGCAGGGTACGGCACATCTCCCGAAGAGACTGGGATGTTTTCTCAAACCAGAAAGAACCGGTAGCCCAGCCGTGAACATGGATATCAATAAATCCGGGGAAAATGATCTTGTCGGAATAATCTTTATATTCTCCCTGCCATTTTTCATAAAGCCCTTTTATCTTCCCATTTTCCAGTTCCAGGAACCCTTCAAAGATCCCGTGTTCCAGTACAATATAGTTTGAATAAAGAACCATGTCACTCCATTCTGTATCAGGTAAGATACCAGTAATCTTTGTTGGCTTCCATCAGGTCATCCAAAACTGCTCCTGCCTTGGAAGGATCGATTACAGATCGATTTAAGATCAGGGCTTTCAGGGCTTTCGTATAACTCTTTTCCCGGAATGCTTCTACTGTCAGCTGTTCATAAGCATACTGTCCTTCCATCAGTCCCTTATAATAAGGATCGATGTCACCATAAGGATAGCCCTTTGCACCATCTTTTCCAATAGTTCCCGCTACTTCTATGATCGCCCTGCTTTCAAAGTTGGGGATGATCCTTCATTGCGCACCAGACTACAAATTCATTGTTCAGGTCATAGGCAATGGACTCTGCCACTTCCACCATCAGATTTCCAAACACACTGTTTGTAAGCATTTCTGACGGATCCATGGTATCTCTGCCTACTGCCTTTGCGCAGGTTTCAAATACATCCTTTTCCCTGGAGTCTTTTGCTTCATCTGCACGGGTATAGTTAGGATCACTTTCTTTTACGATCTCATCCGGGAACATGTAATACTGAAGATAGGTAGTTGGAACGTACTCATCCAGATACTGCATATATTTATTTACACGGACATAGGTCTCCAGCCAGGATTTGGATCTCTGCTCTGCATTATAAGGCTTAAATTCATGATCGCGCAGATAGGTCCTTAACTGGTCAAAATAATTCTTTCCGTCTGTTCCATACAGGTCTGTAAACCATCCAAAATGGTTTAAACCAAAATATTTAGCCCTTAAGATCTCCTGAGGCACTCCCAGGATCTTTGCAAAGCTTTCATCATGGAAAATGGCTGATCGCAGAGATTTAAGATCCGCTTATCATCCGGGAACATCTGGTCCAGTCCCAAAGCCACGATAGCTGCCGGATTGGTATAGTTTAAGATCCAGGTATCCTTGGAATAAGAACGTACTTTTTCCACCATCTGTTTCATGGCTCCCAAAGAGCGCATTCCATAGGCAAATCCGCCCGGACCGCAGGTCTCCTGTCCGATCAGACCGTACTTAAGAGGAATTTTCTCATCCAGGGAGCGCATTTCTGTTTTTCCTACACGCATCTGGCAGAAAATAAAATCTGTATGGCTGTAGGCTTCATCCTCATCCGTTGTAAATACAACATCACACTCCGGGTAAAAACATTTTAATACCAGGCGGTCATAGGCTCCATCTTTCCCATACGTTCCCCGTCAATATCATAAAAGATCATTTTAGATACCGGAAAACGTTCTTTATACTGCACCAGTGTTCCCACCAATGCAGGAACGCGGGCGCTTCCTGCTCCCGCAATAGTAATAATATGTGGTTTACGCATACTTCTCCTCCTGCTTATAGGTTCTCTTTGATCAGAACTTTAATATATCTTCTTCTCCCCTTGAGATCTGTGTATCCTTCTTTAACATTTTCACAGGTGTTCCGTCTGTGAAGATAACCGGTGTTACCAGTGATTTTCCGGCAGCACGTACCTCATCCAGATCAACAACTACCAGGGTATCTCCCTTCTTTACCATCTGGCCCTGTTTTACCTTAACGTCAAAGCCTTTGCCATTTAACTGGACTGTGTCCATTCCTACATGGATCAGGCACTCTAATCCGTCTTTTCTCTTTAAGCCAAAAGCATGTCCCGTAGGAAACGCAGCTGTTACTTCCCCGTCAAAAGGCGCACCGATCTCTCCGTCTGTCAGATCCACAGCAAATCCATCACCCAGCATTTTAGAAGAAAAGGCAGGATCTGCCACTTCTGTAATATTCATCAGTCTGCCTCCTGCCGGGGACACAAAATCTACTTCTTTTTTCCAAATAATCCCATTTTTTCTCCTTCTATCCTGCCGGTCAGATCCGGCATTCCATCTTTATTCCTTTATCTTATTTCTTTATTTCTCTGTCATCATTTTTGCCTTGGCTTCCGCTTTATCTGCTAATTCCCTGGCAAGAACGCTGCAAATTCCTGTATAACTGGAAGGAGCGATCATTTTTTCCAGTTCTTCCTTTGTAAACATAGAAGATAAAACTTCATCATCTGACAGCACCTGAAGGTAATTCTTTCCTTCCAGCTCTGTTTTCATTGCCTTATCATAAAGAAGCTGATGGGCTGCGTCTTTTCCTAACTTTGCAGCTACATTCATCATCACGTATTCGCTGTTGTCCAGTCCCTCGTTGATATTGGCATTTTTCAGAAGTCTTTCTTTATTAACATATAAAGTACGGGTCAGTTCCTCTGCGCGAATGATCACTTCCGTAGCCAGTTCCATTCCCTCTTCCATCAGTCCGTCAAAAAGCATATAAGAACTGCTGTCTCCCTCAAACATGCGGACTCCGGAATAAAGTCCGGTTGCAGGAAGGGAATAAAGCTTCTGGGAATTGGCAATAATGCCCTTGGCTAACTTCGTTGATCTTCTGAGGCATGGTAGAGCTTCCAATGGTTCCAGGTGTAAATCCTTCATGGACTTCCCCGAATTCCTCAATGCCAGTGTAATACACTTCCTCTGCCATTTTATGGAAGGTATTGCATAAAAGGCACAGGTTCATCAGGTATTCCACCTTCATCTGGGTCATATTGCGGCTTGGAACTTCCATGGAACTCATGGAAAGCAGTTCTGCCACATCATCCTGGACTTTACGTCCTGTAAGGCCGGTAGCGTTAAAGCCGCCTACAGCACCGCCCATCATAACCGTAAAGATCCTTTTTTCTGCTTCTTCCAGCCTTTCAAGGCCTGTAAGCAGTTCACTGATCCATACAGACACCTTGTATCCATAGGTAATAGGAATGGCATGTTTTCCATGGGTCCTTCCGGGCATAACTGCATCTGCATTATCCCTTGCCAGGCTGCCAGGTTCTTTAAAATATCAGCCAGAAAACTTTTATAGATCTCTGTTACCTGTCTGGTAATGTAAAGCTGGGAGGTCTGCTGGATATTCTGGGTAGTCACACCATAATGAACGTATTTCTTTCCCTCTCCCTTGCAGGCTTTTACCAGCACTTTCACAAATGGAACAAAACCATGTCCCACCTTTGCCTTGATCTTTTCCATTTCTTCCAGATCAAGGGTCTCAAAAGGAACAGACGCGATCTCTTCTGCTGCTTCTTTCGGGATAAAACCTTCTTTGGCCTGGGAAAGGGCAAGCGCCCCTTCCACTTTCAGCCAGGTTTTATATTTGTTCTCTTCGCTTAAAAGATATTTGATGCCTCTGTCATCCAGCTTGCTTTTTGAATCATATAAAGCTCTCATTTTTCACCTCTTATTTTTTCAGCAGGTCATCTACAGCATGGCGTACAAACTCTACATGAGGTCCAAATACTACATGGATATGCTTTTCTGACGGGAAGAAAATACCTGCACAGCCGGAGTCTTTGATCTTGACCTGATCTACCTTCTTCGGATCCTTCAGATCCACTCTCAGACGTGAAATACAGTTCTCAACATTTACAATGTTCTCTTTTCCGCCAAGTCCTTCTACTACAAGAGCTGCGATGGCTGGCCAGTTCTTTTCTTTTAACAGCTGGCTTGCTGATTCTTCTACTTCAAATTCCTCTCTTCCTGGAGTCTCCAGTCCGAATTTTACAATAAACCATTTGAATACAAAATAGAATACAACAAAGTTTACAGCACCTAACAGAACCAGGTAGATCCACTGTGTATGTTCGTACAGAAGTCCGAAAATACCAAAATCAAAAATAGTTCCGCGGATATAACCGATACAGATATGGAACAGCTGGTAAGCAGCAGGCCAATACCACACATTACACAGTAAAGTACAAACAGTGCCGGTGAAATAAACAGGAAGGAGAATTCCAGAGGCTCTGTGATATTTCCTAAAAATGCAGTCAGGCAGCAGGTAAGGATAACACCCTTTGCGATCTTTTTGTTCTTAGCATAAGCAGTGTGATACATAGCAAGTCCGATGGCCGGAACACGGAACAGAGTGGTTAACATCTGGGCACCGCAAGGTAGCTGGTTAATATTGGCATCAGCTGGCTCCAGTATTCGCTGTCAGGTCCTAAGTTAAACAGGATCTCATTGGTTGCATTTAAGATACCTACAAATTCCTGTCCATTGATCATATAAGTACCGCCTGCCTCTGTGAAACGTACCAGGGAAGCAAGTACATGGTGCAGACCAAATGGGATCAGTGCACGATTTAATGCATAATAAATAGCACTTCCAATGTATGGTGTTGTGAAGATGAAAGAAATGCTGATCAGGAAGCTGGTCAGTGCATTCCAGATGATCGGTACAACAAGGCCGATAGGGATCATGCAGGCAAATGTGATGATCGGGATGGATTTCTTTCCGCCGAAGAATGCAAATGCCAACGGAAGTTCCAAACGGTAAAACTTATCTGCAACCTTAGCAGCTACCAATCCGGCGATCAGACCACCCATAGCTTCGATCTTTAAAGTCTGAATTCCAAGAACTGTACCCTGTCCTACCTGTGCTGCAACAGCAGGATCAGCTAAAGTACCGGTTGCTTTTAAATATACGCTCATTACAACATTTAACGTCAGATAACCAACGGTTGCTGCAAATACAGCGATTCCTTTTTCCTTCTTTGCCATTCCCTGGGCAACACCCATAGCAAACAGAAGGGGAATATTGTTAAATACGATATTGGTGATCGTCTGCAAACTGGAAAAGATCAGCTTTACTATTTCATTTCCTAAAAATGGAAATTTTGCGATCATATAGGACTGTGTCATTGCACTGCAGATACCCATGACCATACCAATGGGTGCAAGAAGAGCGATAGGCAGCAGCAGAGAACGTCCGAAGGTCTGGATCCCATCCTTCCAACTTGATTTTGTCTTATTCATTCTGTTTTCCCTCCATACACGCACAAAACATTCTTTTGTGCATTATCTGTAATTTTTCTTTCATACAGAAGATATAACTTGTCACTTTTTATTCTCAGGCGCCTTGTGAACTATCCTCATTATGTCAGATTTACACAGACGCTTCAAGGCAAAAAATATCCAATATATTCTTGCATTTACTTACCTTTATTTTATAATGGTATTAAGATTACGTACCTGCAAAAACATGGGAATATACTCTGGGAGGAATGAAATGAGTTTAAGTTATAATGACCTGACCCTGCTGCGCTACATCCAGAAACGGCAGATGATCCCCTTAAGCAAAACAGCCCTGCATTTTCAGAAAAATGAAAGCTCCATCCGCCGTACCATTGAACAGATCAATCTTTACTCCAGTGAACCTATGGTCCGGATCGAAAAAAGTATCTGCTACAGCTGCATCAGCTATGAAGACCTGGTTTCCTTTATCCGCAACCTGGACCAAAAGGATTATCTCAGCTCCTCTGATGAACGGATCCGGGTGATGATCACTGCCATCTTTTTTCAAAATTATGTAAACTCATCCAAGCTTTATGAACAATGGGGACTTTCCCTTACTACGAAAAAACAGGACACAGCACTGCTGCGGCAATTTTTAACGCGCTATGGCCTGGAACTGGTGACAAAAAAGAAAAAAGGGCTTTCTATTCAGGGCGATGAGCTCCAGCTGCGTTTTCTGGTCATTGACATCCTCCATCCTCTGTTTGAATTTACATCAGAAAATAAGGTACTTGCCCGTTTTGCAAATACGCCTCTGGAGAAGCAGACCTATGAGCTGGCAACGGAATATCTATCCTGCAGTTTTCAGGAAGCAACCGAAATTCTTTCCCGTTTTCTCTCAGAAACAGGCTGGTCCCTAAATTATCCCTCCAAAAAATTCCTGCTGCTTTTTATCTGTATTATGAAAACACGGACTGTAAAAGATACATCTGCCTACTCTTACAAACTGCCTTTGGCTCCTTTAAACATCCATTTTACAGACTCTCCCCGGCAGAACCGGCTTTATAATGTTGCCTTAAGTATGTTAAATTTCGCCCAGCCTTTAAAACTTCCTTTTGATCCAAGGCTCTGGCAGGCAACGGAAAATTTCACAGAACAGATCGTAAGCGAACTTCCTTCTCCCTTTCCGGTCCAGGATGAATTTTTAAGGGAACTATATGCCTACTTCTACCGTGAGATCAATCTGGACCATTTCCACTGCACTTTTGTAGATAAGACCGTAGAGGATACAAAAGGACATTTTCCTGTTTTATATGAGCAGTTAAAGCGTTACAGTATTATTTTTAAAGCTGCCTATGGCTTTACGTTTCTGGATGAACATTTATCCACGTTGACCCTTATTTTCCAGAAACATATTTTAAGAAACCAGACCGTTTCCAGAAACAGAAAACGGATCATTGTTATGACCAGCATTAACTTTGAACGTATCAGCTTCTTTTTAGAGCAACTGCGGGAACATATCTCCTTTCAGTGGATCAGCACCTTAAATATCAACGAGATCCACCAGTTGGAACAGCTGGAATACGATTATATTTTCTGCTTTTCCACCCGTATCTACAACATTCTTCACAACCGGAAACTCCCTGTGATCCGTATGAACTTTTTTGTAAAGGATACAGACATTGACCACCTGCTGGAAAAAGGATTTTCTCCTCAGACCCACCGTTTCCTGACCAGCAGCTTTGTTGTGGAAGCAGCCGGAAAATCGGAAGGAGAACTGACCCGATTTTTACGGGAACAGTATGGCGATTATTTTGTATAACTGAATTTCATTTTGAAAAAATTCTATTCTGAAAGGAAACCAACTATGAACAGACCATTAGACTTGCAGAAAAAAGAACTCCGGAAAATATTAAAAGAAAAAAGGAACGCTCTTGATCCGGATACCTGCCGTTCCAGTGATACTGCCATTTTTAAAGCCATCACCTCCTGGGATGTATACCAAAAAGCTGAAACTGTTTTCTGTTTTGTAGGCACAGAAGATGAGATCAATACCAGGCCTGTACTGGAAGATCTTCTAAAAAGAGGAAAACAGGTGGGTGTACCGAAATGTATCAGCAAAGGCATTATGGAAGTATATAAGATCCGTTCTTTTGATGACTTAGAACCTGGAAAATACGGAATTTTGGAGCCAAAAGAAGGCTGTGAAAAAATCTCACCGAAAGCCATCCATCTGGCACTGATCCCCTGCCTTTCCTGCAGCATGAAAGGAGAAAGATTGGGATACGGCGGCGGATATTATGACCGGTATTTACAACAGATCACCGGTACCCAGGCAGTCCTCTGCCGCACTGCTCTTATGTGTGATGAGATCCCAATGGAGGCCCACGACCGGACCATTGATTTTGTAATATGTGAAGCAGGGGTATTAAATACAAAAAATAACGCCTAAGTTTCTTAAGAATATTAGTTTTTTGTCAAATTAACAGAAAAACACGTTTTTTGCCTCTTCCATATGCTATACTAAATGCATCTAATACAATAAAATGGGAGGCAGGCATATGAAAGACGGAAAAAGACTGGTCATTACCATCGGAAGACAATTTGGCAGCGGCGGCTGCGAAGTAGGAACCAAACTGGCCCAGGAACTTGGACTGGATTTTTATGACAAGAACATTCTGCGCATGAACTCAGATGAAAGCGGCATCAAGGAAAGCTATTACTATATGGCTGACGAAAAAGCCGGAAATAAGCTGCTTTATAAGATCATCAAGAGCCTGACTCCTGAAAAAGGAGCTCCCTCTTTTGGTTCTGACCTGACATCTGCGGACAACCTGTTCCGCTTCCAGTCAGAGGTGATCCGCAAACTGGCAGCTGAAGAAGACTGCATTATCATGGGTCGCTGCGCAGATTACGTTTTAGAGGGCATGGAAGGTCTGGTACGTGTATTTATCTATGCGGATATGGATTTCAGGGAAAAACGCACCATTGAAAAAGAATATTACGCAGCAAAAGATGCAAAGAAAAATATCAAGCGCATCGACAGGGAGCGCCGTGATTACTTCCGCTATTATACAGGAAAAGAATGGGAATTTCCGGAAAATTACGACCTGATGATCAATACAGCAGCCATTAGAACAGACGGTGCTGTGGAAACCATTAAAAATTATCTGAAAGTCCGTGGATTTGAGATTTAAAAAATACAGATAAAAAAGCTGTCATAAAATAAAAGTGCCTTCTCATATACTGAAAACGACGGTATAAAAAGAAGGCATTTTTTATGGCAAATGGACAGGATTTTATATCCAGAGGCAATTTACAGATCCAGGTGATCAACATCCGGAATAATTTTCCCATACAAAACGCAAAAGTTCCATCAGCTCCAAAGGAGAACCGGAACGTGTGCTGGAACAGCTGACTACAGACTCTTCTGGACAGACGGAAAACATTTCTCTTCCTGCGCCTCCTGAGGAATACAGTTTAGAGCCTGGTATCTACCAGCCTTATTCTGAATATGATGTGCTGGTGGAAGCAGAAGGCTTTAAACCCTTAAATATCTCCGGCACCGAGATTCTTGCAGGAACACAGGCCATCCAGCCTGCAGCACTTACAGGTGATGAAGGCGGCACACCTCCTGAAGACCCAGTAGTCATCCCAGACCACACTTTATTTGGAAATTATCCCCCAAAGATTGCTGAAGCCGAAGTAAAACCGGTAAACGAAAGCGGTGAGATCGTATTAAGCCGTGTGGTGGTCCCACAGACTATTGTGGTCCACGACGGAGCGCCTACAGACTCCACCGCCAAGGATTACTATGTACCATACAGAGATTATATTAAAAATGTGGCTTCCAGCGAAATCTACTCCACCTGGCCCCAAAGTACCATTACTGCCAATGTACTGGCTATCATGTCCTTTACCTTAAATCGTGTATACACGGAGTGGTACAGAAACCAGGGCTATGATTTTACCATTACCTCTTCCACTGCCTTTGACCATAAATGGATCTACGGCAGGAATATCTTTGAAAGCATCTCCCAGGTAGTCGATGAGATCTTTGACAGCTTCCTTTCAAGACCCGGTGTACGCCAGCCCATATTGACCCAGTACTGTGACGGACGGCAGGTTCAGTGTCCACGGTGGATGACACAATGGGGATCCTGCTCCTTAGGCCAGCAGGGCTACAGCCCTATTGAGATCCTTCGCTATTACTACGGTGACAGCATCTATATCAACACAGCGGAACAGATTGCCGGGATCCCTGCTTCCTGGCCGGGCTATGACCTGACAGTGGGAAGTTCCGGTGATAAGGTCCGCCAACTTCAGGAGCAGTTAGATGCCATTGCCCAGGTATATACAGCAATCCCCCGCATCCAGCCTGACGGCATCTACGGACAGCAGACAGCGGCTGCAGTGCGGGAATTCCAGAATATCTTCGGTCTGCCCCAGACAGGTGTCACCGACTTTGCCACCTGGTATAAGATCTCCATATCTATGTGGGGATCACACGGATCGCAGAGCTGTATTGACCATGCCTTTCACACCTTTTTGCCGCCCCTCTGGGCGGCTTAGGATGTGCACTGGCGCAATTATGCCCTATCTTCCCCGCATCTTCTTCCGATACACCGATGGCGCACATCCCTTGATCCGCACAAATACCTTTGAATAATAATTGGAGTCATTAAAACCGGCTCCGGCTGCTGCCTCTGCCATCGAACAGCCAGGATCCAACAGATCTGCCAGACTGCGCTCGATCCGATATTCCAGAATAAAGTCAAACAATGTCTTTTTCATATATTTCTTAAATAAACGGCTGCACTGGCTGGTACACATATATACATTTTCCGCGATCTGGTCAACGGTCAGTTTCTTATCATAATTTTTTTCGATAAAACGTAAGATCTCACGGATCCGTTCATAATCTTTCTGTTCTTTTCCGGAAATTCCCTTTTTCCGGTCCACATTTAGCACAAGAAGCTGCCAGAATTTCAACAACTTTCCAGTCAGTTCCATTTCATATCCATCTTCCTGTCCGTCATAGGCAGAAATGATCCCCCGTATCAATTCAATCATCTCTCCATGCCACTCCTGGCTCCCATCAAAAACAACGGCACAAAGCGCTCCGTCCCGGACCACAGGCATCACATATTTCTCATAAATAAGACTGTTTTCATATCCATAGATCAGCTTTGGATCGAAAGTAATAGAAATATAATGGCAGTCCTGTCCCTCCACCATTCCACCAGAATGAAGGCTGTTTGCATTTCCAAACAACGCCTGTCTCTCTTTTAAAATATAGGTATTTCCGTTTACATGGTATTCGATCACCCCATCTGTAACAAGGGTCAGTTCCACCTCCGGATGCCAGTGCCAGAGAAAAGCCCCTGTTTCATAGCCGGAAAGACACTCCCTGCTAACTAAAACAGGGAACTGAAACTTCCATGTTCTTTTAACTCTTTCTGGGATTTATTGGTTATGATCTGCATAAGGACCTCCGCGCAGGATATTACCTGTTTTTAGCAATATATTCAAGGAAAACTGCTTATTTTTATTATATAATACAAGTATCTTACCTGTCTACACTGTTGCAACAGGAAAACAGGCCATCATGCAAAAAGGAGCGTGTTCTAACATGGATGAAACTTTTATGAAAGCCAGAGCCTATCTTGCACAAAACTATTCTGACCCGGAACTGTCCCTTACAGACCTGTGCCATTATCTTGGTTTTAGCTGCTCCTATTTTTCCACACTTTTTAAACAGAAGACCGGTTTAAACTACAGCCATTATATTACCAGCCTGCGCTTAGAACAGGCAGCCAGGCTTTTAACAGATACAGATGATACGGCTCTTTCCATCGGCTATCAGGTAGGCTACTCCGCCCCCAACTACTTCAGCCGTGCTTTTAAAAAATTTTATGGGATCTCCCCATCCCGTTACAGAGAACAAAACAGAGTTCCTACCGTGTAATATCCAACGGCAGGAACTCTTTTCTTAATAGATCGCAGCCTCCCGCACCAGATATGCCGGATAACCTGCTCTTTTTACATTCTGTTCCATGCGGATCCCGTTTTCCATATCTAAAAATGCTCCCACACGGACTTTGTATAATCCCTCATCATATACAATAAACGCAGGAAAACCTGCCGACTGCAGCTCTCCCGCCAGTCTCATGGCCCTTCCACGATCTCTAAATGCACCTGTCTGGACCTGGTAATAAAGAGGCGTCTGCTCTTTCTGTTCCCGCAAAGTAGTCAGTATCCCATCTGCGATTGCCCTTGCAATGGCGTCAAAATTCCGGTCAAGAAAAGCATTATCCGAAGGATTATCAATAAATCCCACCTCTGCTAACACTGCCGGCATCTGGGTCTTTCTAAGGACTACCAGTCCCGGCCGTTCCTCGATCCCCTGGTCTTTCAATCCCAGTTCCACCAGATTTTTTAAAATGTTTTCTGCCAGGACTGCTGCTGTCCCGGAGTCCTCATATACCAGTACAGATGCCCCGCTTCCTGTTCCCGGCACTGGCATGGCATTGCGGTGAATGGAAACAAACAGATCCGCTCCGGACCAGTTGGCGATCTCTGCCTTTTCCTGAGGTCGGTCGTATACATCTGTAGTCCTTGTATACAATGTGCTTACTCCATTTTCCTCTAAAATACGCCCTACCGCAAGAGTCAGGCGCAGGGTATCATCTTTTTCCTTTCTTCCATTATAAATGGCACCTGGCTCATCTCCGCCATGTCCCGCATCCAGAATGACCTTTTCATTTCCGGTCATAAAACAAGCTCCCTCACATATGTCTGTCTCTATACCATATGTGAGGGAGCTTATGAATGTTACACTTCATCCACATCCACGCCTCTTGGGCCTACGTGGGTGGAGAATACGATCTGTGTACTGGTCTTTCCAAATTTCTGAAGCTGTCCAATAAAAATATCCAGCTCCATGGTACTGTGAAAAGCAACTTTCATTAACATGGAATACTCTCCTGTTACACAGCTGCATTCCAGTACATTTGGTACAGACTCCGCAAATGCGTAAAACTTTGGTTTATCTTCCGGTATCACATCCAGGTTGATAAATGCCAAAATGTGATACCCTAATTTCATGGGGTCTACCATGCATGATACCCGGCGATCACCCCGTCTTTTTCCAGTTTTTCGATCCTTGCAGAAACAGCCGGAGATGACAGAAAGGTTTTTTCTGCAATGGTCTTTAAAGACATCCTGGCATTTTCCTGCAAAAGTTTTAATATTTTACGGTCGATATCATCCATGAGCATTAAGACTTCCTCCTGTGCTTTAAAATGTTTTCCAAACTCACGAACCCGCGCTGACGCGCTCATCTGCCTGCATTCGCAGGCGGTTCGTTCGTTAATGCTTGTGAAAAACAAATGTCTGCTTCACAGCCGCTTGTTTTTCCCTGCGCACATTGTATTACTTCTTCAGCGCTTTCATACGTTCTACTGCTTCTACTGTATTTTCGTAGGTATTAAATGCAGTCAGACGGAAATATCCTTCTCCGCTTGGTCCAAAGCCGCTTCCCGGTGTTCCAACTACATTTGCCTCAGAAAGGAGGTAATCAAAGAACTCCCAGCTGGTCATTCCCTCATTGACCTTCATCCATACATAGGGGGAATTCACACCACCAAATACAGTATAACCTGCTTCCTTTAATCCGTCATAGATCACTTTTGCATTTCTCTTATAGTAAGCAACCTGCTCCATGACCTGTTTATTTCCTTCTTCTGAGTAAACAGCTTCTCCTGCTCTCTGCTCAATGTAAGGAGCACCGTTGAACTTGGTTCCGTGACGTCTTGCCCATAAAGAATGAAGCATTACATCACCGCTCTTTAAGTCTTTCGGGATAACGGTATATCCTAAACGGACACCTGTAAATCCAGCCTTCTTTGAGAAAGAACGGAACTCAATGGCACAGGTTCTTGCTCCCGGAATCTCATAAATACTGTGAGGAACATCATCCTCAGAAATATAAGCCTCATACGCTGCATCATATAAAATTACAGCGCCTTTTTCATTTGCGTAATCAACCCATACCTTTAACTGATCCTTTGTAAGGGTAGTTCCTGTTGGGTTATTTGGAACACAAAGATAAATAAGATCCGGTGTTTCCTTTGGAAGTTCCGGAACAAAACCGTTCTCTGCAGTACACGGCATGTAGATCACATTGCTCCAGGTTCCCTTTTCTGTATCATACTCACCGGTACGGCCGGCCATAACATTGGTATCCACATAAACAGGATAAACCGGGTCGCAAACTGCAATCTTGCTGTCTGCGCTGAAGATTTCCTGAATGTTACCGGTATCGCTCTTTGCACCGTCAGAAACGAAGATCTCATCTGCCTCGATCTGGCATCCTCTTTCCTGAAAGTCCTTCTTTGCAATGGTCTCTCTTAAAAATGCATATCCCAGATCAGGTGCATATCCGTGAAAGGTTTCAGCATGTCCCATTTCATCAACTGCCTTATGCATAGCATCAATGATCGCCGGTGCGATAGGAAGGGTTACATCACCAATTCCCAGACGGATCAGTTTCTTATCCGGGTTCTCTTTCTGGTAAGCAGCTACTTTTTTTGCAATGGTTGAAAACAGGTAGCTTCCCGGCAGTTTCAGATAATTTTCATTCACTCTAAACATACTTTCATCCTCCATTAACGCAAACGCTCCCAGGACCTTTGAACCCACAACGTCGTAGATCCAAGGCTGAGAGTGTATATTTTACAGGTTTACTATATTCTCTGAAAGAATATAGGCATATTTATTTTTCGGATAAATCATAATATATTTCTTCCGGGATGTCAATACTTCCGTGAAATACTTCTTTTGCAGGTCCTGTCATAAACAGATGCCTGCTTTCCCGGTCAAAGCGGATGAGCAGGTCGCCGCCCCGTAGAGATACACGCACCTCATCATCCGTAAAACCTCTTAAGATAGCTGCCATGGCACTGGCTGTAGCTCCTGTACCGCAGGCCCAGGTTTCCCCGCTGCCTCTCTCCCACACACGCATGCGGATGTGGTCTCTGCTCTTTACTTCGATAAATTCAGAATTTACACGGGCCGGCTGGAAACGTGGATGATTTTCATAGGACGGGCCGATCTTTTCCAGATCCAGGTCATCGATCCCTTCTGTAAAATAGACTGCATGAGGATTTCCCACACTGATTCCTGTAAATTCCTGTTCTGTACCGTCAATTACGATCTTTTCCGGAAGTTTGGAAGTCAGTTCTGCTTCTCCCATATCTACAGTCAGCATCACTGCTTTTCCGTCTTCTACCTGGATATCCAATGTCTTGATACCGCCTAATGTTTCCACAGTAATGGTCCGTCTGTCCTTATCTACGATCCCATGATCATACACGTATTTTCCTACACAACGTACACCATTTCCACACATAATTCCCTGGGAACCATCTGCATTGTACATATCCATACGGCAGTCTGCCTTATCAGACGGGCAGATCAGGATCAGCCATCAGAACCAATGCCAAAATGGCGGTCGCTGACATATTTGGACACTTCCCCCGGATGTTCCACTTTTTCCTTAAAGCAATCTACATACACGTAGTCATTGCCAATTCCCTGCATTTTTGTAAATTCCATCTCACACCTCATATGTTATCCTGCATTCTCTTATACGTGGATCAGACTGATGATCATCTGGGCCGTTTCCACTAGATTGGTCCCACTGTCCATACTGCATTTTTGTATATATCTGTGTGCTTCCGACTCCGTCATATTGTTACGATCCATCAAAAGCGCCTTTGCCTCATTGATCAGATCCTGTTCTTCCTTGCTGCGCTCCCTTGGCCTGCTGCGCAGTTTCCTGCGAATGCGCTGCTGCGCCTGGAGCATCATATCCAGCGTACTTAACAGATCATGCACCTTAAGGGGCATAGGAAGACATACCACCCCGGACATCTGTATCCCGCTCCACCTTGCAGGAGATGCCAGCACCAGCATCTCAAAGTTAAAAGAAAGGCACTGTCTCAGTTCGTCGTACATCATATCTTCAAACCGGTATCCGCAGACTACGATCCCACCGCTCAGATCTTCCGCAGCTGAAAGAACCTGTGACCCTGACATGCAGACAGCAGCCACTTCATATCCGCTTCTTACCAGAATACCTTTTATGCTTTTTCCATCTTCCGGTTTGGAAAATGCCACGATTATATTAGCCACATGTCTCACCTCCGGGTAAACTTAGTTTTCCTGCTTTTAACTGTTGTTTACAATTCAGCCATAGCATCTTCTTGTTTCCATATTCATGAAAACAAGAAGCTTGGTGGATCCACCATATGCTGATTTGGATGAAAAAGTGCTTATGCAAGTAAACTTGCAACACGCTTTCTCATCCAAACCAGCGCATGGCTGAACTGTAACTTTAATACTTATACAGGTACTGATTTACCTCCCAGTCAGTGACCTGGGCCCTGAAATCTCTCCACTCTTCTTCTTTTGCTTCCAGATATTTGACATAAATATGCTCGCCTAATATCTCACGGATAAAGGAATTATCCCGGTATGCCTCAATAGCATCCCCCAGTGTTTCCGGGATCCGTTCCACATGCTTATTCTTTAATGTTTCCGGCTCCATGCCAAAAAGGTTGCCCTGGATACATGGAGCAGCTCCATCTCTTTCTCAATGCCGTCAAGACCGGCCTGAAGGCAGGCTGCCAGTGCCAGATAAGGGTTCATGGCAGAGTCCGGGCAGCGAAGTTCGATCCTGGTTCCTTCTCCTCTTGGAGACGGGATGCGGATCAGGGAACTGCGGTTGGAAGTCGGTGACCACGCAATATAGATCGGCGCGTCATATCCCGGTACCAGACGCTTATAGGAGTTTACAAGTGGGTTGGTCAGAATGGTCATTTCCTTCATATGTCCTAAAATACCTGCCATAAAACGGTAAGCCAGCTGGCTTAATCCCAGCTCATCACTGTCCGTCTGCAAACAGGTTGTGTCCGTCCTCGTCGGACAGGGACATGTTAATATGCATACCGGAGCCATTGACTCCTTCCTTTGGTTTGGGCATAAAAGTGGCATGAAGTCCATGGCGCTTGGCAATGGTCTTGGCTGCCATCTTAAAAGTCATAATGTGATCTGCTGCCTCAAGACCTTCTGTATACTGCAGATCGATCTCATGCTGGGCCGGAGCAATCTCATGGTGCTTGCTTCCACCTCAAAGCCCATATCTTCCAGATTGAGCACAATATCTCTGCGCACATTTCCCCAAGATCAATAGGGGAAACGTCAAAATAGCTGGCTCTCTCATGAGACTGGGTAGTAGGCCTTCCCTCTTCGTCCGTGTGGAACAGGAAAAATTCACACTCCGGTCCAACCTGGAACGTATATCCCATATCGGCAGCACGCTTTACAGCCCGTTTTAACACATATCTTGGATCCCCGATAAAAGGGGTTCCGTCCGGATTGTATACATCACAGATCAGTCTTGCCACTTTGCCCTGCTGAGGACGCCACGGAAAGATCTCAAAGGTATCCAGGTCCGGATGCAGGTACATATCGGACTCATCAATGCGCACAAAGCCCTCAATGGCAGAACCATCAAACATGCAATCATTATTTAATGCCTTATTAAGCTGACTGGCTGTAATAGCCACATTTTTAAGGATACCGAAAATGTCTGTAAACTGAAGGCGGATAAATTCTACGTCTTCATCTTCTACCATGCGAATAATGTCTTCCCTACTGTATTTACTCATATCCATTCTTCCTCTCTGGCAGCCGTTTTCCCATGCATCTGACAAAATCCTGGGGGCTTTTGTGCCTTTATCTATACCACTTACAGAACCTGCCACCGGCAGCTTCTTTCAGATGTATAACAACAAAAAGGCAGCTGCAAAGTGAACCGTTCATTTTGCAACTGCCCCTTTTTTTTTAAATATAGCAGTAGAATTTTTATTTGTCAACAGGCGATATCAGCCTATACCAGCTTCAACTGTTCTGTAAAATAACTTCCCAGGCTGATGCTTCCCACATAACCTACATCGCCGGTAAGAAAGATCTCCCCGTCTTCCCGGATCTCTACTTCCATGGTACCTTCCGGCATCTGCACGATCATTTTCGGATCTGTAAGTCCCAGTCTGTAAGCTGCCGCAGCTGCTGCACAGCAGCCGCTTCCGGACGCCAATGTATAACCTGCACCTCTTTCATAAACTTCTGTCTGTAAATGAGTGCGGTCCAACACCTTGATGATCTGGGTATTGATCTTTTCCGGAACTTGCTTTGCTGTCTCAGAATATTTACCGATCCTGCATACCAGATCCTTTGAGATCTCATCCATTAAGATCACCAGATGGGGATTTCCAACCGAAATACAGGTTACCGGATAAGGAATGTGGCCAAATACCATGGTCTCATTGATGATCTCCCTGCGGGGACCTTCTACCGGCACCTCATCACTCCAGAAACTTGCTTTTCCCATAGAGGCTTTTAAGCGGGTCCCCTCTTCGTTTAAATAATGGATCTCGATCTCTTTTTCATCTGTATAAATGGTAATGTCTTTCTTCTGGACATAATCTGCGTCTTTTAAGTACTTTGCAAAAATACGGATCCCATTTCCGCTGTTTTCTGTCTGGCTTCCATCGGAATTCCAGATGATCATATGGATCTTTCCCTCTTTAAAAACAGGACCTTCCAGAATACCATCTGCCCCTACTCCAAGATTGCGGTTGCAAAGTAATTTTACTCTCTCCGGTGTCAGTTCCATCCCATTGCGTTCCGGATCAAATACCAGATAATCATTTCCCAAACCGTGATATTTCTCTAATTTTAATCGCATGACCTTACCTCTCCTTTTCTTCTACACTCATTATATGCCACATTATTTCATAAATATATTCATTTAATGCTGTATTATATTGCAAATAATGCTATTATAAATGATAATAACGAACTTAATGAATACAGGAGATTTTCCATGACAAATTCCCCATCCACGCTCCAGGGCTACCTTTTAGAAGATTTCCGCCTTTTCCATTTAAAAGATCAGACTTCAAGGACTTACAGCTTCCATCACCATGATTTTTTAAAGATAATGATCCTTCTTTCCGGAAATGTGACCTATGTGGTGGAAGGCCGTTCTTATCCACTGGCTCCCTGGGACATGGTCCTGGTAGACCGCGGGCAGATACACCGGCCGGTAGTAGATACCGCCCAACCATATGAGCGCATCCTGCTCTATCTCTCTCCCACTTTTCTGGAAACATACAGCACAAAAGAAGCACCTTTGACCAGGTGCTTTGAAACTGCCCAGTACCGCCATTCCCAGGTCCTGCGCCTTTCCCAGGAAACGCTGGCTCCTTTTAAAGTCCTGCTTCAGAAATTAGAAACAAACATCCAATTCAGATGATGATTTTGCAGCTCCCTTACTTGCAAAAGCCCTGTGCCTGGAATTTCTCATTGAATTAAACAGGATCACCCTCTCCCCCAAAGCCGGATTTCTCACAGAAAGCACCCTGGATTACCGCATTTCCGGCCTGTTGGCCTATATCAACAGCCATTTGGAAGAGCCTATGGACGTGGCTTCCCTTTCTGCTTTAAGCGGCTTAAGCTCCTATCACATGATGCGCTGTTTAAACAGGAACCGGCTATACGGTTGGAAATTACATTACGGAAAAGCGGCTGATCAAGGCAAGAGACCTGATGAGCCAGGGCACCTGCACCACACAGGCCTGCTACCTCTGCGGTTTCCAGAACTATTCCTCCTTTTTACGTGCATACAAAAAACGCTATCCAGGACGCCCCAAAGACATCCTGAACAGCGTTTAATATCCTGTTTCACTTTATCCAAGTGTAGTATAGCCGTAAGCATTTACCAGTGCATCCAGCTTTATTCCCTTTTCGCAAAGAGGGCATTTTCTGTAATCATAATAAATATAATCGGTCACATCCTCCGGGCTGTAGATGGATGTGATCGGGCATCCGTTTAACTCATCCAGTGTACTAAACACAGCCGCTGCGCTCTGCAGTTTTCCGCCATAATACTGGATCGCCTCAATACTCTTATTTAGACTCAGTCCCGTTGTCACAACAGCTGTAAGGATCACCACATTTTTCCCATGGACCATCGGTAAAATATTCTCACGAAATACCATCTGGCTGTTGCTGTTATATTCCGGAGTGATCACATAAATAGTCTTGTGGGCGTTGGTAGAAAGAACACCGGCCCTTGTCAGCTCTTCTGCCAGATAAGCTCCGATCACCTGGGTTCCTTCCAGACACACGATCGTATCCACTACCTTGTCAAATAAAAACCGCTCTGCCAGGTGCTTTGCAACCTCCTGTGCTTCACTGAGTCTTGTCTTAAGGGTGGTCATGTCCAGATAATAATTAATATGGGCATGATTGGTAGCAAAATGTCCCGGTGTTGCCTTAAGAGGTGCCTTACTTCCCGATGCAAAGATCTTTACATAACGATTATCCATAAATGTGCCTCCTTTTCAGAAAAGTTACTGATATTCCCCTTATTTTTTAATAATATTATACAAAACCAAGATTATATTCGCAAGACTTTTATGCAAAAAGGACAGCCATTTCTGACTGTCCTCACTGATCTACAGATCCATTTTCAGTTTTATACCTGCTGGTCTTCCCTAGACTGGTCTGGCTTTTCTTCTGAAGCATCTGCTACAATATTTTCTGCACCTGCTTCATTTTCTTTTTCTTCTGCAACAGCTGTCTCCGGACTTTCAGCTGCATCCTCTTTCTCCAGATGCTCTGTATCCGGAATACCTTCGCCGTCTTCCTTCTTCTCCTCCGGCTCCGGCAATCCCTTCACCTCACGGAAGATCTTCATAAATTCCTTACCTGTAATGGTCTCTTTCTCGATCAGGAACGCTGCGATCTTATCCATAGCTTCTCTGTCATCGCTTAACAGACGGATTGCCTCATCATAAGCATTTTTCAGGATCTTCATAACTTCCTGGTCAATGTCTGCTGCTGTGGCATCACCGCAGTTTAATACAGTACGGCCGGTCAGATACTGGTTCTCCTGGCTCTCAAGTCCCATAAGACCGAATTTCTCAGACATACCATACTGGGTCACCATAGCTCTTGCCAGATTGGTAGCCTGCTGGATATCATTGGCTGCACCGGTGGTAACAGTCTCAAAAACGATCTCCTCAGCTGCACGGCCGCCCATTAACTCAACCAGTCTTGCCTCTAATTCCTTCTTGGTACTTAAATACTTCTCTTCTTCCGGCACATTCATAACATATCCCAAAGCACCCATAGTTCTTGGAACAATGGTGATCTTCTGGACCGGTTCAGAATGTTTCTGCAGAGCACTGACTAATGCATGACCTACTTCATGGTAAGATACAATGCGGCGCTCTTCCTTGCTCATAATGCGGTCCTTCTTCTCCTTACCAACAAGAACCACCTCAACTGCCTCAAACAGATCCTTCTGGGAAACAGCGTTTCTGCCGTTCTTAACCGCATTGATGGCAGCCTCGTTCATCATATTGGCAAGGTCCGCACCAACAGCGCCGGAAGTTGCAAGGGCAATTTCCTTAAAGTCTACAGTCTCATCTAACAGCACATCTTTGGAATGTACTTTTAAAATGCTGATACGTCCATTTAAGTCTGGTTTATCTACAACTACACGGCGGTCAAAACGTCCTGGACGAAGAAGAGCCGGATCCAGGATCTCCGGACGGTTGGTTGCACCAAGAACTAAAAGTCCCTTTGTAGAGTCGAAACCATCCATCTCAGAAAGCAGCTGATTTAAAGTCTGCTCACGCTCATCATTTCCGCCCATACGGCTGTCACGGCTGCGTCCGATGGCATCGATCTCATCAATAAAGATGATACAAGGAGCATTTTCCGTTGCATTCTTAAACAGGTCACGGACACGGGATGCGCCCACACCTACGAACATTTCCACAAATCAGAACCTGACAGGGAATAAAATGGAACATGTGCTTCACCGGCTACTGCCTTTGCAAGAAGGGTCTTACCGGTTCCCGGAGGGCCTACTAACAGGGCACCCTTTGGAAGCTTCGCACCGATCTTGGTGTACTTTCCAGGATTGTGAAGGAAATCCACGATCTCAGTTAAAGACTCTTTTGCTTCATCTTCACCTGCCACATCTTTAAAAGTAATTCCTGTTTCTTTCTGGACGTACATCTTGGCGTTGCTCTTGCCTACGCCCATAATTCCGCCGCCGCCCATACGCTTCATGGTAAAGTTCATAATAAACAGCAGGAACAGGAATGGAAGTGCATAACTTAATATCTCTAACAGTAATGCATTGGAAGTATTATTTTCCCTGTTTGTAACAACGTTGTTCTTTAAAATACGGTCTACAAACTGGTAATCTCCTTCCAGACGTACTACATAGTACTTCATCTGCTGGGAATAGTTGGTGTCATCTGCCTTTGGCTTTACCTCAATAATGGTGCTTCCAACGCTGATGGACTCTACCTTGCCATTTTCTACCATGTTTACAAACTCATTGTAAGACAGTTCCTGACGCTGTCTGGCGTTGACAGTGGAGTTCATCCAGCCCACGATCAGGATCGTCAGCAATGCAGCGATCACCAGCATGGTAATGGTTTGCCAATTACTGTTCTGATTCTGTTTGTTGTTATTATCCATACTGTATAAATTCTCCCTCTAACAGGCTTTTTCGTGCACGCATAAAATGTGCCAGAGCCTATTCTTTTCTATTATAATGTGAGTCTAACCATAAATCAAGGAAAGAACTATTAAAATTCTGAAAACAAAAGCAGGATCTTCCCCTTCATCTCCACTTTAGATTATTAGTTTTTTAAGATTTTTACATTTTTTTGAAAAAAGTCCCTAGATTTCTGATTTCCATAGTTGTATAATATATCAGTTTTTAATAAAACCGTAAACAAAAACCTATACCCAACTTACCACTAAAAGGAGGTTCCCCACTATGCCAGTAAAATACGTATTCGTAACCGGCGGCGTTGTTTCCGGACTTGGAAAAGGCATTACCGCAGCTTCCCTTGGCCGTCTTTTAAAAGCCAGAGGTTACAAAGTTACCATGCAGAAATTTGACCCCTACATCAATATCGATCCAGGTACCATGAACCCGGTACAGCACGGCGAAGTTTTCGTTACCGATGACGGCGCTGAAACTGACCTTGACCTTGGACATTATGAGCGTTTCATCGATGAGAGCCTGACTAAAAATTCCAACGTAACTACCGGTAAAGTTTACTGGACCGTTCTGCAGAAAGAGCGCCGTGGAGACTTTGGCGGAGGTACGGTACAGGTCATCCCCCACATCACCAATGAAATTAAGAGCCGTTTCCACCGCAATTATAATGATAACGAAACCGAGATTGCCATCATCGAAGTTGGCGGTACTGTTGGCGACATCGAAAGTCAGCCATTCTTAGAGGCGATCCGCCAGTTCCAGCATGATGTTGGCCCAGGCAACACCTGTCTCATCCACGTCACCCTTATCCCTTATTTAAAAGCATCTGAAGAATTAAAGACCAAACCAACCCAGGCAAGCGTAAAAGACCTGCAGGGAATGGGAATTCAGCCGGACATCCTGGTATGCCGTTCCGAGCATCCGTTAGATGACAATATCAAGAGCAAGATCGCATTATTCTGTAATGTACCAAAGACCCATGTTCTTCAGAACCTGGATGTAGAAGTTCTTTACGAGGTTCCTCTTGTAATGGAAGAAGAGCATCTGGCACAGGTTGCCTGCGAATGCTTAAATCTGCCATGCCCGGAACCAGACTTAAAAGACTGGACCGCTATGATCGATGCATGGAAGCATCCTGAAAAAGATGTGACCGTTGCGCTGGTAGGAAAATATACACAGCTTCATGACGCTTATATCTCTGTTGTAGAAGCATTGAAGCACGGTGCTGTTGCCAACAGGGCACAGGTACACATTAAATGGGTAGACTCTGAGACTGTAACTTCTGAAAATGTAGATGAAAAATTAGGAGATGTTTCCGGTATCCTGGTACCGGGCGGCTTCGGCGACCGTGGTATTGACGGCATGATCTGCGCCATCCGCTATGCAAGAGAGCACCAGGTTCCGTTCCTCGGCCTCTGCTTGGCATGCAGCTTTCCATCGTAGAATTTGCAAGAGATGTGATCGGCTGGAATGACGCCCACAGCGTAGAATTGGATCCTGCTACTACTCATCCTGTGATCCACCTGATGCCAGATCAGGACGGTATCGAAGATATCGGCGGTACCTTAAGACTTGGTTCCTATCCATGTGTTCTGGATAAAAATTCCAAGGCTTACGGTCTTTACGGCGAAGAAACCATCCATGAGCGCCACAGACACCGTTATGAAGTAAACAACGATTACCGTACTTTCCTTACAGAGCATGGCATGATGTTATCCGGTATGTCTCCTGATAACCGTATTGTAGAAATGATCGAACTGCCAGATCACCCATGTTCGTAGGAACCCAGGCTCATCCGGAACTGAAGTCCCGTCCAAACCGCCCACATCCACTGTTTAAGGGATTCATTGAGGCATCTTTAAAAAATCAGGACAAATAATAAACAGTAAATTAAAAACCTGGCTGAATAAAAACTATTAAAAAACACATCCTGTTTACAGCAAGACAGATCACTGATCCAAAAGCTGTTTACAGGAGGTGTTTTTTTATGGAAAAATATAATTTCAAAGACAATTCTGATCTAAAAAATAATACGGCTGAAAATCGCTTTGATGACTCAGACATCCAGGCCTGCTCCGCCACCGACTGCACCGGCCTGATCCCGGCACTGCCACAGGACGAAGCAGAGGTGGAAGCATATGAGGATATTTATCCCTATATCACCAAAGCACAGAAAACGCAGAAACCATAAGATCATTTTTCTTTTACAACTGCATTTTCAAAGCAGATCTCTTTGTCTACCCATTCCTTCATATTATCATGAACGGTAACTTCCAGATTTTCTGCTTTCACATTCTTGGCATTCTTCACATAGATGCCATTGATCTTTCCTTCCTGGAAATCCGGACCGCAGCATGGGCGGAAATCATATCCTTTAATAGGATATTGGTAGTTTTTCCAGTTCCAGACGGATATTATTTAATGTAAGATCTTCTATAGGCGCACTGTCCTTTCCTGCAATATAAATACTGCCTTCGCCCTTGCAGCGCACATTGGTAATAGATAATCCTTTGATCTTTCCGGAAGGGATCTCATCTTTCCTGTTGATGGAAGCAATATTGATAGGCTCTGCAAAGCCCCACCAGCACTCAGACACATTTTTTGTACGGATCACACAATTATTGATCAGAACATTTTCAATATTTCCCTGGTCTCTTAACTGGAAGGAAATACCTCTGTTCGTATCATAAATACTGCAGTTATCAATGATGATATCCTTAAAATCATCTACACTTTCTGTACCGATTTTAATGCAGCACTGGTAGATGCCAGTGTACAGCCGGAGATCACAATATCTTCACAGGGACCATAGTGATGATTTGCTTCTGTAGTCTTTAATACGATACAGTCATCTGCTGCCTCAATATGGCAGTTGCTGATACGTACATGTTTACAGTGGTCCGGGTCAATGCCATCACAGTTTGCCATCATACGGTTATTTAAAATACGGACACCGCTGATCTCCACTTCTTCACATCCAACCAGGTGAGTGGTCCAAAATCCGCTCTTTCTGATCGTTACATTCTGGATGGTCAGATGGGTACAGTGTTCCATCAGGATCAGAGGAATTCGAGGATAGAAGGCACCATCGATCTGATCTTCTCTTACCTCTCCATAATAAATTTCTTCTGAACCATCGATCACACCGCCGCCACTGATGCGTACTCCGTCTGTATCCCTGGAATAGATAAAATACTGCCGCGGTTTTCCATCATACTCGCAGTTTACAAAAGTAGGAACTTCTACCATATGGTCATGTCCCCGCTTTGCCAGCTCACTGATATACTGGTAATCATTCAGATCTTCACTGGCCTTAAGTACAGCCCCTGTTTCTACCACCAGTTCTACATGACTTTTTAATACGATGGAACCGGAAAGATAGGTGTGACCTCCTTCCATTATAACTACACCACCGCCCTGCTCACTGCACAGGTCAATGGCTTTCTGTATAACATGGGCATCATTGGTCTTTCCATCACCTGCTGCCCCCAGCTCCATAACACGATATCCCATTTTGCCTTTGCCTCCTTAAAATAAGATCATAAATCATATGATTTTATTTTCCATTTTTATCCAAAATAGTCAATCCGAAAAACCGTGTCGTTCTGCCACATTTCCGTGTTTTCACAATTTTACGGTTTTTTCCATTTATAAACTGCTTAGTGTCCCAAAGAAGTAATATAATCCGTAGGCGTCATTCCCGTCTGCTTTTTAAACAGCTGTGAAAAATACTGGGGATTGTTTCCACAGCCTACCTGCTCCGCTACATTTTTTACCGGTTCCTCCGGATTTTTTGCGATCAGTTCCTTGGCCTTTCCAATACGCATTTTTGTAAGATACTGGGAAAATTTCTGTCCGGTTTCTTTGTAAAATTTCTTGCTTACATAATCTACATTCATAAATAAATAACTAAAACTTCCCACACCTAAACAGGGCTTCGCACCTTGAAAATTCAATAGTTCAGCTAACAAAATAGTGCTTTATGCTATTGCAACCTCTGGATGAAGTGCATTACGCAGATATTCCGGCAATCTTGCCTCAAAATCAACAGTAAAAGCAGTCAGTTGTTTATCGCTGAGCTTTAAGATTTCCTGAAGGCTTGCCATTAAGGCATCCATCAAGA
>ENA-OQIG01000354-OQIG01000354.1-human-gut-metagenome-genome-assembly--contig:-NODE-354-length-27347-cov-4.459184_pt1 | contig 27347 bp, 33 predicted proteins | sample MGYA00242576_ERZ504741 | MGnify/ENA primary metagenome ERZ504741 (study PRJEB26092, sample SAMD00036436) | human gut metagenome | host: Homo sapiens | study: EMG produced TPA metagenomics assembly of... | reverse complement strand
AAAGAAAAAGAAAGCTGCTTACCGGTCTTTGATCAGACCCGAATTGGCAGATGAATTGTACGACAGAATCCTGAACATCATTGTTGTACAGAAGAAGTACAGAGACCCGGACTATTCAGCTAAGGATTTGGCTAAGGAACTGAAAACCAATACCCGTTATCTTTCAGCTGTAGTTAATTCTCGCTTTGGTATGAACTATTCTTGCCTGCTGAACGAGTACAGAGTAAAAGATGCTTTGCACTTGTTGACGGATAAAAGATATGCCGACAAGAATGTAGAGGAAATCAGTGCGATGGTTGGTTTCGCTAACCGTCAGTCTTTTTACGCTGCATTTTATAAAAACGTAGGTGAAACACCCAACGGATATCGTAAAAAACACGCAGAAAAAAAGAAATAATTGCATTTCTTGAAACGGAATAAAAAGGAATTATCTCAGGCTATGTCTTTGAGATATTTCCTTTTTGTTTTATAACCATAATGTCTAAAGTATGAAGAAACATTTAATTTCAATGGCTGCAACCGTAATCTTGTTGACTGCTTGCGGCGGCGCCAAAAAAACAAACACTGCTGAGGCAGATAATTTTAAATATACAGTGGAACAATTTGCAGACTTACAGATATTACGCTATCGCGTACCCGGATTTGAGAATTTAACTCTCAAACAAAAAGAGCTGGTATACTATCTGACTCAAGCTGCGCTCGAAGGAAGAGATATCCTGTTCGATCAGAACGGAAAATACAATCTTACCATCCGGAGGATGCTTGAGACGATCTATACGGATTATACGGGTGACAGAAACAGCCCGGACTTTGTGAATCTGACCACCTATCTGAAGCGTGTGTGGTTCTCGAACGGTATTCATCACCATTATGGCTCGGAGAAGTTTGTTCCGGGCTTTACGCCGGAGTTTCTGAAGCAGGCATTGCTTAGTGTTGACGCTTCGAAGCTCCCTTTGGCTCAAGGGCAGACGGTAGAACAACTTTTTGAAGAACTGTCTCCCGTGATCTTCGATCCGAAGGTAATGCCGAAACGTGTGAATCAGGCCGATGGTGAAGACTTGGTGCTGACTTCGGCCAGCAATTACTATGACGGGGTGACTCAGCAGGAGGCTGAGGCTTTTTATAATGCGTTGAAGAATCCTAAAGACGAAACTCCTGTCTCTTACGGCTGAACAGCCGTTTGGTGAAAGAAGACGGAAAAATAATAGAGAAGGTCTGGAAAGTAGGGGGACTCTATACTCAGGCTATCGAGAAGATTGTGTATTGGCTGAAGAAAGCTGAAGGAGTGGCCGAAGACGATGCTCAGAAAGCGGCTATCGGCAAGTTGATTGAATATTATGAGACCGGTGATCTGAAGACGTTTGACGAATATGCCATTCTTTGGGTGAAGGATCTGAATTCCCGTGTTGACTTCACAAACGGATTTACCGAAAGTTATGGTGATCCACTTGGCATGAAAGCCAGTTGGGAGTCGATTGTGAATTTTAAAGATCTGGAGGCCACCCGTCGGACAGAACTGATAAGCAGTAATGCCCAATGGTTCGAAGATCACTCACCTGTGGACAAACAGTTTAAAAAGGAAAAGGTGAAAGGAGTAACTGCCAAAGTAATCACTGCCGCTATCTTGGGAGGAGATTTATATCCCTCGACTGCCATTGGCATCAACTTGCCCAATTCTAACTGGATTCGCAGTCATCACGGTTCCAAGTCGGTGACTATCGGGAATATTACCGATGCTTATAATAAGGCGGCCCACGGAAACGGGTTCAACGAGGAGTTTGTGTACAGTGACACAGAAAAGCAGCTGATTGATAAATATGCCGATCTGACGGGTGAACTGCATACCGACCTGCACGAATGCCTGGGACACGGTTCCGGAAAGTTGCTTCCGGGAGTCGATCCGGATGCATTGAAAGCCTATGGCTCTACAATAGAAGAGGCACGTGCCGATCTGTTCGGTCTTTATTATGTAGCTGATCCCAAACTGCTGGAGTTGGGACTGGTGCCGAGTGAAGATGCTTATAAGGCCGAATATTATACTTATCTGATGAATGGACTCATGACCCAGTTGGTGCGTATCGAGCCGGGCAACAGTGTTGAAGAGGCGCATATGCGTAATCGTCAGCTTATTGCCCGTTGGGTATTTGAGAAAGGAAAGGCTGATAAAGTGGTGGAAATGGTACAGAAAGATGGAAAGACTTATGTCGTAGTAAACGATTATCAGAAGCTTCGTCATCTGTTCGGCGAACTGCTGGCCGAGATACAACGTATCAAGTCTACCGGAGACTTTGACGCAGCCCGCTCATTGGTGGAGAACTATGCCGTGAAAGTAGACCCGGAACTTCATTCCGAAGTATTGACTCGTTATAAAAAATTGAACCTGGCACCTTATAAGGATTTGTGAATCCGAGATACGATGCGGTCATTGACGAGCAGGGAAATATAGTAGATGTACAAGTAACCTATGATGAAGGCTATGCCGAGCAGATGCTGCGTTATAGCAGGGACTATTCGCCGCTGCCTTCTATAAATGATTAACTTATGGACGTAAAAGAACAACTGAAAGATATAAAAACACAGCTCCGCCTCTCTATGAACGGAGTCGTGTCTCAAAGCATGCGTGAAAAGGGGCTGGACTATAACTGAACTTTGGTGTTGAATTGCCCCGTATCAAAAGCATTGCTGCCGCTTACGAGAAGAGTCATGATCTGGCACAAGCCTTGTGGAAAGAGAATATCCGTGAATGTAAGATTCTGGCAGGCTTATTACAGCCGATAGATACTTTCTTGCCCGAGATAGCCGATATTTGGGTAGAGGATATTCGGAATATCGAGATAGCTGAACTGACATGTATGAATCTGTTTCAGAATTTGCCTTATGCTCCGGCGAAAACTTTCCAATGGATTGCGGATGAGGCGGAATATACACAAGTGTGTGGCTATCTTACCATAGCCCGGTTGCTGATGAAAAAGGGAGATATGGCCAGCGTCCTGCCGGTGAGTTGCTCGATCAGGCGATTTGTGCCGTACAGTCAGGGAGTTATCATGTTCGCAATGCGGCAATGCTTGCCATCCGTAAGTATATGCAGCATAGTGAGGAACATGCTTTTCAAGTTTGCCGTCTGGTAGAAGGCATGGAGAACTCTGAAAAAGAGGCGGAACAGATGCTGTATGCGATGGTGAAAGACGAGATAAACGATTGATTATAAATGACGGATAGTGAACAATAAACGGGTGGTATTGATTACGAATATACCTTTATTGTTCACCATTCATCGTTTTTATATACTGTCTTCTGTCTATTGTTCCTTTATCGGTTCTACAATTGTCACATTGCTGATAAATACGCTGTCATATCTTTTATGTCCTTTTGCCCAGCGGTTGTTATCATAACAATCAATAAAACGGAGGTTCAGGTCCTTTCGGATAGAATCCGGAATCAGCAGTTCCGCCGGCTTTTGTGAGATAAGGACGAACGGCAGCGCTTTTATGATCTCTTCTTTATTGGTTAAATCCATGTCCCCGATCTTTTTATGTGCTTCGTATACCAGTTCGATGCGCAACACTTCGTCTTTACTGTGGTAAAACGGTAAAGGTTGTAGTTCCGGATTCTCTCGGGTAGCACTGATACTTTTGGGATCCGAGTTGCTCACAAAACTTCCTATATAAGGCATCACAAATAGTTCGGCAACAGCAAATAACGCCACGATTCCCATCAGGAAGGAAAAGGGCTGAAGTTTGAAAGCAGATCGGAATAGCCATACTGCTACTGTCAGGAACAATACGACCAACCATACGAACATTCCCGTTCCCATCCGTCCTTCCCGGTACATGAATAGATAAAGCGCTATAGGTAGGGCCAATGCGGCTACTACAATCAAGTAAGCATTGATGCGGTAGAGTACCCTATCCTTAAGTTGTGGCATTTTTTGTTTTGCCTGCCGAATCCAATATACAAATAGATGTCCCATTGTCAGGGCTGCGGGCAACAATATCGGGAGCAGATAGCGTGTTTTCTTTTCCGGAAGCAGGGACAAAAAGAAAAGGATCAGTAACATCCAGCTCAGACAGAACAGATATTCTTTAGATGATTCTACTCGCTCTTCCAGAAGGGTACTAAAAGAGTGGTCAGTGTCAGCAGTGACCATACACCCGTCTCCAAAAAGAATTGCCAGTAATAATACCAGGAACGTACGTTGTGATTACTCCAGGAAGAAGACTCTTTGTGAAACACGTAGGAAGCCATCTCTTGATGATAGATATAAATATAGCATACCACCAAGTGCTGAGTACGATGCCGATGAGAATCATGACAGCGAGTGCAATCCACTTTCCTTTCATTTGAGTCTCTTTGCGGTAATATAAGATGTAGGCACATACGAACGGGAGAAGCAGGGCATAGAAAGATACGGGACCCTTGCCGAGAAAAGATAATCCCATAAAAATACCTGCACCGATAAAATAAGTCCACTTGCATGTATTCTGCCTTAAAGCAAGATAAAGATAATAAATGGCTCCTATCATGAACGCATGGCAATAGATATCCCAGGTAGCCGTACGTCCCATCAGAATAATGTTATACGAAGTACATAAGACGAGCGAAGATACCAGGGCATAGGTTCGGTTGTCGGTTAGCTTGGTGGCGAATTTATAAAAAAAGAGTACTAACATGACAGCGGCAAATCCGGCATGGCGCGTTGTAAAGGGAGGTTGTCTGGCGAAATCATTTCGGTTATGGCAGCAATCCAGGTGGGGAGAGGAGGCTTTTCCAATCTTAATTCTCCGTTCATGGTTGCACCAGCCAATTATGATCGTATACCATCTCACGTGCAGTGATGATATTTCTCGACTCCATGATATCTGCAAAGATAGCTCCATTGTTAATGAAGAAAGAACAGCAGAAAACGAGAAGGAGGAGAGGCAAGTGCCAGCGATAGTTTTGTGTAAAGGGGACTCTTGTCATAAAACATTTTTTAGTGGTTGGCTGCAAATTTACAGATATATTTTTGCTTTCCGCAAAAAACAATTAACTTTGTTGGCGCTAAAACGGCGCCGATATGGAAACTCAAAATGTGAAAGATACGGTACGGCAGATATTCACAGAATATCTAAATGCGAACGGACATCGCAAGACTCCTGAACGTTATGCGATACTGGACACCATATACTCCATTGACGGGCATTTCGATATCGATATGCTGTATTCACAGATGATGAATCAGGAGAATTTCAGGGTGAGCAGAGCTACGCTTTATAACACCATCATCTTACTTATCAATGCCCGGCTGGTTATCAAACATCAGTTCGGTACTTCCTCCCAATACGAAAAATCATATAATCGCGAGACGCATCATCACCAGATATGTACGCAATGCGGCAAGGTCACCGAGTTTCAGAACGAGGCTTTGCAGAACGCGATTGAAAATACCAAATTAAGTAAATTCCAACTTTCGCATTACTCCTTATATATATATGGTATATGTAGTAAATGCGACAGGGCAAATAAGAGAAAAAGAGTAAATAACAACAATAAAAAAGAAAAATGAAAGTAGATGTTCTATTAGGATTACAATGGGGCGACGAAGGTAAAGGAAAAGTTGTCGACGTCTTAACTCCGAAATACGATGTGGTTGCACGTTTCCAGGGTGGCCCGAATGCCGGTCATACACTTGAATTCGAAGGACAGAAATATGTGCTTCGTTCCATTCCTTCAGGTATCTTCCAGGGGGACAAGGTAAATATCATCGGTAACGGTGTTGTGCTCGATCCGGCTTTGTTCAAAGCTGAGGCAGAAGCGCTGGAGGCATCGGGACATAACCTCAAGGAGAGACTGCATATTTCGAAGAAAGCGCACCTCATTTTGCCTACACACCGTATTCTGGATGCGGCTTATGAAGCTGCCAAAGGCGATGCTAAGGTAGGAACTACCGGAAAAGGTATCGGTCCGACTTATACGGATAAAGTGAGCCGTAATGGCGTTCGTGTAGGTGATATCCTGCATAACTTTGAACAGAAATATGCTGCGGCAAAAGCTCGCCACGAACAGATCCTGAAAGGTTTGAACTATGAATATGATTTGACAGAACTTGAAAAAGCCTGGTTCGAAGGAATCGAATACCTGAAACAATTCCAGTTGGTGGATAGTGAACATGAAATAAACGGTTTGCTCGATAACGGCAAATCCATTCTTTGCGAAGGTGCTCAGGGTACTATGCTGGATATTGATTTTGGCTCTTATCCGTTCGTAACTTCTTCGAACACAGTTTGTGCAGGTGCATGCACAGGTTTGGGGGTTGCTCCGAATAAGATCGGTGATGTATATGGTATCTTTAAAGCTTATTGCACACGTGTAGGTTCGGGGCCGTTCCCGACAGAGTTGTTCGATAAGACAGGGGATCAGATTTGTACACTTGGCCACGAGTTTGGTTCGGTAACCGGACGTAAACGCCGCTGCGGATGGGTGGATCTGGTTGCACTGAAGTATTCTATTATGGTTAACGGTGTCACTAAGCTGATCATGATGAAGAGCGACGTACTCGATACGTTCGAAACGATCAAAGCTTGTGTTGCTTACAAGATGAATGGTGAAGAGATCGATTACTTCCCTTACGACATAACCGATGAGGTAGAGCCGATCTATGTGGAACTTCCGGGATGGCAGACTGATATGACAAAAATGCAGAGTGAAGATGAATTCCCTGAAGAATTCAATGCTTATCTTTCGTTCCTTGAAGAACAGTTGGGCGTACAGATCAAGATTGTGTCGGTAGGTCCTGACCGCGAACAAACTATCATTAGATATACAGAAGAATAAGAAAGCCTCACCTTTCTCCCTTTTTTGTGGAGAAGGAAAAGCAGACTTTATAAAAAGCATTGATTTAAAATGAGGCCTTTCTTCCTCCCTCTCTTTCCGGAGAGGCCCGAAGTGAGGCCTTTTTATTTATAATACTTATGAAGAAACATTTTATTACGTTTTTGCTATTAGTGGGAATGACAGCTTCCCTGACAGCACAGCAAAAGTATCAACCGACAGAGGCTAACCTGAAAGCCCGGAGTGAATTTCAGGACAATAAGTTTGGAATCTTCCTTCATTGGGGACTCTATGCCATGCTCGCTACCGGAGAGTGGACGATGACAAACAATAACTTGAATTATAAAGAGTATGCCAAACTGGCCGGGGGATTCTATCCTTCGAAGTTTGATGCAGACAAATGGGTAGCAGCCATCAAGGCTTCCGGAGCTAAATATATTTGCTTCACTACTCGCCATCACGAGGGATTCTCGATGTTCGATACCAAGTACTCTGATTATAACATTGTAAAAGCGACTCCTTTCAAACGTGATGTGGTGAAGGAGCTGGCCAATGCATGTGCCAAACATGGCATCAAACTTCACTTCTATTATTCACATATAGACTGGTATCGTGAAGATGCTCCTCAGGGAAGAACCGGACGTAGAACCGGACGTCCCAATCCGAAAGGAGATTGGAAGAGCTATTATCAGTTTATGAATAATCAGCTGACAGAACTGCTGACTAATTATGGTCCGATCGGCGCTATCTGGTTTGACGGTTGGTGGGATCAGGACATCAATCCTGATTTCGATTGGGAACTTCCCGAGCAATATGCACTTATTCATCGTTTGCAGCCGGCTTGCCTGGTAGGTAACAACCACCATCAGACACCTTTTGCCGGAGAAGATATTCAAATCTTCGAGCGTGATTTGCCGGGAGAGAATACTGCAGGACTTTCGGGACAAAGCGTCAGCCATCTGCCTCTTGAAACATGTGAGACGATGAATGGTATGTGGGGATACAAGATTACAGATCAGAATTATAAATCGACTAAAACTTTGATTCACTATCTGGTGAAAGCTGCCGGTAAAGATGCAAATCTGTTGATGAACATCGGTCCGCAACCTGATGGTGAACTTCCGGAAGTGGCCGTTCAGCGCTTGAAGGAAGTGGGAGAGTGGATGTCGAAATATGGTGAAACTATTTATGGAACCAGAGGCGGTCTGGTTGCTCCGCATGATTGGGGAGTAACGACTCAAAAAGGCAATAAACTTTATGTACACATTCTTAATTTACAGGATAAGGCACTCTTCTTGCCTATTGTCGATAAGAAAGTGAAAAAGGCGGTGGTCTTTGCTGACAAAACACCGGTACGTTTCACAAAGAATAAGGAAGGAATTGTATTGGAACTTGTTAAAGTTCCAACGGATGTAGACTACGTGGTAGAACTTACAATTGACTAATTTTTAGCTAATTCTTCATAAAAGCGATGTACGGTAAACTCCCTGTACGTCGCTTTTGTTTATTTTTGGCAAGCTATTTGTATGATAACACATATATAACAATTAAATAAGAAAGAATATGGTAATAGGATTTCAATGGATTATTTTTATTGGCATTGCTCTCGTTAGCTGGCTGGTGCAGATGAATCTGCAGAACAAGTTCAAAAAATACTCCAAGATACCGACAGGAAATGGAATGACAGGACGCGACGTAGCTATTAAAATGTTACAAGATAACGGAATATACGATGTTCAGGTGACTCATACTCCCGGACAGTTGACCGATCATTATAATCCTGCCAATAAGACAGTGAACCTGAGTGAAGGAGTATATGACAGTAACAGTATCATGGCCGCTGCGTGGCTGCTCACGAGTGTGGACATGCGGTGCAGCATGCGCGGGCTTATGCCCCCTTGACACTGCGCAGCAAGCTGGTACCGGTCGTTTCGTTCGCTTCTCAGTGGATGACATGGTTGTTGCTTGCTGGTATTTTGCTGTTAGAGTCTTTCCCTCAGTTGTTGTTTGCCGGCATTATCTTGTTTGCTATGACTACGTTATTCAGTTTTATCACCCTTCCGGTGGAGATCGATGCAAGTAAGCGTGCATTGGTATGGCTGAGTGCTTCAGGTATAACGAATTCATATAATCATAGACAGGCAGAAGATGCCCTTCGTTCAGCCGCTTATACTTATGTAGTTGCTGCCCTTGGTTCGTTGGCTACACTGATTTACTACATTATGATATTTATGGGACGTAGAGAGTGATCTTTCATCTATACACAATAAAAGAGGCTCCGTAGATTTTTCTGCGGAGCTCTTTATGTGTATAGGGAAGTGTTTTTTATGTTCTAAATGTTGATAGTCTCTTTTTATATATATCTTTGTAAATGCCGATGGTGGAGATCGGGTATATAGTAAAAATTCAAATACCAATCAATATGGTCCTTATCTTATAACCCTGAGAGGACAAAACGTTTTTGCATATCGCGTGGTAACAGAAACATCCTGTTTTGGAGTTAGAGTGATAAACTGTACATCAGGTATAACCGAAAGTTGGGCTCCGGTAGATTGAGAAGTATGAAAATTAGAACAGCCTTTTTTATATTTTGCATTTCTTTATTGTCGGGGGCCTGTAGTCAAGTTGCTACAGAGTCTCGGGTGCAACCGATTTCTTTTGAAGTCGGTTCTTCTATGATAGCTGATACGTTTTTCTTAGATAGCTTATTTCTTTTTATGCCCGAAACAAATGAAGAAGCTTTAATAAATAACATTGATAGAGTCTATGAATCTAACGGACGATATTTTATTCTGGATAAGCGGATGAAGCAGGTGCTTTGTTATACTCTTTCCGGGAAACATTTATTTACGATACATGCTGTGGGGAATGGGAAGGGAGAGTATGTTGACCTGTTCGATATCGCTATTAATGAAGCAGAAAATAAATTGTTGCTTTTAACCTATCCTTCGCAAATTCTTTACTATGATTTGGAGGGTACATACCTGTCTTCTTATCCATTAGACGATATGTATCAATCTTTTGCCGTGGATAAAGGATTTATCTATTTGCGGAATGATACTTATGCTAATGGAGTGGTATCAGATTATTCTCTGATAGTGATTAATAAGGAAACGGGTAAACAAACTTCTTTATTAGAACCTTTATACGAAACAGCACCGTTTTGTTCTTCTGGTAATTACCAAATTACGAATACTGCCTCAGTGCTATTTACCCGTAAGTTTGACAATCATATATATCGGATAACGGGAGAATCGATTGAACCACTTTATATGGTAGATTGGAAAGATAAGGCTTTTCCGGAGAGTGATAAGCAGCGTCAGTTCCAATGTAATGATTTGAATCAGTTCTGTTATCAAGGAAAATATGTATATACTATGACTGATTTATGTGATACTCCTTCCTATTTGTTGTTTAGAACCAACCAACCTGGCATGCGTTTGCTTTCAAAAGCCACTAGTACAGTGAACAATTATCAGGTAATTATCAATACGGATTATCAGTTGCCTTTGCCCAATTATATGTCGGTAGAGGGAAAACAAAGTCGGATTTTCTTTATTTATTCATCTGAAGTACTATGCGAGCAAAAGAAATTGTCTGCTGAAGAAGATATTAATGAAAAAATGTCCAGTTTGCTAGGGCAGATAAAGGAGGGAGACAATCCGGTTATTTTTACATATCATGTGAAGTAAGTCGTTTAAAGGTTGCCCCAAACATCATAGATTCTATAAATGGCGTTTTAGAGTTGATGTTGTCTATGACGCTTGAGGATAATATCGTTTGGTCTTTTAGGCTTATTCTTGATAAGGTGATTGCCAGAAGTAAGAGTCATTATGTGAGTCGTAGGCGGTGGCACCGGGCTTTCCATTGCTACTGTATCCTTCCGGAACTAACGAGATATACATCGGCCACTTTTTGCTCGGATAGTTTGTTTCTGCGTTATATTCGCTTTGCAGAGGGCAAGTTACGTAATACAGGTTCTTGGCCATATAGTAATCCAGATAATACTCTTTGGTCTGCTTATTCTTATTATTCCAGTTTGCGTCTTCGTTTAGTACAACGGGTTGATTGTTGCGGAGGCGTTCGCGCACTTCACCAATGCCCAGAAGGTTTCCTTTTTCATCTGTTACATAAGCGTTGAATGTCGGGTCCATCCATAACCATTTGTCGAGGGTGTTGGAGTAGACCGCATTGATGACGTGGCAATCGTTGATCATCACTTTGGGCATACAGGTGATGAAACGGGATTTGAATCCCATAGCCAGATAGCACTCGTTCAGCATTTGTGCCATCATCCGGCAGTTTACGCCCCGGTTCTCCTTTTTGCAAAGTTCTACCATGGCTATTGTGTTCCGCTCTTCCGGATTACGTGAATTGCCATCATGCGGAACTATGTTGTGAACCCAGTAGAGAAGGTTTTTGATTTTAGAGATCTCGTCTCCGCTTCCGGCGATGCTATCCAGGTTGAAATGTTTCCGTAACTGTACCAGATTACTGTCGTTAGGATTCATGTAGGTGAAGCGGGGTAGAGTGTCAGTTACTGATTCATTATAACATATCGGTTTTGTTTCAGTTCTGTTGTATCCTTCGGCTTGTTGCAGAATATACAGATAGTCACTGTCCAGACGCATTTTAGCCATTATTTCCAGATACTTCTTCTCTTTACGTAAATTGTCGATGTCACTGTCACCTTTAACATGGTTGTAATCATTCCATCCGGAGTTGAAAGCCTTCTCAAAGTTTTTTAGGGCTGCCTTTTTCTTTCCCTGAAGTGCCTGATAGCAAGCAAGGTCGTAATAAACCAATCCTGTTATATTTTTTGCATTTTCCTGAAGTTGTTGAGGCAATCCTTGATACAACTTCAGTTTCTCCCAATTTAATTTCTCGGCCTTTTTGTAATCTTTCTGTTTGCGGGCGTTTGCTACTTCCTGAGTGAGTGCGCTGTACTTTCTCTCAAATTCTTTTTTTTTCGTTGTTTTGTGCCATTCCCGATAGTCCAAGGCATAACATTGTAATGATCAAAAAAACTGTTTTCATATGATTTCTGTTAGATAATGTGATTTCTTTGTCTTTCAGAAAGCAAATAGTATACCAAATTAATAAATATCTCTTATTGAGCAGAATGGCATTAAAAAGTATTGTCCGAAAATGAACAGTCTTAACGGAACCGGACACCGGATACATTTGCTTACAGATTCACAGAAAGTCTGTGGTTTCTGTTTCAATAATCAATTATTTCATATAACTTTGCAACTCAATTCAATAAAACAGTTAGAACAATGGCAGCAAAACCAGGTATACCTAAAGGAACACGTGATTTTTCGCCCGTAGAGATGGCGAAGCGTAACTACATATTCAATACCATTCGTGACGTTTATCATCTGTATGGTTTCCAGCAGATAGAAACTCCTTCCATGGAGATGCTTTCTACCCTGATGGGGAAATATGGTGAAGAAGGTGACAAACTACTTTTTAAGATTCAGAATTCCGGTGATTATTTTTCAGGCATTACTGACGAAGAGCTGTTGAGTCGCAATGCGGCTAAGCTGGCAAGTAAATTCTGTGAAAAAGGTTTGCGTTATGACCTCACAGTGCCTTTCGCCCGTTATGTAGTGATGCACCGTGACGAAATTACTTTCCCTTTCAAACGTTATCAGATTCAGCCCGTATGGCGTGCCGACCGTCCTCAGAAAGGACGTTACCGTGAGTTTTACCAATGTGATGCTGATGTCGTAGGCAGTGATTCATTGCTGAACGAAGTTGAATTGATGCAGATTGTTGATACGGTGTTTACCCGTTTCGGTATCCGCGTTTGCATTAAAATCAATAATCGTAAGATTCTGACCGGTATTGCCGAAATCATAGGAGAGGCGGATAAAATAGTAGATATTACAGTAGCAATCGATAAACTGGATAAAATCGGTTTGGACAATGTCAATAAAGAGCTGGCCGAGAAGGGTATCAGTGAAGAGCTATTGCCAAACTGCAACCTATCATTCTTCTGAGTGGAACCAATGCTGAGAAGTTGGCTACACTGAAGACTGTACTTTCCGATAGCGAAACAGGTTTGAAGGGAGTGGAAGAGAGTGAGTTTATTTTGAATACCTTCAAACGATGGGACTGAAAAACGAAATAGAGCTTGACTTGACATTGGCACGTGGATTGAATTACTATACAGGTGCTATTTTTGAGGTGAAGGCGCTTGATGTGCAGATTGGCAGTATCACCGGTGGAGGTCGTTACGATAACCTGACTGGTGTATTCGGTATGGCAGGGGTATCGGGCGTAGGTATTTCGTTTGGTGCCGACCGTATTTTCGATGTGCTCAACCAGTTGGAACTGTATCCGAAGGAGGCCGTTAATGGAACTCAGCTTCTGTTTATTAACTTCGGTGAGAAAGAAGCTGCTTTTTCTATGGGTATTCTGTCTAAGGCCCGCGCAGCCGGTATTCGTGCCGAGATATTCCCCGACGCTGCGAAAATGAAGAAACAGATGAGTTATGCAAATGTTAAGAACATTCCTTTCGTTGCTATCGTAGGTGAGAATGAAATGAATGAAGGAAAAGCTATGCTGAAAAACATGGAAAGCGGTGAACAGCAATTGGTTACTGCTGAAGAACTGATTGGCGCTTTAACAAAATAAGGAAAATGCCCTTACCTTTTTAAAACCGGGGACTGTTGGTGTAAAAAAGGTAAGGAGATAAAAGGAACGGGACCTTGGTTTAAAACCAAAGGCCCCGTTCTTTTTTATAAGTCTTTTCAACGCCAATACTGATTGGATTGATGATTGCTGTTTTCATCGGATTCCACCGCCATAAAGATCACAGAGTTTTAACTGTTTTCAGATTATCTTCGTAATAAATCAGTGCTCTCCCTGTCTTTTTCAGTGGAATGTGTTTTATAAATGACGTTCCGGATACATATCTTCCCACCACTGAGGACTATCCTGCAACCAGCGGGCAAACCATGCCATAATACTGTTATGCCATTGCACGCGTTTCGGATAGTCGGCAATAAAGTGGTTTTCTCCATCTACAGTGATGAACTCTACTGTTTTACCCAATATTTTCAGAGCATTGAATAGCTGGATGCTTTCACCGATAGGTACGTTGGTATCTACGGTGCCGTGCAGCAGTAAGAGTGGAGTGTTGATCTTATCGGCGTTGAAGAGCGAACCTTGTTTGGTGAACAGTTCCGGATTGTTCCAGGGGTAACTGTCTGCGGCGGCTATGGCATTATAACCGTATCCCCAATAGCCTTCACCCCAATAACTGGTCACATTGCTGATACCGGCATGTGAAACTGCGGCGGCGAAAATATCCGTCTGAGTCTGGAGGTATTGTGTCATGAATCCACCGTAAGATGCACCGAGACAACCGATTTTTTTATCATTCACGAACGGGTGTTCTTTACAGAACTGTTTGGTACCTTCAATGATGTCGTCCGCAGTACGTTTGCCCCAGGCATTGACATGGCGTGCTGAAAACTCCTGTCCGAATCCGATTGTTCCGCTCGGCTGGATAACATATACCACGTAGTCGCGTGAAGCAAACAACTGTGCGCAGTACGGATTACTGATACCCCGTTCTGTGGGAGTCGTTCCTCCGTAATAGTACACAATCAGAGGATATTTCTTGTTCGGGTCGAATGAAGGCGGCAGACACATCATCCCTTTGATCTCTGTTCCGTCTGAAGCTGTGAAGTTCCAGGGTTTCATTTCGCCCAGTTCAATTTTCTCCAGAGTCGGTTTCATCGGGTCGGCTATCAGTCGAGAGGTTTTCTTTTTCAGGTCGTATACATAAGCAACTCCTGCATTGTAGCATCCCTGTCCGATATAAGCAGCCAACGACGGATTGTTTTCCGACATGGCAAATGCACTGGTGACATCAGTCTCCAGGTTCAGCTTTTCAAACTTACGATCTTTGGGTGAATAGCGATAGATATTCCGGCAATCTTCATCATTGGTGCTGAAGTAGATGCAACCGTCACCCTTATTCCATTGCAGGAAGTTGACAGACGGATTGAATTCTTTGGTGATCGGATCGATTTTACGGGTAGCCAGATCCATGATAAATGCCTGAGAGTCGAAGTCATTGGCGATAGGGTGGTTGCCGCAATTCTTACCGATACCGTCAAAAGCTTCCGGGCTTGCCGTCAATAGCAATTGCTTACCGTCCGGTGAGTAGCTGGCTCCTCCGAGGAATCGGTCTTCGAAGAACAGTGTGTCGACGGCCAATGTTTCAAGATTTACCTGGAACAAAGAGCTCAAAGAGAAAGGACGTTGCGTGATATTCTCCTTTGAACTGCTGTAAAGCAGATATTTACCATCCGGTGAAATGTCCTGCATATAAGTGCTGTGATTACCGTAAGTGAGCCGTTCTGATGTTCCGCTGGCGATGTCATATCTGGCCAGGAAGCTGCGTCCGCGTGTATTGGGGATACGTCTGCCGGGCTGACAATACGTTTCAACGGACCTTCATCTTTTACACCTTCTTCACGGGGATAGTATATCAGGAAGTCCTCGTTGGGCGACCAACTGAATCCCTGCTCGGGGATACCTCGCAAAAGAACTTCTTCTTTCAGTGTGACAGGATCGAGAGTGATAACGTCATTTCCTTCCGGAGCCACTACTGTATAATACAGTTTATTACTTTTCGGCATCCATCGCATACCATCTCTCAGATTAGTGAGCAGCACTTTTCCTGTTTTCAGTTCGGTCAGTTCACAATAAGTGCGCGAACGTTTCAGCGAATGGTTATCCCAATAACGGGTTAGCAGATATTTTCCGTCCGGTGATACGGAAACAGCTATGGCACGGTTACCGTATACTGTGTTATCGAGTGAGAAACGATGTTTCTGTTCAGGATCGGTGCTGCATGCCACTTCTTTGAATTTGTCATCTTTTACCAGTTCGCATTTCAGTGAAGGTACGGTTTTGTCGTCCGGAGTCGAAAGCAGTTTGATAGCTATTTCATAATCCATTTCGGGTTCGAGGCGTAAAGCGACCTCTTTGGTTGCTGCTTTAGAGATGCTGTCTTCCGAAGCATCCTTTACCATCTTCGATTCACCATTAATGAAAAGCTCCCATCTGACCGGAGAGGTCACTTTCAGTTTACCTTTCATAAAGCGTTCGGCACGCAGTTGGGTTTTGATCAGGTAAAGCAGATTGTCTTTATCAGCTTTCGCGAAGGTGACCAGACCGGCTGTATCGGCAGCTGTCATTTGAGTCGGTGCATTGGCAAGGTCGAGTACTACCGGTGTTTGTAGCAATGCTTTGGCTGTGTGTTTTTCTCCTTTCGGGTTGATGCTATCGTTCATGATCGGAGTACGCACCGTAATGGCGTTCCTCACCTGATAGCGGGTCAGCTTCTCCTGTGCATGTGTGGCAAGTCCTGTTGTTATCAACAGCGCATCATCAGTAACTTTTTGTCCATTGTAGTTTTGAGTTTATAATTGGTTATTTCATTTTGTACACCAGTGTACCTCCCTTCACGATATCTTCATGTGAAATGTAGTTTTTAGTATAGGGTTCACCATTCAGTGTGATACTGTCGATATATTTATGTTCTTTCGATAAATTTTCGGCAATGACCGTAAACGTTTTACCATCCGGCAGATGGAGAACAATTTTAGGCATCTGCGGAGCACCGAACACATAATGTCCGCTCACCGGATCGACCGGATAGAATCCCATGGCATTGAACATATACCAAGCCGACATCTGTCCGCAGTCGTCATTGCCGCAGAGCCCGTCAGGTTTGTTTTTGTATTGGGTATCGAAGATTTCACGGATCAGCTCCTGAGTGCGTTCCGGCTTTCCGGCCAGTGCGTACAAGAAAGTGACGTGATGACTTGGTTCGTTACCGTGAGCATATTGACCGATCAGTCCGGTTACGTCGGCCAGTCCGCTTCCTTTCAGTTCGATAGTAAACAATGAATCCAGTTTGTTGAGGAAAACTTCTTTACCGCCAAACAGTTCGATCAATCCCGGTACATCGTGCTGGACATGCCAGGTATATTGCCAGGCATTTCCTTCTGTATAATCGCCCCCACGGCTTTCTGCATGTGCCAGATCACTGGGGTTGAAAGGAGTCTTCCAACGTCCGTCGGCATAACGCGGGCGCATAAACTGTGTTTCTTTATCGAATAGGTTCTTGTAGAATTCCGAACGTTTCCCGAAGTATTCCGCATCTTCTTTTTTACCCATTAACCGGCCATGGTAGCTGCGGCATAATCATCGTAAACCGATTCGAGGGTACGTGAAACCGATTCGGCATCTACTTTGTCTGTCGGGTAGTAGCCGTATTTCATATAAGTTTCCCAGTCCGATTTCGGATGTGAAACGGTCAGTGTCTGTTTGATGGCATCGAATGCTTTCTCGGCATCAAAGCCACGGAAGCCTTTTTTGTAGGCTTCGGCAATAACCGAAACCGAGTGGTTACCGATCATCGTATTCGTTTCTTTACCCCATAAGGTCCAGACGGGTAAATAGCCTTGTGCCTGATTTTGTTCGATCATCGATTGATAAAGCCGTCTACTCGTTCGGGTACGGCCAGAGTATAGAAAGGATGGGCGGCTCGGTAGGTATCCCAAATTGAAAAAGTAGAGTAATAAACGCCTGATGAGGATTTTACTATCGAATCTTTGGCATTGCGGTATCTTCCGTCCACGTCAGCAATATTATTAGGTTGTATCAGTGCATGGTAGAAACTGGTATAGAAATTCTCCAATTCATCCGGAGTACCTGTTACCTCGATGCGGCTCAGGTAACTGTTCCAGCTGTCTTTTGCTTTTTGTCTTGTCCCGTCGAAGTCCCAGTCAGCCAATTCTTTCTCCATATTCTTATGGGCACCGTCTACACCGACTGTGGAGATAGCGACTTTCATCAGCAACTGTTCGTCCGGTTTCATGTCGAAGCTCATGATCAGGCGTTTTCCTTTTTCCGTCTCTTCCATCGGCAGATAGATGGAGTCGGTCACCGGTTTATTGAATTTCATGACAAAATACAAATCTTGGTTTACCCATACACTGCTACGTACGTGTCCGGTCAGTGTTTGAGCATCTTCCCAGTTGATTTCACAGGCTTTGACATGCGATTTGTATTGTTGGGGATTCCATACCAATCCGTGTTGCAAGTCAAGTAGCAATGAAGCCGAGTCGGCATTCTGATAAGTGTAACGATGCAGGGCTACATGATCCGTAGCGGTCAGTTCTGCTTTTACCTTATATTTATCGAGTTCTACGGTATAGTAGCCCGGAGTAGCGCTTTCTGTCTTTTTAGAAAATCCGCTTTTATAGTCGTCCCGAACTCTCTGTCCGGTGACAGGCATTACCAGTAGATCACCCAGATCCATGCAACCGGTGCCGTTGAGGTGAGTCTGTGAGAATCCCCAGATCAGCGAATCCCGATAATTGTATCCGGAGCAATATTGCCATCCGATGGCGTTGGTTTCCGGACTTGTCTGAATCAGCCGAAAGGCAGGCAAGCACCGGGAAGGTGTGACCGTTGTCGCTGCTCCGATAAAGGTGTTTACGTACTGAGTGTAGTCTTGGGGTGCTGTCGGAGTTTCGGGAGTGCAGGAGGTGCAAAGACCGATCCCCAGACATGCAGTCATAAAGGTTGATTTGAACTTCATAGCAATGACCTTGATAAATTATTTTTGTGACAAAGATAAGCAAACTGAGGGCAGAATAAAATGAACTCGTTCATTTTTTATGCCAAAGTGCGGCTTATCTTCACTTTTCGGGCAAAAATAAGGAAAAAACTGACAGTATCGTACAGAATAAAGGAAGAAGGCTGTAAGCAAGGAATTTAGAAGACGGACGGATCAGAGGAGATGGGAACCCGTTATCTCTTGCAGAAGAACACTCTCGTCATACTTCCGTCAAACAATTGTAATACGTAAGCTGTTTCTTTGCAAACAGATAATGGAATACAATGATAGGTCTTTTTAATGATTGTTTCCCTCCGATCATGGATGGGGTATCACTTACTACACAGAACTATGCCTACTGGCTGCATAGGAAGGCGGGGAATGTTTGTGTGGTGACTCCTAAGTCACCTGATGCGAGAGATGCGGAAGAATATCCGGTTTACCGCTATTCATCTGTTCCCATTCCTATGAGAAAGCCTTATAGACTGGGTTTTCCGCGCATCGATTGGCCTTTTCACGAGCGTATCAGCCGGCTTTCATTCGAGTTGGTACATGCCCATTGTCCCTTTTCTTCGGGAGCACTGGCCATGCAGATTGCCAGAGAACAGCATGTTCCGATTGTAGCTACGTTTCACTCCAAGTACCGGGCGGATTTTGAGAGGGCCATTCCTTCCCGTCTGTTGGTGAACTATCTGATAAAAAAGGTGATTCGTTTTTACGAAGCTGCGGATGAAGTGTGGATTCCCCAGGCAGCTGTCGAAGAGACGTTGCGGGAGTATGGGTATAAGGGCAGGATAGAAGTGGTGGATAACGGAAATGATTTTGCAGGTACGCCTTTTCTCCAATCTGTCCGGCAGGAGGCTCGGAGGACTTTAGGTATCCGTTCCGGGGAGTTTATGTTTCTTTTTGTCGGTCAACATATTTGGGAGAAAAATCTCGGTTTTTTGCTCGATTCGCTTGTCCGTTTGTCTGATGTACCTTTTCGGATGTACTTTGTCGGTTCAGGCTATGCAAGCATGAATTGAAACAAAAGGTTGTGGAACTGGGATTGGCTTCCAAAGTGTCTTTTGTAGGTAGTATTGTGGAACGCGAGATCTTGAAACGTTATTATGTTGCTGCCGATCTGTTTCTGTTTCCTTCTTTGTACGATAACGCTCCGTTGGTGATACGTGAAGCGGCTGCATTGGGCACTCCTTCGGTATTGATCAGGGATTCTACCGCTTCGGAAATAATCTCCGATTCGGTAAATGGTTTTCTGAGTCCCAATAGCACAGAGGCTTATTCCAATCGCATACGTGAAATATTATGCAGTACTGCTATAATACAACAGGTGGGAGAGGAGGCATCACGAACTATTGCCCGGTCATGGGAAGACGTGGCCGGTGAAGTGTACGATCGTTATAACCGGTTGATAAAGCGAAACGGAAATAAATAAAATTATCATTGAAACTCTCTTCCTCCATTATGTCAGATTCTATTAAAACCTTTAAAACCGGCTATATCCTGCTTCCCGTCCTGATAGGGCTGTCGGTGGTGGGGTGGTTGTTCTACCGGGAGTTCAATCCGGAACTTTTCAGTGGCATTCGTTTCTCTTGGCGTCTGGTAGGCGGATTGCTACTTGCCGTACTTTTTATGTTTGGACGAGACGGTGGGCTGATGTGGCGTTTCCGCTTTATTACTGACCGGGAATTAACTTGGCGTCAGGCATTCCGGGTAAATATGCTTTGTGAATTTACATCGGCAGTGACTCCTTCTGCAGTGGGAGGGAGTAGCCTGATCGTGTTATTTTTGAATAAAGAAGCATTAATGCCGGACGCAGTACAGCTTTGACTATCTCCTGCCTGTTTCTGGATGAGCTATTTCTTGTATTGGCCTGCCCGTTTGCTTTACTTCTATTTTCATTCGATGATCTGTTTGGTAATGTGGCGATTCTATCTTCGGGAATAGAGGTACTGTTTTTTCTGGTCTATGGAGTCGTTACGATTTGGACTTTCCTGTTATATCTTGCATTGTTCCGCCGTCCGGAATGGGTAAAACGTTTGTTGCTCACTATTTTCCGCTTGCCACTGCTTCGCCGTTGGCACAAGGCCATCGAAACACTTACGGACAATCTGGTATTAAGTTCCAGAGAGATGAGTCAGAAGTCTTTTACCTTTTGGTTGAAAGCTTTTGGGATTACTTGCTTGGCTTGGACTTCACGTTATCTGGTAGTCAATGCTTTGCTGATAGCCTTTACCACTTCGGGCAGCCAACTGTTGGCTTTTGTGCGTCAGCTGATTCTATGGGTAGTGATGACTATCAGCCCTACTCCCGGTGGAAGCGGAGTAAGCGAATATATGTTTCGTGAATATTATGCCGATTTTTTTGATGTGGCAGGTATGGCTTTGGTCGTTGCTTTCGTTTGGCGGATTATTACTTATTATATGTATTTGCTGATAGGTGCTATCATTATTCCCGGTTGGGTGAAGAAGTTGAGAGATTAAACAACGTTGTCACAAGCCTGTAAAAAGAACGTAAATTCTTGCCGCTATCTTTGTCATACCCAAATTAAAAGAGTATCCCCCTATGAGTAGAGAAGAATTACAGCAAAAAAGTCGTTTCGCCATGATAGGAACATTGATGACCATTGTCAGTCTGGTGTTTTTGTTTTATGTAGCAGTTCGTTGGTCAATACTACTAAGAAATATAAAGAGCAGGCCATTGAGATAGCTTGTATAAACAAGTAGCCTGATTATCTTGTATCCGGAGAAATGATTTGACCAATTTCCGGGAAATGTGTGATGCTTTAAGTATCCGTAGGAGAAATATTGTCTTTATAAAACATACTTCTCCTACGAAAAATGGTTCTTCAAATTTGGTGGTAAGTTTTCTTTTACTCATGGAATCTAATTCAGTTTTCGGAAGTGTAAGCCCTCGTTTATAGTTGACAAAAAAGCAGGTATCCCGCTTCTGCCCGAAGAGTCCATCCGTGAGGTGAAGAAGCTAATCTTAGACTAAACTGTCTGAAAATCAATATCTTTAAAAAGTAAGATCTCTGTCCTCAAAAGCTTTGTTTTAACACAGTGTTAAAGCTTGTTCTTTGGATGTGAATAAAAAGTTCTTTAAATGCAAAAGACTTGTTATTTGCGCACAAGAACCTGACAACCTGCAAAAGGCGTTAACAATGTTAATTGAAAAAAGGTATAAGGATGAAGATACCGGTTCAGACGGCGTAAACTCATTTCCGAAACTTGAGCTATCTTATTCTGCCGGTGTCTGTCTTTTCTTATTAAAGCAAGCAAAAAGGACAATTATCAACTTGAAAATAAAGAAATAAAGAATTTACCACCAAATTTGAAGAAGAACCCGAAAAATGATTTTCGATCTTCCATCTTCCACCTTTCAGGATGTATGTTGTTGATTACAAGATGCCTATCCTGGCGGAAGATGCTGTTTTGAGGCCATTTATATTCCACCTTTATCTTCCACTTTAATTTATTTCTTTTTTGCTGAAACTATTTTCTGGTTTTATCGACTAATGGATTAAAAGAGACAAAAAACATGGAAATAGAAAAAGATTTTATAGACCTACTGACTGAACACAAAGCGCTGATATATAAAGTCTGTTTTATGTATGCCTCCAATCAGGAAGATTTGAACGATCTTTATCAGGAAGTAGTAGTCAACTTGTGGTGTTCTTATCCTAAATTCAGGTATGAAAGTAAATTGTCTACCTGGATATATCGCGTAGCTTTAAATACTTGTATCTCGGATTTACGGAAAAAGAAAGTACTGGATTATGTACCATTGAGCGTGGATATCGGAGTGTATGATGACTGTTTGCGCAATGATTCTTTAAAAGAGATGTATCAGTTGATATGTCAACTCGACCGATATGAACGGATGCTTGTCCTGCTATGGCTGGATGAAAATAGTTATGACGAAATAGCATCCATTACCGGAAGTAACCGAAATACAGTAGCTGTCAAGTTGCATCGGATCAAAGATAAATTAAAAAAGATGTCGAACCAATAGAATAAAGGAACATGGAACTGGATGAATTAAAACAAAAATGGACAGAACTGTCCGAGCAGGTAGAAAAAAATGAATTGCTTAACCGTCAGATAATTATTGATATGATACAGTCAAAGAAAGAAACCCACCTGCAGCAACAATTGCGTGTGGAAAAGATGGCTTTCGGTGTCTTAGGTATCTTTCTGGGAATAGTGTGTTACACTTTTTGGAGAAATGTAGCTCCAGGTTGGATTTCATGGTATTTGCTGGGAATGGTGATATGGCTTTTGCTCATGCAGACTCTTATGTTTCGGATTATATATACTTAAAGACAGTAACTGAACATGTAGAGCAACAATATAAAAGGTTACAATCTTATAAGGTATTGATGAATCTGACCTATATTTTTTCGTATGTGATAATCACTCCCGTTATAATCGCTTTTTTCTATATATGGCACAATCCTCTTTTTAGAACAGTATTGTGCGTGATGATACTGGCCGGCTTTTTAGGGGATTATTTTATTTATCATAAGACCGGTGACCGGTTAAAAGGGTTTAGAGATGCTGTCCGTGCGTTGCAGGATTTAAAGTCGGGAAAGCAGGAATAGAATTTAAGCCTCCTTTGCTTTAATTAGCTAATCGGATGAAACTTTTCTGCCCGATTTTTGTATCTTTATTACCGGATAATAACAGGTGTTCCTGTAAAGAGAGGCACCTTAAAAAGAAAGGATCAGAAATGGATACAAACGAGTTAAAACAAAGACAGCATTTCATTCTAATCAGGACGTTACTGGTTGTTACGGCTCTTGCTCTGTTGGTCTATATTGCTTTTTCTATGGCCTATTCATCCAGAAGATTTCAAGAAAGTACTTCAATTATCGAATGGGTAAACGATTAGAAAAAGAAGATGTGAGGATAATTAACTGATTTGCGGAATGAAAAAGGAAATCTTGAAGAGACTGTTGGCCAAGCCCGGTGAGGAACATAGCGTTTCGGAGTTTGATGCTCGCTATACCGGTGATTTGACCAAATCGGAGGCCGAGGCATTGCTGGCTGAAAACATAGGAAAACTTTCCTCTTTGCAGGATAAGTTGTATGCGCAGGACCGTTATGCTGTCCTCGTTATTTTTCAGGCAATGGATGCTGCCGGAAAGGACGGACGATCAAGCATGTGATGTCCGGCATCAATCCGCAAGGTTGTCAGGTATATTCTTTTAAACAGCCATCGGCTGAAGAACTCGATCATGATTATCTTTGGCGCATCAACAGATGCTGCCGGAGAGAGGACGCATCGGTATATTCAATCGCTCACATTATGAAGATGTATTGGTTGCAAAAGTGCATCCTGAAATTGTTTTATCCGCTAAGTTACCGGGTATTATGGGACCGGGAGATATTACTCCGAAATTTTGGAAAAAGCGTTATCGTCAGATTAATGATTACGAACGCTACCTGACGGAGAATGGTACAGTCATTATTAAATTCTTCTTGAATGTTTCGAAAGAAGAGCAGAAGAGGCGCTTTCTGTCAAGGCTGGAAGATGAGGCTAAGAATTGGAAATTTTCCGTATCCGACCTGAAAGAGCGCAGCTATTGGGACGACTATATGAAGCTTATTCGGATATGTTGACCCATACTTCGACGGAAGAAGCACCTTGGTATGTGATTCCTGCCGATAATAAGTGGTTCATGCGTTATGCAGTAGGACAGATTTTATGTGACCGCATGAATGAACTTGATTTACATTATCCGGAAATGCCTGTTGAGGCGCGGCATCAGATTGAGGATTTCAAAAGAGCATTGTTGAATGAATAAGCATAAAAGAGGGGATTTTATAACTTACCACTGATTACACAGATAAATATTATTGGTTATCAGTAGATTAAATATCATTCTGTGTAAATCTGTGTAATCTGTGGTGAATACGAGTTTTGATTCATCCGCTTGCTTTTTAACATAAAATTTTTAGAGAACTATGAAATTGCTGATGAAAAGTATTTGCTATTTGAGTATATAGATCAGGCTGACTCCGAGTTTGGTTAATCCAAAATAGTTGGAATGGTCTTTCCCAAGGAATAGTCCGCATTTGGGACGTTCATATTTATCGTAGTTCATAGATGCATATCCTATTCCCGCAGATACTTCAATGTTCCATCGTCTTTTCCATATCCATTGGTAACCATAAGATAAACCGATACCGTACAAGTCTCCCTGATAACGATATTTACTGAATCCACCGTTATATTGTCCATAGTGGCATGAAGGCCCATAAAGTGCTTATAGAAAGGGATGCAAAACCAATACTTAGCTTCGGGTTGAACTAAGAATCCGCCCATTTTGCGGTTATCGGATAAAAAACTCCATCCTTTATACATGATATCTGCCCCGGCTGTCAGTCGGGGTGATATTTTGAATTCTGCTCCCAGGTTTATGGTCGTGGTTGCCCAGGAGAGGACATTTGTTTTTAATGCTATCTCTTGGGAAAGTATGGAAGTCAACGGAATCAGCAATAACAAAAGCAGGAAGAATGCTCTCTTTTTCATACTTTATTTCTTATCTAAATCTAATAAATCCAGTAAATCTAACACATCTCCATCTTTTTGTGCTATTTCCTTTAAAGATGGTTTTTGAGTGATGGCATTTCGTAGGTGAATGACGGCTTCATTGACGTTATTCAGCCTGTTTGCGGCAATCGCTTTCACATATTCGGTGTCCGGAGAGGTGTCTTCTACCTTTTTCAGGACTTCCCAGGCTTTTGAGTTTTGCTTCATACTCAGCAATAAGATTGCTTGATTGATTCCCCCTTGTTTCTCGAATATTGGGTAGGCTTCCTGATATTTCCCGTCCATGGCGGCAGCAAGTGCTTTCACTATTTCAGTATCTTTATTGTCAGGCAGGAGTTCTGCAAAATGATTCGCCCTTTTGAAGTCGCGCTTTTGCAGATAGGCTACAGTTTGGTTGACAAGTATGGCTGAGGGAGCATCTTGTGTGATAAAAGGTTTCAGGAGAGTGGTATCGGCACGATTTTGTTTTATTAAGAGCGATGCCAGGTTGTTGGCTGCGATCATTAAATCGGGATGTATCGAGAGAGCCTCTCTGTAAAGTGCTTCCCGTTTTTCGTCCGTAGCATCTTTCTGACTCATGATATAACTCCAAAACTCGCTGGCTGTCAGTTTTTGGGGATCTTTTTTATAAAGAGCGTCGATTTCGTCTTTATTGAGCGTACGTAGTTCGGAATATTCATAGAAATATTCTACTCTTCGGAGTCGGGGCAGATAACGGTCCCGGATGAGCGGGTAAATCTTCATTCGTCTGGCTCCCCAGGATATTTCATTATGGTTTCCGCGGGCACGTTTGATCAGTTCTTTGAGCTGTGATACTTCTTGAATGCTGTCCTTTTCCATGAGTTCACAAACCGTTGTCCATGACTCTACTACGGCATCGTTATCTACTTTGGCTTTTCGGATGGTTTCTTCGGAAATGTTCTCGAATACTTTTCCTTCTGCATTTTTCATTCTTTTTTTGGCCAGCTTTAGGTTATATTCATATGTTCCTTCCGGCGAAGTGTATCCTATGATCTGAAAGGTGGTCAGTGTCTTTGTTCGATCTTTGTCTATGTCGTCCAATGCCTTTTTCATTTTTCTGAGTTCTTCGGCGTTTTTTCCTTCATTTTCATAGATGTTCGCGTCTTCAGGGCGAAAACGAAGATGCATTTCTCCTTTTTCATTGAAGTTGAGCGGAGTCTGCTTGGGGATGTAGCTGTTGTCCAAGTCCATTGCACTCAGATTATAGTTAAAGAACCGCATCGGGTAGATAATGCCGTTGGTGATGCGAATCGTATCCCGATATTCATCCTGGCAGAAAGTGCTTATTTTGATGCGTACTTCGGTTGTATATAGGTCGTTGATGTCGTCCACCGTACACGAGTCCGCATAAGTCAACGTCTGGTTACAAATGGAGTCAGGGTCTATGATCTGTGCAAAGCGTGAATAATATTCTTTTTCAGCCCGGTCGCCGCAGACGTTTCCTCGCCGGAGTAAAATATCATAATTCTTGCCATCGTACACAATGGGAGAGAAGTTTTTTTGAGTTCCCCGGCTGTTGTTTGACAGAATGTTGAATGATGACCCGGGAATCACTTTGAAAGCGTTTGGAGGGGATTTTATATCTCGTTTTAAGGTAGAGCATGTCTTTGATCAGCTCCAGGTCGGACGGAGCGAAAACAAATTTCATGCTGTTTTTTAATGTGGAAGTAACTGTTATTTCGGGCAACAGGCTTTGAGATTCTTTGAGAGTGATTTCTATCCATTTCTTCTCACCGGAATGGATGGTGACCGGCTCATAACCAACAGAGGAAAAGGTGATGGTGGAGTTTTGAGGAATTTCCAATGTAAACTTCCCTTCTTTTCCGGTGGAGGCTTTCCATTTCTGCCCTTCTACTCGGATATTGACTCCCGAAATGGGAACTGATGCCCTGTCTTTAACGATACCGCTGATGGTATGTGGAGTTTGGGCGGAAAGAGGGACAAACATCAAAGCATATAATATGACAATTATCAGGATTTGTATTCTCTTTTTCATAATTAGTTGTGTTAAATAACCGGAGTTAAGGTATGATTGTTTCATCATCGTCATGTATACCGTCCCAGTCGGGATTGATTGCTATGGAGAATCCCGAGTTGCCGAGGATACTGTGATTAAAGTCTGTACTAATACGGGTCAGTTGATTGCGTAGAATGGATATGTTGTTCAGTGTTTTTTGATAGATAGGGGAGCCGGAATGATCATCGGCATATAATTTTAAGGTAATACTGGCATTTTTCCGGTCCGGACACCGGGAAAGTACCTAGCTGAAGTCGGACAACTTCTTCGGCGTTAGTGACTTCTGCA